>PPYF01469512.1_pt1 | contig 31264 bp, 22 predicted proteins | sample 1559871 | NCBI WGS metagenome assembly PPYF01 (sample SAMN08240021, study PRJNA423297) | Human gut metagenome, whole genome shotgun sequencing project.
GAAGAGGCTCTACGCACATGAGGCGCGAGAAATATTGTCCTAACGGAGGTCCCGATGGGGGCGATGGTGGAAGAGGAGGCCATATTATCTTGCGCGGTAACCGTAATTACTGGACATTGCTTCACTTGAAGTATGACCGTCATGCGATGGCAGGTCATGGCGAATCGGGCAGCAAGAACCGTAGTTTCGGAAAAGACGGTGCGGATAAAGTGATCGAAGTACCCTGCGGAACGGTAGTGTATAACGCCGAAACCGGAGAATACCTTTGCGATGTGACGGACGACGGACAGGAAGTGATCTTGCTGAAAGGCGGTCGTGGCGGTCAGGGCAACAGTCATTTCAAGACGGCTACCCGTCAGGCTCCGCGCTTTGCGCAGCCGGGCGAACCGATGCAGGAAATGACGGTGATCATGGAGCTGAAACTGTTGGCAGATGTAGGACTGGTAGGTTTCCCGAATGCGGGAAAGTCTACGTTACTTTCTGCTATTTCGGCTGCGAAACCGAAGATTGCCGATTACCCGTTTACGACACTCGAACCGAATCTGGGAATTGTTTCCTATCGCGATGGAAAGTCATTCGTGATGGCGGACATACCGGGTATCATCGAGGGAGCCAGTCAGGGAAAAGGATTGGGACTGCGGTTTCTGCGTCATATCGAGCGTAACTCGTTGCTGTTGTTTATGGTTCCGGCGGATAGCGATGATATCCGCAAGGAGTATGAAGTATTGCTGAATGAGCTGCGTACGTTCAATCCCGAAATGCTGGACAAACAACGTGTGCTGGCTATTACGAAGAGCGATATGCTCGATCAAGAGCTGATGGACGAGATTGAACCGACATTGCCCGAGGGTGTTCCGCATATATTCATTTCTTCTGTTTCCGGTTTGGGAATCTCAGTGTTGAAAGACATTCTGTGGGAGGAACTGAACAAGGAAAGTAATAAGATAGAAGACATTGTTCACCGTCCGAAAGACGTGACCCGTCTGCAGCAGGAACTCAAGGACATGGGCGAGGATGAAGAACTCGACTATGAATATGAGGAAGACGCTGACGATGATGATCTCGACTATGAATACGAAGAAGAGGATTGGGAGGAAAAATGATTTCAATCACAAGAGATAAAAGAATGTTGGGGTATGAGTCGTTAAGCTCATACTCCAACATTTCTCATTTTGTAACTACCCGGCAGGGAGGATGCAGCGAGGGAAATTATGCGTCATTCAACTGTACGCCTTACAGTGGAGACGAGGCGGAAAAGGTCCGGCGGAATCAGACGCTTCTGATGGAAGGAATGTCGCAGATACCCGAAGAACTGGTGATTCCTGTGCAGACTCATGAGACGAATTGCCTGCTGATCGGCGATGCTTATTTATCGGCCTCCTATCAACAACGACAGGAGATGTTACATGGAGTGGACGCTTTGATTACCCGTGAGCCGGGATATTGTCTTTGTATTTCTACTGCGGATTGTGTACCTGTGTTGGTATATGATAAGAAACATGGTGCCATAGCCGCCATTCATGCCGGATGGAGAGGGACGGTAGCGTACATCGTACGTGATACTTTGTTGCGGATGGAAAAGGAGTTTGGCACAAGTGGAGAAGATGTGGTGGCCTGTATCGGTCCGAGTATCTCATTGGCTTCTTTTGAAGTGGGTGAGGAAGTGTACGAAGCATTTCAGAAGAATGGTTTTGATATGCCCCGTATTTCTATCAGGAAAGAGGAAACCGGAAAACATCATATCGACTTGTGGGAAGCGAACCGAATGCAAATCCTTGCTTTCGGTGTGCCGTCCGAACAGGTGGAGCTTGCCCGGATATGTACGTATATTCATCACGACGAGTTTTTCTCGGCAAGACGTTTGGGCATTAAGTCCGGACGGATTCTGTCGGGGATCATGATTCATAAATAATAGACTTGAACGTAAGTTGATATAAACTTGAATAAAAGTATGTTTGAAATAAAAGTATCTCAGGAAATAAAGAACGCCTGCCCTGTTTTTGCCGGAGCAGCCGTATATGCAGCAGTGAAGAATACTGCTTACTGCGATGGACTTTGGAAAGAAATAAATACTTTCACAGAAGACTTGACTACCACCACCCAAATGGCAGACATTAAGTTGCAACCTGTGATTGCTGCTACCCGTGAGGCTTATAAGCGTTGTGGCAAAGACCCGGGACGTTATCGTCCGTCGGCAGAAGCGCTGCGCCGTCGCCTGATGCGTGGCATTCCTTTGTATCAGATTGATACTTTGGTTGACCTTATCAATCTGGTTTCTCTCCGTACCGGACATTCTATCGGTGGCTTCGATGCGGATAAGATACAGGGTAACCATCTTGAACTTGGCATTGGCAAAGCGGAAGAACCTTTCGAAGGTATCGGTCGGGGCATTTTGAACATTGAAGGATTGCCGGTGTACAGAGATTCTTTTGGAGGAATCGGAACACCGACCAGTGACCACGAACGTACGAAGATGGATATCGGGACTACTCATATTCTCGCGATAGTCAACGGGTATAACGGAAAAGAGGGACTAAAGGAAGCTGCTGAAATGATTCAATCCTTACTGAGGGATTATGCCGGATCGGATGGCGGTGAACTTATCTATTTTGAATAACAAAGAAAGAAATACATGAAGAACATACTTATTTTATTGACAGTCCTGCTTTTACCAACTTTTGCTTATGCGCAAAGTAAATCCTCTTTTTCTTCTATGGAGGTGAATCACGTACGGGTTGCTACTCCCGGACTTTTTGCGAAAAGCAATCATATATATCTGCATTTGGATTCTCTGCAAGAGCATGAATATGCTTTTCCCTTACCGGGAGCCAAAGTTATTTCCGCTTATGGAACTCGCGGAGGACATTCGGGAGCAGATATAAAGACGTGTGCCAAAGATACGATTCGTGCTGCTTTTGATGGAGTGGTACGTATGTCGAAACCGTATTATGCTTACGGAAATTTGGTTGTAGTCCGTCATGCGAACGGGCTGGAAACGATTTACAGTCATAACTTCAAGAATCTGGTACAGAGCGGAGATACGGTGAAAGCCGGACAACCTATCGGACTGACCGGACGTACCGGCCGTGCTACTACGGAGCATGTGCATTTTGAAACCCGTATTAACGGTCAGCATTTCAATCCGAATCTTATTTTCAATCTGAAGGAGGGTACATTACGAAAGGAATGTATTAAATGTACGAAGAATGGAAATGGGGTAGTGGTGAAGCCACAGGCGAATAATAATCGCGTGGCACAAAATAAAAAGTGAAAGAACTGAGATGGTCTGAAAAAGACGGAAGGAGGGGTGGCTGAAAGCCGAGGTGGTAGGTAAAATAGGGTTGTCTATAATTTGCAGTGAATAAGTGGACTGCGTATTCACCTACCACCTCCCCCTGCGGGTACTCCTCCTTCCCGAAGGAGGAGATTTAAGATACTACCGACTTTTTAGTCACTCCCCAGTTATTAGCAGTCAAATGAAAGCGTTTGCTTATTTCATGATATGTTTGCCATAATTCCATCCTTTGAGGTCGTATAGCTCTGCATCCTTACGAATCCTTTCTTTAAAGTCTTCATAATTCCTTTTTTCCTGTGGTGTCCATCCGGCTTCGGCAACGGCGGCAAGACGTGGTAACATCAGGTATTCGAGAACGGAAGGTTCGGTCACCCATTCGGTCCAAAAGTTGGCTTGTACACCTTTATAATAAGGTTGCAAGGCAGCATCCACGTCTTTAAGCGGCTGATAGTTATAAACGGCCTCCACTGTTTCTGTTCCATGCCCCTGCGACATCGGCTCTGTGGTGAGTTTCGACTGTTTTCTGTTGATGTAATAAGGTATTTGCGGGCTCAGGATGGTGTTCATTCCTTGCTTGGCAGCCTGTTTTGCGGCGGCATTAGCTCCGATCCATGCCATAATGGTGATGTCATTGCCAAGCATACTGGTATTTCCGTGAAGCACTTCGTTCCAGAATATAAGTTGGCGTTGTTGATCGGCAGGTTTGGTGGCAATGTAATCTTTTAGTTGTTTGTAGAAATAAATCTGCAAGTCTCTGAAGTTGGAAGAACCTATTTCACTCAGCAGCTTCTTGCATTCCTCATTCTGTTGCCATTTCCTTGTGGGGCATTCGTCACCGCCCAAATGAATATAATTGAATGGAAACAATTCAGTGAGTTCATCAATTACATCTTTGGCAAACTGCATCGCTTTCGGGTTGGCTACGTTGATTACATCAGTAGAAATCCCTTGTCGCAGCCATACTTCATGTTTATCCCTTGGGTCGCACGCCAAGAACTCCGGATAAGCCGCAACGGCTGCTTGCGAATGTCCCGGAATGTCTATTTCGGGAATGATTTCTATAAATTTCTTCTTTGCATACGCTACGATTTCTTTGATATCTTTCTGAGTATAAAAGCCGCCATAACGCTCACCGTCTGGTTTCACGTCACCGTATGCAAGTACTTTGCTGTTTCTCCATGCGCCTGTCTCCGTTAGTTTGGGGTATTTCTTTATCTCGATTCTCCAGCCTTGATCTTCTGTCAGATGCCAGTGGAAACGATTCATTTTGTAGGTGGCCATCATGTCGATCACTCGTTTTATTTCATCTTTACCGAAGAAATGTCTGCCTTCGTCCAGCATAAAACCTCTCCATTCGAAACGGGGAGCATCTTCAATCTCGACAGATGGGAGACTCCATTGTGAATGGTCGGACGTTGCTACGCCTGCCATTACGTTGCGGGGCATCAGTTGCTTTAGCGTTTGTAGCGCATAATAGAAACCTGCGGGGTGGGCGGCTTCAATCCGGACTTGTTCTTTCGAGACGTTCAGCTTATAAGCTTCGGCGGGAAGTTGTGGATTCAAATCTAAGATAATCTTTGCTTTAGCTTCTTTTGGAGTAGATGAAATCTTGATGCCGGTTGCTTCTTGAAATTCCTTTTTGAATGATTCAAAGACCATACGGATGCTGTCTCCCTGATAAGGAGCGACTTTGGCTTTAAGTTGACTGCCAAACTCAAAACGTCCGTCTTTTACGGTAAGGTGAGCCGGTTGTGGTGTGAGAGCGATTTCTTGCGCTGTAAGCATTTCATTGCTACAGAGTAGCAATAGCAGGGGTAGAAAGTGTTTGATTTTCATGGTAATTGGGGGTATTTAAATAAAAAGTATAACAGCGGACGAAGATAGAAATAATAAATTAGAAAAGTGTGTCTTTATGATTATTTTGTTTGCTCTTTTTGATTTGTTTGATCAAGGTTCCCCATAAATTTGCTTAATTTGATAAATTAGTGTTTCTTTGCACCATGATATAAGTCATGATAACTAACCCCCATTATTACAACTTATGAAAAACAACAAGATTTATCTGTTGGGAGCCTGTCTCCTGTGTGCTGTTACTGTTTTTGCGCAGAATGTTAGTCTGCAACCCCCTCCTCAACAACTCATTGTTCAAAACAAGACCATCGATCTGCCTGCTGTCTATCAGCTGAATGGCGGGGAAGAAGCCAATCCGCATGCTGTAAAGGTACTGAAAGAACTGCTTTCCGGTAAGCAAAGCAGCAAGAAAGGGATGCTTATTTCTATTGGAGAGAAAGGTGACAAGAGTGTGCGTAAATATAGCCGCCAGATTCCTGACCACAAAGAAGGCTATTACCTGTCTGTGAATGAAAAGGAAATCGTATTGGCCGGAAACGACGAACGAGGTACTTATTACGCTTTACAAACTTTTGCGCAATTGCTGAAAGACGGAAAGCTGCCCGAAGTAGAAATCAAAGATTACCCTTCTGTACGGTATCGTGGAGTGGTAGAAGGATTTTACGGAACTCCCTGGAGTCATCAGGCACGCCTTAGCCAACTGAAGTTTTATGGTAAAAACAAGATGAACACTTATATATACGGTCCGAAAGATGATCCGTATCATAGTGCTCCCAACTGGCGTTTGCCTTATCCCGACAAAGAAGCTGCCCAGTTGCAGGAATTGGTGGCGGTAGCCAACGAAAACGAAGTTGACTTTGTATGGGCGATCCATCCGGGACAGGATATCAAATGGAATCAGGAAGACCGTGATCTTCTGCTCGCTAAGTTTGAGAAAATGTATCAGCTCGGTGTCCGTTCGTTCGCCGTATTCTTTGATGATATCTCCGGCGAAGGCACTAATCCGCAGAAACAAGCGGAACTGCTGAACTACATTAATGAGAAATTCGCACAGGTAAAACCGGATATAAACCAACTGGTGATGTGCCCTACGGAATACAATAAAAGCTGGTCGAATCCTAATGGCAATTATCTGACTACGCTGGGCGATAAACTCAATCCTTCCATTCAGATTATGTGGACAGGAGACCGTGTTATTTCCGATATTACCCGTGACGGCATTTCGTGGATTAACGAACGAATCAAGCGTCCGGCTTATATCTGGTGGAACTTCCCGGTGTCCGATTATGTGCGCGATCATCTGCTTCTCGGTCCTGTGTATGGCAACGATACTACGATTGCCAAAGAGATGTCGGGCTTCGTAACCAATCCGATGGAACATGCCGAATCGTCAAAGATAGCGATTTATAGTGTGGCAAGTTATGCCTGGAATCCTGCCAAGTATGATACATGGCAGACGTGGAAGGATGCGATCCGTACCATTCTGCCAAGTGCAGCGGAAGAACTTGAATGCTTTGCAATGCACAATTCCGACTTGGGACCTAACGGACACGGATACCGCCGCGAAGAATCTATGGATATCCAACCGGCTGCCGAACGTTTTCTGAAAGCGTTCAAAGAAGGCAAAAATTACGATAAGGCAGATTTCGAGACTCTTCAATATACGTTCGAACGTATGAAAGAATCCGCCGATATCCTGTTGATGAATACGGAGAACAAACCGTTGATTGCGGAAATCACTCCTTGGGTGCATCAGTTTAAACTGACGGCTGAAATGGGAGAAGAAGTGCTGAAGATGGTAGAAGGCCGGAATGAATCTTATTTTCTGCGGAAATACAATCATGTGAAGGCTTTGCAGCAACAGATGTTCTATATCGATCAGACGAGTAATCAGAATCCTTATCAACCGGGAGTAAAGACTGCTACGCGAGTGATAAAACCATTGATTGACCAGACTTTTGCCACAGTTGTGAAATTCTTCAATCAAAAGTTTAATGCTCATCTGGATGCCACTACCGATTATATGCCGCATAAGATGATCAGTAATGTGGAGCAGATCAAGAACCTGCCGTTGCAGGTGAAAGCGAACCGTGTACTCATTTCTCCTGCCAATGAAGTTGTGAAATGGGCAGCAGGAAACAGTGTTGAAATAGAACTGGACGCTATCTATCCGGGAGAGAATATTCAGATAAACTTTGGTAAGGACGCTCCTTGCACATGGGGACGTCTCGAAATCTCTACGGACGGCAAGGAATGGAAAACGATAGATCTGAAACAGAAAGAAAGCAGATTGTCGGCCGGTTTGCAGAAGGCTCCTGTGAAGTTTGTCCGCTTCATGAATGTGAGTGATGAAGAACAGCAGGTCTATCTACGTCAGTTTGTTCTGACTATAGAGAAGAAATAATTCATATCTCTTTTGCTTGCTACTTGTGAAGTAGTGATTCAAAGAGATTGTATCTAAAGTCAAAGCATATGGCTTTGTGAAAAATATCTAGGCACGGAATTATGCGGTTCTTTTATTAATTAAAACCGTGTAATTCGTGCCTTTCAGTTATTTAAGAATAAGCTCCGATAGCTGCTAACCTTTTTTCGATTTACGATATTCCCGCGGTGACATTCCCATGATCTTACTGAACAGGCGGGAAAAATAATAAGTATCTTCAATGCCTATTTTATAGCATATCTGATTTATCTTCATATCGGTGGTATCCAGCAACAGGCAGGCCTGCTGCATCTTTAGCAGATTAAAGTAAGTAAGCGGACTGTGTCCCGTTTGCTTTTTGAACAACATGGAGAAGTGCGACGGAGAATATCCGATTTGCGTCGAGATCTCTTCCAGACTCAGATGTTTCTCCATATTCTCTTTCATGTAGTGGATGGCAACGTTCACTATTCCCTCATCTTTTGCTTCATTGGTACCTGCATTACGATATTGCTGGACATAGCGTAATGTTCCCAGATAAAAGTGAAACATAGAAAACGCATAACGCAGGTTCTCGTTGCTATAACCATTTTTGAGTGTATTGAATATCTCTTCAAACAGGTTGATCCGCGTACTAATGCGGGAGTGTTGTTCGGGCTGAATATCCATCGGGCGGTTGGCGTCTTTGGCATAGAATGGAGCAAGAATACCTTTGAAGTGTATCCAGTAAATAGTCCATGGCGTCGATTTGTTGGAAGCGTATGAATGCGGGACTCCTGCCGGAAGAATAAAATACTGATTGGCGGAGACGGTATATTCCTGGTCTCCGATCCGGTAAGATCCGGCGCCATCAATACAATAGATGAAGACATATTGATTGATGGGCTCTTTCCGTTCCCGAAAATGATGCTTGGCTTTGGGATAATATCCGATGTCAGTGATATGCAGCATGGAGGTCAGTGGGTCCTCTTCCATCTTATCAACGATGATGCGGGGCAATACTAAGGCTCTTTCCCCGGTAAATCCATCTTTTAGTTTTACCATAGTACATAATTGGTTATTTTGCGCAAATATATAATAATGTATGCGATCTGTCAAATAATACATTAAAAATAAGATTGTCCATCTTTATAAAATGAAATTCTATTTTTTGTGCTTTGGATACGCTCTATCTTTGCAACATCAATTAATCAATCTTCTAGTGGTATGAAAAGTTATAATAAAAAGTTTGTCTATTCCATTTGTTTGGTTTCTGCGATGGGCGGTCTGCTCTTTGGGTATGACTGGGTGGTAATCGGAGGAGCGAAACCTTTCTATGAACTCTATTTCGGTATTGCCGATTCGCCGACGATGCAGGGACTGGCTATGAGTGTAGCCCTGCTTGGCTGTCTGATCGGTGCTATGGTAGCCGGTATGATGGCTGACCGCTATGGCAGGAAACCTCTCTTGCTGATTTCCGCATTTATTTTTTTATCTTCCGCATACGCTACCGGTGCATTTTCCGTATTCAGCTGGTTTCTGGCAGCACGCTTTTTGGGAGGCATCGGCATCGGTATCGCTTCGGGGCTGTCTCCGATGTACATTGCCGAAGTAGCTCCGACTTCCATCCGGGGGAAACTGGTGTCCCTCAATCAACTGACTATTGTATTAGGTATCCTTGGTGCACAAATTGCCAACTGGCTGATAGCCGAGCCTATACCTGCCGACTTTACGCCTGCCGATATCTGTGCTTCATGGAACGGGCAGATGGGATGGCGCTGGATGTTCTGGGGAGCAGCATTTCCGGCAGCGGTATTCTTGCTGCTAGCCTGTTTTATTCCCGAAAGTCCCCGTTGGCTGGCAATGAAAGGCAAGAGAGAGAAAGCATGGAGTGTGCTCAGCCGGATAGGAGGAAACCGCTATGCGGAGCAGGAACTTCAGATGGTGGAACAAACCTCTGCTTCCAAGTCGGAAGGAGGATTGAAATTATTGTTCAGTCGCCCGTTCCGTAAGGTACTCGTACTGGGTGTTATCGTGGCTGTGTTCCAGCAATGGTGCGGTACGAATGTGATTTTCAATTATGCACAGGAGATATTCCAGTCGGCGGGTTATTCGCTGGGTGATGTACTTTTTAATATTGTGGTGACCGGTGTAGCGAATGTGATCTTTACGTTTGTGGCTATCTATACGGTCGAACGTTTGGGGCGCCGTGCTCTGATGCTTTTGGGGGCTGGAGGACTGGCAGGTATTTATCTGGTTCTCGGTACGTGTTACTTTTTTCAGGTCAGCGGTTTCTTTATGGTAGTACTGGTAGTGTTGGCGATAGCTTGTTATGCCATGTCTCTGGGGCCTATCACGTGGGTACTGCTTGCTGAGATATTCCCCAACCGCGTGCGTGGTGTCGCTATGGCAACCTGTACTTTCGCTTTGTGGGTCGGTAGTTTCACGCTTACCTACACATTCCCGTTGCTGAATACTGCATTGGGCAGTTACGGCACCTTCTGGATTTATTCGGCTATTTGCGTCTTAGGCTTCCTTTTCTTCCTGCGTGCATTGCCTGAGACAAAAGGGAAATCACTGGAGACATTGGAGAAAGATCTGATAAAATAAAAAGATATAATTAATAATATCATGGTAAAAGCATGGAGAGAAAAGGTTGTAATTCCTACTTATGAAGTAGGTAAACCGGAAAAGAATCCTATTTTCCTGGAGAAACGTGTCTACCAGGGCAGTAGTGGAGTGGTTTATCCTTATCCTGTCATCGAATCGATGTCCGATGAAAAAGTAGATAAGGAATACGAAGCTATCTTTATTGAAAACGAATACATCAAAGTGATGATTTTGCCCGAGTTAGGCGGTCGTGTACAAATGGCTTATGACAAGATCAGGGAACGTCATTTTATTTATTACAATCACGTGATTAAACCTGCATTAGTGGGGCTGGCAGGTCCGTGGATTTCGGGAGGTATTGAGTTTAACTGGCCTCAGCATCATCGTCCCAGTACTTATATGCCTGTAGATACGACGATCGAAGAAAATGCTGACGGCAGCGTCACTGTATGGGTGAACGAAATGGAACGGATGTTTCATCAGAAAGGGATGGCGGGCTTCACGCTTCGTCCGGGACATGCTTTTCTCGAAATAAAAGGGGTGCTCTACAACCGTACCGAAGTGCCGCAAACCTTCCTGTGGTGGGCGAATCCTGCCGTAGCGGTGAACGACTACTATCAGAGCGTATTTCCGCCCGATATCAATGCGGTGTTCGATCATGGAAAGCGTGCCGTATCCAGCTTCCCTATAGCAACGGGTACTTATTATAAGATGGACTATTCTGCCGGAGTAGACATTTCGAACTATAAGAATATCAAAGTTCCTACTTCGTATATGGCTGTCAACTCCCGTTACAACTTTGAGGGTGGCTATGAAAACGACACTTGTGCAGGTATGCTTCATGTGGCAAATCATCATATTTCTCCGGGCAAAAAGCAATGGACATGGGGAAACGGTGATTTCGGCCGTGCATGGGACCGTAATCTGACTGACGAGGACGGACCTTACATCGAACTGATGGCAGGTGTCTATACCGAAAACCAGCCGGACTTTACATGGCTGCAACCTTACGAAGAAAAGAGCTTCGTACAGTACTTCCTGCCTTACCGTGAACTGGGAGTGGTGAAGAATGCAAGCAAAGATTTGTTGATGAACATAGAACCGGAAGGTGAAAAGGAGGTACGTTTCAAGATATTCGCAACATCTAAGCAGGTGGTTAATGTAGTGCTGAAAGGTGACGATGGAAAAGTGTATTATAGCAGGCAAGTGACCATTACTCCGGAAGAACTATTGAATGAAACGGTAGACGTAGCAGGGGAGAAGTTGAACAAACTGAATCTTGAAATCACCGCAAACGGCAAGGAACTGCTTTACTGGCATGCCGAACCGGACGAAGTAAAATCGATTCCGGATGCTGCCGAAGCTGCTTTGTTGCCGGAAGAAATAAAAACAACCGAGCAACTCTATCTGACAGGTTTACATCTGGAACAATACAGACACGCCACCTATAATCCGGTAGACTATTACGAAGAAGCCTTGCGCCGTGACCCGATCGATGTACGTAGCAATAATGCACTCGGATTATGGTATATCCGTAAAGGCCGTTTCCGGAAAGCTGAACAATACTTGCTTACAGCAGTGAAGACCTTGCAGAAGCGCAACCCGAATCCGTATGATGGAGAACCTATCTATAATCTCGGACTTGCCTTGAAATATCAGGGACGCTATAATGAGGCTTACGACCGTTTCTATAAATCATGCTGGAATGCAGCCTGGCAGGATGCCGGTTATTTTGCCTGTGCTCAGATTGCTACGATGCAAGGACGTCTGGAAGACGCTTTGGACGAAGTGGACCGTTCGCTTATCCGCAACTGGCATAATCATAAAGCGCGTGCTCTGAAAACGACCATTCTCCGTCAGATGGGGAAAGCGGAAGAAGCCTTGCAAGTGATTGAAGATTCATTGGCTATTGATAAATTCAACTTCGGTTGCCGTTATGAGAAATATCTGATAACCAATGCTGCCGAAGACCTGCTTACTTTAAAAACGATGATGCGTGGCGAAGCTCACAACTATGATGAAATCGCACTCGATTATTGTGCTGCCGGTTGCTGGACAGAAGCCGCTTCTTTGTGGAATGTAGCTATCGCTGAGGACAGTGTAACACCGATGACTTATTATTACTTGGGTTGGTGTCTTGTTCAGGGTAAGTTATCCGGTGCGGAACAGGCATTTGCCGATGCTGCCAACGCTTGTCCGGACTATTGTTTCCCTAACCGCCTGGAAGCCATTCTTGCTTTGCAATGTGCTATGGAACAAAACCCGAATGATGCGAAAGCACCTTATTATCTGGGTAATTTGTACTACGACAAACGCCAGTACGACCTGGCTATGGAGGCATGGGAAACTTCTGCAAGACTGGATGATAGTTTCCCAACTGTATGGCGTAACCTAGCTCTGGCATTTTTCAACAAGAAAAATGAGGAAGCGAAAGCCATCGAATGTATGGAACACGCTTTCCACCTTGACACAACCGACGCACGTATCTTGATGGAACTCGACCAGCTCTACAAGCGTGTCCGTCGTTCGCACAAAGAACGTCTTGCTTTCCTGCAACAATATCCTGATTTGATTAAACAGCGTGATGACTTGATACTGGAAGAAATCACTTTGTTGAATCAGACAGGAGAGTACGAAAAGGCGAAAATGGTACTGGATGCACATAACTTCCATCCTTGGGAGGGCGGTGAAGGAAAAGTGCCTGCCCAGTATCAACTGGCTCGTGTGGAATTGGCAAAGAAAGCATTAGCTGCCGGTGATAATAAAGAAGCAATATTATTATTGGAAGAATGTCTGGAATATCCCCATCATCTTGGTGAAGGTAAATTGTATGGTGCACAGGAGAATGATTTTTATTACTTCCTGGGCTGTGCTTACGAAGGATTGGGACAACATGACAAGGCTACGGAATGTTGGGAACAGGCAATCATCGGATCTACCGAACCGGCTGCCGCCATGTACTACAACGATGCGAAACCTGATAAAATATTCTATCAAGGTCTGGCATTATTGAAGCTCGGGCGTATGGATGAGGCTAACGGTCGCTTTCATAAATTGACTTCTTATGGAGAAAAACACTTGTTTGACAAGATTAAAATGGATTATTTTGCAGTGTCACTCCCCGACTTATTGATTTGGGAGGATGACTTGACGATAAGAAATGTAATTCACTGCAAATATATGATGGCATTAGGATATTGGGGACTGAACCAGAAGGAGAAATCCCTCCGGTTATTAAGTGAGGTAGAAAGATTGGACATTAATCATCAGGGTATTCAGGCTTTCAGAAGCCTAATAGGGTAGGACAACTTAGTGGCGATGTTTAATTTAAAGCATCGTCACAAGCTCCTTTTTATATAAACCTTAAATAGCAATGACATGAGAAATATTAAAAACAGTTTAATCATGAAAATTACAGGCTTTATTGCATTTGGCTTTTCCGTTGTGTGCAGTATGGCAGCATGTTCGGATGACCCGGTAGCAGTCGCTAATCCCGAACCTGCTGTTACAGTAGTGAAAGTACCTAACGGAAGTTTTGAAGAAGATGCTGCCGAAATAGCTTCTCCTAAAGGCTGGACAGTAAGCGGGGACTATTCTGCCGCAAAAGTGGAACAAGGGGGATGTGATGGAAACTATGCTTTACATTATGGAGCAACCTCGGCGTATACGGTATCTACCCGTCAGACTGTCAACGGTTTGGAAGATGGTATTTATGACCTTGAATTTTATTATAAGAGTACCGGAGGACAAATATCCTGTTATGTGGCAGCTGGCACTGATACAAAGAAAATGACTTCATTACAAGCATCTCCTTCTACCTGGGTTCGCTCTTATGTACGCGGGATAAAAGTGGAAGGTGGTACATGTGATATTGAAATACACAGCGAGTCGGCTGAAGCAAACTGGAGCCGTTTTGACGGACTGCGTTTGAAGAAAACAGAGAAGGAATATAATCTGCTGAAAGGCGGTGATATCTCACAGCTGACTTACGTGGAGCAGATGGGTGGCAAATTCTATGAAAATGGTGAAGAAAAAGACTGCATCGAAATCTTGAAGAATAATGGTTTCAACATTGTCCGTCTCCGTCTATACAATGACCCGGGAAATCCGGACTATTCTCCTTCCAACCGTTTGCCCGCAGGTATTTCAGGGCCGGAAGATATTTTGCGGTTGGCAAAAAGAGCCAAACAAGCCGGTATGCAGATACAGTTGACTTTCCATTATAGTGATTACTGGACAAATGGAGAAGACCAAAACAAACCCCACGAATGGGAAGGGCTCGACTTTGAAGGACTGAAAAAAGCACTCTACAATTTTACCTTTGATTTCATGACTAAGATGAAAGCACAGGGGACGACTCCCGAATTTGTCTCGTTGGGTAATGAAGTACAAGCCGGTATTTTATATCCGGATGGAAGTTGTGACAATTTTGCGCAGCTTTCCGAACTATTCAATACTGGTTATGATGCGGTGAAAGCTGTATCACCGGATTCAAAGGTCATTATTCACTCGGCAGGTGCCGGAGATAAAGACTTGTATAACTGGTATTATGGTGAACTGAAAAAAAGAAATACGAAATATGATATAATCGGTACTTCTTATTATCCTTTCTGGACGAAAAATACGGCAGCACAAATGCGTGAATGGGCGGATTATATCACAGCTAAATTTGATAAGGATATTTTGATTATGGAAACAGGATATAGTTGGGACAAGACTTTGCCTGACGGAACTCAGGGACAACTGTCGGACAACGGGCCGTATTTGGATTTCTCCCCGCTTGGACAGAAAAACTTCATACTTGAGCAAATTAAAGAAATAAAACAAGCGAAAGACGGTCGCATACTTGGTTTCCTCTACTGGGATCCTATCTTCATTGAAGTAGAAGGTATGGGCTGGGAACTGGGTGCCAAGAATTATGTGAGCAATACCACCTTGTTTGGTTATGAAGGAAATAGATTGGAAGTATTGGATGCATTCAAATATAACAACTAAAAGGAAGATACCATGAAGAATATTTTAAGTAGATTCGGAAAAATCAGTTTGTTGCTGGCACTTATGTATTTTGTTGTCGGTTGCGATGATGATAAGGAAGATGTGGCTCCCGGTCTTTATGTAATGAGTGATGAGATAGAGACGTTTCCCGGTGACACCGTTTTGGTATCAGGAACCGCATCTAATTATGTAGGATTGGAAAGCGTCACGTTAAGTTGTGAACAATGGGGGATTCATAAGGTATATGAACTGGGCGGGCAGAAGCCTAAAGTCTTTAATTATGATTATCGGCTCATTGTACCGAAAAACGCTAGTTTTGAAGAACATTTATTGATTACTATCCGTGACGTGGACGGTCGGGAAAGTAAGAAAAATGTGCTGCTGACTTATGTAGCGGATATGGAGAGTCCGGTTATGCAAACTCAACTACCGTCGCGGATAGCAGTGGATTTCGACGCGGTTGCAAATAAAGGAAGTTGGAATCTGAATGTGAAGTTCACCGATGACCGTGAGTTGAAGAATGTACGTCTTCAGATACCGGATATGCAAATAGATGAGAACATGGTAGTCAGTGGTCGCAATGGAGAGCTGAAACGTACTATTGATTTCACTACGGGAGATTTTCCTGTTACTTTAACTGTAACGGATGCCGGAGGCAATGAAACGGTTGTCAACACTACAGTTGTTGTTATGTTGGCAGAGGAGGAAGACCCATTCGAAGATTACCCTGTAATGTGGGTGGTTAATGCTTCCGAGAAAGCTGACGACTACCTTGACGGCTACTATGCACCGATGACCCGCAAGGGAGAATATCAATATGAAGGAAAAATTTATGCTGACAAGGCGAACTTCCAAATCTACTTTACGGCTGAGAAAACGATGGACGGTGACCTTTTCGGTGTAAGTCCTTACGTTAATTCAAAACTGATGAATAACAATGGCTATGTGGTGCCTGTTACGGTTGCTGAGTCAGGCTATTATGGCGTTTGGATTGATTTGCAGGCACATACTTATAGTATGTGGAAACTGGAACCTTCGGCGACAACCTATACAGGCTCGCTTACCGTGTCCGGCTGTGGCTTCAGTGATTTTGCCGATTGGGATACGCCTGCTACAGAGATGGCGCGCAATGGATATCGTTATACCTCTACCTTGCACCAAATCGGCAGTTATTCAAGTACGCGCCAATACTATGCAGCCCGTGTGTCCGACTGGGGATATGTTCTCCGCTATTGGGGTGACGCGACCGGATGCGGCTGGTGGGAGGATACCACAGGTGCAGGTGGTGGCGTGGCAAGCTATGCAAGCGATTATGACGGTACAGTGCAAATCACCTTCGATACAGCTATTCTATGGGCTACAATCAAGAAAGTAACAGAATAAAAAGAAAACAACTATGAAAACAATATATTCAATATATGCGAGGACAGGATTCTTTTTTACCTTCCTGTTGTTGGCAACTTCACTGATGGCACAAAATATCCAAGTGAAGGGACTGGTGAAAGACCCGGCCGGTGAAGCTATTATTGGTGCGAGTGTCGTGGTGAAAGGTACTAGCAACGGCTCTATTACGGATTTGGACGGTAAATTCAGTCTGTCGAATGTACCTTCAGGAGCAACGATTACCGTTTCGTATATCGGTTATATCTCTCAAGAGAAGAAAGCGTCCGCTGCACCGATGGAGTTTATCTTGAAAGAAGACACTAAAACATTGGATGAGATTGTAGTAGTCGGTTATGGTACGACTAAAAAGAGCAGTATCTCCGGTGCGGTGGCTTCCGTAAAAGCTGATGAATTGCCGACGGCTGCATCAGCTTCGGTAGGTTCCATGTTGCGTGGACGTTCGTCGGGAATGAATATCACGCAAAACAGTGCCAATCCGGGCGGTTCGATGAATATCTCCATTCGTGGTGGACTTTCAGGGCAAAGTCCGTTGATTGTCATTGATGGTGTACCGCAGTTGTCTACAAAAACGGTAACAGCCGGAACGGCATATAGTGGCGGCGAGAAAGACAATGCTCTGATTAATCTCAATCCCAATGACATTGAGACGATTGATATTTTGAAAGACGCGTCAGCAGCGGCTATTTACGGTTCGGATGCTTCGGGCGGTGTGATTCTGATTACCACCAAGCGTGGAAAGACAGGTAAGCCCGACATTTCTTATTCCGGTTCGGTTGCTTTCCAATATATTAAGGATGCACCGGATTTCATGAAGGCGCGTGATTTTATGATTGAACAGAATAAAGTGTTTGATGAACTGGGACGTGGGGATGAAAAGAAGTATACCGATAGGCAAATTGCTAATTTCGTAGGAGACGGAACAAACTGGATGGATGAAGTAACCCGCGTAGGTATCGTAAATGAACATAATCTTTCGGTTTCTTCCGGTACAGACGCCACGAAGTACTTGTTCTCATTGAGTTATTATGACCATCAGGGAATTGCCAAAAATAATTCGATGAACCGTATTACCGGACGTTTGAATGTTGACCAGACTATCAACCATATGTTGAAAGCCGGTATTAATTCCACTTTCTCACAGATAAAGTATCACGATGTACCGTTGGGGGATGCCCGGAATGATAATTCAGCGTTGATATACTCGGCTATGACATTTATTCCTACCGTACCGGTGCGTGATGAGGAGGGCGAGTATTCCGTTAATCCGATTCGTGATGTCTATCCGAATCCGGTTTCGTTATTGGATATTACTGACCAGACAGTGAGTCGTGACCTTTTTGTCAGTGGTTATCTGGAGTTGCGGCCTATCAAGGATTTGTTGTTGAAGGCCACTGTCGGTTTCGATATGAAAGATGTGCAGGCCGACCAATACATTCCCACCACGACCAAAAAAGGATATAGTGTGGATGGTCAGGCTTCCAAGCAAAACGCGAAATCGCAAATGAACCTGTTCAATGTGATTGCCAACTACACGAAAGTATTCAATGAAATACATGACGTGAACCTGATGGCTGGTTTTGAATATAAGAAGTCTTCTTGGGAAGGGATGGGTATCGTCGCTTCACAATTCCCATACGATGGTGCTTTGATGAACAATATCGGAACGAGTGAGCAGGAAAAACCGACTATCAGTTCCTATAAAGGAGCCAGTGAGATGGCTTCTTTTATGGCGCGTCTGAATTATTCGCTGGCATCCAAATACATTCTGACAGTCAATCTTCGTGTTGATGGTTCGTCCAACTTCTCGAAGGAACATCAATGGGGGGCTTTCCCGGGAGTATCGGCAGCCTGGCGTATGAATGAAGAAAACTGGCTGAAGAATATCGGTTGGTTGAGCAACCTGAAACTCCGTGCAGGTGTGGGGCAAACCGGTAATGCGGGCAACCTCACCGGTATCAATACTTATTATAAAGTTTCGCAAGGCGCATTTGCCCCTAACGGAAGCTTGGTAAACGGTATGGCTATCTCCAAACTGGGCAATGATAAATTGAAATGGGAGACACTGACCGACTATAACTTCGGTATTGATTTCGGTTTCTTCAACAACCGGCTGTCCGGTTCTGTCGACCTCTACCAACGTCTGCGTAAGGATGTCATTCTGGAGAGAAATTTGATGTCCTATCATGAAGTGAAGAAGATAGATTACAACTCGGCCACTGTTTACCGCGCCCGTGGTATCGATGTCGGCATCCATAGTGTAAATTTTGACACAAAGAACTTTGGTTGGACTACTGACGTCAATTTCTCCTATTACCGCAATCATACAACGAAACGTGACCCTGACTTTATTCCGGCTGCTTATCAGGACTATGTGGAAGACTGGGGAAATGTTTACGGTTACAGAACCAACGGTCTGATTCAGATGGATCAGTCCTACAACCATCTGCAAAAATCAGGTGCCGGAGCTATTCTGTATCAGGACTTATATGGTTATCAGCTAGATGAAAGTGGCGAAAAGATGCGTGATAGTGAAGGCCGCTATATTCGGATAGTAGGAGAAGATGGCATATTGGACGATGCCGACATAGTGGTACTGGCAAATAGTACCCCGATTCCTTTCAGTATTAACAATACTTTCCGATGGAAAAACTGGGATGCAAATGTATATTTGTACGGTTCGTTGAACGGTTGGAAAATAAATGATTTGAAACTACAGTCTGTCTATGGCATTGAAGATATTACATATGGTATCAATGCGCTTGAAGAGGTGAAAAACAGGTGGTCGCCCGCCAATCTCAACGGAGTCATGCCGGGTGTAGCGGAAGCTTCTTCAGGTGTTGATCCCAAGAAGAGTGACTTTTTTCTCGAAAAGGCTTGGTATCTGCGTTTGGATAATGTGTCAATCGGTTATACTTTCCCTGCCCAATGGTTCAAGAACAAGATTCGTTCAGTCAGGCTGTATGCCGCAGGACGTAATCTGGCCGTATTTACTCCTTATAAGGGAATGGACCCTGAAACCGGCAACGGTATCGGAGCTTATCCGAATCAGTCTTCATTTGCTATTGGTCTGGATGTGAAATTCTAATATATACTGGGTATGAAAACAATGAAATATATAGCAACAGCCTTGATGCTGTTATCAATGACCTCCTGTGAACTGGAACGTTTGGACTATACCGAAATCTCTCCGGAAAACTTCTTTAAGACGGAGACTGACTTAAAGTTGGCGGTAAACTCGCTTTACTATGATTTTAACCCCGGTGATTTCAAGGCTGTTTATTCGGCGGATTATATGGGATATCAAGTAATAGGTGATATGACGACTGATGTGCTTTGGTCTTGTTGGGCCTGGGAGTCGGATGAACTTTATTTCCAGCAGTGGTATGCCACTGTGGGAGGTAGTATTCAGAATCATGCTTATTCGAATTTCGAGCGTTATAATTTTCTTTCGAAAGCACGTAATACTATTCGCCGTATTGAGGCTTCTCCGGTGATTGAAGATGCAAAAGCGCTTTATTCGGGTGAGGCGAAGGCTTTGCGCGGATGGATGGGACTTTACCTTTATGATATGTTCGGGCCTGTGCCGGTGGCTTCGGATGAGGTACTGGACGACCCGCAGACTTTTGTTTATCTTCCCCGTCTGACGGAAGAAGAATATGACGCAATGATGGAAGCGGACTTACGGGATGCAATCCGAGATTTGCCCGAAGTGGCGGAAGCACGCGGGCGTATGACGAAAGGGGCGGCACGTATGATTCTTTTGAAATATTACATGATAAAAGGCTACTTCGATAAAGCGGAAACTTTAGCCCGTGAATTGTTGGAGATGGAAGGGCGTGTGTACAGTCTGCAACCTGATTATAACTATATCTTCTCCAAAGAGGGAATAGGCAACAATGAGGTGATTCTGCAACTGGCTTGCAATAATACCGCCAGTTGGTACTCCAACTACATGACTGCCGAAGTGCTTCCTGCCGATTATCCCTGGGCTGAAAAGGCAACCGGTTGGGGTGGCTATGTAATGCCTTGGGATTTTTATGACACATTTGAAGAAGGCGATTTGCGTTTGAAGAACGTAGTGACTGCTTATACGAATAAAAATGGAGAAAAGATAGACCGCTCAAATAGCAGTCAGTTGGCAAAGGGGGCGCTACCCTTGAAATACGGTATGGATCCGGATATGAAAGACGGGCAAAGCGGCATTGACGTGGTTATCTATCGCTACTCTGATGTGCTGTTGACACTTGCCGAGTGTATCAATCGTAATGAGGGCAGTCCTACGATGGAAGCCGTCGGTTTGGTAAACCGTGTACGCAAGCGTGCCGGATTGTCGGAACTGGATGACGCTCAAACAGCTTCCGGTGAAGCCTTCAATGAAGCCATCCTTCTGGAACGCGGTCATGAGTTCTATCTCGAAGGGCTCCGTCGTCAAGATTTGATTCGCTTCGGAAAGTACGTGGAATATGCCAATAACCGCATTGATGCCATTAATAAATCTGAAGGACGTGGCTACTTCAATGTACACGAAGGACACAACCGTTTCTGGATTCCGCAGAGTTTCATTGATGAGTCCAAAGGGGCTATCAAGCAAAATGATTATGATAGATAATAATAAGTAGCTCAACCCATGAAATATATATTCTTATATATCTTTGCTTGCCTGTTTACGGTAAATGCGGTAGCACAAAGTACCAGACCAACTGTTGCTGTTTTGGGAGATTCTTATTCTACCTTTGAGAAGTATATACCGGACACCAATAAAACGTATTACACAACTATCGATTGGTCTAAGACAGGGGTAGTGAATGTGAAACAGACGTGGTGGTGGCAGGTCATCAAGAAAGCCGGCTTCAAATTGGGAGCAAACGACTCCTATAGTGGAGCCACTGTGTCCTATTCGGGATATAATGACGAGGACTATGCCGACCGTTCATTTATTACAAGGGTTCCCCGTTTGGGGAATCCTGATATCATCCTCATCTTCGGTGGAATCAATGACAATTGGGCAGACACTCCTATCGGTGAGTACAAATATGGAGATTTCAAGCGTGCCGACCTGTATACCTATCGTCCTGCATTGGCTAAATTGATAGAGTTGGCTCAAGAGCATTATCCTAATGTGACGCTTTACTTTATCATCAGTGATGACTTGAAAACGGAGATCGTGGAATCGACCAAGATTGTTTGTGAACATTACGGAATAAAATACGTACAACTGCAAGGAATCGAGAAAGAAAGCGGGCATCCTACTGTAAAAGGAATGGAAACAATCGCCAATCAAGTACTGACCCTGATTAAATAAGAATTACATCATTAAAAACACATATTATGAAGAAGAAAATTTATGCAGCTTTAGCGTTTGCTCTATATGCAACCACTTTTCATGCACAGCAAGTTTATGAGCTTTCCGCTCCGGCGAAAGAGAAAACTATATATACGGGACACCTCAAGATGGGGGGCAGTAACCCTTCGGGCGGAAATATTTCCGTAAACAGCTATTATATGTCTATCGACGGAAAGCCTGTGATACCTGTTATGGGAGAGTTCCACTTTACCCGTTATCCCCGTGCACAGTGGGAACAGGAGATTGTAAAGATGAAAGCCGGTGGGGTGAATGTATTACCCACCTATATTTTCTGGGGATTACATGAGGAAGAGGAAGGTAAGTTCTGTTGGAGCGGCAATAAAGACCTGCGCCATTTCATAGAACTTTGCAAGAAGCATGACATGCCGGTAATCGTACGTATCGGCCCTTTTTGTCACGGTGAAATACGTAACGGCTCTATACCCGACTGGCTTTTCGCTCGTCCGGTGGATGTACGCAGCAATCAGCCTCTATATCTCTCTTACGTAAAAAGACTTTATGGCGAGATAGGCCGGCAACTGCAAGGTTTGTATTATAAGGATGGCGGTCCGATCATCGGTTGCCAGTTGGAAAATGAGATGCAACATTCCGCATCTCCCTGGGGAATAAATTATCCCGGCGAACCGCTGGACTTTACTGTGGCAAGTTATGACATTGACTATGCTATGATTGGCGTAAGTGTGATGGATAAGAAAGTCACTACCGCCGAACTTGGGGAGGAACACATGCGTACCCTTAAAAGAATGGCACAGGAAGAAGGTATTATCACTCCGTTCTATACAGCCACTGGCTGGGGAAATGCGGCTGTTATCGACAATGAAGCAATTCCTGTGACATCCGCCTACACCTATCCTTTCTGGGAAGAACCGAGAATGTCGCCTTTCTGTATGTTCAAAGATATACACCGTGTGCCTGATTATGCTCCGGTGCGTTACGATGCGGAGCGATTTCCTTCGTTTTGTGCGGAAATGGGTGCAGGAATACAGATGATTTACCGGCGTAGGCCTATCGTTACGGCACGTGCGGCGCAGGCATTGATGATTCGTACGCTCGGTAGCGGAAGCAACGGTATCGGATATTATATGTATCACGGAGGAAGCACCCCGCTACGTCAGGATAATGTAGGAAGCTATCAGGACGAACCGATGGGGATGCCCAAAATCTCCTATGATTTCCAGGCTCCTCTTGGCGAATTCGGGCTGGAACATCCATCTTATCGTTACCTGCGCACTATCCATTCGTTTCTTGCCGATTTCGGCACTAATCTTGCTCCTATGGAAACCGTATTGCCGAAAGGTTGGGATAAGATGACTCCTGACAATCGGGACGATTTGCGTTACGCTGCCCGGATGAAAGACGACAGCGGATTTATTTTCATGATAAACTTTCAGGATCATGACACATTGCGGCATGATATGGACGGTCTGCAACTGCAATTAAATCTTCGTGGCGAGACACTGCTCATACCCGAACAGGGAACTTTTACATTGCCGAAAGATGAAAGCATGATTCTGCCATTCAACTTGATGCTCGGAAGCGCCAGACTCCGTTATGCTACGGCACAACCTCTGATGAAAATCAATGATAACGGTATCGACCACTATATTTTCTTCGCCCCGGAAGGTATGAAACCGGAGTATTGTTTTGATGCCCGAACCGTCAAAGGTAAGGTTAAATACGTTGTCACAAGCGGTTTGAAAAGTACTATCACCGTCACATCCCGCAACGGTAAGAAAATAAAGATTACGACACTGAATCATGAACAGGCACTCAATGCCATCAAGGTGGACGGGCAACTATTGATAACGACAGCTACTGTATTACCGACGGCAGAAGGTATCACCCTGCAACAACTTGGTAATAACGCCTTTGATTATATCTTGTACCCTTCGGCAAAAGGATGGAAAACACAAACGGTACAAGTTGAAACAGTCAGCCCAGAATGTCGTGTAGAGAAGATAACCACCCGTCGTATTACCGTAGCTTTCAGTGATACCGTTCACGCGCCGCAAGTGAATGAATACTTCATGAAGATAGATTACACGGGTGATGTGGCAATGGCCTTCCTCGGTGGAAAGATGGTACAGGATGAATTCTGGCATGCCCAACCATGGATGATTGGTCTTAATCGTCATAAAGAGATAATGAACAAAGAAGCTATGTCGTTCTACTTCCGTCCTTTGCGTTCGGATGCTACTTGTCTGCAAGATTTGCCCCAGTCTGCCATTCCTGATTTTAAAGGAAATAACCAAGTGCTTGAAATTAAGAACGTGAAGATTATTCCTCAATATCAAGTGGAGATAAATAAATAGTTTACGTGAATCAGTAGTTGAATGTAAATCGAAACCAAACTTTCAACTACTGATTCGTATGCAATCATAAAAAACAAAAAACTGTCAGCAGTATGTCAGATTATAGAACGGAATACTTGGCAACAAGAAATAAGCAGTTTTTCTGTATGACAATCTTTTTTCTTTTCTTGTCTTTCTCAGTCAAGTCACAAACAGTAGGTGTAGCTGATTTCTTAGGTGATCGCCAAGCCGCAGTGAGTCTTACTTTTGACGATGGTATCCAAGAGCATTATACTTTAGTAGCTCCCCATTTGAATCGGTATGCACTTCGTGGCACGTTCGGGATAAATGGTAAATATATGGGCGATATTGATGACCATTTTGCCCCTCGACTCACTTGGGAAGAATGTAGGCGCATGGCGGCTGACGGTCATGAGATATGTAACCATTCATGGAGTCATCCAAACTTGACAGCTATAGACAGACGTACTCTTTTAATGGAAATTAGAAAGAATGATTCCATTATTAAGGCTGAGACGGGAGTAAAACCCACAAGCATCCTTTACCCTTTCAATGCGACGACACCTCAGGTGAGAGCTGTATGCGAGGAAGGAAAAGTGGGGGCACGCCTTGAACAGTTCGGACTCGGGCAACGGAATTCAGGTTGCACTGTGGCATCAGTAGATACTTGGTTACGCAAACTTATTAATGACCGACGGTGGGGTGTGACCATGACTCACGGGGTTTATACAGCGTGGGATCAGTGGGATGAGCCGTGGGTCTTATGGAGTTTTTTCCGTGAACTTGCTTTCAAGAAAGATTCGGTATGGGTTGACACTTTCTCGAACATACAAGCTTATGTGAAAGAACGGAATGCTGTCACTCTGACAACTCGTTGGTGTAATGATACCTTCATAATAACTCCTGCCTTGAGTCTTGACAGTAAAATATTCCGCATGCCACTCACCTTGAAGATTGCTGGGATGGAAAAGAATCGATGCATGAAAGCTGTTCAGGACGGCAAAAACCTTCAAGTGTCATACCGGGGGGATTATTCCACTATTGACATCAATCCCTACGGATCGCCGGTCGCAGTGAGTTATATGAAGGAAGAAACGCTTGAAGGAAAAACGATCTGCGTAATTGGAGATAGTTATGTGTATAACCATGGTTGTCCGGTTTCAGAGACTTGGCATTATAAACTAGCAACAAAGTATGGCATGAAGTATCAGAATCTGGGACAAAACGGCAACAGTATCGCATTTGAGCGTGACAGTATGTATGGAGCACCATTATATAAGCGATACAGTATTATTCCGGAAAACGCTGACTATATACTTATTATTGCCGGTCATAATGATGCATATTTGGTAAACGGGGATATTGACCGGCAAAAAATGTTGCGCCAACGTTTGGATGAACTGCTGAAAGGATTGAAAAGGAAGTATTCCGGTGCCAAAATTGGTTGGGTCACTCCCTGGAATGTAGCGTACGAAGGATTTCCGGCGACAATAAAGATCATAGAGGATATATGCCGTAAAAATGACGTCAAAGTATTAAATGCTGCATATACTAGTGGTATCAATCCCAATGACCCGGTTTTCCGGTCACGCTATTTTCAAGAGAAAGATGACAATGCTCATCTTAATAACGCCGGTCATAATCTGTTAATGCATTGGGGAGAACAGTTTGTAATGGGGTTGTAGCCCTAATTAGTATCATAATCATATCATGAAGAAAAGCTTATTTACATTATTAATAATTCTTTTCAGCACAATGGGATATTGTGCAGAGAAGGTCTATATGGACAAACAAGGCGTGATACGTTGGACGGAAAACCGCGAGGAAGTAGCTTTGTTCGGTGCCAATTATTGCCTGCCTTCTGCTTGCGATTTTCGTGCAGCAGATTATGTGGGCGGTGAACGCAAACAAATGATTGTAGAAGACCTGGAACATTTCAAGCGAATGAACTGGGACGGATTACGTCTCTGCTTTTGGGGAGACTATCAGAATACAGATCGTGAGGGAAATCTGCAAGAGAACGAACATCTGCATCTGTTGGATTACCTGATTGCTGAAGCGGATAAACGGGATATTTATATGTTGCTTAGCCCTATCGTGACCTATAATTCACAATGGCCGGAAATGAGTGATACGACAAATACCGGTCTGGCCAAATATTATCCGAAAAATACACTGATACACGACGAGCAAGCTATTCGTGCACAGGAAAACTACATGAAACAACTGCTTAATCATCGTAATCCTTACACCGGTCGCTACTTGAAGGATGAACCGAACATATTGTTTGTTGAGCTTATCAACGAACCTACCCAATTTCCGGAAGACATCCCCGGTATGGTGCGTTATATCAACCGGATGTGCAAGGCAATCCGCAGTACGGGCTGCAAGAAACTGACTTTCTACAATGTCAGTCAGGACTTCCGTGTGGCTTCCGCTATTCGAAAATCGGATGTACAAGGTTCCAGTCATGCCTGGTATCCGAGTGCGTTGAATAACAATTATTCCATTGAAGGAAACGGCTTGTTGTTCGTAGACCGTTACGAGCAGATGCTTCATCCTGATTTATGCGTAAAAGCAAAAATCGTTTATGAATTTGATGCAACTGATATGGCTTCCGGTTTTATGTTCCCGGCTATGGCGCGCGAGTTCCGTAGGGGCGGTATTCAGTTTGCTGCCATCTTTTCTTATGATATGCTGCGTACAGCTCCGATGAATTTAGGTTGGCAGACTCATTTTTTCAATATGGTCTTTACTCCTTCAAAGGCGGTAAGCAGTATGATTGCTGCCGAAGTGATGCGTCGTGTTCCGCGTGGCAAACACTTCGGATATTATCCGGATAACAAGACTTTCGGCGATTTTCGGGTGAGTTACGACGAACAGTTGAGTGAATTGAACTCTGGAGATATGTTCTATTATTCAAATACTACGTCTACCCGTCCCAAAAATCCGGCAGCATTGAAGCATATTGCCGGGGTTGGCTCTTCTCCGGTAGTTCGTTACTCAGGAACAGGTATTTATTTTCTTGACAAACAGGATGATAATACCTGGCAACTGGAAGTCTACCCTGATATAATGGATATAGACGACCCTTATAAAATGCTGAATAAACATAGGGTGTCAAGAAAATCGGCGTACAATGAACGGAACATTCAAATACAGCTTCCCGGTCTGGAAACTGAAATGACTGTATTGCCCGGAAAGTATCTGCTGTCAGACGGAAAGATAGTTAGCAAGGAAGAACTTCCTGCCAAGGATTTCTATCAGACTCCGATGAAAGAGTGGAAAATAGCCAATCATACATGGTCGGAGTTCACTGCTGATAAGGGGGTGACATTCCGGTGTGAGGTGTTCGGCCCCAAACGTCCTCAACAAGTAGATGTTTATCTGATGCTGAAACCTTGGGGATGCAAGCGCATACCGATGACGGCGGAAGATGGCTTCCTCTATACGGCGAAAGCCGATTTAAGTTGGCTTGCTAAAGGAAATTATGAGTATCATTTCGGTATAGATACGGGAGATGATACATTATTGTTTCCGGAAAAGACGTACTGTACTCCCGAACGTTGGGACTATTATGAACAAGCTACTTACGCTATGCGTTTGATAAATGGAACAACTCCTTTGTCTCTTTTAGGACCACAGGACAATTGGAAGCATCTCCGTCATACACGTACGTTCAGAAGTCCTGAATCGCAATTTAGTTCAGTAGTATCAGGAACGGAACTGATGCCTGCATTCCAACTTTCAGTTCTTGATTTGGAAAAAAAGGATGATTATATCGCTCCTTGTGATGTGACTTTTTCCCATTATATAGGTGACCGAATAGCTGGTCGGGGTATAAGTAGGACGGCTCCTGCGTATATCCGCATCCGTGCTTACGGATTGAACGGTACTGATAAGGCAATTTGTAACTTTGTTGATAAAGAGGGAAGAGGGTATGGCGCAGTATTTTATTTGAAAGCCGAAATGTCTGATATTTTAATTCCGGTCTCTGAACTCGTTCCGACAAAAGCTGCTATGTTGCCTCAAGACTGGCCGGGAGTTAATCCTTATTGGTATCCGGCTTCCACACAAAAAAATAATGGGATTGCACTTGATTGGAGTATTGTCGACTTTGTTCAGATTTCGCTTCGAGATGAACTTTATGACGTTGGAAATCAGAAGAATAAAGGACTAATCGTAGAGGAGGTAGATTTGTTGTTCTAGTAATAGAATAATCCTTGCACTTCATTTTGTACCTGTGTAGCACTAGGATTTTTTTCTATATTAACGTGAGTTCGATATAATTCAAAATAGTACGAGTTGCCTGTCCTTGATAAAATATACATCAACGGCAGGCTTCTTTTCAAAGAAACAGTAAGCCGCAATGGCTGAGAGAGCATTGGCGATATAGTTATTGCATGAACGATGTCTTGAGTGTTCAATCTGGGCAATGTTTTTCCTGTTGACAGGCAGATTCTTTGCAAAAATCATCTACTATACAATAAATCTCTGCCACTTTAGCCTCTGAGAACATAGTGGAAATCGTTTAAATGTTATAATTGAATACTATAAATTTATCACTTTTATCGCTATGTCCCTAATATTCAGAACTGTAATTTATACTTTTATATCGAACTCACATTATATTAAATAACTGGGGATGCCAGTCTCACTTTTCTCTTGTATACGCTTATTTAACGGAATCTTAGCAGTGATAGCATGTATGAGAGCAGAGTGATGACAACTGCTTGCCCTCATTTGTGTTTACGGTACAAATTTGATGCAGACAGGCTTGTCCACCTTTATATCTTTACGTATATCCGTCAGTAATCCTGTATCCGTATCCCTTTCATAAACCTGTATCACATTACTATCCCGACAAGCCACCAGCAAATACTTGCCGTTAGGCGTGATAATGAAATTGCGCGGGTGAATGCCTGTCAGTTGATAACCGACTTTCGTCAGCATACCGTTTTCCGGATGGATACTGAAGATCGCCAGCCCGTCAGCCTTTAGCCGGTTACTTGCATACAGGAATTTGCCGTCCGGGCTGATATGAATATCACCACTTCCTTTGGCTCCCACAGTGTCGGCAGCAATAGTCTGAATTTCTTTTAACTCTCCGTCGTTATATTCAAACGCAATGACTGTTCCCGATAGTTCATTGATGAGATACGCATAGCTTCCATTCGGTGCAAATGTCAGATGGCGGGGACCCGAACCGGCTTCTACTTTATAAGAGGCGGGACTTCCTTCTTTCAGAAAAATACTTGTATTGTCTCCCTTTGTATTCGAGGTGATAATATACTTGTATATCTGGTCTGTACCCAAATCGTCGGCAAAGAGATATTTACCATCCGGCGTGATACGGACACAATGCAGATGCGATTTCTCCTGACGTTCCTTGTCCGTTCCCGAACCCCTGTACTTCACTATCTCAGTGGCGGGGAGAAGTGAACCGTTTTTGTCGATCGGGAAAACAGAAATACTTCCTCCGCTATAATTGGCAGTAATCACCCGACTTCCGTTGGTAATGATGTAACAAGGGTCTCCGCCTCCGGTTTTCTGCGTGTTCAGCAGTCGAAAAGTTCCTTCTTCCTTATCGAAAGCGAATGCGTTGGCAGCAGCAGCCTGTTCATTGCCGAACTCACTGACAGCATAGACAAACTTTCCATCGGCAGACACTGCCAGATAAGATGGGTTTTCCACTTCCGCTTCACTGAGTGCGGTTGCGGTTCCGTTTTCTTCATTGAATCGGAAACTATAGAGACCTTTACTGTCTCCCGAAGTGTAAGTACCGACAATCATTGTCAGTTCCTGTTCTGCTTCATGGGAGCCTTCGGTCCGGGAAGCCTTTTTTGATGTACAACTAGATGTGAACATACCGATAATACAGATGGTTGCAAAAGTTTTTAGCATATATAGGTTCTTTTTGTTAGATAGCAACTTCCTTAGTCTATACTAATGTCTTGTATAATAGATGATTGCAGTTTCCTTGTCGTTCCCTTACGAGGACACGATGGTTTCCCGGCGAGGAAACGGTCGTTTCTCTACGGGGATACTTGCGTTTCTCTACGAGGAAACTGTCGTTTCTTTACTTGAAACGGAAATCTCCCTTACCTGTCCCAGTTATACTCTACTATATAACTGTCGAAATACTCACTTTGAATGACTCCCAGTTCTTTGGCAGTATTTATAATCCATTGCTGCTCGGCGGGAGTGAGCGCCAGTTTGCCACTGCGTTTCAAGTAGTAGTTTTTACGTCCCAGATATCCGATCATCCGGTAGCGGAACGTGTTTGCCACGCGCACTGTGAGTGCATTTATTGTGCACATGAATCCTTTGGCGTAGCGCACCTTTTCGTTCGAACAGAAATAGTCACATTTTTCTTTTATGCCCTTTATATGGTTTGGATTCATAATTGGCAGAAAAACTTTGTTTGCAGGGGCGTGTTTTAAAGCTATCTGTCGCAGGCAAGTCGAGGCTTGCGGGCAATTTTCGGCAGCGCACATTCCGAATGTGAAAGGTACTTGAGAATAATCAAATGGTTCTTCCATTGCTTTTTTGAGGTTGATAGTATTTATTATATTCCACAAATGTACGGATAATGTTGGTAAGTTGGAAATAACCGGGCCTACAAATGTTGTATGTCTGGGAGCCAAGTCTGCCTCCGCTCATGATATATCTCTGTATACCGGATAGCATATCATCGGCTAATATTTGCAAATATATGATGGTTAGTAACAAAAGAATATGTATCTTTGTGCCAAAGAAAACAGGATTATTGAAAGGATATGATGTATTATTTATCCCTTATTTGTTTCTCAAATATAAAATAACGATTGTTCTCTTTTGATTTTCAGACCGTTACAAAGTCATGGGGTTGACTGGATTTGACAGCGGGCAGAAATGGTAGGTAAGCATGCAGTGGGTCGGTAATTTCCACTTAAATCTCAGTTATCAAAACTTTATCTGGCGAAACTAATTACGCTCTTGCTGCTTAATCGAATCACAGTAGATTAGCTTAATCCAGGCACTAGGTGCCA
>PPYF01267381.1_pt1 | contig 31237 bp, 29 predicted proteins | sample 1559871 | NCBI WGS metagenome assembly PPYF01 (sample SAMN08240021, study PRJNA423297) | Human gut metagenome, whole genome shotgun sequencing project.
CTTGCCGTGGAACTCCCGAGCGCCGTAGATGCGGGCATCAACGCCTTTGCGCGGTCATCAGTCAGGCGCGGAAGAAAACAGGGTGGCATCAACGGTTCCTCCTTAAAAGCTCTTCGGTAATGGCGCGGGGGCCGGAATAGACGAGGATGGTGTGGGGACATGAGCAGATCGTAGTGGACAAGTACGGGGTGACGGCGGGAATACAACGCTTCGTCATAGTAAAGCCGTCCGTAAAGCGAGATGCCATCCTTGGTGATAATCCTGATTTCCTTCTCCATCATAAGCAGCGTCAGCTTTTGCAGATCAACGCCGGGCCCCTGCCCTCCTCCAAGACCTCAGCCGGGGTACGCCCCTGCAGATGCGTTCTGCGCTGCGGACGGTTCGCATAGGTCTCGAAAAATCTAGCGACGACCATGTGGGTTTCTTCAAGCGTCAGAGCCCCCCAAGGGCTTCGTAGAGCTCCCGGTGGAGCGTCTCGTTACGCTTCAGGAGGGCGGGCTTGTGGGCGATGTCGCGCCCCACGTAGCTCGGCACAAAGACTTCCGCCTCATGTATGGTTCCAAAGAATCGCTCAATGGGCTTCGTCTGAACATGTCCTTCTGGTAGGCCGTATGGCCGTATTTGCGCTGCCAATCAAGGTACAAGGCCACCAGATCGGCTTTGACGAGCGCTTTATAGCGGCGCTTGTCGTCAAGGATGACAGGCGTGATGTCCTTCATGAGCGCTGGCGTGAAGGAGCAGACTTCCGGCAGGGCTTCGGACGCGCCGAGCATCTTCGCTTCAGCCGCCGTGATGGACGCTTGCGTGGCTTCGGGCATGGAGGCGACCATCTATTCCTTGCCACCACCGCGACCAGAGCTGAGGCAAAACTGCCAGCATTCGCGTCCAGCACGGCAGGTACAGACTTTACGGATAATCCCGTTATCTGGCTCAGTTCTTGCGTGCTATATGCGTCTTCATCGCCATGCCACTGCTCCTTCAAAAATGTGGCCCGGATTCTCAATCAATTTTCTTTCCGCATCAGAGCGTGAGCGGATCGCTCAAGAACTTCTTTTCGAAGTCCAGCCCGCGGCACCAGGGCACTGCTTCACATCCGCCTGTCCATTTCATTCGGAAAAGACGCCGGGAGGCGCATTTTGGTATGACCCGGAACGTAATTCGGCTCATTGCTACTCTTGCGACACCCCTGGTAACCTGATCGACATCTTTTGCGCCGTAAACGGCTATGATGAAGGCTCTTCCGAAGGGTTCAAAGCTTTCCTTGGCCCAAAAGTTCTCTCCCATTATTTTACGAATTTTTCCAAATCGTCTCACGATTTCAAGAGCACTTTTCCCTTTCAGATAGCCTACTATTTTCGATACACTATACTTGGGCGGAATCGACAATAATATATGCACATGATCCATACATAGATCCCCCTCCAGAATAGTGCAGCCACGGCGATCCACCAGTTCTCGAAACAAATTCACCAGTTTTTGCCGAAGATTGCCGTTCAAAATCTTTTTTCTGTACTTAGGAATCCAACCAACGTGATACTTGCACTCCCAGACTGTATGATTTAAACTTTACAACTGCTTCATAAAAAACCTCCTTGTTCTGCTTTGAGCGGTTCGGGCAAGGAGGTTTACTCTTTTAGGGAATTGTCAAACTCCAAGAGCCCCCCGGCTTAGCCGGAGGATCACGTCAATGATTCGGTGATCGCTTTCATCGCCTCCTACCAGTCCGGATCATCGATCTCAATCCGGCGCAGGGAAAACACGGCCCCGACATTGCTGCCCCCCTCCTTGTCGATCCGGAAAGCCTACTCGACCACGGCCCCGAGTTCTGACAGGGCATCCTTGCACCAGCGGCGCAGACATCCGTCAATCAGTTCCTTCGCGGCCTGCAACACTTCGGCGAGCGTGAGCAACTGCCCATAATCACGGCACAGCTTGTACTTGCCGCCAAAAGAAACTACCGTTACACCTTTATCGCTTGTAACACGTCGAGTTCGTTCTTGAGGTCGACAATTCATAAGCCCTCGGCGTTTGCCCGTGCCGGTCGGCCCAGGTGCCTTGCGATTTGCTCTTGTCCTTTCTCTCGGCTATCATGTTTCCCGACCTGCCTCCCGCCTCGTACGGGACGGTAAAATAAGGAGATTAACATGCCGTTACCCATGCCCGAAGAAGAAGAACACCATCGCTGCCCGCATGGGGAGCGTTCCCAAGCCTTAATGTTGTGCTCGCTCGACTGTGAGACAAGCGGCGCTCATCCGGATCGCAAGACCAAGGCCGACGGGCGCTTCATCGTGACCCCTTGGTGGTGTCTGCACAAGTGCCAGTGGCTCTCCGAGCACAAGGATGAAGCGCAACGGAAAGCCCCCAAGAATTCCGGCCTGCTGGGTTGATGCCTATAAAACAGGCATGCGGAACGACGACCGCCCCCTAGACTGCTCCCAGTCACGGTCGCCCGAATTCGTCAAAAGACCACAAAAAAGTCCCCCAGACATGTGTCCGGGGGACTTTTTAGAGCAGCGTTTCTAAGACAAACTTACTTCTTCAACCACGGCATGAGCGCACGCAGCTTACCGCCGACCTGCTCGATCTGGTGATTGGCTTCGATGCGGCGCTTGGCCTTGAAGCTCGGATAGCCGCAACCGCATTCGAGGATGAAGTCACGAGCGAACGTGCCGTCCTGAATTTCGCTCAGGACCTGCTTCATGGCCTTACGGGTTTCGTCGGTGATGATGCGGCGGCCGGTGCGATAATCGCCGAATTCGGCGGTGTCGCTGATGGAGTAGCGCATCTTGCCGAAGCCGCCTTCGTAGATGAGGTCCACGATGAGCTTCATTTCATGGCAGCATTCGAAGTAGGCGATTTCGGGCTGATAACCGGCGGCCACCAGCGTTTCGAAACCGGCCTTGATGAGTTCGGTCACGCCGCCGCAGAGAACGGCCTGTTCGCCGAAGAGGTCGGTTTCGGTCTCTTCCTTGAAGGTCGTTTCGATCACGCCGGAACGGGTGCCGCCGATGCCCTTGGCATAGGCCAGCGCCTTCTGAGTGGCTTCACCGGTCGCATCCTGATGCACGGCGAACACGCAGGGAACGCCGCCGCCTTCGGTGAAGGTACGGCGAACCAGATGTCCCGGGCCCTTGGGGGCCACCATGAACACGTCCACGTCCTTCGGGGGTTCGATCTGGCAGAAATGGATGTTGAAACCGTGGGCGAACACAAGGGACTTGCCGGGCTTCAGATTCGGAGCGATGTCTTCACGATACACTTTGGCCTGATGCTGGTCGGGCAACAGGATCATGATGACGTCGGCAGCCGCAGCGGCTTCCGCGGCGGACATGGGGGCAAAACCGTGTTCCTTGGCGAGAGCGTAGTTGGCGCCGCCAGGACGCTGGCCAACAATCACATTGAGGCCGGAATCGCGCAGGTTCTGGGCATGCGCATGACCCTGGCTGCCGTACCCGATGACGGCAATGGTCTTGTTTTTGAGATAATCCAGGTTCGCGTCCTGTTCGTAGAAGGCTTTCATGTTCACTCCTTACTGGGTAACTCCAAAAATCCTGTAAAAACGCGGCTCTTACGGACCGCAACAGTTCGCCTGCGGGCATGCGCCAAAAAGCGGTTTGCTCGAACCCTCAAAATACACAAGAGTGCAAAAGCTGGCAACCCGTCCGGCTTGCCTAAAAAGCCCCGATTCCTCGCAAAAGGAGAAAAACGGGGTCAAGATATTGCTGTTTGCACAAAAAACAGGCTGTAATGGGGGTTTTACAAAAAGAAACGGCCTGCGAATTTTTCATCGGGCCGTTTCGACAAAATTGCTAAACGTCATCGCTCTGCATGGTGCGGCGGACGGCGAGCGTCCCCGTCCGGGCAAGCTCCTTGATCCCAAACTTCTGCAACAGCTGAATGATTGCCTGCAACTTGGAATGATCGCCCGTCGCTTCCAGCGTAAGGTCGGTCAGGCTTACGTCGACGACCTTGCAGCGGAAAATATCCGCGATACGCAACACTTCGCCACGCTTCGACTCTTCGGCGTGGACCTTGATGACCATCATTTCCCGTTCGACATAGGCCATGCCGTAGAAATCGACGACCTTGACGACCGTCACCAGCTTGCGCAGCTGCTTGACGATCTGTTCGATGATCTGCTCGTCGCCGCTGGTGGTGATGGTCATGAGGGAGACGCCGTCTTCGAGCGTGGGGGCCACATTGAGCGATTCGATGTTGAAGCCACGCCCGCTGAACAGTCCCGCCACACGAGAGAGGACACCGGGTTCATTCTCAACCAGTACAGACAGAACGCGCCGCATTCTTCCTCCAAGAGCTGTTAAAGTTCACCCAAGAGGGCCTAGACGATCAACATTTCGTCGAGCGAAGCCCCAGCAGGCACTATAGGCGAAACATTCTCTTCCCGATCCACGCGCACGTCAATAACGGCGGTTCTCGGCGAAGCCAGAGCCTTGGGCAACACTTCCTCCAGCTCTTCTTCCGTCGTGATGCGGTATCCTTCCGCGCCATACGCATCCGCCAGCTTCACGAAGTCGGGTTGCCCCTTCATGTCGGTGGCGACGTAATTGGTATTGTAGAAAAGTTCCTGCCACTGCCGCACCATGCCCAGATACCGGTTGTTCAGGATCAGTATCTTGATGGGAAGCTCGTTTTCGACGGCGGTCATCAGCTCCTGACTGTTCATCTGGATGGAACCGTCGCCGGCAACGTCCACAACCAGACGATCCGGGAAGGCCAACTGCGCGCCGATGGCGGCGGGAAGACCGTACCCCATCGTTCCGAGCCCGCCCGAAGTCAGGTAGGTTCTCGGCTTGTGATACTTGTAGAACTGAGCCGCCCACATCTGGTTCTGCCCCACTTCCGTGGTGATGACGGCTTCGCCCTTGGTGAGTTCGTAAAGACGCTCCACCACCTGCTGCGGCTTGAGCACCTCGCCCTTGGACCAGGAAAGCGGCTGCTTCTTTTGCCATTCCTGAACCTGCGTCATCCAGTCGGCGTGGTCGCCCGCCCAGTCCTTTTCGGCATGGCCCGACTCCAGAATGGAGCGCAGCCCCTGCAGGGCGCTGAGCGCGTCGCTGACCACCGGCACTTCTACGCGCACGTTCTTCCGCAGCGTCGTGGGATCGATGTCGATGTGCACGATGCGGGCGTTCGGCGCGAATTCGGACAGCTTGCCCGTGACGCGGTCGTCAAAGCGCGCGCCCACGGCGAGAATGACGTCGGCCTGATTGACGGACTTGTTGGCGGCATAGGTCCCGTGCATGCCGAGCATGCCGATCCACAACGGATCGTCGCCCGGAAACGCGCCCAAGCCCATCAGCGTGGAACACACCGGCGCGTGCATGAGGTGCGCCAACGTGGTGAGTTCTTCCGCCGCGTCGGCCATGATCACGCCGCCGCCAGCCACGATGAGCGGTTTTCTGGACGTGAGCAGCACGTCCATCGCCCGCCTGAGCTGGTTCAGGTTCGCCCGGAACGTGGGGCAGTAGGACCGCATGGTCACTTCCGAAGGCCACTCGAACTCGCAGGTCGCCTGCTGGATATTCTTGGGAATATCGACGAGGACCGGTCCGGGGCGTCCGGAACGGGCGAGGTAGAAGGCCTTCCGGACGGTGGCCGCCAGTTCCCTGACGTCCTTGACCAGAAAGTTGTGCTTGGTGCAGGGACGGGTGATGCCCACGATGTCCACTTCCTGGAACGCATCGTTCCCGATGAGCGGCGTGGAAACCTGTCCCGTGAAAATGACGAGGGGGATGGAATCGCTGTAAGCCGTGGCAATCCCGGTCACAGTATTGGTAGCACCGGGGCCGGAGGTAGCGAGACAAACGCCCACCTTGCCGGAAGCGCGGGCATACCCGTCGGCGGCATGGACAGCACCCTGTTCATGCCGCACCAGAATATGGCGCAAATCCGGATGGTTGGCCAGCTCGTCATAAATATCAATGACAGCCCCGCCGGGATAGCCGAAGAAAAGGTCAACGCCCTCGCGCTTCAGGCTCTCCAAAAGTATCCTGGCCCCGGTGCACAACATCAGTTGCCTTCCTGTTCGTTATAGCCGTCGAGGATGGCGTGGAGCCGGGTCTTCCCTTCCAGCTTCTGCTTCTTGAGCTGCTTCAGGGTCTGTTCTTCCGTAGGAGTCCGATAGGCCTTGGCTTCGAGCTTTTCTACCTGCTTCTCATAGAGGATGTGATCTTCCCAGAGTTCCTTCAGTTCGGGGTTGATGGCGGCGTACTTTTCCAGAAGAAGAAGCTCACGCTGTTCCATAAGGCTTTCTCCAATACATAGAGGTTTGAAAATGAGACTGGAACGCGGCGCGGCGCGTACCGTTTCTTATTGCATAGCCCAAAAAAAGAGGAAAGGGAATGGCAATTCCTCGCGGCGGTCCGGAAAAGGCCCCGTACCGCCGTCCTTTTGAAAAGCCGCCCGCGCTACAGCATGGCCGCGTACTGGAACAGGGACCGGACCACGATGGACTGCACCAGCTGGATGGCGATAAGCACCACGATGGGCGAAAGGTCCAGCCCGCTGATGTACGTGAACGGAAGCCATTTGCGGATGCGGTACAGCACGGGCTCCGTCAGGGCGTTCAGCGTGCGGACGACGGGATTGTAGGGATCGGGGCGCACCCACGTCAGCAGCGCGGAAATGATGACGACCCAGAAATACAGTGACAGAAGCGTATCCAGAACCCGCGCGACGGCGAACAGGATATTGCCGAGCACAAACATGCTACCTCCAAAAGGTCTGTTGACTTTCAGGACGCTCAGCGCCCTATACGGGGAAGGCGCTCCAGCGCCTTGTGCAACTGCGGGAAACTCTCCACATGTACGGCGGCGGGAAGCGCGGGATTGCCGTACGCCAGCAGAGGAACGCCGCCGCCCTGCGCCGCCGCCGCGTCCGTGGCGCTGTCCCCGAGGAATCCGACGGTCTCGGGGCGGGCTCCCCACGCCTCCAGAATGCGGCGGACTCCGGCGGGATCGGGCTTGGGGGCCACGATATCGGCCGTCATGACGGGATCGAACACGGGCCGCAGGCCGAACCGGTCCAGAAGGTCCCACATTCCGCTTCCGCGGTTGGTGTGAATGCCCAGCCGGACGCCCCGCTCCCGCAACCAGTACAGCATGTCCTCAAGCCCCGGTTCCAGCTCCAGCTGCGGCAACGCCACCTCGCGGTACGGGAACCGATCCGCGATTGCGGGGAGCAGCTTGAGTTCCTCCGGCGTGAACAGATATTCGAGCGCCTCTTTGGCCGTGGACATCTGCACGTACACGGCCTGCTCTTCGGAAACCGGGGATTTGCCGACTTCCCGAAGCAGCAGGTTGTAATAACCGATGTTGACGCCGCAGGAGTCGACCATGACCCCGTCACAATCAAAGATAAGGCCGGAAAGGCCGTCGGGAAAGAGTTCCTCAAGGCGGGAAGCCCATGTTTCCGGGGATTGCATCATGCCTGCTCCAACGTGGCGTCTGCCATACAAAGAATCACGAGTTGGCGTCTGTCAAGCCAGGGCCTGTCGGGTTGCCTCTCCTTTTTGCCGATCAGCTTCCACACCGGTTCCTCGCCGCAGGTCACCCGGAAGCCTTCCGGGGCATGCCACCCCTGCGGCAAACGCGCCGCCGCCTCCGGCGAAAGCGGCTCCCGGCACAGCCCGTTTTCGATGAGCGCGCCGCCCATTCGGGCATCCGCCGTACACAGCACGCAACCTTCCGGCAACAGGATCGCCAGCAGGTCCAGCATGAAACGCCACGACGGCAGCAGCGTGGTCACGTCCTCGGGGACCAGTTCGCGCATCATCCCGAGCAGGCCGGAAAACACGTCCTCATCCTCACGATCTCCCAGTTGCGCCGCCAGCTTTTCCGCGCCCGTCCGGTATCGGACCGCAAGCCGCTCCATCTCCAGCACGCGCTCCTCCTGAAGCCAGCCCAGCAGCAAAAACCGCTGCGCCCAACGCGCCGCCGCCTCGGCGGAAAACGCCTCGCCGGTTTCCCGCAGTTCGCCGGTTTCGGCAAACCGCTTCAAATCCTGCCGCTCCTGCTGCGCCCTGCGTTCCCGCCCCTGAGACGCCGTGGCCGCCTCGGAAAGCGACGCGAGGCCCGCTTCGTCCAGCCCCGCCAGATCGGCGAGGCATGATGCGGCTTCCCTCTGCGTGTAAGGCAGGGGCACCGCATACCATTCTTCAGAATTCCGCGGAGCGTCCCGGTCGTCGGGAAGTCCCGGCCAGACGGGACGCACACACGCCGGAAATCCCTTGGGGAAGAATTCTTGATGCATTGTGGGAACGTATACAACAGAATCGTTCGATTCCTTTTGCATGGGCATGATCCTTCGAAACATGTTCTCTACAGACGTTATAGAGTCTTGACCTCTAAGAGGTGCAGGCGTAACATCACTACCATGTTTTCAAGTGCCCTGTGTCCGTGGGGACCGGGGATTTCTCCTGTTTTGGCGGGCGTCCCCGTCAGGGCATTCAGGTATGTACCCTGATGGGGAAAAGGATGCAACGCCCTTCGCTTGACCTATCCGGAATCCACCGGTATATCCCAGTATTATACACACGGAGGCCTCTATGTACGGTATCGGCATGCAAGAATTGCTCGTCATTCTCCTTATAGTCGTTCTGATCTTCGGCGCCAAGAAACTTCCTGAAATCGGCGGCGGGCTGGGCAAAGCCATCCGCAACTTCAAGCGGGCCAGCTCGGAACCCGACGAAATCGACATCACCCCCAAAGACGAAAAGAAAAAGGACGATACGACCCATTCCGCGTAACCGCCCGGATTTCCGTTTCGCAGGCTCAGTCCTTACTGGCGTTTTCCTCCAATATCTGTCAGTATAAGCCCCGCTCCGCACACGGAGACTGGCAGCAACGCAAGGCATATAAGGAAGGCCACCATGAAAGTCGAACAACTTTCCATTTTTCTTGAAAACAAAGCCGGCCGCTTGGCTGAAGTGACCAAGACGCTGGCGCAAGCGGGCATCAACATCCGGGCCCTCTCTCTGGCCGATACGTCCGATTTCGGCATTCTCCGCCTGATCGTGAACGATACGGAAAAAGCCATCAATATCATGAAGGAAGCCGGATTCACCGTTGGACGCACCGCTGTCGTCGCCGTGGAAGTGAACGACAAGCCCGGTGGCCTGAACGCCATCCTCGAAGCGCTTTCCGGCCACAACGTCAACGTGGAATACATGTACGCCTTCGTTCAGGAAGGCGGCGGGAACGCCACGATGATTTTCCGCTTCGACCGCATCGATCAGGCGATCGAAGTCCTGAAAGCCAAGAACATCCCGATCATCCCTGCGGATCGCATCAACGGCTGATACGCCTTCTCGAAGTCCCCGTTTTCAAACGGGGACTTTTTTTGCGCCCTCAGGGGAGTTTCCCAAACGGCGACGGACGCCGCAATGAGAAACTGTTTCCTCCCGTTTCTGGAAAACGCCGCTCCTCCCCTGACGACAAAAGGCCGCCGCCGGAACATGTTCCGGCGGCGGCCTTTTGTCGGTCTCATACGGGACTAGAGCCAGTCAAACCACTGCTTCCAGGACCCCTGAATCTGTTCCCGAGCCTGCTTCGACTGCTGCTCGCGATACCGGTAATAGGCGGACAGAGCTTTTTCCTTCGCATGTTCGCTGACTTCCGGCACATCGGAGAAATTGTCCACGATATAGGTATACCGTTTCCATGCCGGACCGTAGTTGTTCATGTTCCAGAAAACATCCCCCAGATACAGCTCATGCTCGGCGATGAGCCGACGGCAGTTCTTCATCTGCTCGGCGGCCTTTTCGGCATACTCGCTGTTGGGGTACGTCTCGCGCAGACGCCCGAAATATTCGAGAGCCTCCTGCGTCGACGTCGTCGGCCGGTCCACGGAAATGAAGCTCTTCAAATCGGACATGCCGACCTGATACAGCACATACGGGATCGCCTCATGCCGGGGATGCAGGGATTCGAATTCCTTGTAGGCCTCGGCGGCGTCCACATATTTTTCGTCAAGGAACAAAGCGTCCCCGAGAGACAATTCCGCTTCCACCGTATACGGGCTGAAGGGGAAATTGTCCTTGAGCTTTGAATAATACTGGGCGGCCTGCTCATAATTCTTTTCGTGCATGGCGTCGTTGGCGCCTTCGTACAATTCCTGAGCCGTATCTTCCGGCGGAGGCAAAAAGAAATAGTCAATGAGGCCGCATCCGGAGAGAAGCATGACCCATGCGACCAGCACTAGATGACGAAAATACATGCTTAGGCGTCCAGTTGTTCAAGATAGGTAAAGGCAGCCGTAGCGGCTGTGGCCCCGTCACCGACGGCGGTCGCCACCTGACGACACATCTTGGAACGGATGTCCCCCGCCGCGAACAGGCCGGGCAGGTTCGTCCGCATCTCGCAATCGGTGACGATGAAGCCCTGCGGATCGACATCAAGATCGGCGGGCAGGAAGCTGTTCTGCGGCTCATAGCCCACAAACACGAACATGCCGTCCACCGTCAGCTGCGTTTCCGCATTGGTCTTCACATTTTTCAGTTGGAGTCCCTGGAGGGCCTCTTCACCGACCAGCCCGGTCACGACGGTATCCAGCACAAGTTCGATCTTGTCCGAGGCCGCGCGCACCTTGTCCTGATAGACCTTCGCGGCGCGGAAACCTTCGCGGCGGTGGATCAGATACAGTTTTTTGACAATCCGGGAGAGGTAGAGCGCCTCTTCCAGCGCCGAATTGCCGCCGCCGACCACGGCGACGACCTGATCGCGGAAGAAGTTGCCGTCGCACAGGGCGCAGTAGGAAACTCCCCGCCCCGTCAGCTGCGACTCGCGCGGCAGCCCCAGGGGACGAGGATTGGCGCCGGAGCAGACGACCACGGCCTTGGCTTCGATGGATTCCTTCCCCACGGCGATCATCCAGCCGCCGGAGGTCCGTTCCATCTTCAGAACCGCGTCATTGTACCGTTCGAGCCCATAGCCTTCCAGATGAGCGGCGAACGTATCCGCCATTTCCCATCCCTTGATCCCCTGCGGGAATCCGGGATAGTTCTCAATGCTTTCCGTCTTGAGAATCTGCCCGCCGGGGGCGAGCATCTCGATCTGGGCTACGGAAAGGCCCGAGCGGCACAAATAAAGGGCCGCGGTGATCCCGGCAGGCCCCCCGCCTACAACAACGGCGTCGTACTGTTTCATGCCAGAGCCTTTTGTTCAATCATCGTCGTGATGCTGGACTTGGAAACGGCGCCCGTGACCTGTTCCACCACTTCGCCGTTCTTGAACAGGATAAGGGTGGGAATGGCGCGGATGCCGTACTTGCCGGGCGTGCCGGGATTTTCGTCCACGTTCAGCTTGACGACGGACAGTTTGCCTTCATATTCGTTGGCGATCTCGTCGATGATGGGGCCGATGGCACGGCACGGACCGCACCACGGAGCCCAAAAATCAACAAGGACAGGGAGCTGGGACTGCAGCACGACGGCATCAAAGTTGGAATCATTCACTTGGGTAGCCATTACCGACTCCTTACGAAAAGTTGCTTGTTGACAAACAAACCGGCGGCACGTTCACGCCCAAAGGCAGTGCCTCCAACATAGCAATTGTAGATGCGAGATCACGGGGTGTCAAGATGGCGCGGAAAAGATTCACAATTTGAGAAAAACCGCGCAAGCGTTCAGGCACAACGCAGCGGAGCGCACAACGCGCCCAAATCATCGGGGAGTTTCTGCCCGCGCGGAATGGCGGGGAACGCCAATCCCTGCCCGTATCCCTTTCGGGCGAGCAGCTCTCCGGCGTGGGCGATCATCACGGCGTTGTCCGTGCACAGAAAACGCGACGGCAGCAGCAACGGCTTTCCGAGCCTGTCGGCGAGCGACTGCATGGCGGCCCGCACCTGCGTGTTGGCGGCCACGCCTCCGGCCACGACGATTCCGGTGATGCCCTTCCCCTCTTCCCGCCGGAACGCCTTTTCAACCTTGAGGCTGAGCGTCTCCGCAACGGCCAGCATATAGGACGCGCAGACGTCGCACAGCGCCGGGGAGGCGGAATCCGTACCGGCATCCCGGACGCGTCTGCCTTCCTCAAGCAATCCGGGGTGGTCCCGCAGATAGGTCAGCGCCGCCGTCTTCAGGCCGCTGAAGCTGAAATCCAGATTGTCCACATGCGTGTACGGACGCGGGAACAGATGCGGATCGGCGGTCCCGCGCTGCGCGAGGCGATCCAGCAGCAGACCTCCGGGATACGGCAGACCGAGCATTTTGGCGAACTTGTCGCAGGCTTCGCCCGCCGCGTCGTCAAGCGTGCGTCCCAGCAAGGCCAGCGACTCCGGTGCGTCTATCCGATAAATATGGGTGTGACCGCCCGAAACGAGCAGGCCCAGCAACGGGTAGTCCAGCTCATGTTCAAGGCCGACGGCCAGCAGATGGGCGTGGAGGTGGTTGACGGCGACCAGCGGCTTGTTGCCCGCCAGAGCCAAGCCCTTGGCGAACGCCACGCCCACGAGCAGCGCCCCGAGCAGGCCCGGCCCACGGGTCGCCGCGACGACGTCCACATCGGCCAGCGACAGCCCCGTGCGGCGCATCAGTTCGTCGTACAGCGCGCCCAGAAAACGGTAGTGCTCACGGGAAGCCAGCTCGGGAACGACGCCGCCGAACAGCGCGTGCACGTCCATCTGCGTCGCCAACACGGACTCCACGCATTTCCCGTCCCTGACCAGCGCCAGCGCGGTTTCATCACAAGAGGTTTCGATACCAAGACAAAGCATAACATCCACCGCATCATGCAGAAAAAGGCCAGAAACGAACGATCGACCCGTTTTCGATGGGAAACACAGGCCGATCGTTCTTCTCGCTACGTCAATGCCGGGACCATTCCCGACACCGACGACCGCTATTTCTTATAAATGGCGTTGACCGCTTCGACATCCTTCCGCGAGCCGATGAACAGCGGAACGCGTTCGTGCAGCGTGGACGGGGTGAGGTCGAGAATGCGGTTGTGCCCGTCGCTCGCGGCACCGCCGGCGTTTTCCGCCACGAAGGCGAGCGGAGAGGCTTCGCACAGGTACCGCAGCTTGCCGCGGCTCTTTCCCTTGCGGCTGTCCGGGGGATACATATAGATGCCGCCGTACAGCAGGGTCCGGTGGAAGTCCGCAACCAGCGAACCGACATAGCGGGCCGAACAGGGCGTCGCATTGGGGTCTTCGGGATGCTTGAAGTAGTCGATGGCGGCGCGGGCCTTGTCGTCCCAATGGTTCCAGTTGCCTTCGTTGACGGAATAGATGCTCCCGGATTCCGGAATGCGGATGTCGGGATGCGAAAGCAGGAATTCGCCCACGCTCGGATCAAGCGTAAAGCCGTGTACGCCCTGCCCCGTCGTGTACACCAGCATGGTGGAGGTGCCGTACAGGAAATACCCGGCGGCAACCTGTTCGGAACCGGGCTGAAGGATTTCGTCAAGCTGCACTTCGCCCGTGCGACCGGGCTTGCGGCGCAGGATGGAGAAGATGGTGCCGACGTTGATGTTGGCGTCGATGTTCGAGGAGCCGTCCAGCGGGTCAAAGACCAGCATGTAGTCGCCGCGGGGGAAGGCGGCGGAAACGCGCACCAGATCGGCGTTTTCCTCGGAGGCGATGGCGCACAGCACACCGGAGCGCTCCATGCGGTACAGCAGCACCCGGTTGGCGAAGTCGTCAAGCTTCTGGACATTCTCACCCTGCACGTTGATGTCCCCGGTGCCGCCGAGGACATCGAGCAGGCCGGCCTTACTTACGCTGCGGGCAATGATTTTGGCTGAAAGAACAAGATCATGAAACAACGCGGTAAAGTGGCCCGTCGCCTGCGGCGCTCTCTGCTGCTGCAGAAGCAAATGTTCGGTGACGGTGATTTCAGAAGACATGAGCCCTCCTTATGGGTCCTGTGAACAATCTAAAAGTGCATCAAGAAAATCGCCTCCGGACGGAGCCCAAAGGCGGCGCGACTGCGCTCCTCGATCAATGCTCGATACTCGATTCCTGCATGCCCAGCCCGCGCACGGGCGGGAGCGGCGCCGTAAGGATGCTGTCGCCGTCGGCACCGCCTTCCATGACCTGCGATTCCGTAACCGGAGCGGTCATGCCCTGCGAACTGAACGCGGAGGCGTGCGAAAGCGCGGACAACTGCTCGGCGTCTTCAGGGAACTGCCCTTCCGAGGGCGTCGCGAAAATAAGCGGCTGTTCGCCGATGAACCGCGCCATCCAGATGAACGAGCCGGTCTTGTTGCTGACCGTCCCGTGCGTCGAATCCCTGGTGATCTCGTTCCAGTCCTGTCCCGTCAGCGGCGTGGCGTCCACGACGAAGCGTCCGGGCCACAAAATTCCCTGCGGCGAGAGCACCACGAGGTCTTCCGCGCCACTGGTATAAGTGAGGAGCGAACGCATGTCAAAATGCGCCACGAGCAGGCCCATCATCTCCGAACCGGAATAGACGGGAATGCCGGTCAGGACTTCCGGTCCGAGGGGAGTATCCTCGACCAGACCGCGGAGGCCCCGCAGTTCGCCGCCGCGCGGCTTCTGCTCAAGCATCCGGGAGAAATCAAGTTCCTTCATGGCCGCCGGAGGCTCCTGCGCGAGCACCGTTCCCTCCGCATCCACCGCCGCGAGGCCGGACAGCCACGGGAAACGGTGGAACAGGATGGCGACGGATTCGCCCGTCGGCGGCCTGTCCGCGTTCTGGAGGAAGCGTTCCAGCTGCTCCAGCTGGATGTCGATGCCCACCATGCGGGAGGCAAGCCGGGTTTCGGCGTCGTTCAGCACGCCTTTGTCCTCGTAATCGATCTTGGCCGGCGGGTTGATGTACTCGCCGTAAAAAGCCTTGGTGCTCTTCCATGTGCTGTCGAACGTGGAGCAGCCTCCGAGAAGCGCCAAAGTACCGATCAAGGCCGTCGTGAAAAGGGAACTCTGCAAAGACACGCAATTCTCCAATGTAAACAGGCGCACTACGCGCGCGCCCGTGCTTCGAGGCGATCCGCCAGCGATTCCAGAAGGGACATCAGATGATTCCCCATGTCCCCGTAGGGAGGTTCGCCGACGTTTTCCGCCTGTTCTCCGGACTCCGCACCGTTCCCGGCGACCCGGGCCGCCAGCGCGACAACGCTGTCGTGCAGCTCCCCGGCCTCTTCCGGCGTAGGGGCGGCGGCTTCGAGTTCCTGATAAATTTCGAGCGCCCCGGCGATGTCGCCCTGCTCCGCGAGCACGTCCGCCATGGAACGGGTCCGCAGCGTCGGCTCCTCCGGCTCCTCGGAAAACGCCGCCTCTCCGGCGGGCGAGGACGCGGGGGACGTTTCGCTCGCAAAGGAGGCATCCTCCACCGGCGCGCTTTCTTCGAGCATCGTTTCCAGAAGCTCCGCATCGGCGAACGGCGCGGCCAAGGGGGGTTCCGGAGCATCCGCGCTCCGGGGTTCGGCGGGCATCGCCCCGGAGGGCGCTTCCGTCTCGGCTCCGGCAGCCGTCGCGGGAGCGGCGGAAAAGGTCCTGCGGACATCCTGAAGCAGTTCCAGACCGCTCTCCAGAATCAGGCTCAGCGAGTATTCCGGATGCCGTATCGTCGAGGCCATCAGACGGATGGCGAGGGCCAAATCCTTGTTTTTCCCGGCGACCGAATCCGCCCAGACTTCCCAAAACGCGGGATAGTTTTCCAGCAGCCCGGTCACGGCGGACAGCTCGGCCCGGCATTCGTCAACGCGCGACTGCTCGAACAACAACTGAATCAGCAGCAGACGCGCCTCAAGAAACATCGACGTGTGGCGCAACCCGAGCCGCAACACCTCGATGGCCTTTTCCGGCTGCCGCGATTCCCTGAGGAGCTGCGCCAGCGGGAAAAAAACCTTGGAGTCAGGGTCCAGTTTGAGGACCTCCTGATACCATTCAATTTTTTCCATCATGAGGCAGGGCTCCACGCGCATTCGCATCTTCCGTGAACAGATACAGGATTTCGTTGCCGCGGACGAAATTCAACCGCTGGCGGATCATTTTTTCCACATATTTTTCGTCGGACTGCAACAGCCGTATCTCCCGGCTCAACCCCGCATTGACGGCGTCGAAGCTATCGCGCTCCTTGAGCAGTTCCGCATGCTGCGAAGCGAGTTCCCGATACGAAACAAGGCTTTGCGGCCCCCACAACAGGCGGGACACGAGGATCACGTTGACGGTCACGGCCAGCGCCAGAATGAGGAGCTTCCAGATCGTGGCCTTCGACGAGGCGGCGGGAGTGCTGCGTACGTTCATCATGCGGCCCGATCTTTTTCCCGCCAGATGCCGTAAAACTTGTAAAAATAATTCAGCCCGGAAAGGATCGTCAGCACGAGGGCGATGTACAGGAGGAAGGTCCCCAGCAGATGCAGGTCCACGCCGAACCACGAATAATGCAGCAACAGCGGAATGATGGCGACGATCTGCATCACCGTCTTGCTCTTGCCGTATTTGTCCGCAGCGATCACCACGCCCTCGTCTATCGCCATGGCGCGCAGGCCGGTTACGGCAAGCTCACGCCCGATGATGACGATGGTCACCCACGCGGGGACCCAGCCGAGTTCGACGAACATGATCAGGATGGAACAGATGAGCAACTTGTCGGCAAGGGGATCGAGAAACTTTCCGAAGCTAGTGACCATATTGGCCTTTCTGGCGATATGGCCGTCGAGGAAATCCGTAATCGAGGCGATGCTGAACAGGACCGCCGCCAGAAAACAGGTCAGTTTTCCCGGAAAGTACAACAGGAGAACGATGGGAACGACGAAAAAAATTCGGGCCAGCGTAAGCTGATTTGCCAAGTTGAACATAGTATTACCCGCTTTGGCGACAGTTGTTGGGTCCCTATAGCACAACATGTTCGAAAGGCAAAGGGCAGAATGGCCTCCCCGACCCGGCCCGTTTCCGATAACAGGCTCATTCACAAGGCAATGCGAAATCGGCGGGCCGTCCCGGCATACGGAAAACGGCCCGCCGTACAGTCCTTCGCCGATCACTCCGCTTCGGTGGCGGCGATCACGGCATCCGCCAACGCCATGAAACCGCGGCGGGCGGGGGAATCTTCGGTCAGAGAAACGATCGGGACGCCCCGGTCCGCCGCGATGACGGTGGCCGGGTCCAGCGGGATGGCCCCGAGGAACGGCAGCTCGTACTGCTTGGCCAACTGCTCGCCGCCGCCCTTCTTGAACAGATCGATTTCCTTGCCGCAGTGCGGACAGCTCAGGCCGCTCATGTTCTCGACGATGCCGAGGACCGGGGCCTGCACCTGCTTGAGGAAGTCAAGCGCCTTGCGCACGTCGGCCAGAGAAATCTCCTGCGGCGTGGTCACGACGATGCACCCCGCGTCGGGGATGGCGTCCAGCACCGTCATGTGTTCGTCGCCGGTTCCGGGAGGCGAGTCGATGAGCAGGTAGTCCAGAGCGCCCCACTTCACGTCGGTCAGGAACTGGCGGATGGCCCCCGTCTTCTTGGGACCGCGCCACAAGATGGCGGTATCCTTATCCTTCAGAAAGGAATCCATCGAGATGAGCGAGAGGCGTTCGCCGCAGGGGACGGGCAGCATCTTGCCGTCCTCGTCGGCCATGACGGACGCGGACGCGCCCAGCAGCCGGGGGACGCTCGGGCCGTGGATGTCCACGTCGAGGATGCCCACGGTAAAGCCGCGCGCCGCCAGCGCCGTGGCCAGATTTACGGTTACGGAACTCTTGCCCACGCCCCCCTTGCCGCTCATGATGAACAGCTTGTGGCGCACGTCCTGCAAATTCTGGGCGAGCACCTTGTTCTGCATGGCCGCGGTCATGGGGATGGACGTCTGCCCCTGCGGGGCCTGATTGGAAGAAGACATAACAACTCCTGAAAAGCATTGGTCCCCGGAGGGACTCTTTCGGTTTGCCACAAAAAGCGGGGAACTACCAGCCGTGATCGCCGACCAGATCGACGAAGGCGACGTTCCCGAGGGTCCTTGCCGTCACCCTGCCCTCGCGCTTGGCGATGCGCAACAGCTTCTGCTCCCGGCGCGTCTGCCCCACGGGGATCACCATGATCCCGGGATCGGCCAACTGTTCCAGAAGCGGCAGCGGCAGGTTCGGCCCCCCCGCCGTGACGATGATCCGGTTGAACGGGGACTGCTCCTTCCAGCCGAGCGTGCCGTCCCCGAGCCGCATGCGGATTCCCGAAATGCCGAGCGCGGCGAACAGGTCCCGTGCGGCGAAATGAAGTTCCCGCACGCGCTCCACCGTGCAGACCTCAAGCCCCATCTCGCGGAGCACCGCGGTCTGATAGCCCGATCCCGTGCCGATTTCGAGCACGGTCATTCCGGCCTTCGCTTCCAGCAACTGCGACATGTAGGCGACGATGTACGGTTGGGAAATGGTCTGGCCGAAGCCGATGGGCAGGGGGTGTTCCTCATAGGCGCGGTCCTGCAACGCTTCCGGAACGAAACAGTGCCGCCGGACGGAACGCATGGCGGCAAGTACGGACTCGTCCGCAATGCCCTGCGCCTCAAGCCGCCGCACCATCCGGGCGCGCTGACGCCTGAAATCGGCAAAAGTCGGGTGTTGTCCTGATACAGTCATGGAACTCCAATAAAGAAATGGGAATACTGGCGGGCATCCTCCGAATGTCCCGGAGCATGCACTGAAAAACGGCGGGCCGACACTTGCCTAGACGCTTTCCCTGTGCAAAAATGCTGCTATACAGTATGACCGTCTTGCGTAAGAATGCAAGCATCCGCCAGCGCCCGGAACAGGACTGTTTGTGCGCGCCGACGCCCCGTTCCGGGGCCCAACGAATCCTCAGTATCCCGCCGGACCATGCTGCACCCTTTTATGGAGAACCAATATGATTTATGTCAGTGACCTGATGACGACCAAGGTGTTCACATTGCAGCGGACGGACTCCCTTCAGGACGTACGCACCCTCATGCAGCTCGCCAAGATACGCCATATTCCGGTGACCGAGAACGGCGACCGGTTCGTCGGCCTGCTCACCCACCGCGACCTGCTCGGGTACGCCGTTTCCCATCTGGCCGAAATCGAACAGGAAGAACAGGAAGAAATCGAATCCGCGATCATGGTCGGGGACATCATGCAGACCGACGTGAAGACGGTCTCGCCGGATACCCTGCTCCGGGAAGCCGCGGAAATCCTGTACCGGCACAAGTACGGCTGTCTGCCGGTCCTCGACGAAAACGGGAAGCTCGTCGGCATCATCACGGAAGCCGATTTTCTCCGTCTCGCCATCGCGCTTCTGCACGAAGTCTGATCCGTTCCGCACCTCTTACCAGTAGCTTTTCTTCGCGTACGCTCAAGGAAAAAACATGGGTCGTATCATTCGTAATACCATCAGCTATGGCTTTGTGACGCTGTTGCTGGCCGCGCTGGGATTCGGCATCTATCTGTTTCTGGACGATCTCGACGGTCCGGAAATCGTCATGACGCCCGATACCGGCAGGATTTCGCCGACGCAGGACATCGCGCTGACGCTCACGGACGCCAAATCCGGGGTCCGCTCCGTTTCCGTCACCATTCACCGGAACAACCAGTCGCTGGTCATTCTCGACAAGGTGTTCGCCGAAGCCGCCCCCTCGCAGTCGGTTTCGTTCAATCTCAAAAACGCGGGGCTGCGAGACGGCGCGTTCGAGCTGGAAATCACGGCCCGGGACGATTCCCTCATGAGCTTCGGCAAGGGGAACGGGACCACCCGCAAATGGAACATGCAGCTCGATACCCAGCCGCCCAAGGTCCGCATCCGAAGCACGGTGCCCGCCCTGCGGCGAGGCAGCGTGACCGCCATCGCCTACAGCGTTTCGGAAGACGCGAGCATGACCGGGGTCCGGCTGGGCGACCGGTTCTTCCCCGCCTTCCTCCAGCCGAACGGGCTGTACTACTGCTTCATCCCCTTCCCGCTGGACACGCCCAAGAGCAAGTTCAGCCCCGAACTGATCACCCGCGACCTCGCCGGAAACGAATCCCGGAATCGCGTCCTCATCAATGCCGGGGAACGGAATTTCCGCAAGGACACGCTCAACATCAGCGACCGTTTCCTCGACGGCAAGGAAGACGTCTTCAAGGAACTGATCCCCGATGCGGCCTCCAACCTCGAACGCTACATTCGGATCAACAACGAAGTCCGTCTTTCCAACGAGCAGACGCTGCTGGAAGTGGGCAAGAACACGGCGCCCACCATGTTGTGGAGCGGCTCCTTCAAGCGCCTGCCCGGTTCCGCCTCCCGAGCCAGTTTCGGGGATCAACGGACCTACCTGCACAACGGCACCAAGATCGACGAGCAAATCCACATGGGGCAGGACCTCGCCTCGGTGGCCCACGCCCCGGTCCCGGCGGCGAACGACGGCAAGGTCGTGTTCGCGGAACCGCTGGGGATTTTCGGCAACCTCGTGATCATCGACCACGGGCTCGGCCTGCAATCCCTCTACTCCCACATGAGCGAAATCCAGACCAGCGTGGGCGCAACCGTGAAGAAGGGCGACATCATCGGCCTCACGGGCACCACGGGCCTCGCCGGGGGCGACCACCTGCACTTCGGCATCCTGCTTCACGGCATTCAGGTCCAGCCTCTCGACTGGTTCGACGCCAAGTGGATCAAGAACACCATTACCGATCGTCTGGAGGCCGCCGGCGCGGAACGCTAACCGGCTGTTTCCACATATGATCAAAACGCGAACGGGGAAAAGCCCTCTCCGTTCGCGTTTTCGTATGGCGGCCCCGTTCCGAGGCCTTTCGTTTGGTTCCGTTTCAAGAAGGCGCTTGATGCGACGGAAGCCGACCGTGACCCAAACATTTCGGCAGGGCCCGACGCCGCAAAGGCATACGCACGTTCATCCCCGCAAAGCCCCATCGGACAACCAGTTTCAGCAACCGGAACCTTGAAGCCCGCTCCGTGCGGACAAGGCCGTTCGGCTTGGGAGGACCGCAGGCCGCGCGGTTCCGGCTTCGGGCGATCCGGCGGCGTCCGCCTCCGGCCACGACGGCCCGCCCCTTGCGGCTTTCAAGCCGAGGCCGCCGGACAATCCGGCCTACAGCAATTCGATTCCGTAATACGTACGCAGGAAAACCTCTTCCGGAACCGGCCTGCTGAACAGATAGCCCTGCCCGTACCGGCACCCGATGCTGCGCAGAAACGCGGCCTGCGCCTCCTGCTCGATGCCTTCGCAGACGTTTTCGATGTGCAGGTCCTGCGACATGCGGACGATATTGCGGATGATGATGCCGCTCTTTTCGGAAACGCCGCTCTCGGCCAGAAACGACTTGTCGATCTTGAGGACGTTGATGGGCAGTTCGCGCAGCAGGTTGAGGGACGAAAAACCGCTCCCGAAATCGTCTATCGAAAGGGAAAGCCCCAGTTTCTTGATTTCCGCAATCAGGGGAAGAATCTTGTCGCCCTCGGCGAAGGAGTATTCCGTCAATTCCAGTTCAATCAACTGTTCGGGAAGGTTGTAGCGTTCCATCACCGCCCGCAGTTTGGCGAGGTATTCCGGGTCCTTGATGTGGACGCGCGACTGGTTGACGGAAACGGGGTACGGCGTAATGCCGAGATCGAGCAGCTCACGAAGCCGTGCGCAGACCCTGTCGAGGATATGAAAGTCCAGCCTGACGATGAAGCCGTTCTGCTCGAACACCGGGATGAACTCGTCGGGCCGAAGGAATTCGCCGTCCGCCGTCCGCCAGCGGACCAGCGCCTCGGAGCCTACGACGGCCCGCGTCTCCAGATCGAACTTGGGCTGATAGTACACGAGGAATTCCCGGTTCGAAAGCGCGGCCTCCATGTTGCGCTCGACCCGCTTGGCGGCTTTCAGCTCCTCCTCCATCTTCCGGTTGAACAGGACCAGATGCCCCACGCTTCCCTTGGCTTCCCGCCTCGCCAGCTCGGCCCGGTCCGCGGCCTCCTGCACCCTGACGTCCCGGCCCGTCAGGCTCACGCCGATGTTGAAGTCGAGCTGCGTTGAAATGATCCCGTCCTTGTAGGAGCGCATGTGTTCCCGAAGGTATTCGAGAAAGGCAAGGAACACCTGCGGATCGGCGTACGGGCTGATGAGCAGGAAACTGTCCCCCTTCAGCCGGAACAGGTGCGCTCCGGCGGAAAGATGCTTCCGCAGCGTGGCCGCCACGAAGACGAGCACCTTGTTGCCGGTTTCTTCACCGTAGTATTCGTTGATCTGCCGCAGGTTGGCGATTTCGATGGCCGCCACCGCTTTCCGGGGCATTTTTCGGACGCCCGCGCTCTTGATCGTCCTGCCGAAGAAAAAGTTCTGGTTGTGCAGCCCCGTCAGCCTGTCCCGGTAGGCGACGCTGTAGACGCGGTACTGAAAAAAGACCAGAAGCCCGATCACGAACGCCACCGCTGCGAGGCAGGAGATTTCGATGAAGCTCCGGTTCAGCTTCCAGAACCGGCTGAACTGGATCGGCATGACCTCGTTCCGCACGGCGATGCGGCTGTACTCCGAATCGTCGATGGCGGTGATCGCCTTGTTCAGCACGGAAAGCAGCAACGGGTTCAGGTCGTCCCGCATCCCGAGGACTACGGGGACCTCCGAACTGAGGGAGGAAATGATCCCGATATCCGGATACGGGTTTTCCGCGAGCAGATCAAAAACGGCGTCCTCAGGCTGCATGACCAGATCGCACACGCCCCGGTTCACCGCGTCGATGCACTCGGTGACGGTGTCGTAGGAACGGACGGTCCAGTTGGGGAAATGCTCCTGAATGTAGAACGGGAGCGCCGGATGGGCAAGGGTGATCGCCAGCGTCTGCGGCGCGTACCGGTTGACCTGCGTGCCCAGCTTCCCCGCAATGAGCATGTGTACCCGGGTAAAGGGCACGGTCGAGGCCAGCCGGTATTTCGAAGCGAAGGCATCGACGAGAAACATCCCCAGATACAGATCGGCCTTCCGTTCACGGAGCATCCGCATGCACTCGGCATGGCTTTTCGCCTGCACGATGGTGAAATCCAGCCCGCTGTACTTTTTCACCAGATGCAGGAAATCGACGTAGTTTCCCCTGTACGTGCCGTTCTGGGCGTCATAATAGAACGACGGCGGATTGTCGGGCCCGCACACGACCCGCAGGACGGGGAGCCTGCTGACGAAAAGCGTCTCGGCCTTTGTCTGGGCATAATCCGGGCGGCGGAACTTTCCGAAATGCTTGAGTTCGAGCCGCGCGCGGAAATACGGCTCGTTGAGATAAAGAGTGCGCTGGAAGGCGTCGATGCGCTTCCCCAGCTCCGGCCTATCGGCCAGCGTGTACAAATGGAGGGGAAGATTCCCCAACTTGGCGATGATCCGGGAAAAATGCTCGTTGTGGATGTCCGCGACGACGGCATTGACGCCCCCCTTCTCCAACGCCTCCCGCATCCGCAGCGAATCCCGGAACAACACGGGCTCAAAGGCAAAGCGTTCTTTCCGGGCGAGGGTCGTCAGCAACCCGCCCCCAAGGGAATCCTCCATCAGGCCGATCTTGATGCCCGAAAAGGCGGGAAAATCTTCGTAATGCAGCCAGGCGTTCCGGCTGTCCGCAAACAGCACCTGCTGGTTCATCGCGTAAAAATCTTCGGAAGCGCACAGGTCGTCGCCCAGACTCTCTTTCGGGAACAGCCCGCCGACGATATCCAGCTTTCCGGCCCGCAGTTTTTCCAGCAGCGTCGCGGAATCTTCAAACGAACACGTAAACGGCTGCCCCGTCAGGGCCGTGATCATATCCAGATAATCCGCGAGGTAACCGCTGAAATGGCCGTTGGCGTCCATCCTGTACAGCGGGCAGGTCTTCTGGAACCCCACTCTGAGCGGTTGCACGGCGTTGGCCTCAAGTTCGTCGGCGTGCGCAAGGGAAAAGAAGCCCGCCACAAGCGCAAGGCAGACCAGCGCCGCCTTGACTCCCTCAAGAAACGAACGTCCGCCGCAACGCGCCCGAAGCCGCGCCGTTCGGCCATCGTCCGCCGCATGCCGTGGCGGCGCCGTCCCCGGACGCCCGCCGCACGAACACTCCGGCGACGCCTCTCCCGCCCGCTCCCCACGGGAACGCTCGCTGCGGAAAGACGCAAAACCTCTTTTTTCCAATGGTATACGTCCCAGTCTGGAGGGTTTCGGTATCCTCAAAAACCAACACAGTCCTCAAGAATAAACTCAGGCGGCAAAACCGTCCAGCAGTAAATGCGGCGTACCGACGCCACACGGCAACAGCGTATCCCGAAGCGTTTCCGCGGCCCCCGAAGGCGGTGCAAAAAAAGGGAGGACCCCGTCCTCCCCGTCCGTTTTACAACGCCTTGGGCTTGCAGCTCTTTCCGCAGCCGCTGCAACCGCACGAGCACTGTCCCTTCCGGGCCTTCTTGGCCCGCCAGACCATGTAGGCCACCGCGGCCAAAACGATCACGCCGACAATCACCAACTGTACGTCCATCTTTATGCCTCCCGCACACATCCGACTCAGGGGACCCGTATGCTTGGTAAACGTTCTTGTTCGATTTGCCCTTTCTATAGTGATATTGAAATTCTTTGTCAAGTTTAATCGGAACGGCATGGCCCTGTTGCGGTGTTGCGGCCCGCCCTCATCACGAAAAAGGCCGTAAAAAAGGGAAGGCCGAAGCCTTCCCCACAAACACCCTGAAACGGAAACCGGTTAGCCCAAGAGGCGCTTGGCGATCTCCTGTGCGGCCTTCCGTCCGGCCCCCATGGCCAGAATGACGGTCGCCGCGCCGGTCACGATGTCGCCGCCCGCGAAGACGTTGGGGATGGAGGTTTCCCCGGTGTCCTCGTTGACCACGATGTAGCCGCGCTTGTTGAGCTCAAGGCCCGGCGTCGCTTCGAGAAGGATGGGGTTGGAACGCGTGCCCACGGCCACGACCGCGAGATCGGTTTCGTGTTCGAAGACTTCGCCTTCGACCGGCATGGGGCGACGGCGACCGGACGCGTCGGGCTCCCCGAGCGCCATCTTCTGGAGGGTTACGGACTTGAGCACGCCGTTTTCGTTCGCGTTGAAGCGAACCGGCCCGACGAGTTCGAGCAGCTTCACGCCCTCTTCTTCCGCGTGTTCGATCTCTTCGTGACGGGCGGGCATTTCAGCACGCGAACGGCGATAGATGATCGTGGAGCTTTCCGCGCCGAGGCGCAGGGCGGTACGCGCGGCGTCCATAGCCACGTTGCCCGCACCGAACACGGTGACGTGCCTGCCGGGATAGGTCGGCGTGTCGAAATTCGGAAAGTCGTACGCGCGCCCGAGGTTCACACGGGTAAGGTATTCGTTGGCGGAGAACACGCCGATGAGATTTTCGCCGGGCACGCCGAGGAACTGCGGAAGCCCCGCGCCCACGCCGATGAAGACGGCCTTATAGCCTTCCTCGAACAGCTTCTGGACGGAAATGGTGCGCCCGCCCACCCAGTTGGTGCGGAATTCCACATTGTTGCGGCGCAGGCCGTCCAGTTCGGCGGCCACGACGTCCTTGGGCAGACGGAAGGCCGGAATGCCGTAGATGAGCACCCCGCCGGGTTCGTGCAGCGCTTCGAAGACCGTCACCTTGATGCCGCGCGCGGCGAGATAGCCCGCGACCGTGATGGAGGACGGACCGGAACCGATACAGGCGACCTTCAAGTCGGGATTGGTGACCGCACAGGCATCGTTGTCGGTCAGGCCCACGCAAGGGTCCTTCATGGCGTTGTCGGCCACGAAGCGTTCCAGACGCCCGATGGCGACGGGCTGGCCCTTGATGCCCAGAATGCACTTGCCTTCGCACTGGTTTTCCTGCGGGCAGACGCGACCGCAGACGGCGGGCAGGCTGTTGGTGCTTTTCAGGATACGGTAGGCTTCCGCCAGATCGCCCTTGACGATCGCGGCGATGAATTCCGGAATCCGGACTTCCACGGGACAGCCCTGACGGCACTTGGGATTCTTGCAGTTCAGGCAGCGGCTCGCTTCAAGCCGGGCCTGCTCAAGCGTGTAGCCGAGCGCGACTTCCTTGAAGTTGTGCGCCCGGACATCCGCGGGCTGGCAGGGCATGGCGACGCGGGGGGTCTTGGCGGGCTTCTTCACGTTTTCAGTGTTTATCATGGCAGGTGCACCTGTGCTGGTGGTGTTCGATGGATTCCTTTTCCTGAGAACGGAACGCGGAAAGACGCTGGCGGAGTTCGGCGAAATCCACCTTGTGACCGTCGAATTCGGGGCCGTCCACACAGGTGAACTTGGTCTGCCCGTCGACGGTCACGCGACAGGCTCCGCACATCCCGATGCCGTCCACCATGAGCGAGTTCAGGCTGACGGTCGTGGCGACGCCGAAGGGCAGCGTCGTGTTCGCCACGGCCTGCATCATGGGAACCGGGCCGACGGCCACGACTTCCTGTACCTTCTTGTCGTTTTCCAGACGGTCCTTCAACAGGTCGGTCACAAAGCCCTTGTGCCCGTAGCTGCCGTCGTCCGTGGAAATCAGCACTTCGTCGCAGAACGACTTCAGTTCGTTTTCAAACAGCAGGAGGTCCTTGCTCCGGGCGCCGATGATGGCGATCACGTAGTTGCCCGCCTTGTGGTGCCCCTTGGCGATGTGGTGCATCGCGGCGATGCCCGTGCCGCCGCCCACGCAGATGACCCGGTCGCCCTTGACGATGTGCGTGGCCTTTCCGAGCGGCCCGGCCACGTCGAGGATGCTGTCCCCTTCGCCGAGCGCCTCAAGCATCATCGTGGACTTGCCCATCACCAGATAGACGATGGTGATGGTTCCCTTTTCCGTATCGGTGTCCGCGATGGTCAGGGGGAAGCGCTCGCCGTTTTCGTTCACGCGCAGCATGACGAAATGGCCCGGTTTCGCCGTGGCGGCTATCTGCGGCGCGTCCAGCACCAGTTTACTCGTTCGACCAGGAATCAGCGATTCCTTGTGCAGGATCGTGGTTGGCATGTGTAAGGTTCTCCTTGTTTCAAATCAAAACCGTCGTTTCAGGTCCCCAACCCCGCGGAACGCGTCCCCTTTCCTGTCGCGAGCCCCGCGGGAAACCCTATTCGTCGAAATCGACGACACGCACGCCCTGCGCGTCCGCGTTGGGCGCGATCCGGCGCCGGAACACCCGGAGCCATTTCTCGCCCCACCGGTCGCGGAACAGCAGCGTCGCCAGCCACTCCACCGTATGCAGAACGGGCCTGCGGACATGCATGCCCATCAGGCTGCGGGTAATGCCCACCTTGCAGGACGGGCACCCCACCAGAATGGGGCCCGCCGGGTAGTCGGCAAGCGCCTTCCCGAGCACGTCCATCTTCCGCTTCCGCAGGGTGTTGTACACCAACGGGGAGGCGATGGAGCCCATGCCCGATTCGCCGCAGCAGCCCGGCGACACTTCGACCGCCGCGCCGCTCAGCCTGCTGATGGCGGCGGCCTGCTTCCGAACGCCCTTCACCTTGTGGACGCCCACCCATTCGGGGTGGCACGAGGCATGGTAAAGGACCTTCCCGTCGAACAGGCCGGGATTCGCGTCCATCCGCTCCTGCACGAACTGCATGACGTCGAGGTGGACAAGTTCGCCGGCCCCTTCAAGCAGGGTGGACGGCTCCAGCCGTTCGATGCCTTCGCGGCAGGAACCGCAGGCAGTGACGACGTGCGTCACCCGGAAGCCCCGTCCGGTCGCCCCGGCGACGGTTTCCCGCAGCAGTTTCCTGTTCCGCTCCATGTTGGCGGCGAACTGGCCGTCGGCTCCGGCGGACAGCAGCGGATACCCGCAGCACAGGTGCGTCTCCGGGAGGATAACAGCGACGCCCGTCCTCAGCAACAACCCCAGCGCCGACAATCCGATGCTGCGGGACAACAGGCTCCCGCCGCAACCGGGGAAGTAGAGGACCGCGTCCTTGAGTTCCGTGTTGCCTTCCGCGTTGCCGGCGGAACGGGCCATGAAGATGTTTCCGCGCTCCAGATGCAGCGCCTCGTACAGGTTCCGGTATCCCGGTTCCGGACCCTTACCGGAAAAGAGCGGATTGTACAAACGCCGCCTGATCGCCTGCGGCACGACGCCCACGATTCGGTTCTGCATCCGCTGTCCCAGCGCCGCGGCCTTGACCGCCTGCGGAATCCGGTGCGAGGGGTTCCGCACCAGCCAGTCGAGCACCTTGCTCTTGAGCGGATGCCCGCCCGCGCCCTCTTCCTCAAGGAACGCACGGAGCTGGAGCGCCACGTCGGCCGAGGGAATTTTGACCGGACAGACCGCCGTGCAGCGCCCGCAGCCGGTGCAGTGCTCCATCATGGCCCGGAGTTCCGCCAGAATGGAGGGATCGGGACGGCCCTTGTTGATCTGCGAATAGTAGATGGCCTCGATGATCGCGCCGAGCACCATGTTCTTGTTCCGGGGATGGAAATGGTAGGAGCACTCCGGATACATCATGGGGCACACCTGCTTGCACTTGCCGCAGCGGGTGCACATCTGCACCGAGGCCAGCAGGTGGATGAGGCGTTCCTTGTCGGGCAGGCCGCTCTGGCGGATGTCCTCGATCAGCCGGTTGAAGGAGAAGGTGAAGGGCCGCACCGGCAGTTCGCGCTGGGTGAGCTTGGCGGGATTGAACACGTCGCGCGGGTCCACCCGGTTCTTGAACTCCCGGATGGCGTCCATCTTGTCCTTGCCGAGAAAGGCGATCTTGGTGATGCCGATGCCGTGCTCGCCGGACACCGCGCCCCCCATCTCCTGCGCCTCCGCCATGACGCGCACGGCGGCCTCTTCGGCGATTTCAAGCATGTGCAGGTCGTTAGAGTTGACGGGGATGTTGACGTGGCAGTTCCCGTCCCCGGCGTGCATGTGGCTGGCGACCACGACCCGACCCGCGAGCATGGCTTCGCTGATCTTCTTGATCTTGGGCGCGAGGCGGCTGTAGCGTTCCCCCATGAGCCGGAGAAATTCCAGCGCCCGCTCCTCCATCTCCTCGTCGGACAGTTCCGAAGAGGGGACCCCGCCCTGCGCGACGCGGGTCACGTTGACGAATTCGCGGTTGAGGTCCTTGTCCTCCAGCGCCATGCCGGGGAGCCGCCCCAGTTCCTGCAACGCCTGCCGGTAGGCCATGGCCGAACATTCGAGGTTGAGCTGTTCGAGGAACAGCGCGAAGTCCGGGATGCGCCGCATGGGGATGACCACGTCCTCGTTGATCTTGAATCCCGAAGTCCGGCGGGCGATGGCGGAGAGGCGGTGGCGGTCTTCCCAGAAGACTTCGGCCTCCTTCTCGTCCTTGGCCACGAGCAGGGCCACGTTGTCCTGCGCGTCCACGATGCCCGTGATTTCCTGCACGCATTTTTCCAGCAGATACGGGTCGTCGCCGTCCACCTGAAGGATGATGACGGAGATGGGCAAGCCTTCGTAACGGTCCGACTTCTTCTGGTAGTCGATGGCCCGCACGTATTTGGCGTTGAATTCTTCCAGAGCGGACAGGTGGGCGTAGTCACCGTCCTCGCGGATGCGGTCGCGCAGGGCCACGATCTGACCGATGACGATGGCGGCCTGATGCATGGACCGGCCATAGAATTCGAGCACCATCACGCGGGAGTGCGCGGGCTTCTTGTGCACGATGAAGGTGGCGTCGGTGATGATGCCGTCCACGCCTTCCTTCTGCATGCCCGGCAGACCGCCGAGGGCCTTGTTGGTCACGTCCTTGCCGAGGCCCGGCAGGCGGATTTCCGAACCGTGCAGCTCCACGACGCTGCGGACGCCGCCGCTGATGTCCTTGACCTCGAAGACGGCCAGCTCGTCCGGCAGAATCTTGTGGCGGGGATGGTTCTTGCGTTCGACGCTGATGATCTCGCCCGTCGGGGTCACCATGCGCCACGAAAGCAGATTGTCGAGCGTGGTCCCGTATTCGAAGGCGAACGGCCCGCCGGAGTTTTCCGCGACGTTGCCGCCGATGGTCGAGGCGGTTTTCGAGGCCGGGTCCACGGTGAAGAGAAAGCCTTCCCGAGCCACGGCGTCGATGGCGGCCTGCGTGATCACGCCCGCGTCCAGCGTCACCGTCATGGTGTCCTTGTCCACGGGCGACATTTTGGTGAACCGAGTGGTGCGGACGATGACGGAACGCCGCCGCATGGGCACCGAACCGCCGGTCAGGCCGGACGCGCCGCCACGGGGGATGAGCGCGAACTTCAGTTCATTCGCCAGCTTGACGAGTTCGCTCACCTGTTCGGCGTTGGCGGGCTCCACCACCATGAGGGGCAGTTCCATACGCAGGTCGGTGGCGTCGGTGGCGCAGGCCACGAGCGCGCTCGGACGGGTCACGATGGCGTCCGGCGGCAGGAATGCGCCCAGACGCTCGACCAGCTCCTTGCGGAAGGCCATTTCGGCCTCATACCCGCTCCAGAACAGGGTGATGCCTTCGCCGATGGTGTTGGCGTAGTGGTGGGCGAGAGCAAAGACTTCCCGGTCGAACCGCTCCTTGACGCTGGCCTTGACCGTGGCCGGATCGACGAACGGATTGTACGCGACGAGGAACAGCTCTTCGGCGATCTCAATGGCGAGATGGCGGACGGATTCCGGCCAGTCGGCAAAATCTTCGAGATTGATGCGGAGGATGCGATTGACAACAAAATCAGGGGCGATAGAAATATGCGGGCCTTTGTGGGGCATGTGAGCTTCCTTATGTCTGGCGGAGAATCCCATTCGCCGATTGTGAATACGACAAAGATGGAGTATAGAGTCTCGGCACCGCATTTGCAAGGCATAAACATTTCAGCCCATTTTGCCCGTCAGGGGCATTTCCTTCCCTTTATGAAAAAAAATTCCCCCGCCGCCTCCGTTTCTGGAAACGCATCCCCCGTTCCGGTTCCCTTTACCGTATATCTCGCCGTAAAGGGATTTCTCGAAGACCTCCTCGTCGAACTCGGGAACGACGTTCTGGAAGTCCGCGGACGGCTCGTGCTGGCCAAGGGCGCGCCCCGTCCGGTCGCATGGGCCCAGAACATCTGGGAATCCCCCGTATTCCTTCCCATCGAGTCCATCGGCGACGGCGCGCGCAGGCTCTCCGCCGTTCAGCGCAACTGGCACCTGCATTCCGAGGAAAACCACCGCCGCGCCGCGCTCATTCAGGAAAAGCTCCCCCACGTGTCGGAAAAGCCGCTCCACTTCGGCGATCCCGCGCCCACGGCCCCGCTCGGTTCGTGGACGCTGTGGGAACCCAACCTGATCCTCGCCTCGGCCCGGTGCTCCTCGCCGTTCCCCGACGGGACGGTCAACTTCCATGAAAACAAGATCGATCCGCCGAGCCGGGCCTACCTCAAGCTCTGGGAGGCGTTCACCCTGCTCCCCAAACGCCCCGGC
>PPYF01114249.1_pt1 | contig 31233 bp, 29 predicted proteins | sample 1559871 | NCBI WGS metagenome assembly PPYF01 (sample SAMN08240021, study PRJNA423297) | Human gut metagenome, whole genome shotgun sequencing project.
GGAGAGCTACTACGAGTCGGACGCTTGTGCCCTGGCAAGGCTGGACAGTGAACAGGCAAGGGAGCTGGCCCAAGAGCGGCTGGAATCCGCCGGGGTTGCCAGTGGACTCTTTACCTTCTATTTGAGACTCTGAGGGTACGACAACTGGTAGAAAGGATGAAAACATGAACGAAGTTATGAACATCAGCGGTATTGAGTGTTACGAGAAAGACGGCGTTGTCTTTCTCAAACTGGAGACTGTTGCCCGTGGATTAGGGTTTACAACGATTGCCGCAAGCGGAAACGAAGTTGTCCGTTGGAATACCGCCTATAAATATCTGCACGACTTGGGCGTTGCAACTTCCTGCAACGGTGGGAACTATCGTGAGTGCTGTCCTGATTTTATCCCCGAGAACATCTTCTATCGACTCGCAATGAAAGCGAAGAACGAGGTTGCGGAGAAGTTCCAGGCCCTTGTCGCCGATGAGGTTATCCCATCCATCCGCAAGCACGGCGCTTACATGACCTCCGCCACCATCGAGAAGATACTGACCGACCCGGACACCATCATTCAACTTGCAACCGAGTTGAAGGGGGAGCGGGAAAGGAGAAAGGCATTGGAGGCCGAGAATGAACAGCAGAAGCAGATTATCGCCGACTTTGAGCCAATCAAGCGGTATGTGGATACGATTTTGGAAAGCCCTGGCGCTATGGCGACTTCCCAGATTGCCGCCGACTACGATATGAGCGCAAGGCAGTTGAACAAGATTCTGCACGAGGAAGGAATCCAGCACTGTGTTAACGGGCAGTGGATTCTGTACCGGGAACACATGGGGAAGGGCTACACAAAGTCCGAGACCATCCCCATCACCCGGTCGGGCGGCAGAGCGGACACGAAGGTTTATACCAAGTGGACGCAGAAAGGCAGATTGATGATTCATGAGGCCATGACTGCTCGTGGGATTTTGGCAATCATGGATAGGGAGCAAGCCGCCTCCTAAGTGAATACAAGAACCCTCTGTGAATTGACACAGAGAAAGGGCCACTAGGGGCCACTGACATTCTGCTGTGGATGTTGGTGGCCCCTTTTCTTTTTACAAGGAGGATTTTCCTCATGCCACTCACTCAGGAACAGCAGGAAGCCGTCCGTATGGGCACACCAATCGAATGGAACGGCCTGACCCTGTTTCCAATATTGATGAAAGACTATAACAGGTTTATCATCGCCCAAATGGGCCTTACGGCTCAACAGCAGACACTACCAAGTAAATACGTGGTTATGCGCTATCTGGAAGCCCTGTATGCGCTTGACTACGACGTGCGAACCAATGGAGGCCCACAGGGCGGTTTTTTCTCCCGTATCCTACTCTTTTTGATGCTTTCTTTGCGGCTGGAAGTGAGAAAAGGGCTGGATGGAGAAGAATACATTCCCATAGGCATCCGGACGGAGAAGGACAACCCACGGAAGTTGACCGCCCTGGAAGTGACGCAGGGTGAAGTGAGCGTTGAGATCACCCCGCAGAACTTCGTTCAGCTCCGGGAAATCCTGGCCGCACAAAACGAAGTGGAACTTCCAGACGAAACCCTGAACGCCGAACTGGTGCAGGCGGAACGGGACTTGGCTGCGAAAAGTTCTCTCAACCTCGTACCAGATAGCGAGGCTCTGATCTACTCCGTCTCTGTCAAAACGCAGATCCCCGTCGAAGATATATTCCAATGGACGGTACGGCGATTCGTTCTGACAGAGCGGGCCATTGACCGAATCACCGGACACCTTGTAGCCGCACTTTCGGAGTCGGCGGGAGCCAAATATAAGAACGGTAACCCGTGGCCCTCCTGGAAGTACGACCGTGACAAACATTCAAGCGCACTCGTCTCCCTTGCGGAACTCACACAGAGGCTATCCGGTTCTGTGGAAGCGAGATAGCCAATCCACCTGAAAGAAAGGAGCAAACGTCTCTATGATTACTGCTACTCTGAATGGCCGTCCCCTGTACGCCAAGGGCACCATGGATGTAAAGATGTTCGACCCTGCTACCAATGACCTGGTATATTACTCCAACAAAATGTCCACTTCGCAGTTGGCGTCCACCATTAACCTAGGCCCCATCAACGCAGGTATTGGCAACCCCATCGTCATCCAGATTCCAGACACTCCCTCTCTGACCATGAACCTGACCGCCGCCGACTTCTCCCTTGAGGGCCGCGCCCTGTCCGTTGGCGGGAACGTGGTCTATAACGGCGTGGTACCTGTGGATGAGGCGGTGGAGGCCAACGGAACCACCCTGACCGTGATGCAGACACCAGTTGCCCCCCTTGGCGGCTGCAACGTAGTTGGCTACATCAACAACAGTGGCACCGCCTATCCCATCGACCCTGATACTAAGCAAATCCAGGGCTTCACCGCCGTGGCGGGCACCACCTACTGTGTCCACTACTACACCACTAATCCCTCTGCCAAGCAGCTCTCCATTGAGACCCTGATGAATCCTGCCGTGGTGCGCGGCTTCATCACCATCCCTGTCTACTCTACTGAGGGCAGCGCCTCCAACGCCAATACCGGCTCCCGTGTGGGCTCCCTCTACATCACGATCCCCCGTGGTCAGCTCTCCGGCGACGCTTCCACCGAGGGCTCCCAGACCACCGCCGCCACCACCGTCATGAACTTGACCGCTCTGTCCTACGACGAGGCGTGTGAGCAGGGCATCCAGTGCGGCGGCTCCTCCTCTCCCAAACTGGCCTACATGGTACTGGAGCTGTTCGGCAACCCCGACCAGAACGTGGAGAGCTTGGCTATCGTGGGCGGCAACGATATCACTGTCACCGCCGGTTCTCCCTACACTATCCCTGTAAAGTATGAGATGGACAACGGCGAGATTGTGACCCCCGACCTGACCAACTTTATCTACACTCCAGAGGACGGCGGGCTGTATTTCAACGTCTCCCCCAATGGCGTTATTACTGGAACTGCCAATGGCACCGGCAATCTGGTCATCACCTCCAAGTATAACTCTGAGCTGACTACCGCCGCCGCTGTGACCGTGGAGGGTGGGGCCAGTACGCCAACTTCCAATGTCACCTTTCAGCTCACCACGCCTTCCTCCGGCAGTGATAACAAACTGAGTGGCGGAGGCGGTACCTACACAGTGGATGTAGATGTGGTGAACGGAACCTCCTCTGTGGTCGTGACCGGCACAAAAACCGCTACTCAGAGCGTGGTCATCACCGGAGCCAACGCCTCTCTAGTAACTGCGGCTGGTAATGACACCATCCCCACCTACACCATTGATACCTCCTCCGTCGCCTCTGACGGCGGCACCCTAAACTTTACCCTTTGGGTGACCGAGGCAGGCAAATCTCCCATCTCCTACGCCTTTGATGTGACCGTTGCCGCCCCGCCTGATGACACAGCGGACATGACCTTTGACCTGACCACACCCAGCAAGAACGAATCCAACACCATCAGCGGCGGCGGCTCCAACAGAACCGTCACTGTCAACGTACAGAATGGCACCGGGAGCGTGGTGCTCACCGGCACAAAAACATCCGCCCAGGAAGTAAAGGTCGGCGGCACAAACGCCAGTGATGTCAGTCCGGCCGGGAGCGCAACCGCCCCGACCTATACCATCAACACAAGCAGCGTTTCCGTCGCGGGTGGCTCAAAGTCCTTCACGCTGACGGTAAGCGAGGATGCCCATAGTACCATCGTCTACAATGTGACGGTCACTGTGGCCTCACCTCCTCCGGCGACCGCAGATGTGACGTTTGCGCTGACAACTCCGGGCAGCGGGGGCGGGAACAGCCTAAGCGGGGGCGGAGCGAGCAAGACCGTGACGGTCAACGTCGTGAACACCACGAATAGCGTGGTCATTACGGCAACCAAGACATCCGGACAGACGCTTTCCAAGGGCGGCACCGACCAGGCGAATGTGACGATTGGGGATAATTCTACGAAGCCCACCATCACAGTGGACACCACGAGCGTCGCCACAGATGGCGGAAGCAAGAGCTTCACCATTGCCGTCAATGAGGGGAGCCACGCCTCGATCACCTACAACATCACGGTAACTGTGGCCGGTGGCGGCTGATATCCAGCACAGCTAAACCGACAGCCCTCCCCTAGGGCAACTGAGGCGGGGGCCGAAACTGAAGAGAGTTGGGCTATTAAATGTCCGAGAGGGCGCGCTTTTACCAATCATGGCAGAAGTGCGCCCTCTTACTTTAAGGAGGAAAATTGATTGAGTTTACTGGAACGATACCAGACTATGTCTGCAAAATTAGATGCTGCTATTGACAGCGCACTTGAACATGAAGTGGCCGAGGTTGTCAAGGACATTATTTTGGAACAGGCAGTGAGCGCAGTTTATAGCTATCCCGCAACCGCACCAGCCATGTCCAGCAGACGCAAATCTGACGGGGGTCTTGGAAACCGGGGGAATCTAAGTGCGCGCGTCGAAGCAGGGCATGTTCTGATTGTGGAAGATGTTGCCCCCCTTCAAGGAACGGATTATGGCATAGCCCTTTCTGATGTAGTGGAACATGGCCTGGGGAATTACCGCCAACCGGGTCCACGACCTTTTTTAAATCGCTCTGAAACTGAGGCGGTTAGTTCTGGCCGGGCCGCCGCCGCACTCCTTTCTGGCCTTGCAAGGCAAGGCGTTACCAGCAGCGGCTTCGGAGTGCAGAAAAAGTGAGGCGGCCCATGCATTTCAGTACTGATGCGCCTCATACTACAGATTCATAAATAGTCGGATTTCTGGACAGGAGGGGGCGGCATGTTCAGGTATTTCTCCAGACCAATTGCTTTTTTTAAGAGGGGCACAATACCGTCTAGATTCGATTGGTTAAGCCCTTTATACCGACACTCGATCTTCGAGAGGGAGCCCGACTTAGTGCGATAGTTAATCTCGAAGTATTTTCGATACATAATAGTTCCCTCTTTTGCCGCCATTGCACCAACAATAGCACCCGTATCGCCGCCAATGGCACCACCGATCGCAGCCCCGGTTAGTACACTCCCTTTTACGTATTCTTCTCGTGTCACAACCCCATAAGAGACGATTTGGGAAAACGGGAGGAAGCGCTCTATTTCTTTCTCTTGAAAAATCAATTGCACCCTTTTTTGATCTAAAAGAAGATTGATACATTCGCCTGATATTCCAGGAACTCCCTGCAATCCAAACAGAAGTGTCTGCGGCAAAGATTCCCGGTATAGCCTTTCTGCATTTACACTGTCCAGCAATAGACCGGCATTTTTGAAAGAGTTTCGGACACATATGCATCCAAGCACTACAATAACAATTCCGATTAAAGAAATAGCAACGCCTAGCGATACCTCAATGTGCATAGCAAACAGAATACCCAGAATCACGACTCCCACTCCAAGGAAAGTCCCACCCACATTCTGCTTCCAATACTTGAGCTTGGTGCGCATACCCTCTCCACAGGCTTGACACCGTTCAATCGTGCGGCTTTGAATATGCCCGCAATGGGGACAGCAGATTTCCCCGTCCTTCATATTTTTTACAGGATTTTGTGTGCCAATTAAATTGTTCAGTGGTGTTCCGCAGTTGATACACTCTACATTTTCCTCAGACTGTCTTTGCCCGCAGGATGGGCAGTTGATAAGCCCCATTTTCTCTCCCTTCCTTCCCCCGAACAAATTACATTTTTTGTTGACACTCCCCATACCTAAAGGCAGGGGATTCTCGGCTCAACGACCGTTGCCTGCAAGCAGGTCTTACATGGTCTCCCCGAGCGTTAGGTTCGGGCGTGTCCCGCCCTACCGTGCGGAGGTCACGCCAACAGGCGCATACCCTCGTTTAAGATATTTTGTGCCGCATTAACGTCTCTCAAATGGTGTGCCCCGCATTCTGGGCAAGTCCACTCCCTCACAGAGAGGTCTTTCGTCCCCGGCCACTGAGCGCCACAGGCGGAGCAGAGCTGAGAGGACGGGAAGAAGCGATCTATCGTGACCACCTGCTTGCCGTACCACGCCGCCTTATACTCCAACTGTCGCCGGAACTCACCCCAGCTTGCATCGGAGATAGAACGGGCCAGCTTGTGGTTCTTGACCATGTTCTTCGGGGCCAAGTCCTCAATGCTGATTAGATCATAGTCCCGGACAAGGGCGGTGGACAGTTTGTGCAGGGTGTCGTTCCGCTGGTTCGTTACCTTCTCATGGAGCCGCGCCACTTTGACCCGTGCTTTCTCCCGGCGGTTGCTCCCCTTTGTTTTTCGGGAGAGCTGCCGCTGGAGCCGGGCCAGTTTCTTCTGGCTCTTGCACAGGTGGCGGTGGTTTTCGTAATCCACACCATCGGAGGTAATAGCAAATGACTTCAATCCCATATTGAGGCCGACTACCGCCCCGGTGCTGGGGAGTGGGGCGATTTCCACATCGGTACAGCACAAGGCAACGAAGTATTTCCCAGATGGGTTCTGGCTGACAGTGGCGGAGAGTATGCGGCCCTTGACCTCTTTTGAGATACGGCACTTCACAAGGCCAAGTTTGGGTAGGCGGATGTGCTTACCATCAACATAAATAGTCGGCTTCCCATTGGTAACATGCTGTTTAGTCTTGTAGGACTTCCGCCTATCCCGCTTACTTTTGAAGCGTGGGAAGCCGGGCTTTTCGCCCTTCTTCACGCGGCGGAAGAAGCCTTGATAGGCAAAATCTAAATCGCGCAAAGATTCCTGCAAGGGTATGCTGTCAACCTCTTTCAGCCAAATCAACTCTTTCTTCAATTGAGTGAGCATAGCGGAGGATTTGACGTAGTTGATGGTTTCGTCGCTTGCCTTATAGGTTTCCTTGCGGAGGTTGAGAAAGTGGTTATAAACGAACCGGGCGCAACCAAACGTCCGAGCAATCATAGCACATTGTTCACTGTTTGGATATAGACGGAACTTATACGAATACTCCATTTTCTCACCCCGTTTCTAAGTAAAATTATACCACAAAACGATTAAAATCTCAATACGGAAGGGAGGCAGGGCGGCTCCTCCCCATAAATGAATTTAGGGGTATCCGCCGCCCGAGTTTTGATGAGACTATTATACTACTTTCCTATTTTTACAGCAACCAAAAAATCATAGGAGGATTTTAAAATGCCTGATGAAGTTGTTACTTTAAAAGTGACCCTTGACGCAGCCAAAGATATTGAATCCCGGTTGAGGACAATGGATTCCTTAATGGATAGCCTGCGCAAAAACAGTAATGTCAAGCTGACCGTAGATACCAGTTCTTTCGATAAGCTCATCAATGAAACGAAAAAGTACCTTTCTTCCGTGACTGAGCAAGTAAACCAGAAGTTGCGGCTTGCCACTACCTCCCAGGAAATTCTTCTAGCGGAGAAAACTTTGGCGACCGAAGCGGCCCGGCTGGCAGCCGCATATGAAACGGCAGAGACGAAAGCTCGCAGTTTGGGACAGGCAACTGGGGAAGTTACGTCCACCCCCCTTCAGCATCAGATTGACGCCTTAACTGGGGTTTCAAATGAATTTAAGTCAGCCGCAGAAAGCGCCAAATACTTTATTGACGTTGAGAAAAAGATCGGTTCCGAGACCGGGAATCGTGTCGATGTTAGAAATGATTTTGGGACCAACAGCATACAGGACTACATAACCAATGTAGAGAAGCTGGAAAATGCAACTGTCTCCGCAACCAAATCCGTAAAGGTGGGTGAAAGCACCTTCCAGCAGTTCTCTGTTGCGGCCCAAAAAACAAACGGGGATGTAAACAAATTTACCTACTCCATTGATACCGCTACGGGCGCTGTTTATAAAATGGATCGTGGGTTTTCTTCTCTGGGCCAAAATGCTGTTTCTGCACTTAATAAAACATCCTCTGCCGCCAAAGAGGTCGGTTCCGAATTTGGAAACATGTTTAAAAACATGCTCCTTTCGCATGTTATAAACACTTTGATATCTACCCCAATTACACTATTACAGTCTGCACTCGACGAGCTAAAGGCTGTTGATACCGAGTTGGTCAACATTCAAAAGGTTATGGGCGCCACTGCTGGCGAGATGGAAAACCTCTCTGAAAAGGCATATGAAGTAGGGTCTTCCCTTGGTATCGCCGCTTCGGACTACTTGGCTTCTGTTACTAAATGGGCACAGGCTGGCTATGGTTCTCTATCTGATGAACTGGGCGAACTTTCGGTAAAAACGCAGAAAGTGGGCGATGTGCAGGAGGCTACCGCCAACCAATTTCTTCTGTCGGTTGATGCTGCCTATAAATACAAGGGAAATATCTCTGAACTGACAAAAGTTCTGGATGGAGCCAACGAGATCTCCAACAACTACGCCACCAGCGTTGAAAAACTCGCCGGTGGTATGGGCATTGTGTCCTCCCTGGCTGCACAGACCGGTATGGAGGTTCAAGAAACGATGGCGGCCATAGGCACGATCACTGCCGTCACCCAAGAGTCTGGCAACAGCGCCGCCCGCGCCCTCCGTGCCCTGATTTTGAACATCCAGGGGTCTACCGAGATTGCTATTGATGAAGCGAGTGGTGAACGCTGGACAGAGGATGAGATTAAGGCCACTGCCGCCGCTCTGGGCGATCTGAACGTTGCAACCCGCGAGTACAAGGACGGTGTAGAGCAGCTACGGAACCCCATGGATGTTATCGGAGAACTGTCCGAGAAATACCGAAAGGGACTTATCAGCGAAGTCCAGCTCCAGGAAGTCGTATCCTCTCTGGGCGGAAAGGTACGATCTAACCAACTGCAAGCTCTTATCTCCAATTATGACATGTACGAAGAGATGCTAGATACCTACGCTGATAGTGTAGGTAGCGCTGACCGGGAGTTGGACATCTACCTGAATAGCTGGGAGGCAAAGACAAACCGGCTAAAGAATCAGTGGGTAGAACTCGTGGCCTCCTTCCAGGCCGATGATGCAGTCAAGGGAATATTGGATATCGCAAATGCGCTTATGGAGGTTGCTAATACCTCTGTTGGCAATATTCTGGTAGTAGCGGCTGCAATGGCAACTCTCAATGCCTCCCTTGCTGGATTCGCCGCTACAACAGGCGGTGCTGCATTTCTTGGAAAGTTCAAAGGATTCCTCACTGCGTTTGACGGCGTAGGCAATGCCACCACAAAACTAGGGAAACTCACTGCGGGGTTTAAGGGACTTGGGAGTGCTATTACTACTGCCCTAGGGCCTGTCGGTATTGCGATAACGGCCATTTATGCGCTTATCAAAGCCATCGACTTCTTTACTGTCACCACGGAAGAGCACGTGGAAAAGGCCGAGAAGGCTCGAGCTGAATACGAGGAGGCCACAAGCCAGTTAGATAGCCTGAACAAGCAGTTGGCAGAAAACAACCGTCAGATCGCCGCGCTAAATGCTTCCGGCCCTTTGGAACTGACCGACCAAGCTGACATTGACCGCCTCAAGATGGAAAACAGTTTGATTGAGGCGCAAATTATTCTGGAAGAGCGTCGCCGTGTGGCTGCTGCCCGTGAAGAGTTCAAGCAGTATAAAACTGCCTTGGGCGGGGACTTTACGATTGGCCCATTTACTTTCGGCTCCAGTACGGAGGAAAAGCTACAATATAACATGGATTCCATCAAGCAGATGGAAAAAAATATTGCCGACCTAGGAAATACTGCCGAGGATGCACAACGAAAATTAGAGAATGAAGAAGCGATTGAAGGTTTTTATGAAAATTTCAACGCCGAGGCTGAAAAATTCCTCAGCACTTACAGAGCCGCGCTAGACGCAGGGACACAAGAGGCTGAGGACTGGATTTCCGCCAATAAGGACATGGTGGACAAAATTACCATGTTCGGTCGTGAGTCGGAATGGGCCGCCGAAGAAATTGCAGAATTGGCTGCCTCCTCTCGGGATTTGGGAGAGGCATTACAGGCCGCCATGTCGGACAATGTGGTCACCAAGCAAGAGGTTGAGAAACTGGCCAGCCTGTTCCCTGAACTCAGGGAGATCATGGACAAGAGCGGTGTCTCAGCAGAAGAAGTAGCTGAACACCTCACCGCTCTTGCCAACGGGTCAGAGGACGCAGAAAGCGCTCTTGCCGAACTCAATCAGGAATTTCAGGACACCAGCACAGAAGGTGAAAAGCTGGCGGATATGCTCACCGAAACTATGTCAAAATTAGAGCTTTTGACCAGTGCCCAAGATGAACTGAACAAGTCTGGTACTCTGAGCACCGATACCCTGGCCCAGTTAGCAGAAAACTTTGAGGAACTGGCCCCCTTGGTAGAACAGCGCCTTGCCGGTATTATCTCCGAACAAGAACTCCAAGAGGCCCTTTCCAGTCAGTACAACAAGACAGCCGACGAGTACAAAAAGAGCATCGTCAAAAAGATGATGTCGAATGAGGAGTTCTACAAAAACACCGTCCTCGCAAACACCAATATTGTCTCCAAATTGGCCGAACTCGGAATCACAGACCTGAATAATTATAAAACTTTGGAAGAGCTCAAGGAAGCTATAAACAAGCGAATCCAAGGTGAAATGACCGAAAATGCAGTTGAGGGCAAAGATAAGCGCAAAAAAATATATGGCGAAGAAGCAAAGGAGTTCACGAAGACCCAAGCAGCTATGTTAGCTGCTCAAAAAATAGCCCAGGACGCAATGGATAAGGGTCCGACCAAACGCACCAACAAAAAAAGAGAAATTGATACGAACTCCGATAAGGAGGTATCGGACTATTGGGACGACGTTATGGACATCCTATCGTCCGCAATCGAAATTCCCTCCCTTTCCTTTGATTCTTCCTCCGGAGGTGGATCGTCAGGAAAAGGTACATCCTCTAAATCTTGGTATGAGGAGGAAATCGACCGTCTAAAAGATTTAGTTTCCCGTACTGAGGACACCAATACTTTGCTTGAAAAGGAAGAAAAGAACTCCTACCAGAAGCGTATTGTTAATGTCCAGGCTGCTCAAGCTGAAATTCATAAAACGGCGAATCAGTTCCGCGCTAAGGGCCTATCTGATACCTCCGACGAAATCAAGCAGCTTAAGTTGATGTATCATGATCTCGCAGATGAGGTAGTTTCTATCTATCAGGAAATGCACGATGATCTGATGGAGAATAACAATGACCGCGAGTGGGAGCTTAACCTTTTCAGGAAGAATCGGGAGCGGGCCGACCGGAGTGTTGAGGAGATTGTCGCTGACAATGAGAAAATTGTTGCAGAGTACAAAGCCATGCAGCAGGAGGTGGCCGACCTTGCCGCCTACTACCGCTCCATGGGTTATGACGAGACGGACGACCTAATCCAAGACCTCTCCGACGCATGGTGGGACTACCAGGAGCAGCTCGAATCGGTCTATGATTCCCTGACCAAAGCCTTTGAAGATTACATCTCAGAATCCGACCGACAGATTCGTACCCTGGAGCGCACCACTGGCACAGCGGGCCAGCAGATAGAGATTTATACCCAGAGGATAAACGAGGCCAAGAAAGCCCTGCAGGCTCTCCAGTCGACGAATATCAACGGCATCAACAATGAGCGGATTGGGAGTATTCAAGACCAAATCTACTCCGACGAGGACGCTATCTCCAATATCCAGGATGAACTCTGGTCTGAATTGGAGGCTGCCGTCAATAAAGAGTTCGACAAACTCCAGGATGAAATTGACGATGCCCAGGACATGTTGGACAAGTTCAATGAGGCCGTAGAAAAACTTGATGAAGAACTCCAAAATAAAATCGAGCCTCTGCAAGAGCAGATCGAGGAATGGCAGGACAGGTTAGAGGAAGTTCTAGAACCCATCGAGGAAAAGCTGGATGACCTGAATGAACAGCTTGAGGCCGAACGGGATGCACTGGAGGCCCTGACTGATCCTCTGCACAAGGAAATCGAGGGCTACTACACGGTCAACCCAGACGGAACAATCGGCGAGTACGTTCCAGGCATTAACGACCGGCTGGACGATCTAAATGATCAACTCGATAAAGAAAACGAGAAGTGGAATGAGCAGAAAGAACGTGAGGAAGCTGCGCTGGCTCTCCAGAAAAAAGAATTGGCTTTACAGGAAGCCATCAAAAACCTGGAACAGGCCCAGCTCGATCTCGAAACTGCCAAAAACGAGCGTACTATCTATACTTTAAAAGATGGTGTATGGGGCTGGAGAGCTGATGAGCAGGCTATTCAGGATGCCGAAGACGCTTTAGAGGATGCCGAGCAGGCCAAAGAAGATGCAGAGAAAGGGCTAGAAGATCTGAAGGAGCAGCAGGCGCACGACAAAATCATTTCCAACTTAGAAGACCAGATCAAAGCATTAGAAAAGCAGAAGGAGTTAATCAATAAACAAATTGATGCCTATGAAAAGGAGAGTGAGGCCCGGCAGGATTACATTCAGGACCAGATTGACTACTGGGAGAAGGAGAAGGAAGCTCAGGAGGAGCACTACAACGATCTGATTGAGGCCAACCAGAAGGAAATCGAGGCATGGGAAGAATACTACGAAAAACGCAAGGAAGCCTACGATGATGATATCGAGTTCTGGGGAAATAAGGTAAAAACTCTACAAGAACAGTACGACGCATGGGCCGAGCGCTGGAGCGACATTCAGGATTCCATGACCGAGGATGTCCGATCCATCGAAGAAATCCTTTCTGACATCGCCAAGTATGGCACTCCTGAAATGAAAGCCCAAGTGGATAACATCACGGACCTTCTCCGGGACATGGGCGTGGCGCTTGGCGATTTCAATTCTAGCATTGACAGCGGTCAGGCCGGAGGAGGAGGCCAGAACGACCAGAACATCATTGACCAGATGAAGCAGAATGCCCAGAAGTGGTGGGATGCCACTCTGCGGGGCGACAAGGAAACAGCCGACTACTATGATAAACTGAACTATCAGCTTGGCACCAGCATTGGTGCGCATCGTGACCACAATGGTGTTTGGTTGGATAAGTACGGAAACAAGCTGTTCGACACGCCATCTTCGTCTGGAAACGCCTCTGGCGGCCCTGCTTCGGGCGGGTCCTCCACTGGAGCGTCTGGTTCTGGCTCTGGTTCTACGAACTCTATGGTAGACGCTAACAATCAAATCAGTCAGCTACGAATGAACGCCATGCATGCCAGCGACTCTGAAAAGCGCTCCTTGTTTCAGGAAGCCAACCGACTAGCCGTATCGTATGGCGCAGTTTCTATACCATATACTTCTGATCCAGACGATTGGAAGTGGTATAACCGGAGTGGAGACTGGCTGTTTGACCAGGGTGGCATCGCTCGTGGCAAGGGCATGATGGTCAAGGGGACGGACACACCAGAAATGGTGCTCAGCCCTGTTCTGGCATCCGATGTGCTCAATCCAGTCAAAAACGAGGAATTTGACCGCTTTGTACGGGACATGGGCATCATGTTCGGAGCGGCGGAACGATACGCCCAGGACACCAGAATGGAGCCGGGCAGGTCCACCAGCAACGATAACCGCAACTATTCCCATCAGACATTTATCAACGGCGTGGAGATCGGGGACAGTATGCTTGACCGCCCCTTGTCAGAAGTCCTTTCTCTGCTGGGACTACACCGTAACTACTGATTTTCCCCCGACAAAAGTTGTTGCAATTTGAGTGGAAAAGCGGTAAAATAAGAAATAATAAGATACCTGTGCCGAATTGATGGCATAGAGGGGCCATTTGGGGCCGCTGTTGACTGTATAATGCAGTTGACAGTGGTCCCTTTTTTGTTTGTGCTGGAGGTGAGCCAGTGGCGCTATATCAACCGACCAATATTTTCCCGTCTTCCTTCGCGGGCGTGGGTGGCGGCGTGGTGGATGTGACGCAGTCTCTCACCGTATCGTGGCAGGTCAACGGCTCCTCAGCCATGACCGCCTATCAAATCAAAATCTACGAAAACACTACCGCCTCCAAACTCGTCTACAACAGCGATCGTGTAAACCTACAGCACCCCTTCTACGGTATGACCTCCACAGGTGATGTGAACTACTTCCAGGTCACCATCCCTGCAAATCGGCTGACCAACCTGTCCAACGGCTTCTCCAGCGGGTACAAGATGCTGATCACACAATGGTGGAACGGCGGTTCCATTCAGCAGTTATCCCCCTCCTTTTTCCTGACACGGACAAATCCGGCTGTGACCGTCAGTGTACCGGCCACCGTCACATCACGGAGTGTGACCTTCACCGGCTCCTATACCCAGGCCCAAGGCGACACCCTGGACTGGTTCCGGTGGGAATTGGCCCTCCAGGACGACCCGGAAAGCCCGATTGAGGACAGCGGGTACATCTACGGCACCGAGGACATCCAAGTCACCTACGATGGTCTATTCACCAATACAGCCTATTCCGTGCGGCTGACCATCCAGACAGAGAACGGCGTACAGGCTACTACCGGCTGGCAAAACTTCACGGCACAGTATGACGTGTCCGATATGAAAGGCTATGTGGATGCCTGTGTATCCCCGCTGGAAGGTGTAATTATCCAGTGGCCCCGCATCTCTTATATCAACGGAAAGCCGTCCGGGCCTCATCAGTTGACCGGCGGACAGCTCAGATTGCCCGCAGGGTCAAGCATTACCTGGGACGAGCGAAATGGGGAGCCGATGAACATCCCTACACCCTGGTCGCTTGCATGGTCGGGCATCGTACCTTTGACTGGCACTTCTCCTGTCTGGCGGATCACCGGGGATGGACATACATTGTCCCTCTCCATTGAGCCGCACTTGATTTCTCTGATCCTGGACGGTGCGGTGCTGGCCTCTGTGGAGATACCCCACCTTTTGGTGGACTATACAATCCGCATGGTACTAACGCCCCGTGAACTCCACATGTATTATCCGGTGCAGGAAGGCGGGCTTTATCCATCTTCCGTCCTTTTCCCATCCGCCACGCTCTATCCTATGGGCGGGGATGTATCCTGGGAGCGGTTCACCTATCCGCTGACGTGGGTCCAACCGGATATCGAATCTATCACCCTATATGGAGAACAGCGGTGTGACTACATCATGGTCAGCGGCGGTGAGGTTTCCGGCGCTTTGCTGGGAGACCTGTTGACCAACTTCGAGTTTGAACCGAGCTGGACACTGGACACCTGGTTTTTGGCAATCTTCAACGGAACCGGCATCAATGGCGGCAACATTACTCCGTCCGGCGACAGCATCACCGGCGCAGCAGTCTACCGGCTGAAAAAGGGTGACCGGCGACTGCAACTGGTAGCGAATGTGGGTATCGGCAGTTCCACATTGGTGGATGAGGGGTTCCGCAATCAATCCACCTATACCTACTATGTGTTCGTGTTGGGGACAAATACTTATGTATCTGCCCCGCTGATCTCCAACCCGGTCACACCTATGTTCTGGAACTGGACCGTGCTGGACTGCTCGGTAGATTCCAACGGAACATACCATCTGGAGGAAGCGCACCTGTTTCGCAACAGTGTAAGCACGGACAGTATCAGCAACAACAATGCCCCATCCATGCTTCAAAATTTCACACCCTACCCGCTGAGACAGCCATCCTCCTACAACTTCAAATCTTCTACCCTGACCGGCTACATCGGACGGCTGGACATGAAACTGAATCAGTACATCGACACAGTGGATATGGCAGAGGCCCTTTATAACCTGTCTGTCAGCAACAATCCCAAGTTCCTGCGGGACAGGAAGGGTAATCTCTGGCGCATCCAAACCAATGCTGCCGTGTCTATGCAGACCGGGGACACGATGGTCCCCCAGCCCTACTTCGGTTCTTTCCCGTGGGCTGAGGTGGGAGCGGCGGACGGCATCTCCATCATCTGCCAGCCGGGTGACGGGGCGTGGGACAGCACCACCGGGCAGGAGCCGGACAGTGGCGAGACCGTGACCAAAATCGTTGTGACTGCCCCATTCGGGTCTACCGTAACCCTGACCAATGGGCAGGAGAGCTATACAGAAGTCTGCTACGGCTACATCACCTACCAGCCCGCCACGCCGGGCGATTGGACGGTGACGGCTATGCGGGATGGCTCGTCGGCCAGCGAGACCATCACCATGGCAGAGGGCGTGACATACTACGTGGGGCTTGTCATCACGGAGGTCTACGCCACACTTATTATTGCCGCTCCATCTGGCACCGTCATCACAGTATCCCAGGGGAGCGAGTTCGAGGAAACAAAAGTAGTCCCGTAGTGCGGGCAGGAAGGAGGATTCTTTTTCATGGCACAGGTAGAGTTTCGAGTCCCCGGCCCCGGCACCTACATCATCGAAGCCGCCCCGTCCCTGCCCCCCCTGTCTCAACCGGGCACGGCAGCGGACGTGTTGACGGGCGAACAATTCTATGGTGAGGACGGGAACCCTGTCACGGGCACGATGCCGGATAACCCCGCCGAGGCCGTGATCATCCAGGGCGGCGGTTCCTACACCATCCCCAAGGGCTACCACACGGGCAAAGGCACCGTGACCAGCGAGGGAACAGAACTACCCACGCTGGCCAACCCCGCCAACGCTGGAGAAATTATCTCCGGCAAGCAGTCCATCGGACAGAACGGCGAAACCCTGACTGGTACAATGCCCAACAACGGGGCCGTGAGCAAGGACTTGACCGCCGGGGAGAAGTACATCATCCCGGCTGGTTATCACAACGGGCAGGGCAAGGTGACTGCCCCAACTGTTGCAAGCGAGACCCCCGGCACAGCAGAAGCCGTTGACATTCTCTCTGGGAAAACTGCATGGGTCAATGGGGAGCAGATCACAGGAAGCATTCCAACCAAGACCGCAGAAGATGTGACGATTCAAGGCGCATCCGTGAGCGTCCCCAGTGGCTACTACGGCCCCAACATTGCAAAGGCAATTCCCACGGTAGAACAGACCGTTCCCACCATTTCTGTCAGCCCAGAGGGCCTTATCACTGCCCAAGCCCAGCAGACAGAGGGATTCGTGGCGGGCGGAACAAAGTCTGCCACGAACCAACTCCCTGTGCAGGGAGCTCAGACGATCACGCCCAGCACCATGGCTCAAACCATCCAGCCCAACGTGTACCTCACCGGGGCGCAGACTATCCAGGGCGACACAAACCTTGTGCCGGAGAACATCAAGGAGGCCGTGTCCATCTTCGGCGTGACGGGGACTTATGCGGGAAGCGGCAGTGATTTCGCTGTCCCGCTCACCGTAACCGCAGAAACCGGCGCAACCGTCAAAGCTATCAACGGCGAAACCGAGTTGACGGGTATCTCTATGAATGGGGTTGTTTCCCTTACTTTGACAAAGGGCGGGACATGGATAGTCAGCGCAACACTGGAAGGAAGAACGGATAGTGTATCAATAGAAGTTCTCCCTTCATATAAAGTCAAACTAGCCGTTGGCCCCGGAAATCTTGTGTACCATGGAACTGCCGAAGATCTTAGCGTCAAGAATACTGGCATGGCTTCCGCTTCAAACGGGAAATATGGAGTATTTGCTGGTGGTATGGCTACCACCAGCAATAGTGCCACTCAAACAGATATTGTAAATGCCTATGATGCTGAACTTACCCGCATAATCGCTCCACGGCTCGTTGAAGCTGTAGAAAGAGCTGAAGCGGCTAAAGTTGGAAAATATATTATAATCGCTGGTGGGAAAAGCAAGGCAACTAATACTTTTACATCCGCAGCAACGGCATTCGACGAAGATTTGATAAAAAACATTCCTTCGGAATTAAACGGGAAAAGATATGATTTCGCAGCAACATCAGTCGGAGATTATGCACTTTTCATGGGTGGAACCGGGACTGGAATCGACCGCACAGCATACGATGCTACTTTAACTCGGTCAACGCCTACAGAATTAAGCGAATATAGATACTTTCTTGCTGCCACAAATATTAAAGGCTATGCTCTCTTTTGTGGTGGAATTGTTGGCGGTAATTATCTCTCCAACGCAGACTCATACGACGAAAATCTTACACATGGGCTCCCAACAGAATTAAGTGTTGGAAGAGCAGGTCTTGCCGCATCTTCCAACACTGCATATGCACTTTTCGGCGGTGGAAATATCAAAAATACCGAAATGCTTGATGCTGTCGATGCATATAATTCCGATCTTACGCGAACAATCCCTGCTTCATTAAGTAAACCTGTAACATACCTTTCCGCTACTAGTATCGGGGAGTATGTTTTATTTGGGGGTGGCCGTAGTAACTCTGCAACTGTTGACTCATATAATATTGACTTAACTAAAACCACTCCTCCACCGCTGAGTGTTGGGAGATATAATCTTAGTGCCGTTTCAATTGGCGACTACGCTCTGTTTGCAGGTGGATCAACTTCTCAAGGACCTATATCTACCGTTGATGTTTACACTATAAAGTAAAGGAGTTTTCAGATGCGCTATCAAATTTGGGACAAGAAAACCGATATTTTCACCCCGTCGGGCCACAAATTCACCGCCGCCGAATGGCTTGCAAAGTATCCTTGGGCCGATCTGCCCGGCGTGAAAATGATCATCACAAGTGGCACCATCAACGGCGGGGCGGCAATGGAATTTCAGGCCACGGTAGACCGCTACATGGAGATGGGGGCCGATTTCTCTAGCTGTGAGACGGACGAGGATTACCTTGCTGCCATCGAGGACTTCGAACTTCACCCGCCCGGCGCTGACCAGCCCTCCATCGAGGAGCGCACCGCCGCCGCATTGGAGGCGCAGGTGCTTATGGCTATGCCGGAGGAAGCGGAGCCTGCCGTGGCGAAGTTGAGCACCATGTCCGTGGCCCGGACGGCCAGCGCCACCCCCACTGAGTCCGCCGCTTTCCAGCGGGTGAAGCGGAACTATGAGAGAGGTCTTTGGAGCGCCGCTCTGGTGAGCATGGCCGCAAGCCGGGGGCAGATCACCAGCGACGAGGCCAGCACCATTCTGAACGGCTAAGTTCTACACAAATTGACAAACCACAGCGCCAAATGGTAAAATAAAATCCCTCCCGGAAACGGGAGGGGGCGCTGTTGCATAAAAGGCGGTTAGCTACTCCCCCGGAAAGGGGGTGAGGCCGATGGGAAACGGACGCTGGGCGAAAGCCCTGCGCTTCCTGGTGTGTTTCATCATCATCCTTGCGGTGATGATCTACATATCCCCAAAAGCGTGCTGACTGCCCGGTGGCACGAGCAGTCAGCGGTTTAATCCGATTGAACTGTGAGAGCTAACCGTCGCAACAGCGCCCTTCTATGTTTATTATACCATCCTGCCCAGGTTTGTCAACGACAAATCAAGAGGCGGGATTTTTGTTTTCCGCTCAGCAGGAAGGAAGTGACCTCTCCGTGCCGGTCGTAACCCCGCAACGCTATCTCCAATATCTCTCCGCTGTGCGGGGAGAGTTCCACAAGCTGGCCCGGCTGGACTTCCTGCAACCGGACGGCTCCCTGGCGTTCTCCATCGACAACAACCCACAGAACCCGCGCTCTGGGGCGTTCATCCAGGAGGGGGAGCTGTCCGTCAACCTCCAAAACGGGATGCGGCGGCAGGCCAGCGTGACCCTCTCCAACCTGGACGGGGCCTACGACTACAACGTGAACAAGGTCTGGTTCGGTCAGCAGATACGGCTCATGGAGGGCCTTGTTCTGCCCGACGGGACAGACTTCTATCTACCCCAAGGCGTGTTTTACGTCAAAGACCCGGAGGAAACCTTTCTGCCCAACCAGCGCCTTGCCCGGTACAATCTAGTTGACAAGTGGGCATATCTGGACGGGACGCTGTTCGGCAACTTGGAGGGTTGGGCACTCATTGAAATCAATGAGGATATCTTCAACGCCATTACCCAACTGCTTCTACGGGATAGAGGAAACGGACAGCCTATCGATAACATGGCCCCAATCTTCACGACCTACTATAATGGCAAGACGGTAAAATTGACGGACGGACGCATAGTCCCATGGACAAACACGCCATACACGGCCCGGTTTGACAACCGAAGCAACACCCTTTCTACCCTCTTGTTGGAGATGAACAAGATGCTGGTTGGGTGGATTGGGTACGACCAAGCGGGACACCTGCGGGTGGATGCCGCCTATGAGGACATATCGGATGCAGACAAGCCAATCCAGTGGGAGTTCTCCCCCCAGCGGGTGGATTTCCTAGGAGCGACTTATGCCGTCAAGAACACAGAGGTATTCAATGATATTATCGTCAACGGTGTGGCGCTGAATGGTAACCACGTCCCCTCCGGGCGGGCGATAAATCAAGATCCGTCCTCTGACACCAACATAGATCTTATGGGCCTGCGCACAAAGGTCTTCGAGGAAACCTGCTACTACGCCGATGAACAATGTCAAGAACTCGCGGAGTGGTATTTGAAGCAGAACTCCGTTCTGAAAAAGTCTGTGACCATTCAGTCCTCCCAGTTGTTTCATCTGGTAGAAAATGAATTAGTAACTATTACCCGGACGGACAAGCCGGGGAGTCCGGTAGAGCGGCATCTGGTCACTGGCTTTTCCCGGCCTATCGCACAGAACGGGCAGATGACTATTGACTGCACCAGCGTGAACGACTTCCCGGCGGCTTCCCCTTATCCCCTGCCCTCTACACTTGTTTATGCAACCATTGCCTGTGACGTGCGGGCGGGGGCCGTCGTGACCTGCTCACTAAGCGGCACCACTCTGAGGGGCGTATCAAATGGACTGGTAACGTTTCAGCTCCCGGTGGATGGATACGGAAAGTGGGAACTAGAGGGCACCTATAAGCCTGAAAGTGGAGCACAGGAAACGGCCAGCACAACGGTTTCTGTGGGCAGTCCGGGGCTTTATAATGCAACACTAAAGTTTCCAAGCGAGGTGAGCACATGACGTTCATTGGAGTTGACCCTGGAAAGAAAGGCTCACTGGCCCTGCTAGAAAATGGGGCCGTATCCATCTTTCCCTTTGACGAGGACACCTACATAGAAATGTTGGGCAAGGTAGCCCCCCACGCCTCCATCTGCTGTCTGGAACACGTCGGGTCTATGCCTGGGCAGGGAGTCACCTCTATGTTTCACTTTGGGGAAAACTTCGGCTTTATCCAAGGCGTGCTCAGGGCCTACAAGATTCCTTTTGAACTGGTACGTCCTCAGAAATGGAAGAAAGAGTTTTCTATCACCGGGGACAAAAACAGTTCCATTCAGGTATGCAAGCGGCTGTTCCCCGACGTGCGGCTGTTCAGGACGGCCAGATGTACAAAAGAGGATGATAATATGGCAGAGGCAGTTCTGTTGTCCGAATATGCCCGCCGCAAACTAGGGGTGGCACAATGCGAAAACGCAAGCTGAACGCACAAAATGAGGCCCTTGCCGTGTGGCGGGCCTTGGAACCGCAAATCGTGGAGGCTGTGCGTCGGGAAACCGCCGATTGTGTGCGGCAAAAGAAGCTGACGGTGGTGACCGCCCCCAACGGCACCACTATAGGCGTGATGCAACCGAATGACAGTACCATCTTCGAAATCCCCTACGTCTCCACCCTTGCCAATGTGCCCGTGGGGACTATGGTACTGGTTCAGTATTTTTACGGGATGTCAAACATGATAGCCGTCTCATTAGGGGACGGAACACAGCCGGGAGGAGTGTGACTTTATGCCCATTAAAGACGGAAAATATAAAAACCCTAATTGGGTCAACGGCGGCCCTCCAGCTATTGATGCCGACGAACTGAACGCCATTTCCTCTACACTGGAGTCTCTGGATGCTGCTGGCGGGACAGGTGGCGACGGAAAGCGTTACGCCCGCATTGTGATCGGTACTTCTACCAACGGCTGGACGGCAGCAGATTGCGACTATCTCTGTGACGGCGTGGACGATCAGGTGGAGATCAATCAAGCGATTGCTGATTTCGGGGAATTGCCTGTCGAAAGTTGGTCCTATGGCACAATTGTCCTTCTTGATGGAACCTACCATCTCACCGCCCCTCTATCTGCCCTTACCAAGATCAACCTAGTCGGGACAGGCGGTACTGTTTTGGTCCGGGAGACGCCCACAGGAGAATCGGGATACAACTACATGATATTAGTTCAATTCGCAAAGATAGAGAACATCCGGTATCAGGTGGCGGACAGTGTCACATTTCCGAATGAATCTGAGACGATTGAAATTGTTCTTGGAGGAAATTCCGAGATAAGGGATTGTGCCATACAGGATTTCCGGTCTACTGGCATTGGCATATATTCAGGAACCTGGGCCGGGAACGTCATTGTATCAAACAACTTTTTCTGGTCGGGGCTCGGGGCTTTCGAAGACGCAATTGACATACACGTTTTATACGCACAGAGCTTCATTATCGAGAACAATAATATCGACCGAGGGATCCTTGTTAGCTCATCAAGCCCCAGCTCCAGCGTAGCATCTTCGTTCTCCGTATCAAACAACCTGGCAAGCGGTGTTTTGACTGGGAAAATCGTTATTGACGGGCTAGGCGGCGGGACTATCACCGGAAACAAGTGTGGGCAGATCCAGATCCTTAACACAAAAAACTTCCAAATATTTGTCGGAAATATCGTTTCAAACAATCTGCTGAGCTCCGGGGTGGACGATGCTGTCCTTATTCTCCTAGGGGAGAACACGCACGACAATATTGTCGTCTTGAACGGGTTGAAATATTACAACACCACCGGAAGGATTCAGGACAACGGCACAAACAACATCATTAACAATGGATTCACCGGCGGTCAAGTCATCCTTACAACCTCTGGATGGAGTGCCAACACACAAACCGTCACCGCGCCCGGAGTAACAGTCTCCAACTATGTAACCACCGGGCCCACTCCCACGGCCTTCAACGCCGCAATGGAGGCGGGCGTGTATTGCTCCGGGCAAGGGAATGGAACGCTTACCTTCACCTGCACGAAAACTCCGTCCGGCTCCATTACTTACACTTATACAGCTCAGGAGGTGTTGTAGATGCCCATCATCAACAGTTCGTTATTTGGCTCCGGCGGCACAGATACCGGCGATGCGACCGCCACAGCACCGGATATTTTGCGTGGAAAAACCGCCTATGGATCGTCCGGGAAACTGACTGGCACGATGCCGATGGTTGAGGCAGCAACACCTTCTATTTCCGTAAACTCCAGTGGGCTTATTACAGCTACCACAATCCAAAATACCGGTTATGTTGCAAGTGAAACAAAAAGTGCAACACAGCAACTCGCCACACAGGCTGGACGCACGATTATCCCCGGCACTACACAGCAGACCGCCGTGGCTTCTGGCCGCTATACGACTCAGGCGGTATATGTGGCTGGGAGTCCGAACTTGATTGCTTCCAATATCAAGAGTGGAGTCAACATTTTTGGGATAACGGGGACGCTATCTTCCAATCAGTTTGACTGGAAAGAACGGATTATAAGCTCAACCAGAGCAGAATCCAACAAAAAACTAGTATTCCAAACTGGAAGTGAGGGTTTTAATGGAAGTAAACCATACGGATTTACTGTAGATTCAGGCACTCCAACACCCGCTGGCTCCTCCAGAATTGTTATTGGATATTCCGTATTCTTTCCACCCAATGCCCTGTCAATAACCGGTTGTGGCATTGAACTAATTTGTTCTGTATTTTCAAGTTCTGGAATAACTTCTAGTAGCATTTGCTGGGATGTCAGAAGTGGTACTAAGGGTCCAATCTATGCAGACATATCGATAAACGAAAGCACAACTTCTATCACGCTTCAATCGGAATATGTATGGGATACATCAAACGGGTACTCTCTTTCTCTACTCTTTGCCGCTTAGCTAAAATGCATGCTACAAAAGGGCCACACACCTATGAGTCTCGCAGGAATAAACATCCGTACACAAAGGAGACACGCTATGCCGCCAAATTGTATAAAAGATTCCGCGCAGGAGTGCATCGGCTACGCCGAGGCACAAATCCTTAAGCACCAAATCGAGGAACTGGTCAAAAAGCAGGAGGCTGACCGTGAGAATAACCGCAAAGACCATAAGGAGTTCTATGAACGCCTTGAGTTTGGTGAAAAGGCGCAGGCCGTCACACAGAACCAGCTTGCCCAAATCCTCGATGATACCAGCGAAATCAAAACAGACCTGAAAGACAGCAGGAAAGAACTTACCACCGCTATCGAGAAGCAGAATCAAGCCATCACCGACTTGCAGATGAAGCCCGCCCACAAATGGGACATGCTAGGCAAAGAAGTGCTCAAACTGGTCATTGCTCTGGTATTCGGTATCGTGGCCGCCGCCATTGGATTGGGGGCATTCAAATGACAGAGTTGAGTATCCTTCTGGTTGCCATTCTAATGCTTGTGGCCGCCCTTATAGCAGCTATGGTGTACGTGGCAAAGAAGGTGGGCGGGAAGGGAGAAAAAGAACTCCGCTCCGTGACCAGGCTCCTGTTCCTCACGACACAAATTGCCGCCCTGGTTTGGGTATCGGTGTCCTACCTGATTGCCCTGTACGCCACCGTTCAGCTTGGACAGCCCTTCCCTATTGTTGAACTTTCCCAGCAGGCAATCACGACCATATTAGGCGTGAATGTTCTGAAAGTGGTGGAGAACATCTTTGAACACAACGACGGGGCTGTGTTTGGCAGGACGGACAAGAATCGACAGGATACGGATTAATTGAAGTCCCCGGCAAGGATATTAAGAAATTTTCTTGGGAAGTAAAGAAGCAAGTGAAATCTAAACACGAAACACAATAAACAAGTTCAGAAAGAGGTACATATCATGGACGTTTACAACATTTCCAATCTGCTCGCTATCATTGGCGCTCTTGTGGTGCTGGTTAACATTCTAACCGAGGTAATCAAGAAGGTTACATGGGACAGACTTCCCACCAATATTGTGGCGCTTATTCTCTCCGAGGGCCTTACGCTGGCCGCCGGAGCAGCTTACGCACAGATCACTACCATTCATATCACATGGTATCTGGTAGTCGGCGCTGTTGTAGTCGGCTTTATGGTCGCCTATGCCGCCATGTTTGGGTATGACAAGCTGAAAGAGATTCTGGATTGGAGAAAGACCAATGGCAACTGAGAAGGAGCTCCGACATAAAGTCGTGAATATAATGAAGGGCTGGCTGGGCTGGTCGGAGGTTAACGGCAAATTTAAGGCCATTATCGACCTATATAACACCCAGAAGCCCCTCCCTGTAGGCTACAAGATGAAGTACACCGACGAGTGGTGTGCCGCCACAGTCACCGCCGCCGGGATGCAGGCGGGGCTGTCCGACATTATCTTGGGCGAGTGTTCCTGCTCTCGCATGATCGCGCTGTACAAGGCTAAAGGGCGCTGGATGGAGGACGACGCTTACCGGCCCGACATCGGGGACATCCTCATGTACTGCTGGAAGGACGGGGACAACTATGCCACCACCGACCAGACCGCCAATCCCAACCATGTGGGCTTTGTCGGGGCGGTCAACAGCAACACCATGACCATCTATGAGGGCAACAAGGGCGAGGCCGTGGCGACCCGTACCGTGCCCATCAATGGCCGCTATATCCGGGGCTACTGCCTGCCGGATTATGCCAGTAAGGCGACCACCATCAAAACCGAAGCCGAGGAGGACGACGATATGGACATCTCTAAACTGACCGACGCTGACATTGAGGCCCTTGCTGCCCGGCTGGACACTGTGCTCTCCAAAAAGGAGCCGTCTGACTGGTCTAAGGAGGCCCGGATCTGGGCCGAGGGTCAAAACATCATCTCCGGCGATCAGGCCGGGAACAAGAAATACAAGAAGCCAGCCACCCGTGAGGAACTGGTGCAGATCCTCTACAACATTGAGAATCCGTCTTGAACAGAAGTAGCCCCCGGTCTCCTATGCGAGGCCGGGGGTCATTTCCAATATCCCTTCAAACACCTTTCTGGTTTCCGCCGCAATCTCCGTCTGCGGTTTGAGCATCTGGGCATATCGCTGTGTCATGTCCAGGCTGGAGTGTCCCAAGAGCATTTGTAGCTCTTTCGGGTTCATTCCAGAGGAAACCAGCATTGAGGCGCAGGTATGTCGCAGAGAGTGGGGGGTGATATCCTCCCTTCCGGTCATGGCCTCCACATAGCTCTTTATACCATAGATAGCTGTTATTCGAGACAGGGGTTTGAAGCCACCTCCCTCGTTCTTTTGGACGAAGATGGGGTCTTTATCTACCGCCTCCTTCGGCCTGGCTTTGTTCAGATATGTGTGCATGACCATCTGCGCATAGGGGATGAAGGGTACTGTACGTCCCTTGCCTCCCTTACCGTTGCGGATGGTTGCATACCCTTCCTCCCAGTTCAGGTCAGCCGGTGTTAATGCCAGCATCTCCGACTCTCTTGCACCGCTGGTCAATAGGAGTATCGTCATAGCTCGGTTCCTTATATAAACCGGCTTTCGCCCAAAGGACGATGTACTGGTTGAGAATATGCGGCGTATATCGTCGGCGCTCAACACCGACTTTGCAGAAATGTATTTCTCAGACATGCGCATTTTCTTCGAAATTGGGTTTTTGTCCAACATCCCGGACTCTACCATCCATTCCAGCGCCGTATTCAGCCGGGATATATACTGCGCAAAGGTGTTTCTGGAATATCCCAGCAGGCTTTTTCGGTAGGCCAGAATGGCCTTCTGGTCAATCTCCTGCCGTCCTTCGCTCTCCATGAAGCGTATGAACTTCTCCACGCCCCGGCGCTTCTGATCCTGTGTGTTCCTTGACATGTTCCCGTATGAGGCAAGGTACTCTTCGGAGTAGGACTTAAAATCTTCCAGTGTCATATGCCTACCTCCTTGACTTTTGGTATTTGGCTTGACATCTCCCACAGCTAAATCTGAGCGGGAGTGTCAACTATCTAGTATATCTATAGCACGTTCCAGAAATTCGGGCTTACTTATACCCTCTCTGGTAGTGTAGCCCTCTATCCGCAGGGATAGTTCAGGCTTTATTGCCGCTTGAAACTTTCGGTAGGCTTTTGCGTTATACCGATTTTTAACGGCGCTGCTTGTGTGGGTCTTGCGCTTGGGCTTTTCCTCGCTTGACATATTCGGCCCCCTTTGCTATAATGTGGGCAAGAGGGGCGCTCTCCCTGGTGTCAGCAGGAAGGCGGCCAACTTAACAAGTGTAGAGCTTGAAATTGCCGCTTCTTGCTGGGGTCAAGGGGCGGTTATTTCTTTATCTGGTTGCCCAGGGAAATAGCCGCAATCACGAGCATAAGTAGTGCGATGGTTTCCGTTAGGCTCATGGGCTTCCCTCCTTTCGGAGTTGGCCCCGCCCCTCTTGCTTGTCTATACTATATCATACTTGATCCAGTATGTCAAGAAGTTTTCTAAATTTCCCGAAATGCGGCGTAAAACCCCTTGCTTTAGCCGTGGGGAGTGTCAAGAAATTCTGTGGTCTGAGTACGCTGGGTGGGACTTTGTGAAAACCTGTGAGCGGTGCCCACGGGACTTACCAGAATTGTGTGAGCGGAGGGAACGGGGGACTTTCTGAAAAGCTGTACGCTGTGGGTACTTACCCAAATTCTGTGGGTTAAGAGCGCGGGACGCAATGAAATCTTGTGCGCTGGGTACAACACAGTCTTATGTTCCTGTTTGGTTTTCTTACATTTTCTGATTTAGCTTCTTTTGTTTCTGTGTTATGTTCTTTGGTTTCTGCCCTTATCTCATCGCTTAATCCTGGCTTGTGTGGGGTGGGCGCAGACAACGGCCAAAATATTTCTCATCCAAGATTATGATATCGTCTGAGTAGGTCTTCAATTTCACCATGTTCTGCCCTTTCACTCCAACGCATACAGCGATTTTTCCTATTGTATTCAGAACATCCAAAACAGGCATATAGTCAGTGCCCCCGCTCACGATAACGGCGGTGTCATATGCGTTCAGGAATCCCTTTGCAAGAATATGCGTTCCCATATTGATGTCTGTTCCCTTTTCTTCCACATAGTAGGTCGTTGGGTCGGAGATATCCATTGTCGAGAATGTTTGTCCAGAAACCGGCCTTGCAACATGCCGCCCCTCGATAACAGTAAAGTATGGCTGGTTTTTCAGCCCATTTATCCACCTGTATGTACCGGCCCTTCGCTCATCCTGCGCCAGAAAATCGTCCGGCTTTGGAGCGCATAGGAAAGTCTTAACGAGTTCATTGCTGCCAGGTATCAGCTTCACTATTTCTTGCGGGACTTTATTATAATCCAATCTTGGATACAGCTCCCCAATACTCCGATAGTAGCTCATGACGGCTATGTTGAAGTTCTCGAAGTCGATAAAAACCATCACACGGCGCATATAAATTTCCCCCAATAAAGGTCTAAGGGCCTGTGGGCCCGAAGGCCACACAAGCCCTGTTTAAGTCTACACGGGGAACTTAACCCCACCTCGTTATTATACGCCGGGTATTGCACGTTGTAAACTGTCAAATAAAACAAACAAGCAGGAAAATGTTTGTGCAGGGAGTTAAAGCAAAGCCCCGGTATTTTTTTCGCGCGTTAACGTGTCCCCTCAGTGTACGCCCCATGATTTTTGACTTCGCGTTACCGCGTAGCATGGCACAAAAGAGGCCCCATGAATTGGGGAATCGCGCTAACGTGTGGATGCAGACCCGCAGACCAAATCCAGCCGGGAGATACCAGGGGCGCAGCCCTCCCCCACGACTCCGGAAAATGGCCGGATGTCTCCAAGGGGACACCCCAGGGCCGGGAAAGCCTACGGTGGGCCGTCTGCTGGGCGCAGTGATGCTATGCGCCTGGGCCCGTGTCCCCCCCCCTTAGATCAACGGGCCCAGGGCAAAATAAAAATATTTGGAAAAGGGGTTTACATACTAACTCATGTATGCTATAGTATAGACAAGCAAGAGGGGAACGGCTCGGCCTCCTGAAAAAGGAGGTGACAACATGACAGTGTTAGAAGTAATCGCATTACTTAACCTGTTAGCCGTTGTTATCTTTGGAGTTATTAACATAACGAAAAAGAAATAACCGCCCCCGGACAATAGGAAGCGGCATTTCTCCAGATTCTAAATCTTTGAGGAAGAGCCCGCAACCGTTGGCCCCGGTTGTGCCCCTCTTGCCCACATTATAGCAAAGGGGGCCGAATATGTCAAGCGAGGAAAAGCCCAAGCGCAAGACCCGAACCAGTAGCGAAGTAAAAGCTCGGTACAACGCTAAAGCCTATGACCGTATACAACTCAATGTTAAAAAGGACAAGGCGGCGGCGTACAAGGCGAAATGTGATGAATTGGGCATCACATACAGCGAACCACTACACAAGGCAATAGACGAGATATTAAACAAATAAAAACCCGCCCCCCGTGCCGCAAACACGTTAGCAGGGGCGGGAACCCCGCCCAGTACCAACCAAACCAGGGCCGCCCCGATTGTATCACGGAATAGCTTTATGATAAGAGCCAGGGAATCAATTCCCTGGCTCTTTTTCCTTTGTTGCTGGACTGATCCCCATTGCTAGAGAAGACCTATCTCTTTTTGCTTGTGTTTCCACTGCACGGGCCAAAAAGTCTGCTATTGCCTCCCCCGTAGCCTCTGCGGCCTGCTGGGCACGTTCCAGTGTATCAGGTGGGATAAAGACACCCCCGCCCACCTGCGGCCCTTCGGCGCCCGCCTGCGGGCCTCTCGCACCATCCCGCTCCATCCGCTGGTCAATGGCTTTGTTGATATAGGCGTTGACGCTTTCCCCTTCGGCCTCTGCACAGGCCTGTACGATTTCCTTCTTGCCCTTCGGCATGGTGAGATTTACCCGGTCATAGGCTTTGGCAATAAATTTATTTTGATATGCAGTTGCGTCCGATTTATTCTTGTAAGCCATAGGCGCACCCCCTCACTAATACTATAACATGCGCCGGAATTATGCGCAATATGCCAATTGCACAAATGGGACCAGAGAATATTGTGCAATATGCTTCTTGAAGAAAGTTGCGCAATATGCTATTATAATCATGTCAGGAGGGCAACCGATTGGCAAATAAAAAGCCCCGGCGCTACCAACACCGGGGCGGAAGGAGGCGAGGACATGAGGTACCACATGGGGATGTGGTATTACCAGGGCAAAACCTATAAAAGTCTCCACGAAGCTCTGGTAGCCAATTGGGCCAAGTAAAGGCCACGGGGCCGGGGAAACCCGGCCCCACCCTAAAGCGCCTCCGCCCCAATTATATCACAGGGGTGCGAGAGCTGCAAGGACTATTCCCCGGCTTCCTGCACTACATCCCGAATAGATCGGCGTGTGTTCCCGTCCTGTAAAGCAAGAGTTCATTCTTGTCCTGCCTGTAAATCAATAGCCAATCCGGGGAAATGTGACATTCCCGATACCCTGCATAATTCCCGCTCAAATTGTGGTCAACATTTTTCGGCGGCAAGGTTTCGGGGATTCTTAGAGTGTCAACAATCTGCTGTAAGAGTTCCATATTATAGCGGCGTTTTACGCAGGTCTTGAAATCCTTTTTGAATTTGGTGGAGTATCTGACATCCAGCATAATCAATCCTCCATCAATTCGGAAAAGAGTTGTTCCGTGGAGCCGGTGAACTTATGCCCGCCGCCGCTGTCAAGCTCCGCCATAGCCTCCAGCGTTTCAGCGTTTGGCGTTTCATCCGGGACAGCGGCCCCTTGCAGATAGGACACAACATAGAAAAGCCGGCTTTCGGGTATCTGATCAATCAAGGCTTTTGCCAATTCACGATTACTCATTTTGTTCACCTCCTTCTCTATCCCTCTCCATGGCTTCGGATATGGCCCGCTTGATAAACCCGTTTACAGATTCACCACGGGCGGCGGCGTGGGCCTGTACTGCCTCGTACTTCTCGCGCCCCATTCTTACCCTTGCAACAGCAAACTTCTCCATATATTTCTGCTGGGCCTTTTTCAATGCCTCTGTTCGTTCTCCCATATTTTCACCTCCTGGGGGTGTCCTAAAACATGGCACACTCTTTCCATTCTGACGCCATTATATCACCCTTTCCTATATGAGTCTATATATACATTGCACATATATAGGCTTATATATTTGTAATGTATGTCTATTGATATATGAGCCTATATAGTTTATAATTCATAGTGTCAGGAGGGCAACCCCTGATAAATCAACCGGGCAGGAGGTAACGGAAATGGAGATTGATAGCATGACCCAGACCGAGTTAGCATCCTATCTTGAAACCCTGGCCAAGCTGGTAGAGGCCACGGCCAAGGACGCGCAGGACGCGGCCCGCATTATCCGAGAGGCCATCCCCAAGCAGTAAAAAAAGATAGCCGCCCAGCCCTGAACAAGCAAGCGACTATCTAAGACCCAGCGGAGGCGGTTAGAGCCTGCCATCTGGCCGCCTCCAATATAACACAACCGGCAGGGAAAAGCAATAGCCGGAGGGGGTCCCTCCATGGCGAGGAGGAAAACACAATGGAGAGATTAAATCG
>PPYF01027108.1_pt1 | contig 31221 bp, 25 predicted proteins | sample 1559871 | NCBI WGS metagenome assembly PPYF01 (sample SAMN08240021, study PRJNA423297) | Human gut metagenome, whole genome shotgun sequencing project.
CAGTGATGCCCCACGACAGGCAGCCAAGCTTTTAAAAGCCAAATGCACAATGCATAAAGCATAATTCATAATCGTGACTTTTGCTTGCACATAGCATAATTATGCATCATGCACTATGCATTATGAATTGCATCAAGCTTTAGCTTCGCTGTCGACACCAACTCCGAAAGAGGTCGCTTCATAAAGGTCTCGCGCATGACAATTAGTATTAGCCGCGACTGGGATGTGCCCCGGAACAACAGCCCTGTCGCTTACGATGCCTTATAATCCATTACAAGTCCTTTATAATACTTTATAAGATATTGTCAATCCTTATAATAACATTATAACCACGTAATAGATCATGCTTTATGTAAAATGCAAATTACAATTGCTAATCGCAAACTGCTAAATACTAATTGAAAATTGTTGTTCGCTGTCATAACGATCAGGCAGCACTTCCGTGGGTGGCTTTCAATGCCGGTAGGCCGGCATAGTCAAAGAATTAAAAGAGTATATGAGCTTTGCTTGTTTATAATAGCACGCAGCTACATGACTCCTTTTGCGTTTACACTGCTACTCAGCATACCTCAGACAGCCCCTTATTGTTAATTAAATTAACAATAAGGGGCTTTTATTATATGTGTAGATTAATAAATGTTAAATCAATAAAGATTTTTCATGTTTAAGAACATAGTTTGAAAAATAATTTCTAATTTTGCAGTGAGTTTTTCATGGTATTAGATTTTAAGGTTAACAGAAGATTGGTTGTCGGGACGACAATCAATTTTTTTTGCCCTTATTTCAGCTATATATTCCTTTCCCCATCGTCCTATTTTTTCCCTTTCCCGGACATCGAACAGCAGCCGGTCGGCATTACGTACGAAACTCCCTTCACCTGTAACCGCTATCCCTCCTCCGAGCGTTTTCAGATCCACAATCTCCGGATATCTCAGCAGTCGTTCTGAAAACAGAACTGCCACACCATGGGCGGCAGCCGCGAGAACGGTCTGTGCGGCTTCCCTTTCAATCCCGTCTCCATCCCTCCTTCCGGAATCCCCGACATCTACATAAACTATGTCGGCATACCTTATTATCCCGCTACTCATGCCATGAGTCAGATACACGGCTCTGACTTGTTCCTTTTGCGACACCCACCTCTCAATCCATCCTTTTCCGGCAACCCCCGGCTCGATTGAAACGAAAATGAACTTCCCCTCCTCGCGGTCCGCTTTTATGGATTCCACTGCCTGAGGCTGCGAAGAATCGGCCGATGAGTGCGCGTTGGCGGTCTCCGACCGTGGAAGGTCCCGACAGGATAAGCCTGACTCATCTCCGGTGCTTCTGCGCATAAAAAGATTGCGGAGGCCTTTCCACAGCCTGGGAAAAGCCTCCGCCAATCTTTTGTGGGTAGTTTTGTCAGTATGCCTGTCAGTCATTGGCCGGAACCGGTATCTTCTCAATGGCGCGGCGTATGCGCGCTATCACTTCCTCCTTGGGCATCAGTTCGGTGATGTCAAACATATGCGGACCACGGCATGCGCCTACGACCGCCAGACGGAAAGCATTCATGACATTGCCGAGATGATATCCCTTGTCGGCGATCCAGTCGAGCACTATCTTCTCAGCGTTGGCCGAGGTCATGTCGTCGATCCCTTCAAGCACACCGATAAGTTCCTCCATGATGCGCGGGGTATCGGCGCTCCAGCGTTTCTTCACGTCTTTCTCCGCATATGCTTCCGGAGCGCGGAAGAAGAAGTCGCCCTGGGTCCAGAGATCGGGCACGAGATCAGCGCGTCCCTTCACCATGCCGATCGCTTTCGCTGTATATTCCGGATCGGCGTCCGTGATGCCATTCTCCACGAGCGTGGGCTCGAGAAGTTGCGCGAGCAGGGCGTTGTCGGCTTTCCCGAGATATTCGTGGTTGAACCATATCCCTTTCTTGTAGTCGAACTTGGCGCCACTCTTCGAGCAGTGGGCGAAGGAGAATTTGCGGATCAGGTCATCCATGCTCATAAGCTCGCTGTCATCCCCCGGATTCCATCCGAGCAGGGCGAGGAAGTTGACCACGGCCTCCGGAAGATATCCCTTCTCGCGATAGCCTGAAGAGATCTCGCCGCTCGCGGGGTCATGCCATTCAAGCGGGAATACCGGGAACCCGAGCTTGTCGCCGTCACGCTTCGAGAGCTTACCGTTGCCCACAGGTTTGAGCAGAAGAGGAAGATGCACGAACTGTGGCATCGTGTCCTGCCATCCGAAAGCCTCGTAAAGAAGCACGTGGAGCGGGGCTGAAGGAAGCCATTCCTCCCCGCGGATCACGTGGCTCACCTCCATGAGATGGTCGTCGACGATGTTGGCGAGATGGTATGTCGGGAGGTCGTCTGCGCTCTTGTAGAGCACCTTGTCATCGAGTATGCTGCTGTTGATCACTACCTCCCCGCGGATCAGGTCGTTGACTTTAACCTCGCGGTCAGGCTCGATCTTGAAGCGCACCACATACTGGACTCCGTCGGCGATAAGGCGTTCCACCTCTTCCGCCGGCATCGTCAGAGAGTTGCGCATGGAGCCGCGCGTGGAGGCGTCATACTGGAAATTCGCGATACGCCCGCGGGCCTCCTCGAGTTCCTCGGGTGTGTCGAAAGCTATGTATGCCTTGCCGTTGTCGAGGAGTGTCTTCACATTCTCGCGATATATGTCGCGGCGCTCGCTCTGCTTGTAGGGACCATAGGCTCCCCCTTCGCGCACGCCTTCATCGATGCCGATGCCGAGCCATGCGAGACTCTCGTTGATATAGTCTTCCGCTCCCGGCACGAAGCGGCGACTGTCGGTGTCCTCTATGCGGAGGATCATGTCGCCTCCGTTCTGGCGGGCGAAGATATAGTTGTAGAGCGCCGTGCGCACCCCTCCGATGTGGAGCGGACCCGTAGGCGACGGAGCGAATCTGACTCTTACTTTACGTTCCATGTCTGTGATATTGCTGTTTTGTTGTTTTTGTCAATCTGTCTGTAGAGGCCATGTGGGAGTTATCCTGCCGGATCGCCGCGGCTCAGCGTGAGAGTTTGTAGCGGTCTTTCCACACGAACGTTATCTCCGGTTTCAGAAACAGGCGGATGATATTATAGTCGTCTGTATTCATGAATTCTCCGACTGTGAGCCGGGCCCGAAGGTTGTTGTCGTCAGCCGAGGCATAATATTCCACGGTAGGGAAGGGGATCATCTCTCTGATCTCCTTCATTGAAGTGATGGATCCTTTCGGAATGTCGAAGAAATCCTTGAGATCGGGCGTGGGCAGATATTTCTTAGGGTCGGAAGCCCGTAATGAGGCATCGAAAAACTCGATACTGCTGTCGGGAGCCTGCACGGAGTCGCCCACGGTGTAGATGGTCATGACGGTGCGTCCTTTCTTCCCGGGGAGTATCTTGATCTCGTAGACGCTCACCGGAGATACGCTGACTTTCATATAGTCTGGAGTCAGCGCCATGATATGGGATACGCCTCCGAGGGCGTTGGTTGCCTTATACACGCTGTCGGCGTCCCAGTAGTCGAGCATGTCGAGCCTTGTCGACGGCTTCAGAATCTCAAGAGCCGGAGTCTGCAGCCTGCAGAATATATCTCTCGAGGTGAGCGAATCGGGCGCCTCGGCTCCCCGGGCTAAGGAAGGCAGGAGCGCGGCTGCCGCCATCAGCAGGATGGCGGCGAGGCCGCGGATCATGTCATTTCTTTTTCTTGTTGTAGAAGATCTCATAGTTTCCGTTGTATTCAACTTTTTTCCCCTTCGGAGCTTTCTTCTCTTTCTTCTCCTTTTTCTCCTTCTTCTTTTTCACCGGTGTTTTATCGCCGGTGAGGAATTCGTCGGCAGTGAAGAAATCGTCATCGCCTTTTTTCGCTTTTTTCTTCCCTTTGGCTGCTTTCGCCGGGCGTTGTGTCTCCTCCTTGTCGCGTTTGCGGCGCCGTTTCTCGCTCCTGTCGCGCGCTTCGCGGGCATAGTCGCGATCGGTGGCGATCTCGGGATGGAGGGTGGTGCCGAAGAAGTCCACATTCTTCAGTGCGTCGATCACCCTGCGTGCGTCCTGTTTGCGCACGTCGAAGAGTGTGTAGCCCGGAAGAAGGTCGATACGTCCGATATCGGGCTTGTCGCCCACCACGTTGCGGTTGACGAGCTCCATGAGGTTGCCGGGGAAGAATCCCTGCGATTTGCCGACGTTGACCATCAGGCGCTCAAAGCCATCCTCGGCGCTCCGGCGGTCTTTGTCGCGGTTGCGTTCGCGTCCTTCGCCTCGCCCTTTATCTTTCCCTTTCTCCCCTTTCTCGGGAGCGTTGAGGTCGATGTCGGGCATATTCTGGTAATACTTGAGCAGACGGTTGAACTCAAGCGAGAGCACCCTTTTCAGAAGATCCTCCTCGGAGAGCCACTCGAGTTTCTTGCGCACTCCCGGGAGGTATTTAGCTATCTCTGTCTCGTCTACCTCCACGCGCTCGAGACGGTCGGCGAGATTGTAGAGCTGTTTCTCTATGATATGCTCGGGGGTGGGCACTTTCTTATACTCGAATGTCTTTCCGATGATCTTCTCGATCTCGCGGAGTTTCCCTTTCTCGCGCGAGTGGATGATGGCCACGGAGACGCCTGTCTTGTGTGCGCGCCCTGTGCGGCCGGAGCGGTGGGTGTAGACGGCGGCGTCATCGGGCAGACCATAGTTGATCACGTGCGAGAGGTCGTCGACATCGAGTCCGCGGGCCGCAACGTCGGTGGCCACGAGCAGCTGGGTGACATGGTCGCGGAATTTCTTCATCGCCAGGTCGCGCTGGGCCTGCGACAGGTCGCCGTGCAGACAGTCGGCGTTATAACCGTCGGCTATGAGCTTGTCAGCGATCTCCTGGGTCTCCTTGCGGGTGCGGCAGAAGATGATGCCGTAGATGTCGGGACTGTTGTCGGCCACACGTTTCAGGGCAAGATATTTGTCGTGAGCCTTCACCATATAATATATGTGGCGCACGTTTTTCGAGCCTTCGTTGCGGTTGCCGGCCACGAATTCCACGGGGTCGTGCATGAAGTCTTTGGCGATACCCGCGATCTCCTTGGGCATCGTGGCGGAGAACATGAGCATTTTCCTCTCCTCCGGCACATGGCTGAGTATCTCTTTGATGTCGTCGAGGAAGCCCATGTTGAGCATCTCGTCCGCTTCGTCGAGAATCACTGTATGCACGTCGGAAAGATTTACCTCCTTGCGTTTTATGAGGTCGATGAGACGCCCCGGGGTGGCTACGATCACCTGCACACCGTTGCGCAGGGTGCGGATCTGGCTCTCGATGCTCGATCCGCCGTAGACAGGCAGAACCTTTATCTCAGGGATATATTTGGAATAGTCCGCGAGGTCGCCCGATATCTGCAGGCAGAGTTCCCTCGTGGGGGCTATGATCAGCGCCTGGGGCACATTGCGCCCGGCGTCTATGCGCTGCAGCACGGGGAGGCCGAACGCCGCGGTCTTGCCTGTGCCGGTCTGCGCCAGGCCAACGACGTCGCCCTCTTTATCGAGAAGGTGCGGAATCACCATCTCCTGTATTGGCATGGGGAGTTCGAACCCCATCTCCTCTATGGCTTTGAGCAGCCTCGGCTCCACGCCGAGCTCCTCGAATGTCTTTGTTGTCTTGTCTTCACTCATATGGTTATATATGTATGCCGGAATGCCGACGGTATCTATTAATAACGTCCGGCGTCCGACAATTCTTCATCAGGAGGAAATTTTGCCTTGAGATTCTCCCGAATCGGGCGTAATCCTTTATTTACGCATATTTTTTGCAAATTTACGAATTTTATCGTAAATTCGCTACATGAAACGAAAATCTCTTTACCTGACATTGATGCTTCCCGCGCTGGCTCTTATGCCTGCGGAGGCTGAGGCCTGCACCAATCTTATCGCCGGCCCTAAAGCTACCACCGACGGCTCCGTGCTTGTCACTTACGCCGCCGATTCCCATAACCTTTACGGCATGCTTACCCATACCCCTGCCGCCGACCATGCTCCCGGATCCATCCGCAAGGTTGTGGAATGGGACACCGGCAAACCGCTCGGGTCGATACCGCAGATCCCCCATACGTATAATGTGGTCGGCAACATGAACGAGCATCAGGTGGCCATAGGCGAGAGCACCTGGGGCGGACATGACGAGCTCGTCGACACCACCGGCAATGCCGTGATCGACTACGGCTCGCTCATACAGATTGCCCTCGAGCGCTCCAAAACCGCGCGTGAGGCCATCAACGTAATGACTGACCTTGTGGATAAATACGGCTACGCGAGCAGCGGCGAATCTTTCTCCATCGCCGACAAAAACGAGGTCTGGGTGCTTGAGATGATTGGCAAAGGCGCCGAGAAAGGCGCTGTATGGATCGCTGTCAGGATTCCTGACGATGCCATCTCCGGACATGCCAATGAGCCGCGCATACGCCAGGTCGATATGAAAGACAAAAAAAACGTGCTCTTCAGCAAGGATGTGATATCTTTTGCACGCAAACGCGGATATTTCAATGGCAAAGATTCCGAGTTTTCTTTCGCCGACGCCTATTCGACCCACGACAAAGGGACGCGCCGGGGATGCGACGGACGTGTATGGAGCTATTTCCGCCGTTTCAAACCTGAGACCGACAAATATTTCACATGGTGCAACGGGGAGAGCGACGAGCCGATGCCTCTCTATATAGTGCCCGACAGGAAAGTTAGCCTCAAGGAGATGCAGGAGAGCATGCGCGATCATTTCGAGGGAACACCCTTTGAGATGACTTCCGACGTAGGTGCCGGTCCTAACCACGTGCCCTACCGTTGGCGCCCTATGGAGTATGAGGTTGACGGCAAGACATACACCAACGAGCGTGCCATAGCCACACAGCAAACTGGATGGAGTTTCGTGAGTCAGAGCCGTGCTGATCTCCCGGATCCTGTCGGCGGAGTGCTCTGGTTTGGCACGGACGACACCAACACCACCGTCTACATGCCTTTCTACTGCAGTATGACCGAGATTCCCGCGCAGCTTGCCGAGGGAGATGTCAACACGTTCTCCTTCGACTCCAATTTCTGGATGACAAACTGGGTTGCCAACCAGGCCTATAACCGCTATGATCTCATGATTCCCGATATCCGTAAGGTGCAGGGTGCGCTTGAGGAGAAGTATCAGTCTACGCGTTCCGAGCGTGAGAAGGAACTTGTGGCCATTCTTGAGAGCGGCGATGACAAGGCTTTCCGGCAGAGTGTGAACCGGGAGGGTAAGGATATAGCCAAGGAGGCTACCGACGCTTACCGCGACCTCGGCATATATCTTTTTGTGAAATTCATGGACGGAAACATGAAGAAGACCGACGCCAACGGCAATTTCATAAAGTCGGAATACGGACTGCCTGTCTATCCCTCTTTCCCGGGCTATGACAAGAAATATTACGAGAATATCGTTAAGGAGACAGGCGACCATTTCAGGGTGAAATAACGTATCTCCATTTGAGTGGCGGCCGATAGTGACCACGCGGTTGCAACAGATATAAAGAGAGACCGGAGCTGATGCCACAACGGCAAGCTCCGGTCTTTTTTTTGTCTGTTTCCGGTGTGAATTGAAAAGCTGTTTTTAATCTTGCTTTAAATCAGCTTCTAAAACAAGGGAATGGACGGGAAGTCAGAGATTGGCCGCGATGCCGGCGGCGATCTCTTTCATCTTCTCCGGGTCGGGATTCGCGATCTTGTTGCGGAAATCCATGTCGCCCTCGTTCTGGATCGGTACAAGGTGTATGTGCGCATGGGGAACCTCAAGACCGAGGACGGCTACTCCGATTTTACGGCAGGGAAGCGTCTTCTTCATGGCTGATGCCACTTTTTTTGCAAACACCATCATGTCTCCGAGACTCTTGTCATCGAGATCGAAGATGTAGTCGGTCTCCTCCTTGGGGACTACCAGGGTGTGGCCCCAGTTGACGGGATTGATGTCGAGGAAAGCGAAGAAACGGTCGTCTTCCGCTACCTTGTAGCAGGGGATCTCCCCGGCTATGATTCTGGAGAATATCGTCATCAGATCTCTATCTTGAGGATTTCAAACTCGAGAACACCGACGGGGGCGGTGACTTTCACCACGTCGCCTACCTTATGTCCCAGCAGCCCCTGGGCGATAGGGGTTGACGACGATATTTTCCCTTCCCGGAGGTTGGCCTCGTTCTCGGTCACTATGGTGTAGGTCACGGTCATGCCGGTCTTCACGTTCTTGATCGTCACCTTATTGAGAAGCTGCACGATCTCCGTGTTTAGCTTGCTGTCGTCGATGATGCGCGCGGATGCGATCAATTCCTTGATTTTGGATATTTTCATCTCGAGCATGCCCTGAGCCTCCTTGGCGGCGTCATACTCGGCATTCTCTGAGAGGTCGCCCTTATCGCGGGCTTCGGCTATGGCTTGCTTGATCATAGGACGCTGGGCCTCAAGTTCGGCCAGTTCCTTCATTTTCTTGTCATAGCCTTCTTGTGTAAGATAAGTTGCCATGTCTATTATGGAGAATTAAATGATTGTGCGGATTGTTTCCACACTTTCGTGTGGGTATTAAAAAAATAGGAATCTTTTACTTCCGCCAAAATATCGGGATGAACCCGAATTTCTCAACGGCCTTAAAAGACCCTTCAAGACGTCTGGTCACGTCTGTCCTCGTTTTTCGCTGCAAAGGTAACAATTTTTAATTCTCTCGACAAATATTAACAGTTAAAATTTCACAAATGGAAGATCGGGCATCTCTCACTGTCGGCGCTTTTTATTAATTTTGCACCGGAGGGAAGCGCTTTCTCTCCGGCTCATCACATGCAATATACTTTCCAGATGAAAATCAGCCCACGACATCTCCTTCTGACCGTTGTAATGGCAATGTCCTCACTGCCCTCCATGGCATTCAGCGATACGCTCGACCTCTCGGGCAAATGGCGCTACCAACTGCTTGACCTTCCCGATTCGGTGGCATCTGCCGTGTCGGCGCGCGGCTCCCTCACTCTGCCGGGCACCCTCGATACCAATGGCGTCGGAATACCAGTGGCTCCATCAAGGGTGACCACCCAGCTGTCGCGACGGCACACCTATACCGGACGCGTCAGATACAGCCGTGAGATAGACATCCCCGCGTCGATGGCCGGAAAGACACTCACTCTTGAGATGGAGCGTTCGCGACCTTCCTATGTTATTGTCGACGGCAAGGATGTCGGGGCTCTCAGCACCATATCGGCCACACAGCGTCACCGGCTTCCTCAATTGTCGCCCGGACGGCACACTATCGATATAATCGTCGACAACGGTGAGTCGATACCCGCGGCTGTCAGAAATAATTCCCACGCCTGCGCGGAGGCTACCCAGACCAACTGGAACGGCATCATCGGGCGTTTCGCAATCCTGGCGTCAGATGCCCAGGGTATCATGAGGGCGCGCGCGCTCAGCGACGCTCCACACAACAAATTCAGGATCTCCGGAAAAGCCTCCGGCGCGCAAGGCGTGAAGGTCACCGCACGTACGGAAGGTCATTCCGCATCGCAGCTTCTCGATGGCGGATCTGACGGCAGTTTCGACTTCTTCCTCGATCTCGGCCCCCTTGCTGAGAAATGGAGCGAGTGGAATCCCCGGCTATATGACATAGTTATCACTCTTGATGACGGAAGCGGGCATACCCTTGACACGCGCACCATAAGGACAGGCCTCAGGGAGTTCTCGACTTCCGGCACGCATTTCACCATAAACGGAGACACCACTTTCCTCCGCGGGCGCCACGATGCATGCGTATGGCCTCTTACGGCACATGTGCCGATGGATATCGATTCCTGGCGCGGATATTTCCGTGTGCTCCGTGACCATGGAATAAACCATGTCCGCTTCCACTCATGGTGCCCGCCTGAGGCATGCTTCCAGGCAGCCGATGAGGCCGGAGTGTATCTGCAACCGGAGCTGACAATATGGGGTGGCCTTGACAAGGAACAGTCTGAGCTCCTGGAGTTCCTTGATTCCGATATGGAAGATATTCTCCGCGACTATGCCTCTCATCCTTCGTTCACGATGTTTGCCATCGGCAACGAGCTCTGGGGAGATGTGGAGACCATGCGCCCATTTATCGACAAGGCGAGGAAGGAGGTGCCGGGCCTTCTTGCCACATTCGGCTCGAACATATACCTGGGTTGGAACGGCCATATTGACGGTGAGGATTATCTCGTGACTTGTCGCGTCGGACCCGGCGACGGCTTCTCGTCGCATGCCCGTGCGTCGTTCTCATATGCTGATGCCGACAATGGAGGGATCATGAACTCCACCTATCCAGACTCTCGTAAGACATTTTCAGGAGCCATCTCGAAGTCGCCGGTGCCTGTCATAGGCCACGAGACCGGGCAATATCAGGTATACCCCGATTTCAGCGAGGCTTCCAGATATACGGGAGTGCTCCGCCCGGATAATCTTCTTGAGTTCCGCAACCGGGCAGACAGCGCCGGAACGCTCCGCAAAGCCGAGCGTTATTTCAAGGCCTCGGGCGAATGGGCCGCGCGTCTTTACAAGGAAGATATGGAGATGAACCTGCGCACTCCCGGGATGGGAGGCTTCCAGCTTCTCGACATTCAGGATTATCCCGGCCAGGGCACCGCCCTTGTCGGTATGCTTGACGCATTCATGGACTCCAAGGGATTCATGGATGCCGAGCTGTGGCGACAGTCGTGCGACGATGTGACGGTGCTCGCCTCTCTGCCGGGGTATTGCTTCACTGCCGGCGATTTCGTGGAGATCCCTCTGTCGCTTGTCAACTACGGCGACCGCGACATGGAGGGCACGGAGGTGGAATGGTCACTTCCGTTTGCCAAAGGTTCCTCAAGAGCCGCCGGCGGAAGAGGTGTGTGCGCGGCGGGCAACATCTCTCTGACCATGCCATATCTGAAACATCCGCGCAAGGTGCGGCTCGACCTGAGTGCCGACGGAGGTAAAGTGACCAATTCCTATAACCTGTGGATTTATCCCAAAGATGGCAAGGAGATAAAAGGAGTGACCCTCACAAAAGATATCGACGAGGCGCTCGCCCTTCTCGACAAAGGGAAACGTGTGATACTTTGCCCGGATTCGTCACAGGTCGCGGAGTCTACTCTCGGCCCGCTTTTCCAGACTGATTACTGGAACTACCGTATGTTCCGCACCATTTGCGACAAGGTCGGAAAGAAACCTTCGCCGGGTACAATGGGATTGCTCATTGACAGTGGCCATCCTGTGTTTCGCGACTATCCTACCGACATGCATACCGACTGGCAGTGGTTCCCTGTGGTCGACGCCTCTTATCCCCTGATCATCGACCGTCTGCCGGCCTCTGTCGATCCTATCGTGGAGCCTATCGACAATGTGGAGCGCAACTATCGCCTGGCGCTTCTCCTTGAATGCAATGTCGGGAAGGGAAAGCTGATGGTGCTGATGGCCGATCCCGACCGTTTCTCGTCTCATCCGGAAGGGGAGTGGCTCCTGAGAAGCATGAAGGAATACATGGCATCGAAGGAATGCAAGCCTACCCTGAATCTTACTCCCAGGCAGCTGCGGGATCTCCTGACAAAGCCCTCTGTGGCGAGGAGTGTGGGCGAACTCAACAATATTTCATACTGAGTTGGTTCAAATGTTGCGGATATGGATGAAAATTCCTATATTTGCACATCGTAAAGGGCCTGTGCCCCTTTCTCGTGACTTATATGCGGAAAGGGCGCGAAGCGCCTGCTAAAAAGATTTCATTATGACAGTCAACGAATGCCAAGACGAGATAATTGAAGAATTCGAAGGTCTGACCGACTGGATGGACCGCTATGCCTATATCATAGACCTGGGCAATACCCTCCCGGAATTTCCGGAAGGGGAGAAGACGCCGTCCAACCTCATAGAGGGATGCCAAAGCCGGGTGTGGATCACCGCCAACCGTCTTGAAGACGGCCGGATTCATTTCATGGCAGATTCCGATGCGTTGATCGTGAAGGGTATCGTAGCCTTGCTGATGCGGGTGCTCGATGACCGTACGCCCGACGAGATCCTCGGCGCCGATCTTTATTTCATCGACAGGATAGGGCTCAAGGAGCATCTGTCGCCAACCAGAAGCAACGGCCTGGTGGCGATGGTAAGGCAGATCGAGAACTATGCCAAGGCCTTCAAGATGCTCGACAGCAAATGACCAAGCCCCGCCGGACGAGTCGGCACAGACTTTCCGGAACCGCTTTCTAACCGTAGAACTAACACCAAAACCCATCACCAATGTTTAAGAACCAACCCAAAGGCCTTATCCCTGCCGCCCTCAGCAACATGGGCGAGCGTTTCGGCTATTACATCATGAATGCGGTGCTGGTGCTTTTCCTTTGTTCGAAATTCGGACTCAAGGAGGAGACGAGCGCCCTGATCTATTCCTTCTTCTATGCGGGAATCTATGTGTTGAGTCTCGTAGGCGGCCTGATCGCCGACAAGACGCAGAACTACAAGGGCACGATCATCACGGGTCTCTGTATCATGACTCTCGGCTATATCGTGCTGGCGTTCCCGATTTTCGCCACTGCTGAAAACCAGACCTGGCTTCTGACCCTCACATGTGGCGCGCTTTTCCTGATAGCGTTTGGCAACGGCCTTTTCAAAGGCAACCTGCAGGCTATCGTAGGACAGCTCTACGACAATCCCCGTTATGCGTCGCAGCGCGACTCCGGATTCCAGATTTTCTATGTGTTCATCAATATCGGAGGCCTTATCGCTCCGTTTGTCGCTCCTCTGCTCCGTAGCTGGTGGCTCGGTGAGAACGGCTTTATCTACAATGCCTCTCTTCCGGCGCTCTGTCATGAGTATCTGAGTCTGACAGACAGCATGGACACTCAGAACCTCAACAATCTTTATGCTCTTGTGACGGCGGTCGGAGGCGATGCCGCTGGTAATCTGTCGGAATTCTGTGCCACATATCTGAATGTATTCAACACCGGCATCCATTATTCATTTATCGCTTCGGTTGCCGCAATGTTGATATCCCTGACTATATTCCTTACCACAAAGAGCCAGCTCCCGACTCCCGCCAAGAAGGCAAAAGAGGAGACCGTGCAATATTCCGCAGAGGAGAAAGCCCGTATGGCCACAGAGATCAAACAACGCATGTACGCTCTCTTCGCCGTGCTCGGTATCGCTATCTTCTTCTGGTTCTCTTTCCACCAGAACGGCACATCACTCTCGCTTTTCGCCCGCGATTTCGTGAAGACAGACTCCGTGCAGCCTGAGATATGGCAGGCGCTCAATCCTTTCTATGTGATTGTTCTTACTCCCGTGGTAATGTGGCTTTTCTCCGCCCTGTCGCGTCGCGGCAAGGAGATTTCCACTCCCCGCAAGATAGCCATAGGCATGGGCCTCGCAGGTCTTGCCTACATTTTCCTGGCAGTATTCTCCCTCATCCAGGGATATCCTTCGGCAGAGGCTTTCAAGGCTCTTTCTCCCACAGAGGCAGAGGCTATGAAGACCGGTCCGTGGGTGCTCTTCGTGCTTTATTTCTTCCTTACGGTCGCTGAGCTTTTCATATCTCCGCTCGGGCTCTCATTCGTGTCGAAAGTAGCTCCCAAGCATCTGCAGGGCCTTTGCCAGGGTCTCTGGCTCGGCGCCACGGCCGTGGGCAACCTGCTCCTCTTTATCGGCCCCCTTATCTACAATGCATGCCCGATATGGGTAGCCTGGACAGTATTCCTCAGCGTTTGCCTTGTTTCCATGGGCATAATGTTCTCCATGGTCAACTGGCTTGAGAGAGTTACCAAGTAAACCGACGTCAACAACAGTATAAGATGTTCAAGAATCATCCGGCCGGACTCTATGTGCTGTCGCTCGCCAACACTGGCGAGCGCTTCGGCTATTACACAATGCTGGCCATATTCCTTCTCTACATCCAGGCGAAGTTCGGACTCGATGCCACGGTGTCGGGTCAGATCTACGCCGGATTCCTCGCCGTGGTCTATTTCATGCCTCTCATCGGAGGATGGGTGGCCGACAAATGGAGCTTCTCCAAATGTGTCGTGACCGGTCTTTTCGTCATGTTCCTCGGATATCTTGTGATGGCCGTCCCCACCGATATCCGCAGCACATCATCGCTTGTGATACTCTGCGCCGCCCTGCTCCTGATAGCTTGTGGCACAGGCCTTTTCAAGGGCAACCTCCAGGTGATGGTCGGTGACCTCTACAACGAGAGCCGCTATAGCGGACAGCGTGATGCCGCGTTCTCGCTGTTCTATATGGCGATCAACATCGGCTCCATGTATGCCCCCATGGCTGCCACAGCGATGACCAATATGGCTCTCAAGGCTCAGGGTCTCACTTATGTGTCGTCGCTCCCCGCGCTATGCAACGCATATCTCGACGGGGCTGAGAATGGCGCTGAACTCGCGCAGGTGATCGCCGCCAACGGCATGGCGGCTACCGACCTGACCGCGTTCGCCAACGAGTATATAACGACGTTGACCACGGGCTATGGATATGCTTTCGCTGTGGCATGCGCCTCCCTGGTGCTGAGTTTCCTGATTTATTTCTGCGGACGCTCCACATTCTCTCATATCATCGGCGACAAGAAGAAGGCAGCTGCCGCTACGGCTGTCAAGGCTGCGGAAGTAGAGCTCACGCCGGCGCAGACCCGCCAGCGTGTGATCGCCCTGCTCCTCGTCTTCGCGGTGGTGATATTCTTCTGGATGGTGTTCAGCCAGAATGGCGCTACCCTCACCGAGTTTGCCAAGAGCTGTACTGCTTCCGACGCCGGCGGCTGGACCAGGATCGGATTCAATGTATGGGCGCTTACGGTAGTGGCTGTGGGAGTCTACGCTATTTTCAATCTTTTCCAGTCGAAAGGCACGACCGGACGTATAGTATCCGTGGCTATCCTCGCGCTCGTGGCCTGGGCTCTCTGGTATTTCTATTCGTCAACCCCCGATCCGCTGACCGGCATCCAGCCCCAGCAGTTCCAGCAGTTCAACCCCTTCTATGTCGTGGCGCTCACTCCGGTGTCGCTCGCCATATTCGGCTGGCTTGCCAAACGCGGGAAAGAACCTTCCGCGCCGCGTAAGATCGGCTACGGAATGATAATGGCCGCCATCGCCTATGTGGTGATGCTTCTCGGATCGCTCGCTATTGTCGGCACGAGTGGCGCGGTATCGCCCAACTGGCTGATCACTACGTATCTTCTGCTTACGTTTGCCGAGCTTCTGCTTTCGCCGATGGGTATCTCCTTCGTCAGCAAGGTCGCTCCTCCGAAGCTGAAGGGTGCCATGATGGGGGGTTGGTTTGCCGCTACGGCGATAGGAAACTATCTCGTGTCTATTCCGATGGTGCTCTGGGGCAAGATTCCCGTGTGGAGCATATGGGCTATCCTCATTTCGCTCTGTCTCCTCTCCGCGGCGTTTATATTCGCCATCATGAAGAAGCTTGAGGTCGCCACTTCCGATGAACCTGCCATGAAGCAGGTGGCAGAGGGTGAGAAACTCGCGACGGAAGTCGAGATATGACACACTGACATACCGTCAGACATAAAAAAACAGACGCATGCCATCGGCGCTTCCTTGGCATGCGTCTGTTTTTGAGAAGAAAAATATGTCAGAAGTGCTGAATTATTTGTTATATAAGTGTATGCCCTGCTCTTATCCTATGAGATAACGGGTAAGATAGGCGGGACTTTCATATTGAGCGTATATATCCAATTAAATCCCGAAATCATATTATGGACAATTTCATCTTTCATTCGCCTACGGAATTCATTTTCGGCCGGGGCACCCAGAAGGAGGTGGGAAAAACTCTTAAGCGCTATGGCGCCGGAAAAGTCATGCTGGTATACGGAGGCGGCTCTGCGGAGCGCTCCGGACTGATCAAAGATGTGACCGACTCTCTTAAGGCGGAGGGGCTTGACTACGTCACGCTCAAAGGTGTGAAACCCAATCCGGAAGCCGATCTCGTGTATGAGGGTATCGCCATGGCCGTAAAAGAGGGAGTGACCTTTATGCTTGCCGTAGGAGGGGGATCAGTGATCGATACTGCGAAGGCTATTGCGGTCGGTGCTGTCTACAGTGGCGATTTCTGGGATTTCTACTGCGGAAAGGCCACGCCCTCGGCTGCATTGCCTATAGGAGTGGTGCTCACTATTCCCGCAGCCGGAAGCGAGGGGAGCTGTAAGACAGTGATTACGAAAAAAGATGCCGACGGTCTCCACAAGATATCAATCGGTTCGGAACTGATCCGTCCGCGTTTCGCAGTGATGAATCCTGAGTTGACGATGTCGCTTCCTTGGTTTCAGACAGCCTGTGGAGTGGCCGATATGTTATGCCATATATTCGAACGCTATTTCTCCAATACCACGGCTCAGCTTGTCAACGCCTATTCGGAGGCAATCATGCGCGATATAATGGATCAGGCCCTTACCCTCCGCGTGAATCCTGACGACTATGAGGCACGCGCCGACATCATGTGGGCCGGTACGCTCGCCCACAACGGGCTCTGCGGAGTTGGGAAGGAGGAGGATTGGTCGTCACACCGGCTTGAACATGAGGTGTCGGCCTTTTACGATGTGGCCCACGGCGCCGGCCTGGCGTGCATAGTTCCCGCGTGGCTGCTGTTTGTGGCTAAGAGGAATCCTGACATGGCATGGAAGTTCGCCATCAACGTGATGAGCGTCAACCCTCAGGGCCTTGACACTGACCACATCATAGCAGCCGGGATAAGCGCGCTTAAGGATTTCTATCATGACATAGGCCTTACCACTTCCCTGCGTGAGCTTGTGGGGAGGGAGCCGGATATCGAGGCGATGGTGAAGAGCCTTGAATACAACATGGGCAAGTCGCTCGGCAAGTATGTGCCGCTGACCATGGACGATTGTCGTGAGATATACCGTCTTGCCCTTTAATTTTATATAATATGATGAAGATACAGAATTTTATAAAAATATACGAGCGGAGTTTCATTGAAAACTGGGATCTTCCCGCGTTGTCGGAATACGGTAAGAACAATACCATAACATACGGGGAGTTCGCTACCAGCATCGCGCAGATCCATATGTTGTTTGAGTCGCTTGGTCTGAAACCGGGCGATAAGGTGGCTCTTTGCGGAAAGGACTCTGTGGAGTGGGTCAGGGCCTATATGGCCACGGTCACCTACGGTGGGGTGATAGTGCCTATTCTTCCTGAGTTTAATCCTCTTGATGTGACGCATATAGTGAATCATTCGGAAGCCCGCCTTTTCATTGTCTCTGACAATATATGGGAACATATAGAGCCGGAGTCGCTTCTGAATGTGAGCGGAGTGCTTAGCCTTGAGACAAGAAATGTGCTTCATGAGGCCCCCGACACAGAATTGCAAAGACATATAAGACTGCTTAAACGTCGGTTCAACCGTCGTTATCCACACGGCTATACGAGTGGCGATGTGAAGTATATTGACCGTGACAACGATGAGGTGACGGAGATAAACTATACTTCCGGCACCACTGGCTTTTCCAAAGGAGTGATGCTTACTGGAGAGAATCTTGCTGGCAACGTGTGTTTCGGCATTCATTCTGAATTGCACTTCCGCAACTCGAGGGCCTTGGCATTCCTTCCTATGGCACATGCCTATGGGTGTGCCTTTGATATGCTCACGCCACTTGCCGTAGGCTCGCATGTCACGCTTCTTGGCAAGACCCCATCGCCACGTGTGCTGCTGAAGGCTCTGGCGGAGGTTAAGCCTAATCTTGTGGTCTGTGTGCCTCTGATTCTCGAGAAGATCTACAAGAACCAGATATTGCCGATGATTTCAAAGGGGACCATGCGCTGGACACTTGCGGTGCCATTTCTTGACTCGCTTATCTATTCCAAGATTCGCAAGAAGCTTGTCGATGCATTCGGCGGCGAGTTTGAGGAGGTGATTGTCGGTGGAGCACCGCTCAACCATGAGGTTGAGGAGTTCCTTCACAAGATCAAGTTCCCGTTCACCGTTGGCTATGGCATGACGGAATGCGGACCTCTCATCTCCTACACTCCGTGGCGTAAGTTTATCGTCGGGTCGTCGGGGAAGACCCTTCCCATCATGGAGAGCAAGGTGGAGTCGCCTGATCCGGAGCATATCCCCGGCGAGATATGCGTGAGGGGCACCAATCTTATGAAGGGTTATTTCAAGAATCCTGAGGCTACGGCGGCCGTGATCGACGCTGAGGGCTGGCTTCACACCGGCGACATGGGCACGCGTAGCAGCGACGGCACGCTTTTCCTGCGAGGGCGTTCCAAGACCATGCTGCTCTCATCGTCAGGTCAGAACATATATCCTGAGGAGATCGAGGCGAAGCTCAACAATATGCCGTTTGTTTCCGAAAGCCTTGTCGTAGACCGCGACGGAAAACTGACGGCGCTTGTGTATCCCGACTATGAAGCGATCGATAAACTCGGTGTCTCGGTCGGAGATATGGACGACGCCATGGAGAATGTGCGCAAGGAGCTCAATAAACTCGTGGCCCCTTACGAGCAGATAGCGAAGATAGTGCTTATGCCCAACGAATTTGAGAAGACTCCGAAACGAAGCATCAAACGCTTCCTCTACACATGTTGACATAACTGTATAAGTTGATAAGGAACGATTACGCGTAAGATTGTTTTAAGAGCGCTTTAAGCAGGACTGAGACAGGCAAAAATGAATAACTGCTGTTTCAGTCCTGCTTTCTCTATTTATCCGCGGATAGGTGGATGGCATTTCCTTAGAAGTGTTTTTTTTGTCCGTTCAACTATAAAAATAGTTGAATTTGTTTGTCAACTACAAAAATAGTTGTACCTTTGCAGTGTCCAAGTGATATCCCCCCTCATTACTGACAATCAGCCTCGGATATCCGATGGAAAGTCTAATGTAATACGAAATCTAAAATTACAAAAATATGCCTGTCAAACGACCCCAACTGACGGCCAAAGAGGAGGAGATTATGCAGATCTTCTGGCAACACGGTCCTCTTTTTGTCAAGGAGATACTTGACTATATGCCCGAGCCCAAACCTCATATCAACACAGTGTCGACTGTTGTGAGGGTGCTTGAGGGGAAAGGGTATGTAGACCATGAGAAACAGGGTGGCTCCTATAAATACCATGCTTTGCTGCTGAAGGAGAACTACCGTAAGACCACACTCAGGGAGATGCTGAAAAACTATTTCGACAACAGTTTCAAGAGCATGGTGTCAGCTCTTGTCGAGGAGGAACAGCTTGACGCGGAAGAGTTGAAGGAAGTGATGAAGATAATAGAGAAAAAGAAATGATATGGGTGCGTTGCTTGTATATTCGATAAAGAGCGGTATGATCCTTACGATCATGTTTGCAGCCTATATGCTTCTGATGTCGCGCCGTAAGTGTGCTGAGCTGAGAAGATTGACATTACTTTCCATCTATGTATGCGCATTGGTTTTGCCTTTTATCATGACATATCTCTCGGGCATGGAGGATATGAATTCCTTGTCTGCTGCAAACGGCCAAGTAATGGATGTGAGAGCGTTGATCCCGCGGGAAATGTCAGGTTCTTATTCTTGGATATATGGCATTATGGCATGGATCATGGTGATTGGAATGTCGGTTGTGACGCTTTATTCCCTTTTCGGGATAACGATGATGCTGCGTAGATGTCTCAGAGGAAGGAAGGAGGAGGTTTTCGGCCATACCATCACCGTAGTTAAAGGGGATGACTTCTCGCCGTTCTCTTTTTGGGGAAGGATATATGTGCCTGAAGGGGAGCTTTCCGTTTTGTCGGCGATGGTTGTCTGCCATGAGAGTAGCCATGTGGCCCACAGGCATTACCTCGACCTGGCGCTTGGAAGGATAGTTGCCGTGGCCCAATGGTGGAACCCGCTGGTATGGTTGATGATGAGAGAGATCCGGGCGGTTCATGAATTTCAGGCGGACATGGATGTGGTAGGTTCCGGCTTCGATCGTCGGGAATACCAATACATGTTGCTGGAAAGAGTCACCGGCAAGCGGCTTTCCGTATTCGCTAACGGCCTGGGCAATAGTAAACTCAAGGCGAGGATCATGATGATGGAGAAGGAAAATTCACGGCTTCCGGTATATGTCATAGGTCTTGTCGTCATTTCCGCGGCATTGGCTTCGGCATTGTTTTTGTCGGCCCCGACCATGGCCTCGGTATTCGACCGGTTGGATACGATAAACGCATTTCACAGTTTCCACGATAACGACAGTGGTGATACTGGCAGCGGTAAGACCGTTATTCATCTGGATAGTGTGCAGGCTTATGAAGCGGCTGGAAAACCTGCCTTGATGGTTGATGGTAAGCTGATTGATTATGAAACCATGAGCTCGCTCGACCCCGGGAGGATAAAGAGCATAGAAGTGGTAAAGAGCGATCCGGAATATCCTGACGGAATCATTTATGTGCGTCTGTTGGGGCAAGGTGAGAGCCGACAACATCTGAGAGCTACGCAAAGCATGGACAGTGTGCGTGTAGTAAGTTACGGATCTGTCAAAAAAATTTCTCGATAATTATATTATAATTTAATAAAACTATATGAAGCAATATGTTATCGTAGCCATGATCATGGCTGCCGGCACTTCGTATGCCCAGACCGCCGCTCTTTACGACTGCATCTACCGTTATGATGTGGAAGGGAATACGGCATCAGGTGATCTTTCGGAAACCTACAACTGCATCCTTCAAATCGGGGAAGATAGATCGAAATTTTCCGATTACTCGGCTTTCAGGCTTGATTCCGTATCTTCGCTGCCGGATGTGACCGACGGACTTGTGGATGAATATGCTCTGAAAGTCCTGAAAACCGAGAGTTATTTCGATCAGACCGTCATGAGTTCGATCCCCGATGGCAAGATTATGGTCTATGCCGATATGGCCCCCGAGAGATACAGGTATGAGGAGAAGATGCCGTTGATGGAGTGGCACGACGCGGATGGCACGGACACTGTTTGCGGATATGTGTGCCGTAAGGCCGTGGCGGATTATGGGGGTAGACGGTGGACTGCGTGGTATGCCGCGGATATTCCCGTGCCGTTCGGCCCTTGGAAGATAACCGGTCTGCCGGGGCTTGTTATGAGGGCGGAGGATGCCGACGGCAACCATCGGTTTGAGGCCGTGATGTTCCGCAGTGCCGGTTGTGGAATAGCCGCCGAGAATAAGCCGAATGTGGTTTCCGTCAGTCGCGATGGCTTCGTGGAGCGTAAGAACTGGTATGACCGCGATCCCTTCTCTACGATCGATCCCCAGTCGATAAGTGTGATGGAGGTTATGGAGGGGAAAGTGAAGGTCAACGGAGTGGCAGTGAGGAGGCATAAACAGGGTGTTATCCCTCTTGAATATACAGCCGGAGAGCTCAAAAAAGGTCATAAGGAGAATCCTCCTAAACCCGAGATTGTAAGTAAAGGAGGTTCGATAAAAGTTGTTGGAGCAGGCAGCATGAAGAAATGATAATTGTGTAGACAATGTGGAGTAGAGTCATATTGTGTCTGTTGACGTTGATAGCGTTCTTAGTGGCGAGAGGCGACAATAAAGTTGTTGTAGAGGGGAACGTGACAGATGGTGATAAACCCTTGGCTTCGGTCATGGTACGCCTGAAGACCGCAGGCGCGTCGAGCGCTTATGTGATGACCGACAATAAAGGCGTATACAGGATCTCGTTCAGCGTCACTGAGCCGGAGGTGTCGCTGGTTTTCAGCCGTCTGGGATACGAGACCGAGGTACGCACGCTACGCAATGCCTCCTCCTGTCTGGATGTTGAGATGTCGAGAAGCGCGAGACAATTGCGTGAGGTGACGGTCAAGGCTCCAGATGTAAGACTGCGCGGCGACACGGTTTCCTATCTGCTTTCCGCCTTCGCGGGGAAGGGTGATATATCACTGAAAGAGGCACTCCGCAAGATTCCCGGGGTTGAGGTGATGGAGTCGGGTGAGATAAAGTATAACGGAAAGGCCATCTCCGAGTTCTATATCGAGGGTATGGATATGCTCGGGGGAAGATACGGCGTGGCCACAACCAATATTCCGGCCTCTTATGTCGATGCCATAGAGATACTCAACAATCACCAGGGTGTGAAGATTGACCGCAAGGTCTTCAACGACAATGTGGCTCTCAATGTGCGCCTCAAGCCGAAGGCCAGGCTACGCCCGGTCGGCACGTATGAGTTGAAAGGGGGCTATGGAGAGCGTATGCCCTGGGAGGCGTCGGGGGCAAGTATGCTTTTTCGCGAGGATTTCCAGACCATCCTCTCCCTCAAGGGGAGCGACATAGAGGAATTCTCGGGGCGTGACAATATCCGTCATTACGATACCGGAGGTGAACGGTTGAAAGGGGTGGCGGATGAGGTGCTGGGAGACCTGTCGGCATCCTCCCCTCCTGTCAGCCGACGGCGATGGCTTGAGCCCGTAGATGCCTCGTGCAGTCTTGATCTCATGGACAGACTCGGGAAGGAGACAACTCTGCGTGCCAATGCGGGCTATTCTTTTACCCGTGCGGAATATGGGTTCTCCGACCGACGTCTTTATTTCGACGGAGTATCAGACATATCCGTCGTAAGCCAGAGATCGTTGCTCTCTGATATACACAAGCCCGCGTTCTCCGTTGAGTACAAGGTCAACAGCGATGATCTATTTCTCAGCAACGAGCTCTCTTTAGGAGCAACGTTGAGAAGATCGTCAGTTCCTGTGGAGAGAGAAGGAAGGCTCATTTCCCAGCGGGATAAAACAGACCGGTATGATTTGCGTGATCTGTTCACCACAGGATGGAGGCACGGTAAAACAAGATGGAACAGCGAGTTCCGTGTCGAATTATCCTCTACGCCTCGCGGAATTATTGACGCTTCCGGCATGAGCGATGACGGAGGGTTCATGTCGCAGAGCGCCACGGGTCACAGATTCCGGATCAGCCAACGTTTCTCGGGTACGCTCGAGAGCGGACGGTCGCGAATCAGTCTGCCCGTTGCCATACGGTTTGTCTCCGACAGGATACGCACCCACCTCTCATATTCCGGCGCCGGGTCTGAAATGGCCGATGGCGCCTCCAACCGTCTTGAAGGTAATTCCACGTCGTTATCCATCCATCCCGGATACTCCTACGCATCACGTTATGACAGACTTGTGGCGAACATATCTTTTCCGTTAGCGCTTGAGGACATTGACTGGAAAAACAGCGGAAGCGTGAGCGGATCAGATGCCGGTATCCATTTCCTGGCCGGGGCCTCCTGCTATCTTAATTATAAACTTTCCTACAGATCTACGGTGAGGTTCACAGCATCATGGTCTCAACAGCTGGGAGATATCTTCGATTTCCTTACAGCTCCTGTGATGCGCGACTATATGTCGATCTCATATTCCTCGGGTATATTGTCGAAAAGGGATCTTCTCACTGTCATAGGTCATTATGATTTCAAACTTCCGGTGAGCCTCTGGTTCGCCAATCTCGATATCTCGTGGTCGTCGGTCAGAAATAATCTCCTGCCGCATCAGGAGGTGAGTTCTGGTCTTGTGGCGTCGACATCGGCGTTGCTTCCCAATACTTCAGGTTCGTTTTCGTCGAATCTCGGGATATCGAAGAATATCCGGCAGATCAACACGAAACTGTCTGTCAGAGGAGCCGGAAGCTGGAGCCGTGAAAGAAGAGAGCAGAACGGAATCGTGGTCAATGCCCGTGGCCGTCGCTTCTCCCTCACCCATTCTGTAACGAGCAGTCCCGTAGGATGGTTGGAGATTGGATACAGAGGTGGTTTTTCCCGCAACGTGTCGCGTTATCTCGGACGTTCACAATCTTTCAGGAGCCAGGATCACGATATCGATGTGTCATGTTTCCCGGCTACCGGTGTGCGGATAAAGTTCGCGGCTGAGGTGACACGTAGGGAGATTACGGAAGATGACTTCAAGACAATGTCGCTTTTCGACATGGGAGCCTCGTATGATGTCGGAAAACTGCGGATTGGGTTTGAGGTCCGCAACCTGCTTGATTGCCGAAACTATTCATATACGGTCTTCAGCGGTCTCGACAGATTCTCCTATGATTATTCCCTACGGGGCAGGGAGTTCATCCTCTCGCTTACGCTGACCCGATAGGGGCTAAAATGGGAATGGATTTATTTGCGAAATTCGAAATTTTGATATAACTTTGCGGCCGAAAATGTTATTAAGTGTTAAAAGAAAAGACACTGTCAGTGCATTGAAGCCATGCGCACGCATGATTTTACAATAGGATTTAAGACCGTGGCCGTGATGATTGTAGCGGTGACGGCCGTGTTTCTCCCGCAAGGCTGCCGGAAGCAGGAGCGTCAGGCGCCCGCGATGTCGGTGCCCAGGGAGGATGTATATTATTTCCACGCCGACAATGACATAGCCATGACTGTACGCAGTCTTGCCGACGCCATAAAGGTCGGAGAGCCTCTCGACTCTACTGAGTATGATTTTGAGGGAGTCCTGACCGATGGTCAGGGTGCTCCTCTCTACACCGATGTGCAGGGGTCGCCCGGTCTGTGGAAGGTGGATGTTCTCGACCACCGCAATGTGACGATCTACAACATCTATCTCGGGGATCTTCTTCCTCTTGACCTCCAGAGCTACATACTCCAGAGCTTGCGTGTTGACGAGGGCTCACGGATCGACTTCACTGCCCATGAGGCTGTAAGCGATGAGGAGACGGAGATAAGCGTGTATGACTGCGGGGGTGTCTACCTGCGGTTTGAGGTCAGGGCCGGCATAGCGCCCAACGGAATAGAAGGACCTCTTCTCAATATCATCATGAGCGCGGATCCTCCGGTAGGGGCCGGAACACAAACCAGCGCGTAGGTTCGAAACGGGGAAGGGCCATAAGCTGCACATCGGCGTTACGGTCGTCGAGCGTGCCAAGCGCATTGCCGACTTTCTTGCCTGCCTCTTCAAGTGCGTCCCTGACAGCGGCGAGCGCTTTCTGAGGGGTGTTGTTGTCTTGTGAGAGATGGCAGAGGAATATGTATTTCAGGTCGGGATTTATTATCTCTTTAAGGAAAGCGGCTGTCTGCATGTTGTCGAGATGGCCGATCTCAGTCTGTATGCGGGCCTTTAGATATTCCGGATACCGTCCCATACGAAGCATGTTGAGGTCGTAATTGGCCTCAATCACCAGATAGTTGGCCCGGCTGATGTAATGGCGCGCACGTTCCGTCACTGCTCCCAGGTCGGTGGCGAGCACGAAACGGCGCCCGTCGAACTCAATGGAGAATCCCATATTGTCGGTGCCGTCGTGGGGCACGTCGAAAGCCGTGATCTCCAGATCGCCTATGGTGAAGGGAATCTCTTTGAAGATAGGCTGATGGTAGTCTTTTATGCGTTTGGATATGCTGTGGCGGCGTAGTATGCCGTTTAGCACCCTGTTGGTGCAATAGAGGCGCAGGTGCTTGTGGGCACGCAGAAGGGTGTAGACGAAACGCACATGATCGGAATGATCGTGGGTCAGAAGCACCCCGGCCACCCTCTTCATGTCAATGCCATTCCCTTTCAGTGTGGATTCGATGACATCAGCCTTTATGCCGGCATCGATTATGATACCTCCCCGGGGAGTGCCGATATAGCAGCTGTTGCCGCTTGACCCTGATGCCAGCGACATGTAGTTGAGGAGTCTTTCCGCCGGCTCTCTCAGTTCTTTTTTCGGCTGGGGAATCTCCGCGTGGGCATAGACATCGCGTTTTATGGGAGGTGCGGGCCTCTCGTCTTCCCATTCCTCGAAGGGTAGACGCATCTGTCCATCAAATGATATCTTCTTGCGTGGCATATTTTTGTCGTTCTCTTCTTCAGTGTGAATAGATAAGGAAAATCGCAGGCCGTTTGTCGAAATCATATTTCTCCCGTTTCCAGCGTGAGGCCGGGAGTGTGCGGATCGACTCCTTCTCGGGGTCTGTTATGTCGCAGGCCACGCATATCAGGGTGTCGCCTTTAAGCGTATGGCAGAGGCTCTCCACCATGCGGTTGTTGCGGTAGGGGGTCTCTATGAAGATCTGGGTCATGTCGAACTTCCTCGACAATGTCTCAAGGTCTCTGATTTTCTTTTCCCTTTCGCGGGCATCGATCGGAAGATAACCGTTGAATGAGAAACCCTGTCCGTTGAATCCTGATGCCATGAGAGCCATCAGTATGCTCGATGGCCCTACGAGAGGGATCACCCGGAGTCCTTCACGCTGCGCGATGCTCACGGCGAGTGCCCCCGGGTCGGCTACGGCAGGGCATCCGGCCTCACTCATCACCCCGACGGGCTCTCCGGTTCTCAGAGGATCGAGGTAGGAGCTGACATCGGCGGGATCGGTGTGGCGGTTGAGTTCATGGAAGGTGACGGCCGCGATATCGAATGCAGGGTCGCAGCGTTTCAGAAACCGGCGTGCTGTCCTGACATTCTCCACTATGATGTGGCGCAGGCCCCGGAGCACATCGAGGTTACCCTCCGGCAGTGTGTCGCGCAGAGGGGCGTCGCTAATATTGACAGGAACAAGATATAATGCGGTTGCAAGTTTCATACATACAAAATTACTAAAAAAAATTACTACTTTTGCAAAAAGTTAGGATTAAAATATGGAGTTGCCGATTCAGTTCAAGGAAATGATGGCCGGGTTGCTCGGCGGTGAGGCCGCCGATTTCTTTCGCGCCATGGATAAGCCGCCGGTTGTCTCTGTCAGGCTTAACGGCAGGAAGCCGTCTGATGCTTTCGCGGGGAGCCGGCGGGTGAAATGGTGTGCGCGGGGATATTATCTCGACAGCCGTCCGGTGTTCACCCTCGATCCGTTGCTGCATGCCGGGGCATATTACGTGCAGGATGCCTCTTCGATGATCCATTATACTGTGGCCCGACGTATTTCCGCCCGGCTTCAGGATGAGACGGGATCGCGTTCCGCAGACCTGCGTCTGCGGGTGCTCGACATGTGTGCGGCGCCCGGTGGAAAGACCACGGCCATGATCGACGCCCTCCCCGACGGCACTGAGATCGTGGCCAATGAATATGTGTCGCGCAGGGCCGGCATACTCCGTGAGAATATCGCCAAGTGGGGCTATCCCGATGTTTCGGTCACAAACTGCGACAGCGCCAGGTTCGCCCGCAACGGCGATACTTTCGACATCGTGGCGGTCGACGCTCCCTGCTCAGGAGAAGGTATGATGCGTAAGGAGCCGGAGGCTGTGGCCCAGTGGAGCCCGGAACTGGTGGAGAGATGCGCGTCGCTGCAGAGGGAGATCCTTGCCAATGCCGCCGCGACGGTGGCGCCGGGTGGATTCCTGATCTATTCCACCTGCACCTTCAATCGCCATGAGAACGAGGAGAACGCCGCCTACATCCGCGACACGCTCGGTTTCGAGCCTTTTGATCCGGAATTTCCCGCAGAATGGGGGATCGCCGGCGGAATAGATACCGACCTTCCGGTGTTCCGCTTCATGCCTCACATCACGGAGGGTGAGGGGTTGTTTTTAGCTGTGTTCCGCCGTCCCGGGAATTTCGAGCCTCGTCCGGCGCGGTGCCGCGTTGCTTTACCAAAAGGGAAGAGTGCCCTCCGGTGTCATGACGTTCCTCCGGTGGAGGATATTCTCTCTGTAGATTTTGACAGGAATGCGTGGCCTGTCGCCGAGCTTGATCTCGACCGCGCCCTGGCCTATCTGCGCAGGGAATCTGTGACGGTGGGCCCGGAGGTGCCGAAAGGTATAGTGGTAATGGCTTACAAAGGGTTGCTTCTCGGTCCCGCGAAAAATATCGGAAGCCGCGTGAATAACCTATATCCAAAGAACTGGCGCATACTCATGCGTTAAATCCGGTATTTTTGCGTTATTATAAGAGACCGGATTCAAGTTTAAGACAAAACTTATGAAAGACAATATAAAGAAAGGTATTTTCCCCGTGACGGGTATGATGTGTGCCGTCTGCGCCGGCACTGTCGAGAAGACCGTCGGAGAACAGCCCGGTGTGGAGTCGGCTGCTGTGAATTTCGCCTCCTCGGAGGTGTCGTTCTCCTGGGATCCCTCTGTCACCTCGCCCGAGAAGGTTGCGCAAGCCGTGCGGGAGGCAGGCTACGAGATGATCGTGGCGCGGTCGGCCGCGGAAGCGGTGGAGGAGAAACGCGACGCGGAGCTGCGGCAATACCGGCGCATGAAGAGAGATCTGTGGATCGCCTGGGCGCTCACGATCCCTCTCAGTGTTATCTGCATGCTGCATGTCCATTTCCCCGGCGACAGTTATGTGCAGATGGCTCTTGCCCTCGCCGTGATGGTGTTGAGCGGCCGCCGCTTCTACGTCAACGGTCTGCGCCATCTTTTCCAACGCCGTCCTGACATGGACTCCCTGGTGGCGGTCTCCACACTCGTCAGTTTCCTCTTCTCGTTGTTCAACACTTTCGACCCTTCCTACTTCACCTCACGCGGTATCCCCGCCGACCTTTACTACGAGGCCTCGGCCATGATAATAGCGTTCGTGCTCACCGGCAAATTCCTTGAGGGACGGGCTCGCCGCGACACCGGGGATGCCATTCGTGCCCTGATGGGACTGCAGCCCTCCGAGGCGCGTCTTGTCGATCCTGACGGAAATGTCCGCACCGTGCGCATCGGAGAGATAGTGCCCGGCGACATGCTCTCTGTGCGCCCCGGCGACCGTATCCCGGTCGACGGCAAGGTCGTGTCGGGAGTAGCCTCGGTCGACGAGAGTATGCTTACCGGCGAACCTGAAGGTGTCGAGAAGACATCCGGCGACACAGTGTCGGCAGGAACACTCGACATCAATGGCACCATTGTCGTTGAAGCCACTAAAGTGGGCGCCGCCACGGAGCTTGCCCGCATCATCGAGTGCGTCAGGGAGGCGCAGGGCTCGAAAGCCCCGGTGCAGCGTCTTGTTGACCGCATAAGCAGGGTATTCGTGCCTGTTGTGATAGCGCTGTCTGTGCTGACTTTTGTTGTTTGGACAGCCTTCGGTGAGGGTTATCTGCCGATGGCTGTGCTCGCGGCGGTGTCGGTGCTTGTCATAGCGTGCCCCTGCGCGCTTGGCCTGGCTACGCCCACTGCGGTAATGGTCGGCATCGGGCGTGGGGCCTCGTCGGGCATACTTATCAAGGAGGCCGCGGCGCTTGAGGAGCTTAAGAATGTCGATGTGCTTGCAATAGACAAGACCGGTACGCTTACGGAAGGACGCCCGAAAGTGACGGAATGCAGCACTGATCCCGACCGCGAGTTGCTCAGGGCTGTATATGCCCTGGAGGAACGCTCCACCCATCCTCTTGCCCGCGCCTTGGCTGAATGGGCATCGGAGGGTCTCGGAGGGGAGGCGCCCCTCCAGCCTGACAGCCTCGACAATATCCCCGGAAAGGGGATACGTGGCTCGGTAGAGGGCGACGTTGTGTGGATTGGCAATGAGGCCCTCGCGGCTGAGGAGGGGGCGGATGTGCCGGAGGAACTCTCCCGTCTCGCTGTGTCATGGGCCGGAGAGGGGGCCGGAGTAGTGTTCGTGGGACGAAAGGGTGTCACGCTGATGGCTGTGAAAGTGGCCGATACTGTGCGCCCTGATGCCGCGCGGACTGTGGCGGTTCTCAAGGATATGGGAGTGCGTACTGTCCTTATTACGGGCGACCGCCGGGCGACCGCTGAATATGTGGCGTCACGGACTGGCATAGAAGAGGTGATCTCGGGAGTGCTTCCGCAGGGTAAACAAGATGCTGTAAGGCGTCTCCGGTCTGAAGGACACTTCGTGGCAATGGCCGGTGACGGAATCAACGACTCTCAGGCGATGGCCGAGGCAGATGTGGCCATAGCCATGGGTGGGGGCAGTGATATCGCGATTGAGGTGGCTCAGGTCACGATAGTGTCAGGGCGTCTTCTCTATATACCGCGGGCATTGCGTCTTTCAGCTGCCACACTCAAGGTGATAAAGGAGAATCTTTTCTGGGCATTCATCTACAATGTGCTTGGCATTCCCCTTGCAGCCGGAGTGCTCTATCCCGCCTTCGGAATAATGCTCACCCCAATGATTGCATCGGCAGCGATGGCATTCTCCTCCGTCTGCGTGGTGATGAACTCGCTGCGGCTTCGGAGTTTAAAGTTTAGAGTTTAAAGTTTAGAGTTTAAAGTTTAAAGCTTAAAGTTTAAAGCTTAAAGTTTAAAATCATTTCCCTAAATTCCCTAAACTCTTTATATTCCCTCTCCTCCTCGACCATCCCTCCCCCCCATTAACCATCAACCCTTTAACCTTTACAAAGATATGAAATTCAAGACAAACGCGAAATGTGCCGGCTGTTCCGCAGCCATCCTTAAGGCTATGAACAGCCGCTTCCCCAATGAGGAGTGGAGCCTCGACCTCTCCACCGCCGACAAGATTCTCGAGAACCATGGAGTGCCTGACGACGCGGCTAAAGCCGCCGAGGTTGTAAAGACGCTTGAGGAGACCGGCTTCAAAGGTTCATGGATCACACAGTGACACCGTCGATGGAGCCGTCGCAGGATTCCGATAACTGGAACGACCGCACCCTTCGTCTCATTGGAGAGAAGGGTGTGGATGCCCTGCGCGCCGCCTCTGTGCTGGTGGTCGGAGTCGGTGGCGTAGGTGGATATGCCGCCGAGATGCTTGTGCGCACAGGTGTGGGCCGTCTCACCCTTATCGATGCCGACTGTGTGGCGGAGAGCAATATCAACCGCCAGCTGATTGCCACGCGTTCCACTGTGGGAGAATCCAAAGTGTTTCTCTTTGCCGAACGTTTTCACGACATCAACCCTGATGCGCGTATAGATTCCCGTATGGAGTTTCTATCCGCGGAAAGCATTCCGGGACTTTTCCACGACCGTCATTATGACATTGTGATCGACGCCATCGACACGGTAGGTCCCAAGACAGCCCTCATATCCCATTGTCTGACCAACCATATCCCCCTCATCTCCTCGATGGGGGCAGGAGGAAGGGTAGATCCCACCAAGATCGGTTATTTCGATCTTTGGGAGACCCGTGAGGACGGCCTTGCCAGGGCTGTGCGACAGAAACTTAAGGCGGAGGGCCTGCGCAGGCCACTCAAGGTCGTGGCAAGTACGGAGAAACCGATGTCGCATTCCCTTCTCGAGGTTAACACTATCAACAAACGCACTTCCTATGGCACAATAGCCACTATCCCGGCCATATTCGGAATTTTCCTGGCCAACTATGCCGTGAGAAGGATCACCGGAGTATAAAAGAAAAGATATGTTTAAGAAGTTGTTTAAAAATGAACGTTAAATTATGGGCGGCAATTTTTTAGTTAAAATACAATTAAGGCAAAGGAGCA
>PPYF01602811.1_pt1 | contig 31210 bp, 30 predicted proteins | sample 1559871 | NCBI WGS metagenome assembly PPYF01 (sample SAMN08240021, study PRJNA423297) | Human gut metagenome, whole genome shotgun sequencing project.
GTTCTTGATGGTGGAATCGACTGCCTTGATGAAGTCCTCTTCGGTGCCGATGTCGTTGATGGCAACCTTGGTGACTTCAGTGTTGTTCTCTGCCATGTAAATATATGGTTTCTAATAGTGGATGGATAATTTCTCGATATTCAGTTATACGCACACCCTACAGGCATACAGATACTCACAATACAAGCAACTCTGCCCAAATTTCCTAGGAAACTCTAGGCGTGTCGTTCGGCCATTTCCACGACGTTGGCTAGGAGCATGGCTCGGGTCATGGGGCCCACGCCTCCGGGGTTGGGGGTGTAGGCGGAGGCCTTGTCGTAGCAGGCCTTGTCCACGTCGCCCTTGATGCGGTAGCGACCGGCTTCTTCGTCGTAGACGCGGCTGACGCCCACGTCGACCAGCACGGCGCCGTCCTTGATTTTGTCGGGCGTCACGAATCCGGCCGAACCCATTGCGGCAACGATCACGTCGGCGCGGCGCATGTGGTCGGCCACATCCCGGGTACCGGTGTGGCACAGGGTGACGGTGGCGTTGACGGCGTTGCGCGTGAGCATTAGGCCAATCGTGCGGCCAATGGTGATGCCGCGGCCAAGCACGCACACTTCCTTGCCGTTCAGATCAATGTCATAGGCGTCGAGTAGCTCGAGCACACCGCGCGGAGTGCAAGGCAGCGGCGTCGAAATGTCGCCGCGCACATGCAGCACCAGTTCGCCAAGGTTGTACGGGTGCATGCCGTCGGCATCCTTGGCCGGGTCGATCATGTCGATGATCGCGTTCTCGTTGATGCCCTTGGGCAACGGCAGCTGGACGATGAACCCGGTGCAGGCCGGATCTTCGTTGAGTTCGCGTACGGCAGCGGCGATGTCGTCGAAGCTGGCGTCCGCCGGCAGTTCCTTCTTGACTGAGGTAATGCCCACTTCCTGGCAATCGGCGTGCTTGCCGGCCACGTACTTCATCGACCCGGGGTCCTCGCCCACCAGCAGCGTGCCCAGCCCCGGTTGGATGCCCTGCGCCTTGAGCTTGTTCACTCGCTCGGCAAGGTTGGTCTTGATTTCGGCCGCAATCTGCTTACCGTCGATTTTTGTGGACATCAACGCCCTCCCCTGTAGTTTCGGTGCATTCTATCGAAACGATAGGCTATCGTTGGAACAAGTCAGGATTATATATCGTTCGCTCTCACGAAGAAGGCGTGCCATGGGGACTCAAATCACACGACTTACGCGACTCGCCGCAGCCGGCCTGAGCGCCGTCCTGTTGTTCGCGACCACCGCATGCGCAGCCACCTCCCCCGCTGAAACCGAGCCGGACAACAAGACCAGCGTTCCCGCACCGACCGGGCCGATCAATGTGGTGGTCTCCCTCAATCAATGGGGCTCGCTGGCTGCCGAGCTGGGCGGCGATGATGTGGAAGTCACGTCCATCGTGAACTCCACCAATGTGGATGCCCACGATTTCGAGCCAAAGACCTCGGATGTCGCCAAGCTGTCCAAGGCCCAAATCATCGTGGCCAACGGTGCGGGCTACGATTCCTGGGCCACCAAATCGATGACCAAGACCACGAATATCGTATCCGCCGCTTCCGTCATGGGTGCCGTCGAGGGCGATAACCCGCATCTGTGGTTCTCCAAAGACGCTCGATCCAGCATGGCCACGGCCATCACCGATGCATATATAAAGGCACTCCCCAGCAAGAAGAAGGCCTTCCAGAAGCGGCTCAAGGCATGGCAGGCGGACGAGAAATCGTTGGAAACATGGGCGTCCGAGTTCACCAAGTCCCACTCCAACCTCACCTATGCAGCCACCGAACCCGTGGTCTATTATCTGATGGCCGATCTTGGGTTCAAAGATCAGACGCCCAAGGGGTATACGCAATCGACCGCTTCCGGCGGCGAACCGGCACCCGCGGACCTGCAGTCTTTCCAGAAACTCATCGAAGACAAGGGCGTGGATGTGCTGGTCAACAACACGCAGGAAGCCAGTGACGCGACCAATATGATCACTGGCGCTGCCGGTCGCGCCGATGTGCCGGTAGTCGACGTCTCCGAACAAATGCCCAAGGACGCCGACACGCTGAACGCCTGGATCAACCAGCTCATCAACACCATCATCGACGCGGTGGATCCAAGCTATGGCTGCGAAGACGCCACGGACGGCGATACCGCGGACAGCAACGCGAATTCCGATGATTCCAGCGCCGAAGGCTCCGCCACGGATGATGCCAATGCGCAAGGCTCCAAGGCCAGCACCGGTTCCAGCACGGAGCCCAAGTACATCCGTCAGTGCAAGGCGGACGCATCCAGCGACTCATCTCAGGATTCGGCAAAGGCCGATGCCGCCAATGGCGATCCCGGCGATGCCTCCGGCAACGACCAGACCGACTCCGGCAAATAGTTAGAAGCAAAGGACACCGGCATCGGATTCGCGCCAATGCCGATAGACGCCTTGCACGAGAAGGGTTGTGCGACCATTGTCGAGATGGCCGCACAACCCTTCTCTTTGGTTATCACCATCCGTACACGATATTGAGAACGATTGTCAGCATCGTTTGCCACAATCGGGCGTTATGAGTGAAACTTCCGATTGCATCGTGTTCAGCGATGCCGCCATCAAGCGTGGCGACCATATCATCTGGCAGCATGGCACCTTCGCCATTCCCACCGGTTCGGTCACGGCCATCGTCGGCACCAACGGCACCGGCAAAACCACGATGATGAGGGCCGAGCTGGGCCTTTTGCCGCTCTGTCATGGCAGCCTGACCGTGCTGGGCAAGCCCGCAGGCGAGATGAACAAACGCATCGGATATGTGCCGCAGAGCTATGTGGCGAATGTCGATTCCAATCTCACCGCCGAACAATCCGTGTTGCTGGGCCTGACCGGCACCCGATTCGGCATCCACCCCATCACCAAGGCCCAGAAAGCCAAAGCGCTCGAGGCGATGGAGTTCACCGGCATCGCCGACAAGGCGCGGTACCGTCTGTCCGAACTGTCCGGCGGTTTGCGCCAGCGTGTGGCCATCGCCCAGGCGTTGGTGTGCGACCCACAACTGCTGATGCTTGACGAGCCGTTGGCCAACCTCGATCTGGCCAGTCAGCGCGCCACCGTACACGTGCTGGCCAAGCTGAACCGCGAACTGAACATGACCATCCAGGTGGTTGCGCACGATCTCAATATGCTCTTGCCGATTCTGACCGGTGCCGTCTACTTGCTCGACGGTCACCCGCACTACGCCGATATGCACAAAGTGCTCGACTCCGACCTACTCACCCACCTCTACGGCACACAGGTGCAGGTGGTCACCACTCCGCAGGGAGACATGTTCGTGACCCCGACGCCGGATGAGCTCCAGGACCAGCCGCAGGATATGCACACGGCAGCCGAAGTGGCGCAATTGCACCATCACGAGCACGGCAATGCCACCAATGGCAGTGCCGCCATCAGCGCCGAGAATCGATAACATCAAGCGAGCCGACCCACAGCCCATCAACGGACTGTAGCTCAGGCATGGAGAAAATACAGAGACATGAGCACCATCAACTTTTCGTATGATCCCGAATGGCTGGATACACTGTCCGCTCCATTCATGACCAACGCCTTCATCGCCGGCCTGTGCATTGCCCTGGCCGCCGGTGTCATGGGATACTTCACCATCGCCCGTCGTTCCACCTTCGCGGCCCATGCGCTGGCCCATATCGGTCTGCCGGGCGCGACCGGCGCGGTGTTGCTCGGCCTGCCCGTGTCACTGGGCATGGGCGTGTTCGCACTGGGCGGCGCACTGGTGATCGGTGCTTTGGGCAAGCGCGTTTCCGAGCGTGAAATCGCCACCGGCACCGTGCTGGCCTTCGCCACCGGCTTGGGTCTGTTCTTCGCGCGATTGTCGAGTTCCGCCTCCCAGCAGATGCAGTCGATCCTCTTCGGCTCGATCCTGACCATCACCACCGGCCAGATCATCGGCTTCGCCGTGTTCGACGTACTGCTGCTGGCATTGTTGGCCATCATCTACCGCCCGCTGCTGTTCAGCTCGCTGGATGAGCAGGTGGCACAGGCCAAGGGTGTGCCGATCGGGCTGATGAACGTGGCGTTTATGGCGATTATGGCCGGTGTGATCACCATCGCCGTGCCGGCAGTGGGCACCTTGCTGATTTTCGCACTGGTGATTACGCCCGCGGCCACCGCCAATATTCTGGCCGGCTCCCCATTCAAGGCAATGGTGATCGCCAGCGTGCTGTGCTTGGTGTCGATTTGGGCCGGACTCGTGCTGTCGGCGATGTTCCCCGCTCCCCCGAGCTTCATCATCGTGACGCTTTCCACCCTGTTCTGGGCTATCGCCAAAGCCGTGGAGACGATGCGGAAGTAATCTCATCCATTTTTTCTTGCCCCCGCTGGCGAATTCATAGCGGGGGCTTTGTTATATCTTCTCCACCAAGGCATTGGCGATGGCGGCGATGCCTTCGCCGCGGCCAGTGAATCCCATATGGTCGGTGGTGGTGGCAGTAACCGATACCGGGCAACCAACCGCCGCAGACAGGGCGGCTTCGGCTTCAGCACGGCGTGTGCCGATTTTCGGGCGGTTGCCGATGATCGCCACCGAGGCCGATGCCGGCGTATACCCGTTGGATGCCAGATGCGCCACAACTTCTTGCAACATATCGATGCCATGCATTCCGGCACCATGCGCGTCCGCACCGACACCGAACAGTGAACCAATGTCTCCCAATCGGGCGGCGGCAAGCAACGCGTCAATCAGAGCGTGCGCGGCCACATCGCCATCGGAATCGCCTTCGATACCCTCGTATTTGGCGGCATCGGCCTCGCTGCATGAATCAGGCACCGGCCAGTAGAGCCCGGCAATCCACAGTTCACGGCCTGAGCCAGCAGGCGCAAAACGGTGAGCGTCAAAACCTTGCCCTATCAGCACTCCTACAGACCCCATGCAGTCCCCTTCGATGGCGTTGCCCAGACGAACGGCAGCAAACGATTATGAATCACGAAGCCCCGGCGCATCGCATAAGGACACGACCGGGGCCTCAAAACAATCAAATCACTTCTTCTTGGACTTCTTCTCGGCTTCAACACGAGCCAAAGTATCGGCCGCGGCCTCTTCGGGCTCGGCGGTGTGATGCTTGTCGTCACCGGGCTGAGCGGGCTCGTAGCCCAGATTCACGTCGAGCAGACGCTGGGCTTCCGCCTCGTCGATCTTCTCGGACAAGGCGATCTCAGAAGTCAGAATGGCACGGGCCTTGGTGAGCATGCGCTTCTCGCCCGCGGACAGGCCGTGCTCGTCGACATCGCGCTGGGCGAGATCGCGAACCACTTCGGCGATCTTGTTGACATCGCCGGTGGCGATCTTTTCGACGTTCAGCTTGTAACGGCGAGACCAGTTCATCTCTTTCTCGATGATCGGGGTCCGCAGGATGCCGAACACCTTGGCCACTTCGGATGCGGAGACGATGTCACGCACACCGACCTTCTTGGCATTGTCCACGGGAACGTTGATGACCAAACCATCGGAAGAGAGTACGGACAACTGCAGATATTCGCGCGTCACTCCCTTGACCGTCCGCTCGGTAATGGCCTCCACCTTCGCTGCACCATGACGCGGATAGACGACCATATCGCCGACTTTGTAAGACATGTACCCTCCGAGAACTGACGGCTTACACACGAAAACTCGAATAATTATGCCATGCGGTCTGGACCACCCCTATGAGAGCGCTCACAACCACGGAAACACAACGAAAAGGGCAAGAATTCGCCATTTTCGACGCGCCAATGTAGCGTTTTCGACTTCAACGCACGTAGACTTTGGGACATGGCTAAAGAAACGAAGATCAAGGAAGATACCGTCACCGTGCCTGTCGCCCAAGGCGACCTCGATGCGACGAGCAATGCTGAATTCTACAACCCCCACGGAGTTCTCGGCGGGCATCTCGGCATCGGCAAGCATGCCGACACCGCCACAATCCGCGTGCTGCGTCCGCTTGCCAAGTCCGTGACCATCCTCACCCAGGATGGCGAATACCCGATGACCCACGAATACAACGGCGTGTTCGTGGTTACCGTGCCGGCTTCCGGCACTAAGAAGCAGCCCACGATTCCCGACTACCGTGTCAGGACCGAGTGGGAAAGCGGCGCAGTGCTCATTGAGGACGACCCATATCGCTATATGCCCACAGTCGGCGACATGGACACCTATCTGTTCGGCGAGGGCCGTCACGAGAAGCTCTGGGAGACGCTTGGCGCGCATGTGCTGCGCTATGACGATCCGATGGGCGGCGCAGACGGCACGCCCGGCGAACAGGTGGTAGGCACCGCATTCTCCGTGTGGGCCCCGAACGCCCATGCCGTGCGCGTAGTCGGTAACTTCAACGCTTGGGATGGCCGCCGTCATGCCATGCGCGAGCTCGGCTCCTCCGGCGTGTGGGAGATCTTCATCCCCGGAATCGGCGCGGGCGAGACCTACAAGTTCCAGATCCTGAACGCCAATTACACGTGGGAGATGAAGGCTGACCCGATGGAGCGTCAGCACGAAGTTCCGCCGAACACCGCCTCCATCGTCACCGAATCCACCTACAAGTGGAACGATGACGCCTGGATGCAGCACCGCCGCACCACCAACCCGCATGATGGCCCGGTCTCCATCTATGAGGTGCACGCCGGCAGCTGGAGGCAGGGACTGACCTACCGCGACCTGGCCAAGCAGCTCGTGGACTACGTCAAGCAGGAAGGCTTCACCCACGTGGAGTTCATGCCACTGGCCCAGCACCCGTTCTCCGGCTCCTGGGGCTATCAGGTCACCGGCTACTATGCGGTCGACTCCCGTCTCGGTTCCCCCGACGACTTCCGTTACCTGGTCGACCAGTTCCATCAGGCCGGCATCGGCGTGATCATGGACTGGGTGCCCGCCCACTTCCCGAAGGATGCCTTCGCGCTCGGCCGCTTCGACGGCACCCCGCTGTACGAGGACCCGGACCCGCTGCGCGGCGAACACCCTGAATGGGGCACCTATGTGTTCAACTTCGGACGCCGCGAAGTACGCAACTTCCTGGTGGCCAACGCCCTGTTCTGGCTTGAGGACCTGCACGTCGATGCACTGCGCGTGGATGCCGTCAGCTCCATGCTCTACCTCGACTACAGCCGCGAACCCGGCCATTGGCGCCCGAACATCTACGGCGGACGCGAGAACCTGGAGGCCATCGACTTCCTCAAGGAGGCCACCGCCACCGCGTACAAGAACAACCCCGGCGTCATGGTGATCGCCGAGGAGTCCACCGCATGGCCGGGCATCACCGCCCCCACTTCCGCCGGCGGCATCGGCTTCGGCATGAAGTGGAACATGGGCTGGATGCACGACACCCTCGAGTATCTGCACGAGGAGCCCATCAACCGCAAGTGGCACCACAACGAGATCACCTTCTCCATGGTGTACGCCTACTCCGAACACTACGTATTGCCCATCAGCCACGACGAAGTCGTGTACGGCAAGGGTTCCCTGTACGGCAAGATGCCGGGCGATGACTGGCAGAAGCTGGCCGGCGTGCGTTCGATGTTCGCCTATCAGTGGGCTCACCCAGGCAAGAAGCTCTCCTTCATGGGCAACGAGCTGGCCCAGTGGGGCGAGTGGGATCACGACGCCTCCATCGATTGGGATTGCCTGAACTGGCAGGAGCACCGTCAGGTCCAGACCATGGTCGCCGACCTTAACGCCTTCTACAAGGCGCATCCGGCACTATGGAGCCAGGACTTCGACCCGGCCGGCTTCCAGTGGCTGACCAGCGACGATGCCGACCACAACACGCTGAGCTTCCTGCGCATCGGTACCAAGGGCGAGACCTTGGCCGTGGTGGTCAACTTCTCCGGTGAGGCCTGGTCCGATTACCAGGTGGCGCTGCCCACCGGCGGCAAGTGGACCGAAGCGTTCACCACCGATGACGCCAAGTACGGCGGCTCCGACATCCACAACGGCACCTTCGAAGCGGTCGAGGGCGAATATCATTCACGTCCGTTCTCGGCGAAGATCACCGTTCCGGCTCTGGGAGTTGTATTCTTGAAGCCGGAAGACTGAACTGGTCAACAGGCTGAAAGGTAACCGGTTTATTTATGCTCAATACCACAGCGCGTCAGAATACGACACCGCGCACGGTGCTGGTGGTCGAGGACGAGCCCACGCTCGCCACGGCCATCGCCCAGCGCATCACCGCTGAAGGATGGACCGCTCGCGTGGCCGGGGACGGCGCTTCCGCCGTCCAGGCCGCGTCCCAGCTACGCCCCGATCTGGTGATCATGGACATCATGCTGCCGGTTATGGATGGTCTAGAGGCCACCAAACGCATCGTCGCCGAACGTCCGGTGCCGGTGCTGATCCTCACCGCACGTGATGACGAGGCCGACAAGGTCATCGGTCTGGGAGCGGGTGCCGATGATTACATGACCAAGCCGTTCTCCATGCGCGAGCTTATCGCCCGCTGCAAGGCGCTGCTGCGCCGCGTGGAGCGTGCGAAGGTCATCGCCAAGAACTCGGAGAACGAGAAGCTGCTCGACTTCGGTTCGATGGTCATCGACCCGGCCCAGCGCATCGTCACCGTGAACGGCGAACAGGTGCATCTGACCCCCACCGAGTTCGATCTGCTGGCCACGCTGGCCCGCCGCCCGAAGTCGGTGCTCACCCGCGAAAAGCTGCTCGAAGAGGTCTGGGACTGGGTCGACGCATCCGGCACCCGCACCGTCGACAGCCACGTCAAGGCGCTGCGCCATAAGCTCGGCGCCGATACCATCCGCACCGTGCATGGCGTGGGCTACGCTTTCGAGCCGCCGACCGCGTGATGGCATCCAAAAAACAACAGCAATCCCGGCTTGATGCGATGAAACCTCGCGTCAAGCCGGTTGATTTGTTCTCATCTCTGAAGCTGGAACTCAGCGCACTGATCGTTATCGCCACTGCCATCGCGTTTGCCATGTGCTGGTTCCTCCTGAAATTCGGCTGGTCCGGTTGGATCGCCATGCCGCTGACTTTGGTGGTGGCCTTGGGCATCACCTATTTCTTCTCTCGCGGCATCACCGCTCCCCTACGCCAGATGCGCGATGTAGCCGAAGCCATGGCGGATGGCGATTACACGGTCCGCGTGGATATCGATCAGGATCGTCATGACGAGGTCGGCAAGCTGGCTCGCTCGTTCAACGAGATGGCCGGCGAACTCGAGCATGCCGATAAAATGCGCCGCGACATGATCGCCAATGTGAGCCATGAGCTGCGCACGCCCGTTTCCGCTTTGCAGGCGATGGTCGAGAACATGGCCGACGGCGTCACCGAGCCCACTCCCACCAATCTGGAGAGCATCCTCACCCAAACGCAGCGTCTCTCCGATCTCATCGCCTTCCTACTGGACCTGAGCCGTATGGAGGCCGGTGCGGCGAGTCTGAATATCGAAAAGTTCAACTTCGCCGACTTTCTTGACGAGACCATCGAGCCGTTGGAAATCGCCGATGGTGGCCACGCCCACGACATCCGCGTCACCGTGCCGGCCGACATCACGATGGAAGGCGATCAGGACCGCCTGCGCCAGCTATTCACCAACATCATCGCCAACGCGCTGAAACATTCGGCCGACGGCACCACCGTGCTGGTCGACGCCCACGAGGACGAAAACCAAGGCACCATCGTGACCAATGTGGTGAATTTCGGTTCACAGATTGCGCCTTCCGACCGTTTGGACATCTTCCGGCGCTTTGTCAAAGGCAAGACGGGTCCCGGCACCGAGTCGGGCGGCACCGGTCTTGGCCTGTCCATCGCGCGCTGGGCGGCCCAATTGCACGGTGGCACCGTCAAAGTGGTCGACGACACGCGAGGTGCCGATTTCGAAATCATCCTGCCTAAATATCACATCGCCGAACGCTGATATTGTCCGACGTCCTACCGTATACTGTATTCGAACAGATGTTCGAATACAGGGTGGGAGGCGCAGCATGACACAGCAATCCGAGTCACAGGCCATGGCGCACGAGGCCACGCTGTTTGTTATGCAGATGGCCGGCGATTCCATGATCAATGCGGGTATTCACAACGGCGATCTGCTGATTGTCGATCGTTCGTTAACACCAGTCCCCGGAGATGTGGTTGCGGCTGTCATGGACGACGAAATCGCCATCAAGCGGCTGGTTTCACGGGCCGGCATCACCATATTGCACGCCGAGAATCCGCGATACCCCGATTACATGCCGAGCAACGGCGCTTCGCCTGCTATCTGGGGCATCGTAACCGATGTCATTCACCCGTTGATATCGTCATCGGACCGTCGCACCACGGCATCCGCCAATACCAGCACGCCCACCACCTTGGTGCCGGCCTGCTGAAACGCCTGAACGCATTGCCGCACAGTGGCACCTGTGGTGACGATATCATCAACGAGAAGCACCGCGTCGCCATGGCCGATGAGATCACGCTTCACCCTGACATGACCGGTGATACGACGGGCACGCTGTGCCGAAGAGACCTGCTGCACGGAGCGTGCCTTGGTGGAGGAGCTCAGGGCATTGCATGGTCGCGCATCGACGCCGTACCCACGCAATGCCCCTGCCACCGATTTGGCCAACGGTGCCGTATGGGCACGTCCTCTTCGGCGCATTGACGCCCGCGATGATGGCACCGGAACCACCAATACGCGATGACCCAAGCATGATGATGGTATTGGCGTCTTGTTCAGCAGCGACACCATGATGCGGCCGAACGGGCCGTCAAGCTCGGTATCGTCGTGGTCCTTCCAGTCGAGAATGGCACGACGTACCGCTCCCTGATAAATCGATGCGGACCATATACGGGCTCCGCCACCACTGTCTGCATCCCGTTCCCGGCATTGCGCGAACAGGGCCCAGCATGCCGCACACAATACCTCATCCGGCGCGTCACACCCAGCGCAGCCGCGTGGAAACAGCAGATTGCAGACCTGTGCCCACATCGCATGCCACCACTTGTATACGCTCGGCCCGTCCATAACGCGTCACTATCGAGCTGGAGTATCGAATCGCGCAAGCAGTGCATCCAGCAGTTGTACCGTATCTTGCGGATTCTCAACACGAACACCGATCGCACCGGCCTCAACCGCGGGATAGTCATTACCCGTAGGCGTCATGCGATCACCCACGAACACCATTTCATCGGCCCGTATGCCAAGTGTCTGCGTCAGCTTGCGCACGGCATAGGCCTTATCGATGCCGCATTCGCTGACATCCACACTGGTGTATCCGCCGGCCCTGACCCGCATATGCGGCAGATCGGCCTTGACCGCTTCGACCAGCGCCTGTTTCTTCGTGTTATCGCGATCCCATGCCTGCTTGGCCGCTACGGGCGCGAACTGCCCAAGAGCGGAGAAGGTGATCTGGCTGCCCCTGTTCTCGATTCGAGGCCCCCATACCTGCTGTTCCCACAATCCCAGTTCCCGGGCATGTCGCTCAAGACTTTCCGAGACAGCGGCCACGGTGGCTTCGGACAGATCATGCGCATACACCAAGGCCCATTGCGTGCCATCCCACCGGTAATACCGGGAGCCGGAGGTAGGCATGACATGCAGATTGCCGCGCCTGGCATTCGGGGTGAGTACATCCAGCACCTGCGAGGTGACCACCGCCATGCCGCCCCCTGAGATCAGGGCCACCACCGTATGGTCGAGCAACGCACAGAACCGTTCGATCATCGCGGGCTTCATCGGCTGTTTTGAGCTGGCCAGTGTGTTGTCCAAATCGAAACCGAACACCTTGGCGTTGGAGCAGACATTATCGAAATCAAGTTCGGACCACGAACGTACCACCATTTGTCGTGCCTCCCTCGTTGACGAATGTTCACAGCCAATGAACCAATCCTAACGCATGTTGCCTCCGCCATGCCCTATGGTGGGAACCATGCTTCAGCCACCTTGGAACGCACGAATCTACCGCAACCGCCACGGTCGCGGCACACGAACCCCGATGTTCGGCACCCGTCTGCCCCGTTACCGCACTCGCACCGGCATGTTCGACGATATGGTGGCGGCCCAGGTTCGCAGGCTCGGCCAAGCGTGGCCGGAACTGATACGTCCGCTCCAGTTCGCGGTGGAGGATGTGCCGCCTTCGGATCCGACGCCTTGGCAGACCGAGCCGAATATGACGTCCCAGTGCTTCCCCGCCAGCCACGGCATTCCCGCACGAGTCGTGCTCTACCGCATGCCGTTGCAGACCGAGGCACCTACCAAGCTCGAACTGCAATTGGCCGTCAGGGATGAGCTGGTGGCCCGCATAGCGGAATTGTATGGGCGCAGGCCCGAGGAAATCGACCCCGACTGGGGCCTGTGACAACACTGCGGGCCGTGTCACTTGTAATAAGGTAGTGGCACGGCCCGCAGCTATATCGCCGCCGAAACATCATCAAACTGACGCTTCGGCGAGCATACCCTTCTACTTGACGATGGAGGAATCGTTCCGAGCCCAGACATGAACCGTGGCGGGCATCAGCGTTGAAGCGTCGATGACGGACAATCCGGCGATGTCCTTGTCTTGCAACGAATCGTGACTGAACCGCGCTCCCCAGCTCACTTTCTTGGATGAGTCCTCCAACATCAGCACGACCGCGGTGCCATGATCGCCGGAAAGATTGCCGGCTTCAATCGTTTGTGCTGCGTTCGCATCCAGTGTGATTTCCTTGGAGGTTACCGAAGCACCGGCATCATCGTAGGCGCGCAAGGTGACCGTCCTGCGCGCATTGGACGTATTGGCCAGCGTGATGGAGGCCTTTACTCCGTCGGGAAGGGCCAACCCCGAGAATTCGGATGGCTCGCCGGCATTGACCAATGCGAAATCGGCTTGGCCGGAGTCACCGGAGCGTGTGGCCTTGACGGAGAACGACACGGCGTCCTCTGCGGTGGACATCACGCCCAACGCCCCATCAGGAGCTTCTCCCAAGTCGATCGCCGTCACCTTATCAGCAGTGACGGTGGCATCTTTGGCGGGAACCAAGCCTTTGGCGGTAATCCATGACAGCCCGGTGCTGGTGTCTGCCTTGGCGAACAGATAAGCGGTGACCGCATCGCCGGCAGTGATGGACGGCGCCACCGATGCATTGGATGCGGTCGGCAGCGGCAGCGCGAAATCAGAACCCTTCGGTGTCAGACCATCCATGGTCACCGTGCGCACCACGGACGCGATAGGAGTCTCCTTGCTGGAAACGGTCACGAACAGACCATGCTGCCCATCGACCGCGGCGGACAGTTCCATCGAGGACTCCCCCTCGGCCGGCACAGACAGCGTGGATTGGGTGGACAATGCCATTTTCCCGGCTGTCTCGGAACCCCAGACGGCAATGTCGACGGTGGTCGGCTTGGTGGAGGGATTCGAGACGATGAGCTGCTGTGTGGTACCGGTCGTGCTGTCGGAGAGCAGGAACGACTGGCTGAGCGAGGTCGATACGCAGGATGCCGCCGATATGCCTCTCACATCGCCATCATCGGCCCATGATGCGATGGTGCCGACGGTGCCGGTGCCAGCTGCGGCCTGCAGCATACGGGTATTGATCAGACGAGCTCCCTGATTGATCTTCTGAGCACCGGTTTTCACCGAGGAATCGTCGGTCGAATCGGCGTCTTTCAAAGTTACGTCATCTGAACTGGACTTTTGCCCGATCGCCGAGACAGTGGCGCTGTAGACGGAGCCGAACGCCGCATAGCGCGCTTGTGTGCTCAGATTGCCGACAGTGGCCTGGAAGGCGCTGTCGCCGTACGTGCCGGTATCGGCCAATCCTATAGGTGCCGGGCAGTAGGTTTCGGACTGGGTCGGACTAACGGTCTGGTCGATGGCATTATCGGAAGCGGCCACCTTATCCACCCAGATATTGGGGATGGGGGCCATGACGAGAACGACGAACAGCGCAATCAACACCAGCATGGTGATCACACCGAGCACGATGCCGATCGCACGTTTGAAACCAGAAGTTTTGTTGCTCATGCCTGCTCCTCCAATCCGTAGGACGGTCGTCTGCGAGGCATGGCGACCAAGCAGTACAACGCCGTGATCACACCTAGGCATATCAGCCAGGCGTGCCTCCAGACACTATGCTGTGCACGTTGCTGCCATGAGGTATCCACCTGCTGTGAGGCGCTGCTACGCAGCGTCAGACGATAGTAGCTGCCGCTATCCGTGAAGACCAGGGACTGGGTGCCGTTCGATGCGGCGATATTCGCGCTCAACTGTTCATACGGCATGTCGTTCGAGGAATCGCCGGTCTCGGGAACCACGTAGATGCCGCCGAATCCAAGCGCGCTGATGGCCGCGATGGCCTCTTCGTCGGGATTGGACAGCAGCGAGGCACAGGCCTGGGCCAGTTGTTCGTCAACCGCATCATGCTTGCCGGACAGCAGGCGCGCCCGCTGGACCGGAGAGCTGTCGATCAGATCGCCGCGCGAGGTGCGCATCACCGCATAGTTGACGATGTTGCGGGTCTCCGCGCTCACGGCAAGCACACGATGATCGGCACCGGCCTCCAGATAATCGGTGGTGACCATGGGCAGGCCGTTTTCAGACACGCCCAGTCCCGCATCCTTATGACGTTCGATGCCATACATGCATTGGATGCCAATGCAGCACACCAGTATCAGAGCAAGCACCACACGGCCAGACACGATGAGCACATGCAGACGGTCCTTTTTCGATGCGGGATCACTGCCAGACGCATGCAACGGTTGGAATCGCTTCACCGCCCCACCAGCGACGAGACACACGCAGGCGAGGAAGCCCAATATCATCATCGCGATGCCCGGCTGCGCGGAACCGGCCACGACACCATCGGCATCCACGGTTATGGCCACACGGCTGGAGACCAGGGCGAGCGCGCCTCCGCAGACGATTACCACCCACATCAGTCGCGAGGTCCGCAACGCGAACGGCAGCACCAGCGAAGCAAGAGCAAGCAGCGTGATGACGCCAAACAGCACAGTGACCGCCAAATCGGCATAATCAGTCGACCCCATTCGCCATCCCAGCGCACGCTGTGCGGCCTCAAGCAGACTCAGCGACGCCGGCGACCCGTTGGCGGATGACGTTGGCACCGTGATGTCGCCGAACAGTTGACGCCACATGCCCAAATCGGCGTAACGCACCGCATTGACGAGCGTAGGAGCCACCGCAAAGGCGGCAGGAACCGGAATTAGCAACAGCATGGCGCGCTTGCGACGCACGAATAGCAGGAACATCAGGAACACGACGATCAGCGCGAACAGCAGCTGCGGTTCAGCGGCCACCACAGGGATGAAGCACAGTGCGGCGATGGCCGCGGCCTGAACGGATGTGCGCGGCTTGAGCGGGTCTTCGGTATGGTACATGCCCACGGCACGGAACACGAATGCGAACGCGGCCGGCAGGAACACCATTACGGTAAGCATCGGCATATTGGCCTGCGCATACCAGCCGAACATAATGCCGGTGGATGCCCACAGCAGTCCTCCCAGCACACGAACCACGTCCGAGCGGGTGAATACGCCCGCCAGCGCCCAGAACGACAATGCGCTCAGCGGCGCGGCCACAAACAGTATCATCGCCAAAGCGGCGGTCACATGGCCGAGCGTGACCAACGAGGCCAGCATCAGCACCAGCAGCCACGGCGTGGGCGGCGCAGGAATGCCGGTGCCGCTGCCAAACACCCACGGCGTGGTGGCGGACTGCACCAGTTGCGTGAAGCTGGCACCGGTGGGAAGCAACACATCGGAATACAACGATCCGCCGGAGAATATCGAACGGAACACCGGCCAATACATCACCGCGATGGCCGCAAAGCACACCAGCGCCATCACCACGGCCGCACTCCAGCGATATATGGTGCGTGTCCGCAGATGGGCACGTTCCAGCGGACTGAGCAGCACTCTGCCCTGCTGGGATTGGAATGCATCCCGACGATCATGGAACTGCTTGATCTGCTGACTGTCTGCGAACAAGACATGCAGGGACGATGCGGCAACCTTCGATTGTCTGGCCACCAGACTGCGTGATTTCATGTTTCCCGCGATATCGGCCAAGGCCAGCCATGGCAGGCACAATTGCACCCATGCTTCATACGGCTTCTTGCCGAACATCATGGCTATGGCCATGCCAAAACTGCGGAGCAGCCTCCACAGCCAGACGATAAACCAGGACGACATGGCCAGGTCCGTGTACAGATACCGCTGTTGGGAGCGATGCACCGTCATCGCATGATTGACCGTGTGATCGTCCTTAAGCGGTTCCCCGCCTCGCGTACGAATGCCCTCATACCGTGCGCGACGATGTGATATCTCCGCTTGCGGGACAACCACCACGCGTCCGCCGCTCAGGCAGACACGGCGGCAGAAATCAACCGATTCGCTGTAGGTGGTCAGCCAGGCATTGATGCCCCGCAGTCGCGTGAATTGCGACATGGACACCAGCGCGCCTGCCAGCGACACCGCAAACACATCCTGCCGCCCGTCATACTGCTCCTGATCGGGTTCTCCATCGACCACCAGGGAATGCACGGCGTGGTGACCTGCATACATACCGACATCATGCAGATGGGAGCCTTCCCAATCGCACTGTTTGCACCCGAGCACACTGGCGCCCGGCGTATTGCGCCACGCCTCAAGCAATCGTTCAAGGCATGAGTCATCCGAAGGGCGGGAATCATCATGGAGCAGCCACAATGCGCGGGGAGCGTCATCCAGATCGGCACGATCCAATGCCCGGCTGACCGCATCGCCGAAGGAGCGTGCGCCCTTGGCCGAGACGATGTGAATGGTCACATGCTTGGACTGCGGCACCTCCATCACCGGCCCCGATGGCGAGGGGATGACCTCGAACGAGGTGGTTATCCTCGAACTGGTGCGCCCGGTCGCGTCGGCGATGATGACGACTCCCGGAAGAACATTCTGCGTCAATACCGAACGCAATGTAGACCGGAGGAAACGCATATCCTCCTCAACGGTGATCACAGCCGTAATGCCGGTATCCACATCCTGCCTATGCGTATATGGTCGAGAAGACATGGCGTCGGCCAACGCCTCATGAATATCGCTATTACCTGTCGGACTCATAAACTCCCAGTGTACGCACCAGACTTGAAGGGGGTGTGTGGAGCTACGCCCGCTCCCGGTGCTCTCGCTTATATCGACGGCGTTCGCGCTCGCTCATGCCACCCCAAATACCGAATCGCTCATCATGGTCGATGGCCCATTTCAGGCATTGCTCACGCACTTCGCATTTTGCGCACACACGTTTGGCATCACGGGTCGAGCCCCCCTTTTCCGGGAAGAACGCCTCCGGATCGGTTTGCGCGCACAACGCCTTGTGCTGCCAAGATACATCGCCATCAGGTCGGAATAGTCCCCACAATTCGTGCCATGGCTCTTCGGCTGAATCGTCGACCACACCCCACATGCGATTCTCCTTGCCTATTGAGCTTTTCATACGGACTAAATTACACACATGCAATTTCGGTTTTGTCAAATTCTTTCTCGTGTCATTACATCATTTTTATGAAACTGTGTGCTATGGCGTGAACGCGATGCCCTGACGCCGTTGCCCATGATATTGTGCCGTTCCTGCGCAGGAACACCATAGCGCAGGAACACCCGGCGGATGCTGTGTCAAAGTGTCATTCAGACAATCGACAGTTTCAGGAGGGGTTATGACGCAGGAATCAGGTGGGGCGGATCCGCATATCAACCCGCCAAGCTTCATTCCTGCAGGAAATCGACGCACCCGGCCTTCCGGGCAGGTGCCACGCTCCTTCGCCCCCGCCCGAACCTCGCGCCAGTCAGGTCAAGCTCCATCGGCCCGTCCGTCCGTCACGGGAAATGACATCGAAGAGCCTCAACTGAACGTCAACGCCACGGCAAGCGCCAACGTCGCGGACAACGGCAGGCGGACTCCGCCCAGTTTTTCTCCGAAAACCGGACGCGCCACTCGCAGCACGGCTCCGGATGCCGCCGCACCGCGCAGCATTCCGCCGTCGCGAGCGCGGATGTCTTCCGGCTCATCCCGCAACGCCGTGCGCAATCCGTCGGATATGCCGGTTTCCCGGCCCTCATCGCCAGCAGCAAACGTGTCCACGAAGTTCAGCCATCTTGGCCGGCCGGCGGCGGCAACGGCGAAAACTGTAACGGCACACCGGCCGCGCGCCTTGCGCAGCATCTTATGCGCGATTGCGGTGCTGGTGGCGGCGTTGATTCTTTCCGTTTTCGGTGCCTGGCAATGGGTGGATAGCAAACTGAATCGGAGCGACTGGCTGACCGACACCCCCAACACGCCGGCCTCGACTTGGCTGATTCTTGGCTCCGATGAGCGTGACGGTTCCACCGATTACGGCGGCGTAGACAATATCTCTGGCTTCAGGACCGATACGATTCTGGTGCTGATCAAGCCCAAAAGCGGGCCGAGTTCGTTGGTTTCCATTCCCCGCGATTCGCTCATGAACGTCGATAACCAGTACATGAAAATCAATGCGGTGGCGCTGATTGCGGGCAAGAAGGCTTTGGTAAGCAACGTCGAGCAGATCACCGGCCAGAAAATCGATCATGTGGCACAGATCAAGTTCGGCGGTCTGCAGAACGTGGTGAACGCCTTGGGCGGTATCGAACTGTGCTATGACGAGGATGTTCAGGATTCCTATTCCGGACTGAACTGGAAGGCGGGATGCCATACGGCGGATGGTTCCACCGCATTGTCCTTCTCTCGTATGCGATATGCCGACGCGCGAGGAGACTTCGGGCGCAACGAACGCCAGCGACAGGTCATCTCGGCCATCGTCAAGAAGGCTTCCAGCAGTGAGACCCTGACCAATCCGTCCAAAATCGTGGCAGTGTCCAATGCCGCGATGAGCGCACTCACCGTGGACGAGAAGACCAACCCTTACACGTTGCTCACCATGGCGTTGGCGTTCAAAAGCGCCACCGGCTCGAATGGCATCTCCGGCAGCGTGTACTGGTCCGACCCCGATTATTACGTTGATGGCGTTGGTTCCTCGGTGCTGCTTGACGACGCCAAGAACACCGAACTGTTCAATCAACTTGCCGACGGCACGCATAAGGCCGGCACCGTGGGCAATCTGGCGGAAGGCTGACCGACGCTTTCCCGGAGCCCATCGGCTTCATCATCGGCGCATGATCGTCACCGTTGCCTACACCGCCAATCATGCACGGGCAAAATGTCATGTGGATAACTCGGCAAGCTAGAACCACATACCTTGATTCGGCTTGCGCTTTCGGCATGCGTTCCCCCACGCTGGAAGCATGACATCACAGCAGAACGATTCGAAGCGACATTCCGTCCATACGGCATCCGCCGTATCCCGGGCGAAGCACCGTTTGGGCGCGCCGCCATTGCGCGCCCGCCTGACCATGTTTGCCGCGGCGTGCCCGATGATCGCGCAGGCATTGATGATGGTCATACTGCTGTTGCACGGGCAATGGCTGTTCGCCGCCATGATCGCACCGGGCATATTCGCCTGTCTCGTGTCCCTGCTGCTGACGCTCCCCTCGCCTCCAGGCCCGGAGAAGGCTCCCGCTCCGCAACAGGCAACGATCGATGTCGGTATCACGGGCGACGCCGATGACCGCGCCGCAGACCTCCGTCATGCGCCGTCGCAGCCGATAGAATCGCTGCTGCACTTCGCACGCCTGCCATGGCGCGCCATTGTGGGCCGCTGGCTTGAACCCCTTGACCTTGCGGTGCCGATCGGCATGACCGGAAGCGAGCCGCTGATGCTCGATCTGAACCGTCAGGGGCCGCATGCTCTGGTGGCCGGCACCACTGGTTCCGGAAAATCCGTGTTGCTGCAAAGCTGGTGTCTGGCGCTCGCCTCGATGAACGGGCCTGAGCATCTGAATTTCGTGTTCTTGGATTTCAAAGGCGGTTCCGCGTTCCGCAAACTCGAACGGTTGCCGCATACCGTGGGCAGCGTATGCGATCTGGATCTGGCGCATGCCGTACGCGCGTTGCGTGCGCTGGAAGCCGAACTGACACGCCGTGAACAGCTGTCCGCCGCTGTCCATGCTTCCGATATCCGCGATATGGTCAATCCACCACCGCGCCTGATCGTGGTCATTGACGAATTCCATGCCCTGAAGGACCAGCTCCCGGATTATGTGAATCGTCTGGTGCGTATTGCCTCGCTCGGCAGGTCACTGGGCATGTATCTGATCGCCTGTACGCAGAATCCCATGGGTCAGGTCAGTGCCGATATGAAGGCGAATATGTCCGTCAGCATTTGTTTACGGGTTCGGGACCGTCTGCAATCATGCGAGCTGCTTGGTGATGGTCGTGCCGCCGACCTCAGTCCGGCAATGCCCGGTGCGGCGTTCTGCAACGATTCCGAACAGGTGACGGCATTCCGCTGTGCAACGGCACGCGATATCGATGCGGTATGCCGCCAGATCGCGTTCGCATCGCGGTTCGTCGGGAGCCCGCCGCAGCCGTCCCTGTTTACCGCGCCACTCCCCCGGCACGTAAAAGACCGGACTGTGGCCGACCACGCACCGCAACGCATTCGATTTGGACTTGCCGACGATGGCATCAACCTGCGAGAGGCGACGGTATCCCTCACCGGCGGCAATATCGGTGTCATCGGCCCGCAGGGGCGCGGCAAAACCACATTGCTGAAAACATTGGCTCGACACGCCAGCATGGCTGATGGCTTGGCGGTACGTGTCAGTTCCCTGCATCGTCGGGTATGGAGCTCGCAATGGCTTCATGGCGGCCGTCGCACGCCGTATGCCAGCTCGGATGCACCACCGCCTCCGCATATCGTGTGGTTCGTCGACGACGCCGATGAGTTGTTCGACCCATTCCGCACCGACGAGCAGGCGCTGTCTTTCACACATGCGTTGGCCGATGAGTCCGTCAGCGTGGTATTCGCCGTCAGCACGATTCGCCCGATACGTATACCGGAGCATTGCAATACCAGAATCGTGTTCCCGTGCGGGGAGAGAACGTCCGATCTTATGGCCGGAGTCCCCGCTCGCCTATTGGATATGATGAGTCATATCGATGCCGACAACGCGGGCCGGGCCGTGCTCATCGAGGGCACATCGGCATGTCTGGTGCAGTGCGCTTCGTGAAAACTTCGGTTTTTTCTCGGCAAAACCTCTTGAAAATCACCACGGTTCGTGGTTACCTTGGTACTGGACTTAAGGAACAACACCAGCCACGGGGCTTTTAAGGGAGGCAAGCAATGAGCAGCGCTTTTGATTGGCGAGCCAAGGCCGCATGTCGTGACAAGGATCCGGAACTCTTCTTCCCGGTGGGCAACACCGGTGCAGCCTATCAGCAGATTGAGGAGGCCAAGGCCGTGTGCCGCACCTGCAAGGTGATTGACGCATGCCTGAAGTGCGCACTGGACACCAATCAGGATTACGGCGTGTGGGGCGGCTTGAGCGAAGACGAGCGTCGTGCGCTGAAGCGCCGCGCCATGCGTGCCCGCCGTTCTCAGGCCATGCAGATGCAAATCTGATGTTTTGATTATTTCTTCGTCATACTAGGAAACCCTCCCACTCGGGAGGGTTTCCTCATTTCGGGCTTCGCATCACTCGTCCTGAGCGGCCCTGAGCTTCATATCAAGCACCACGCGGGTGCCGCCTTCGCGGCGCGGCTCCCAATGCACGGAACCACCGAAATCATTGGTCACAAAGGTGTTGATGATCTGCGTGCCCAAACCGGAACCGGAAGAACGAGCCAATCCCCCCTGTTCTTCGGAGCCGAGACCGGAACCGTCATCTTCAACCACCACATTGAGGTTCGGGCCGGAGCGGCCCACGGAAATCGTGATATGGCCATCCTTGCGGCCTTCGAACCCATGCTCCACCGAATTGGTGATGAGCTCGGTCAGCACGAGGGACAGCGGCGTGGCATCCTGAGCGGGCATCATGCCGAACTTGCCCATGTAGTTGATATCGATGTGCTGGTCTTTCATCGTGGCTAGGTCCACGGCCATGCGCAGCAGGTTGGCGATCACCTTGTCGAAGTCGACGACCTCGTCGGCGGTCTGGCTCAATCCCTCATGCACCATGGCAATGGTCTGCACGCGGCGTTGCGCCTCCTGCAATTCCTTCTTGACCTCATCCGACTTGGTCTTACGAGCCTGAAGCCTCAGCAATGCGGAGACGGCCTGCAGGTTGTTCTTGACACGATGGTGAATCTCGGAAATCGTAGCGTCCTTGGTCTGCAGCTCCTGCTCACGACGGCGCAGCTCGGTAACGTCACGGCATAGCAGAATCGCTCCGATACGGCCGTTGTTGTCATACAAGGGCAACGAGCGCATCGAGACGGCGGAACGGTTGGCGTTGAGTTCGGAGTCGACCGCGGCTTTGCCTGTCAACACCAACGGCAGGGTTTCCGGAACAGGGTCGTTCTCCTTCAATAGCTGTGTGCCAAGTTCGCTGAGGTAATGGCCAGGCATGGTGGTCAGCAGACCGAGACGCCTAAAGCAGCTGATGGCGTTCGGGGCTGCGTATCGAACCACGCCGTCCATGGTCAGGATGATGAAGCCGTCCGCCACGCGAGCGATATGGCGTTGGCTCATCACCGAATCCTTGTAGGGGAATTGGCCTCGCGGAATCATCTCGTACAGATGCTTGCCGGCGTTGATGCTTTCCGACTCATATCGGCCGTTGGATTCTCGTGTGGCCATATTGGTCTCACGCACGACCAAGCCCAAGGTCTTGCCATTGTGCCGAACCGGCGCGTACACGTTGCAGACGGTCGCCTTGCCCACGGTTCTCAATACCGTGGAGCGGAACACCACGCTGGAGAGCATGGCGGCGTCCAATTCGCCGACCATGTCGTCCGGCATGACGTTTCCCACCACGTCTTCCGCCCGCAGCGTCATAACGGTGGATGGACGGCATTGCTCGGCCACCACGTATTTGCCATCGCCATCCTGTACCAGCAGCAGCAGATCGGCGAAGCTCAAATCGGCGATCACCTGCCAATCGGCGACAAGATGATGCAGCCACTCGCGGTCCTCGTCGTCGAAGTCGGGGCGCGTTGCAAGGATATGTGAAAAATCAGCCATATCCCTATCATACGCAGACGCACCGCCGCCGTCGCGGCAAGCCACACGGGCAAGTACGACGACTATGACGACATCGCATCTTCAATACCGCGCCAATCGCGTTGCACGGCTTCCCGCCCGTGGTCAAGGTGCCGGCATGTTGTTTATCGTACACGGCAAGCATCACGTACAGTTTGATATCCGAAGCCGCCACCATATTGCCGGCATTGCTGTGTCCATGGAACCCATCATCGCGTTTGCCTGCGCTTTGGCGTTGTCATCGCCATTGTCCTGGGCCGCAAGATAGACCGGCAGATAGAAACCGGCAGCCACGAATTGCTTGCCGGACTGCGACGTGGTCGCGATGGTGGCGTCCTCTGAGGAATCGGCGGATGTTCCATCGATGACCATGGCGGAGACGGCCACATCGGAGGACGAGTATGAATCCGCGATGTCAGACAACTGGCTGGATGTGATCACCGGAGTGGAAGGCTTCGACTTCTCCGTCGAGCTTTTCTTGGACGAATCGTCGCTGTTCTTGTCTTTGGCGCTATCAGACGTGTTCTTCTTGGCCTTGGACTTGGCGTCAGAGGAATCCGTCGTGCCATCATCGGCGGAATCCGACGCATCGGCCCCGGTCGACTGTGCCGATGTTTGCGCCTGCGGCTGAGCTCCCCACAATCCCATGCTATGGGTGACGAACAAGCCGATGACCAACGCCACGACGCAAATCAGCACGATGAGGACAATCACCACCGCTTTGGTGTGATCGCTGCCAGGACGCCCGGCGGGAGGTTCAGGAGAAGCAGGTGCCGCCGGATTGGCCTCGGGCTGCTCCAATGGACTTCCGCACTGCGAACAGAAGGCATCTCCTTGCTCGTTGGCAAACCCACACTCCGTGCAATACACCATCACCGAGCCCCTTATTGCTGTGACGTTCTCATCTTCGGATTCCATAGTATCGCCGCCATTGGGTGATAGTGTTCGCGTGAGTCGGTATTGACAAGCATAAAAGTTACGCTAACGTAGGTTACGTCAGCGTAAGAAGCGTATCGTCAACTCGTGAAACGGGGGCATCACCATGGCATCAACAACCGACGACGCGGAAAAGACGATGCATCACGACGCTCATAACAGCGCGGCGATTGCAGAGGACGCCACCATCGCATCCAAGCGTCAGGCGGCTATCGAGGCGCGCGAACAGGCGTTGCAGGCCAAGGCTGATGCCGTACGGGCCAAGGCCCAGTTCAAGGCCGAGGCCATTCGAGCCAAAGCCGAGGAGAAGGCCCGGCACAAGCTCGCCAAAGCGGAGAACCGTGCGCTGAAAATCGAGGGCATTGCCCCTGCGGAAGTGGAACGCAAGATTCGTCTCGACGTGCACGGACGGCCAAAGCCGTTGATGCGCGGCTGGATTCACGCGATTGCCGCTCCCCTGTCATTGGCGGCAGGCATCGTGCTTATATGCCTGGCACATGGCGCGAGTCTGAAGTGGGCGTGTGCCGTGTTCATGACAGCGTCGCTGATTCTGTTCACCAATTCGGCCTGCTACCATCTGGGCGATTGGAGCCCGCGCGTCACCGATGTGCTGCGGCGTATCGATCATGTCAACATCTTCCTGCTCATTGCCGGCACGTATACCCCGGTTTCGTTTGCGCTGGAACCGTTCTGGCGCAATGTGATCATCATATCGATGTGGGCGTGCACGGCCATCGCCATCGTGATTCATGTGATCTGGATCAATGCACCACGCTGGCTGTATACGGTGGTGTACATCATCTTCGGCATCTACGGCCTGGCTTATATGGTGATGTTCTGGAATTCGCCGTATGCGGGGCCAGCCGTGGTGGTGCTGCTGTGCGCCGGCGGTGCCTGCTACATCCTCGGCGCCATCGTCTACGCCTTGCGCAAGCCCGACCCTTGGCCTCGCGTCTTCGGATTCCATGAGATTTTCCACTGCGGAACGGTGGCCGGATATGCCTGCCATATGGTGGCCATCTACATGGTGATCGTCTCGCTGTGGCAATAAGCGCTACGACATATAAGTATGCCCCCGCCTACGGGGGCATACCAGTCACTTAACTCAGGCCAGCGGCTTGGCGGCCTTGACCGTCACGGACAGCTCGCGGCCGTTCGGTGCGGTGTAGGAAACGACGTCGCCCACCTTGGCACCCTCGATGGCCTTGCCAATCGGGGAATCCGGGGTCATGATGTCGTAGTCAGTGCCGGCCACGATGTCACGGCTGCCGAGCACGTAGGTCATCTCGTTGCCGTTGAGCTCGATGGTCACCACAGAGCCCTCGCCCACGGTGCCTTCCGGAGCATTCTCGATGATCTTGGAATCGCGCAGCTTGACGGTGAGCTCGGTGATGCGGCCCTCGTTCTTGCTCTGCGCCTCACGGGCGGCCTGGTAGCCGCCGTTCTCGGACAAGTCGCCCTCGGCACGCGCCACGGCGATCTTGTGCGCGATTTCCTCACGCAGCTCACCTTCACGATGGGCGAGCTCTTCCTTCATCTTGTTGTATGCTTCCTGCGTCAGCAGGTAGACCTTGTCCTCAGCCATATCGTCCTCCTGAACCGTTGTCGATGCTGAAACAATCTTCGTTATTTATGACAAAACGCCGGCTATGACCCCGGCGTTCGTCATGTGCTGACCTACGGTCAGCGGGTGGAAATGATGTCGATGACGAACACCAGCGTGTCCTCGCCGCCGATGCCGGCCTGCGGGATGCCGCGGGAACCGTAACCGTATTCCGGCGGAATGGAAACCACCAGACGCGAACCCACGTTATGGCCCGGCACAGTCTGGTCCCAGCCCTTGATGACCTGTCCCACGCCGATGCCGAAACTGGCGGGCTGATGACGGTCGAAGCTGGAGTCGAATGGGGTGTCCTTACCCCACACCACGCCGTGGTAGTTCACGGTGACGGTGTCGCCGCGACGCACGATCGGGCCGTCTCCCTCGGTCAGCTCCACAACCTTGAGGCCCTTCGGGGCTTCGGGCGTCGGGAACTCGATAACGGGCGTGGTGCCAAATTCGGCGTTCACCTGAGGCATCTGATCTGTCATTAGTCCTCCTTCAAAGACACAATGCGCCCTACCTTAGCACCATCGGCGAATCGGCGGTAGTCCTTCATCCCTGTGCGATACGACACGCTGGCCGTATACGTCAATTCCGGTCATCATGCTGGTGAATACCGGACATGTCAATCAGCATTCGACGACATTGACGGCAAGTCCACCCTTGGAGGTCTCCTTGTATTTGGCCATCATGTCTTCACCGGTCTGCTTCATGGTTTCGATGGCCTGATCAAGGGTCACGATGTGTGAGCCGTCGCCGAGCATGGCCATACGCACGGCGTTGATGGCGGTGTTGGCGGCCATGGCATTGCGCTCGATGCATGGAATCTGCACCAATCCGCCCACCGGATCGCAAGTCAGACCCAAGTTGTGTTCGATGCCGATCTCAGCAGCATTTTCCACCTGTTCCGGCGTGCCGCCTACGACTGCGGCAAGTCCGGCCGCCGCCATCGAACAGGCCGAGCCGACTTCGCCCTGGCAACCGACTTCCGCACCGGAAATTGAGGCGTTGCGTTTGAACAGGTATCCGATGGCACCGGCGGTCAGCAGAAACGTGACCACGCCCTGTTCATTGGCGTTGTCCACGAAATGCCAGTAATAGTGAAGCACGGCGGGAATGATGCCGGCGGAACCGTTGGTCGGAGCGGTTACGATGCGCCCGCCTCCGGCATTCTCCTCAGAGACGGCCAAGGCGAAGAGATCCACCCATGCGGCGTCGGAAGACTCGAGCACGGCGTCTTTGCGCCGGCTGTCGCGGCGCAGCACATCGGAATTCGAAGCGAGACGCCGATACATCTTCGGCGCGCGGCGGGGTACGTCAAGGCCACCGGGCAATGTGGGTTCCGCCGAGGTGCATCCGTGGTCCACGCAGGCGCGCATAACACGCCAGATGGCATCAATATCGGACCGGACCTGGATGCCTGAGCGTGAAGCGGTTTCGTTGGCCCATACAAGTTCGGCGATGCTGAGATGATGTTCCCGGCACAACGACACCAGTTCGGCGCATGATGAGAACGGGTAGGGTGCCTCGACGCCGAAATCAGTGGATGATGATTCGTCCGCGTCGGCAAAGGAGGTGCCTTCCGGAGGACGTTCATGAATGCCGATCATCGGGTCTTCGGGAGCGCCTTTGCGCACGAATCCGCCGCCGATGGAATACCAGACCTGTTCGTCGACCAAGCTTGCGGCGGCGTCGAAAGCCTGGAATCGCATGCCATTGGGGTGCGCGGCCATGCGCTTCCATTGTTCGAACACCACGTCGCGGTCGTAGTCGAAATGGATGCGTTTGAGGCCGGCGAGGTTCAGAGTATCGTCCAACGCGCAGGTCTCGCGGATGCGCATCATGTGGTCGGTATCCACGGTGGCCGGCAGATTGCCTTCGAGCCCGGCCATCGCAGCACGATCGGTGCCGTGGCCGAGACCGGTCAGCGCCAGAGAACCGTAAAGCGTGATTTTGACACGTGCGGTGCGATCGACCAAATGGTCGGCCAGCAACGAGGAGGCAAAGGCATGTGCCGCGACCATCGGGCCTACGGTGTGCGAGGATGAAGGTCCGACGCCGATGGTGAACATGTCAAGCACACTGAACATTTGGCTCCTTCTCCCCTGCTGGTTCGGCATGCCGGTGTCACCAGGCGTCATGCCATCACGATATCGTATTCCAGCCTAGCGCCCGGAATCTTTCGCTTTGCGCGATGATGGCCGCGCGCGTCGTGCCGGCGAGCGATAAGTCAGTCAGTGAGACAGTGCGGAGAACATCATAACCAGTACGATGATACCGATGATGGCCAATACGATCTGCACCACCATCAGCCCGATGGTCAGTCCCTTCTTGGTGGCGATTTTGGGCGCGTACGCCTGTGCCAACAGGAAGGCGATGAAGCCGAACACCGCGTAGTTGACGGTCAGGGCCATCACATCGCTGTTCGACAACACCACGCCGTTCAGCGGCTGGTTCAGCGTGTTCATCATCGTGCTCATCACGAACATGCCCCACACGCCGTAGCCGATTAATCCGACGACGCCGTACAGCCATGGCTTGAGTTTGTCGTTGGCACGCAGGGTCAGGGCTTCGGCACACCACAACAGGGCGAAGCCGACGATGTAGGTGAACGCCACGGCGATCAGTATCACGATAGTCGCCCACGGCAGGAGTGCGGCCACATTGCCAATCATGGACAGATAGAATCCCGAGCAGGCGATGGCACCAACGGTGAGTGCAGTGCCCGCAATGACGGCTTGGGCAAGCATGGTGGGCAGGGCGCCTTGTTCGACTCGTTCGACATCGGTCCAGCGTGGAGCCATGTGGATTCCTCGTTTCATCAGGTACATCGTCACAACGCCACATAGCCTAACGGCCTTTTGTTTCGGCCTTATAAGCTCTCCACATAGTAAGCTGCGAGCCCCTCTGACGAGGGGAGCTGTCGGCGAAGCCGACTGGGGGAGAGACCGCGGCACAGCCGCAAAAAACGGCATCGGCCACAGGCCGATTTCAAGGTGCCTCCGGTGGGACTCGAACCCACAAGCCGAAGCGATCGATTTTAAGTCGACTGCGTATACCATTTCGCCACGGAGGCCAACTTTTCTATTATAAGCTATCTCCTGCCCTGAGCATTGCTTGCGGGTTGCTGCACTTCGTGCAGCCGTCGCGGCATAGCCGCTCCCCTCGCCTACAAACAGCCCACCGGGCTGTTTGCTTAACGGCTCAGCCCGCTGGAGGCACTTACCACTTACGCTATTGAGCCAGCAACCGGCGACCATAATCGAGCACAATGCCGTCCAGCAGACCGTGTTCGCTGGCAACGAACGAATCGATGGCTTCACCATGATCGGCCTTGGCGGCTTCGCTGACACGCGCCAGCACACGGCTCCAGACCACAGCGCCGCCGCCGACCACATCGATACGGCCGGGGTGGATGGTCTTGTATTCGCGGCGCTCGGCGCGCGTCATCCTAAGGAACTTGTCGTCCACGGCATAGGCGTCTTCAAGGCTCAACCGATGCCCGTCGACCACGGTGTGGTCGTATTCCTTCAATCCCATGGCCAAGGCGGTCATCGTGGTCACCGTGCCGGACACGCCGATGATGGTACGGGCCTTGCCTGCGTCCACGGTGCGGAAGGCCTCATCGATATGTTCATCGACGTCCGCAACGGCCTCATCGATCTGTGTCTGGGTCGGCGGATCATTGGTCAGATGACGTTCGGTCATGCGCACGGAACCGATGTTCATGGAAAACGCGCCCTGAACCTGGGTAGTGGGCGCACTGACGCCGTTGCCACCGATGACCAGCTCGGTGGACCCGCCGCCGAGATCAACCACCAGATAGGGGGCGGGCAGATCGTCGCGATTGACCACGGAAGTGGCACCAAGGAAGCTCAGGTCGGCTTCTTCGGTGCCGGGAATGACTTCGGGGCGCACGCCGAGGATACGTTCGATCTCATCCTCGAACTCCTCACGGTTTTCCGCGTCACGAGTTGCAGAGGTGGCAACGAAACGCAGGCCGTCGATGGGATGTTCGGCAATCACACCGGCGAATTCCCGAGCGGCCACATAGGCGCGTTCCAACGCTTCGTCGGCAAAACGATGGGTCTTGTCCACATCCTGGCCGAGACGGATCACACGCAGGATGCGCGGCACCACCTCATGCATGCCATCGGCATCGACACGTGCGATTTTCAGTCGAATGGAGTTCGTGCCGCAATCAATGCCGGCGACGGTTACGGATTCCTTGCTCATTGCCTTCTCCTCGTATCCCTTAGTGCGTATGAATGGACTGTTCGCGCTGGCTCATCTGTTGATCAATCGTCCAGCGTGCAGCGGCAGACGGTCGGATCGAATTCGTCTTTGACGCGTTCCAGTACCAAATCGCCAATGGGGTTGACGCCCGGTCCCATAACCAGGGATTGGGCCAGCAGGGCATGCAGGCACTTGACGCGCACCGGCATGCCGCCGGCCGAAGTGCCTTCAATATGCTCCTCACTGTCGCCAAGACGTCCTGCCAGTTCGTGGCGGAATGCCAGATACAGGTTATGGGCCTGCTCATATGCGGCCTTGAGCTCCTCGTCCGAGGCCAACATGTCGTTGTATTGCTGCATCACGCCGGCGGCCTCGACATGGGAGGCGGCCTTGACGGCTTCCGGACCGGTCAGATAGCACGTGGTGGGGAAAGGGATTCCGCCGGGCAACACCGGACGGGTGATTACGGCAAGTGGCCTACCGCAGACGCATCGCGCCCCCACGGCGACCATGCCGCGCGGGTATCGGCCGAGCTGACGCTGCACCAGGTCGATGTCATGATCGTTGGCGGGCTCGGCAAGCACGGTATCGACAAGGGCCTTGGCCTTGGCGGCGATATCGATGGTCACTGTTGGGTTCCCTCCCCTGTGTTCTGTTGGGTGTTCTGTTGGGTGTTCTGGTCTGACTTATCGGACCGCTTGGATGAGTCGTTGGATGACGAGTCAGAGGAACCGGAAATATCGGATTTGCCGGACTCGCTATCGGTCACAGGCTCATCGGCCTTTTTGAGCGAGTAAGACAGTTCGCTGTACCATGGCAGGACTTTTTTGTTGCTGCTACTGGAATCTTCCGTTTTCTGGGATTCGCTATCGGAGCCGGTCACGGCTTCGGGATGAAGCACACGCACGGCCTGTTCGCCGGGGAATACGAAGCCGAGGCGTTCACGGGCCTGGGCGGTGATGTAGGCCTTGTCATCCCAACGCTTGATGTCGTTTTCCAACTCCTGCTTTTTGGCGATCAGCGAAGCCTCCTCACGCTTGAGACCATTGAGTTCGGCCAGGTTCAGGGCATAGGTGTGGAAGGTGGAGACCAGCTGGATGGTGCCAAGGGCGATAATGAACAGGGAGACGAAGAACGCTATAGGCCCCGCCGACCCTTTTTTCCTAACTTGTGCTTTGCCGGTTTTGCCAGGTTTGCCGGTACGGGACGACTTGCTCATGTCACACGAAAATACCCGCCGCATTCGACTTGACGAATACGACGGGTATCGAGCTTCAGTGGAAACTCACGCCTTTACGGGCGTTTCAGCTCACTTGGCCAGGTACTTCTTGCAGGCCTTGAAGGCGCTGTAGCCGGCGTACTGAGCGGTGGAGCCGAGCTCCTCCTCG
>PPYF01671210.1_pt1 | contig 31206 bp, 27 predicted proteins | sample 1559871 | NCBI WGS metagenome assembly PPYF01 (sample SAMN08240021, study PRJNA423297) | Human gut metagenome, whole genome shotgun sequencing project.
TTGGCAACGCAGATGCCGTGCCGCAGCTGCCGGAGCGGTGCTTAAGCCGCAAGGCGGGAATTGTGCGGTGTTGCCCTGAATAAATGGCCGCCTTGCTGTAACAAATGGGCGGAAAAATCCGTTTATTTGGGTAAGAGGGCACCGTAAAACAGAAAATGACATTGCGGCCGGCCCTCCCCTATCCCGCAAATTTATGCTACAATGGATGCGAGGTGAACGTGATGACAAAAACTGAGGCACGCGCGCAGGCCAAGGCACTGCGCAAAAATCTGGACCTGCACGCCATCGGCGCTGCCATGACCCAGCAACTGTTTGCCCTGCCGGCATGGCGGCAGGCGGGCACGGTGTTCTGCTTTGTTTCCATGTGGGACGAACCGGACACCACCGCTATTTTGCAGCAGGCCCTGGTCAGCGGCAAGCGCCTGTGCGTGCCGCGCTGCCTGCCGGGCAATGACGGGCGGATGGAGCTTGTGGAAATCACCAGCCTGAACGACCTGCAGCCGGGGCGGTACGGGATTCTGGAGCCCTGCGGCGGCCGCACCATCGCCGCATTGGAGCCGGGCGCACTGGCCTTGATTCCCTGCCTTGCTGTGGACAAGCAGGGGGTGCGCCTTGGCCGCGGAGCCGGGTATTATGACCGGTTCCTTACCCGCTTTGGGCAGACCGGTCCCAAGCTTTTGCTCTGCCCGGAGGCACTGGTCTTTCCCGCACTGCCCACGGACGAATGGGATGTTCCCTTTACCCCCGGTGAAATATTGACGGAAAATGGGGTAAAATAAAAACAGTGGGGCATTTGCCGCACCCTGCCCCCACCTGCTTGCTCCCGCTGCGCATTCCAACAACACAACCTACGCAGCCCTGCATCATACAGGGCCGCGCAAGATAAAGGAGATTTTTTATGAAAAAGCTGACATTATTTCTGGCTGCTGCCCTGCTGGCTGCCAGCTTTGCTGCGTGCGGAAATTCCGGCGCGTCTTCCTCCACAGCGCCGGAGCCAACGGCCATCCCGGATGACATTCTGAACGCCCCGGCTACCAAGCCGGACCCGGACATGGAGATCGATCCCGGTTTCGGTGTTGACCCGGAGGACAGCAGTGCTGCGCTCCAGCCGGAACCGGATGCCGAGCTGAGCGGCATTGTGGACCAGATCTATGCCGCACACCCGGTTGACCTGATGATGGTGGAAACGACCGCCGTGGACCTGACCAACGCCGAGTGGTACCCCTACCAGACCGGCCTGAACGAAGAGCAGATCACCAAGGTGGATGCCGCTGTAACCAGCGAGCCAGGTGTCGGCAGCCAGGCTTACTGCATGGTACTGGTGCGCCTGAAAGACAAAGCCAATGGTGATGAGATTGCCGAAGCCATGCTGGACGGCATTGACATGCACAAGTGGGTCTGCGTGGCGGCCGACAAGGCCAGCGTTGCCACTTTTGACGACAAGGTTCTGTTCGTTATGGCTGACAGCGAACTGGTGGATGTAGACGCCCTGATGACGGATGCCGCCAACGCCCTTGGTGTGACTTTTGGTTACAATATGAGCAAGGAATCCGCTGAAGATTACGGCGAACTTCCGGATGAACTGCTGGCTACCCCCGCGGTTGTTGGCTGATTTTTTACCGCTCTTTCAAAAATTTGCATAAAAAATGCGCCTGTGCTCAAAGCAAGCACAGGCGCATTTTATTGGCAATGCTGTAACTTATAATTACAGGAAGATGTACTTTAGGATGAACAGCACGGTCAGAACATACATCAGCGGGGTGATCTTCTTTTCCTTAGCCTTACCGGACAGCAGGTTAATCAGCGTCCAGGAAACAACGCCGATTGCAATGCCTTCGGAGATGCTGTAAGCCAGCGGCATGACCAGGATGGTCAGGAAAGCCGGGATGGCATCCGTCATATCGTCGAAGTTGATCTTGGCAACAGCGCCCATCATGTAGAAACCAACAACGATCAGGGCCGGAGCAGTTGCAAAGGAAGGGATGGTCAGGAACAGGGGGCTGAAAATGCTGGCCAGCAGGAACAGCACAGCGGTGGTAGCTGCGGTCAGACCGGTGCGGCCGCCCTCGGTAACGCCGGAAGCACTTTCAACATAGGTGGTAGTGGTGGAAGTACCCAGCACAGCACCGGCGCTGGTTGCGATAGCGTCAGCCAGCAGGGCGCCCTTGATGCGGGGCAGCTTGCCCTCTTCGTCCAGCATATCGGCCTTGGAAGCAACACCAATCAGGGTGCCCAGGGTATCGAACAGGTCGACAAAGAGGAAAGCGAACATAACAACGATGAAGTTGCCAATATTAAAGTTGGTGAAATCCAGGTTGAACACCTGGCCGAAGGTATTGCCCAGGGAGCTGAAGTCAAAGCTGACGAATGCGGTGGGGATGACAGAGTACATGCCAGCTTCTGCATCCGGCACATAGATGCCGGTCAGTTCACAGATGATGCCCAGCACCCAGGTCAGGATAATGCCGTACAGGATAGCGCCCTTGACGTTCTTGATGAGCATAACGGCGATCAGCAGCACGCCGACCAGAGTCAGCAGAGCACCGATGCCAACGCTGTGGAAGGTTTCGCCCTTGAAGTGCTGGTAGGTCAGCAGGGTGGAATCGCTGTTGACGATGAGCTTGGCGTTCTGCAGGCCGACAAAGGCAACAAACAGGCCAATGCCCACGCTGACAGCGGCTTTCAGCGTCAGAGGGATGGCGTTGAAGATGGCCTCGCGCACACTGGTCAGGGACAGCACGATGAAGACGATGCCTTCAACAAAGACGGCCAGCAGAGCCATCTGCCAGCTGTAGCCCATGGAGAGCACAACGGTGTAGGCAAAGTAGGCGTTCAGGCCCATGCCGGGTGCCAGTGCAAAGGGGTAGTTTGCCAGGAACGCCATGAGCATGGTGCCGACAAATGCTGCCAGAGAAGTGGCAATCAGAACTGCCTTTGCATCCATACCGGCTGCAGACAGAATGTTGGGGTTGACCGCAAGAATGTAAGCCATCGTCATAAAGGTCGTGATACCGGCCATGACTTCGGTTTTTACATCTGTGTGGTTCTCTTTCAGGTGGAAGAGTTTTTCCATGATGTACCTCCGTTTTCAAAACGTTATTTCCGGGGCACACCAAAAGCGCCCGCACAGCGGGATTTTTTAGCAGGCATGCCCGCCGCGCCGCAGGTTTCCGCAAACGACGCAACGTTTTTATTCTAGCTTATTCCTTTGCATTTGTAAACGATATTTGTGAAAATAATTGCAATTCTGCGTCAAAATATTTATCTGCCGCTCTTCCCCGCCCTGCCGCCGGGCAGCAAAAAGGGCCGCACCCCTGCGGGTACGGCCCTTAAATGAGCAACAGAAATTATGCCTTGGCGGCTTTGATCTCCTTGATCAGTTCGGGAACGACCTTGTACAGGTCGCCAACGATGCCATAGGAAGCAATGCCGAAGATGGGGGCATTCTCATTCTTGTTGATGGCGATGATGGTCTCGGAATCCTGCATGCCGGCAACGTGCTGGATGGCACCGGAGATGCCCAGAGCAACATAGATGCGGGGATGCACGGTCTTGCCGGTCTGGCCGACCTGATGGTCAGCAGACAGCCAGCCTTCATCGGTAACGGCACGGGAAGCACCGACAACGCCGCCCAGGGCACCAGCCAGCTCTTCGGCCAGGGCAATGCCCTTTTCGGGGTCAGAGCTGATACCACGACCAACGGAAACAACCACATCAGCACCGATCAGGTCAACCAGCTTCTTGGCGCTCTTCTTGATGTCCAGGATCTCAACATGGATATCGTCAGCAGTCAGAGCGGGGGTAACCTTCTCAACAACAACCTTGGCAGCACCAGCTTCGTCGAACGGCTGGGTCTGCATAACGCCGGGGCGCACGGTGGACATCTGCGGGCGGAAGCGCGGGCAGATGATGGTGGCCATCAGGTGGCCGCCGAATGCGGGACGGGTCATCTTCAGGTTGGTGTTCTCTTCAAACTTGGTGTTGTCCACATCAATGGTGGAGGTGGTGCGCAGGAAGTCCTTATACTTGGCGACATCCACATCCAAGTGGGTGCAGTCAGCAGTCAGGCCGGTGTGCAGGCGGGCTGCGCAGCGGGGGCCAAGGTCACGGCCCAGGTTGGTAGCGCCAATCAGCATAATCTCCGGCTTTTTCTCCATGATGAGGTCACACAGAACCTTGGCATAGCCATCGGTGGTGTAGTCCTTCAGCAGGGGGCTGTCGATATAGTAAACGCGGTCTGCGCCGTAGCCGCCGAGAGCCTTGAGGTAGTCCTCGTTGACCTCGCTGCCCATCACAACGCCGCACAGCTCAACGCCAAGGTCGTTGGCCAGCTTGCGGCCTTCACTCAGCAGCTGATAGCTGATGGCCTGTACCTGGCCTTCGCGCTGTTCGCAGAATACCCACACGCCCTTGAAGGCGGCGGTGTCCATTGCATTGAATTCAGCCATTGTACTTCTCTCCTCTCTCAAATCAGGTGCTTGTCGTTCAGGATGCCAACCAGCTGGGCAGCACCCTCAACCATCATGCCGGCGCCCTTGACCGGGGGAGCAAAAGACTTGTAAACGTTCGTCGGGGAGCCCTTCAGGCCGATGGTGTCGGTCTCAATGAGGGGATCATCCTTCAGAGCATTGTAGTCGAACACTTCAACGGGCTTGTCATAGCACTCAAAAATGCCGGAAACGCTCATGTAACGCGGGGTGTTCAGCTCCTTGATGCAGGTCAGCAGGCAGGGGGTGTTCACCTTCAGCTCCATGTAGCCATCTTCAAGCTGGCGCTTGACGATCAGGGAGTTGCCGTCCTTCTTGATATCGGTAACATAGGTGACCTGGGGCAGGTGCAGCTTTTCAGCAATCTGCGGGCCAACCTGTGCAGTGTCGCCGTCGATAGCCTGACGGCCGCAGAAAACAATATCCTCCGGGCCAACGCCGATCTTGTTAACGGCAGCTGCCAGGATCTGGGAAGTTGCAAAGGTATCGGAACCGCCGAACTCACGGGCAGATACCAGCACGCCGCGGTCAGCACCGCGGGCGATCAGCTCACGAAGCATGCCTTCTGCCGGCGGCGGGCCCATGGTAACAACAACAACTTCGCAGCCGGTCTCATCTTTCAGCTGCAGGGCAGCCTCAACGGCGTTCAGGTCGTCGGGGTTGGTGATGGTTGCCATCGCAGCACGGTCCATGGTGCCGTCAGCCTTGACAGCAACCTTGCCCTGTGTATCGGGAACCTGTTTGACACAAACAATAGCTTTCATTGTACGTCTTGCCTCCTTACTTCAGCAGCGCGCCGGAGATGACCATCATCTGCACTTCGCTGGTGCCTTCGTAGATCTCGGTGATCTTGGCATCGCGCATCATGCGCTCGATGGGGTAGTCACGGGTGTAGCCGTAACCGCCGAACAGCTGCAGGCAGCGGCGGGTAACATCGCTGGCGGTGCGGGCTGCAATCAGCTTAGCCTCGGCAGCCTCAACGCTGTAACGGACCTTAGCGCCGTTCATGGCCTGCTGCTTTTTCAGGCCAGCCTTGTAAACCAGGTACTTGGCAGCGTCAACGCGGGCTTTCATCTCAGCCAGCTCGAACTGGGTGTTCTGGAACTGAGCGATGGAACGGCCAAACTGCTTGCGCTCCTTGACATAGGCAACAGTCTCGTCGATTGCGCCCTCTGCGATGCCCAGAGCCTGTGCGGCAATGCCGATACGACCGCCATCCAGGGTAGCCATAGCCAGCTGGAAGCCCTTGCCCTTAACGCCGAGCAGACGATCCTTGGGGATGATGCAGTCTTCCATGATCAGCTCGCAGGTGGAAGAACCACGAATGCCCATCTTATCTTCGGGCTTGCCGACCTTGAAGCCGGGGTCGGTGCGCTCCACGATGAACGCGGAGATTTCCTTCTGCTTGCGGCCGCGCTTGTCGGTCACAAAACCGGTAACAGCAATGATAATGAAGACATCAGCATAGCCAGCGTTGGTGATGAAGATCTTGGAGCCGTTCAGCTTCCAATGGTCGCCCTCATCCACAGCAAAGGTCTGCTGGCCCTGTGCATCGGTGCCGGCGCCGGGCTCAGTCAGGCCGAAAGCACCCAGCCATTCGCCGCTGCACAGCTTGGGCAGGTACTTTGCCTTCTGGTCTGCAGTGCCGTTCTCATAGATAGGAGCAGCACACAGGGAGGTATGGGCGGACAGGATAACACCTGTGGTGCCGCAAACCTTGCTCATTTCCTCAACAGCCATCACGTAGGAGAGCACATCGCCGCCTGCGCCGCCGACCTCTTTGGGGAAGTAAATGCCCATCATGCCCAGCTTTGCCATCTTTTCAACGGTCTCTTTGGGGAAATATTCCTCCGCGTCAACCTTTTTGGCAAGGGGTTTGACTTCGTTCTCAGCAAATTCTTTGTACATTTTCTGTACCATAGCCTGCTGCTTGGACAGAGTAAAATCCATAACGGTATCCTCCTTATCTAACAGTGCGCCCGCAGCCCCGCAGCCAAAGCCGCAAGGGCAGGTTTGCAGGCGACTGAACAAATCAATCCTGACGGAGATTTTGCACTCCGTCAGGAGAGATTGTTTCAAATTTTACAGGGCATCAACAGCGGTCTTGGTGCGGTCTGCGTTGTAAACGTAGAAGCCCTTGCCGGTCTTGCAGCCCAGGTTGCCGCCGCGAACCATCTTACGGATGAGCGGGCAGGCGCGGTACTTGCTGTCGCCGGTCTCCTTGTACAGAACGTCCATGATGGCCAGGCAGATATCCAGGCCAATGAAGTCACCCAACTCCAGGGGGCCCATCGGATGGTTGGCACCCAACTTCATAGCGGTGTCGATGCCGGCAATGTCAGAAACGCCTTCCATCTTGATGAAAGCAGCTTCGTTGATCATGGGGATCAGGATGCGGTTGACAACAAAGCCAGCAGCCTCGTTGACCTGAACGGGGGTCTTGCCGATCTCAACGCTGATCTTTTTGATGGTCTCAACAGTCTCGGCGGGGGTGTTCACGCCTGCAATGACCTCGATGAGCTTCATACGGTCAGCGGGGTTGAAGAAGTGCATACCAACCAGGGGACGGGTCAGGCCCTTGCCGATCTCAGTGATGGACAGAGAAGAGGTGTTGGAAGCAAAGACGCACTCCGGCTTGCAGATCTTGTCCAGCTCGCCAAAGGTGGTCTGCTTGACCTTCATATCCTCAAAAGCAGCCTCAACGATCAGGTCGCAGTCAGCGCACAGATCTTCTTTCAGGCCAGCGGTGATGGCAGCCATACGGCGGTCAACTTCAGCCTGATCCAGCTTGCCCTTGGCAACCAGCTTTGCATAGCCAGCTGCGATCTTATCCTTGCCTTTATCGGCCCATTCCTGCTTGATATCACACAGGGCAACAGTGAAGCCCTCAGTCTGTGCAAATGCCTTAGCAATACCCTGGCCCATAGTGCCAGCGCCAATAACGCCAACTTTCATAGTTGTGCCTCCTGTTAAAAATAATAATGAATAGAGAAAAAAGAAGAATGAAGGTGTGCCGCAAGCGGTACGATTTTAATAATGAACTTTGGTGCAGCCACAGCGCCCGGCCTTTTTGAACAGCGCGCAGCGCTGTGATCCACCACCATTATTCATTATCCTTTATTCATTTTTCTTTCAAAATCAGTTGTTGGTAAACACTGCCTTGGGTTTCGGCTTTTCACGGCTCAGGAAGCACTGCATGCCTTCCACCTGGTCGTGGGTTTCGAAGCAATCGCCAAACAGTTTTTCTTCAACCGCAACAGCCTCGTTGATGGGCTTGGAGATGCCCTCGTTGATGGCCTTCTTGCAGTTGCGGACTGCGATGGGAGCATTCTTGGCAATCTTATTTGCCAGCTTCATCACGTTCTCCATCAATTCAGCCTGCGGGTAAACAGCGTTGACCAGGCCGATACGCAGGGCTTCGTCTGCCTTGATGTTCAGGGCAGAGTAAACCAGCTGCTTTGCCATGCCCATGCCAACCAGGCGGGCCAGACGCTGGGTGCCGCCGAAGCCAGGGGTGATGCCCAGGCCAACTTCGGGCTGGCCGAAGACGGCGTTATCGGAGCAGATGCGGATATCGCAGCTCATGGCCAGCTCATTGCCGCCGCCAAGGGCAAAGCCGTTGACAGCTGCGATAACGGGCAGCGGGAAGCTTTCGATCTCCAGGAACACATCATTGCCCAGCTTACCGAAGGCCTCGCCTTCTGCCTTGGTCATGGTGGACATGGAGCCGATATCAGCACCGGCAACAAAGCTCTTGTCGCCTGCACCGGTCAGAACAACGCAGCGCACGGTGTTCTGGTCGATGGCTTCAAAAGCGGCCTTCAGGTCAGCCAGAACTTCGGGGTTCAGTGCATTCAGGGCTTTGGGACGGTCAATGGTGACGATCGCAACAGCGCCCTGAATTTCAGTCGTAACAAAGGACATTGTCAATTCCTCCGTAAATTACATTTCCACGATGGTGGCGCAGCCCATGCCGCCGCCGATGCACAGGGTAGCCAGGCCCTTGTGTGCGCCGCGATGCTTCATGGCGTACAGCAGGGTGACAAGGATACGAGCGCCGGAAGCACCAACGGGATGGCCCAGAGCAATGGCACCGCCGTTAACGTTCAGCTTTGCCTGGTCAAAGTGCAGAGCCTGGCCGACTGCAACAGACTGTGCAGCGAATGCTTCGTTGGCTTCGATAAGGTCCATATCATCAACAGTCAGGCCGGTCTTTGCCATAACCTTCTTGGTTGCGGCGATGGGGCCCAGACCCATGACTTCCGGCTCAACACCAGCCAGTGCACCGGCAACCCAGGTAGCCAGAGGCTCAACACCCAGCTCCTTGGCCTTTTCTTCGCTCATGACAACCAGAGCAGCTGCGCCATCGTTGATGGCGGAGGAGTTTGCAGCGGTAACGATACCATCCTTCTTGAAGCAGGGCTTCAGCTTGCCCAGAACTTCCATGGAGCTCAGGCGGGGGCCTTCATCGGTATCAAACACGGTGTCACCCTTCTTGCCCTTGATGACAACGGGAACGATCTCATCCTTGAAAGCGCCGTCAGCGATAGCCTTGGCTGCCTTCTCCTGAGAATGGTAAGAGAACTCATCCAGCATCTCACGGGTGATGGGGCTGTAGCCGTACTTCTTCTGGTAGGTTTCGTTGGTGCAGACATTCTCGGCGGTCATGCCCATGTGCATGTTGCAGCCGGTTGCATCCCACAGAGCATCGTTGACCATGGTGTCCACCAGCTCGCTCTTGCCCATGGGGTAGCCCATGCGGTAGCCGTAACGGCCCTTCATCATAGCGAACGGAGCCATATCCATGTTTTCCATACCACCTGCAACAACGATGTCAGCATCGCCTGCTTCGATCATCTGGGCAGCCATGTTCACACAGTTCAGGCCAGAGCCGCAGACAACGTTGACGGTGACAGCGGGGGTCTCGATGGGCAGGCCGGCTTTCAGAGAAGCCTGGCGTGCAACGTTCTGGCCCAGACCAGCCTGGATAACACAGCCCATGTAAACGTGGTCAACCTGCTCCGGCTTGACATTGGCGCGGTTCAGGGCTTCCTTGATGACGATGGAGCCCAGCTCTGCAGCAGGAACATTGGCCAGGGTGCCGCCGAACTTGCCGATAGCAGTACGGCATGCGGATGCGATAACGATTTTCTTCATAAGAAACAGCCTCCTAAAAATATGAATCTTATTTAGACGGTTGGGAATCCTTTGTATCTTTACAGGCCTTAGCGACCCGACAAAGCACGTTTTTGGGGGTCAAACTTTACCCTCACGGATTTTTTTCTTCAGGGCAGCTTCCACATTGGGGGTAACGAACTTGGAAACATCGTGGTTGTAATGGGCAGCCTCCCGCACAATGGTGGAGGAAAGGTAGCTCCATTTCAGGGACGTTGACAGAAACACGGTTTCGATCCCCGGGTAGAGCGCGTGATTGGTGTGCGCCAGCTGGATCTCGTTTTCAAAATCCGTTACGGCGCGCAGCCCCCGCACCATTACGGTGGCGTGCTGCTGTTGGGCAAAGTTGACTGTCAGGCCGTCAAAGCTCATCACCTTGACATTGGGGATATCCTTGCAGCATTCCCGCAGCATCTCTTCCCTTTCCTTCACGGTAAACAACGGGGTTTTGGCGCTGTTGTTTAGCACGGCAACGATCAGGGTATCAAACATGCGGGAACTGCGTTTGATAATATCCAGGTGGCCGCGTGTAACGGGGTCAAAGCTGCCGGGATACATTGCAATGGGCATAATCTTTAGTTCCTCTGCAGTGCCAAAGCTGTTAAAAATCTAACAGCTTTGAGCGGAAATAAAAGCACCATGCGCGCCGCGCGTTTAATGGGCGGGCCTTAACCCCCGCCGCAGACCGTACCGCCTGCCTGGTGCCGCAAGTGAACTCCGGCTCCTATTTCAGGGATCCGCTTGGCTCACACTTATAGTTTTACACTTTTGTTAAGCTTTTGTCAATGGCTTATCTGTTAAAAATCCGACAAAAGTTTCTGGACTGTTTCAGTGGAATGTACAAAATCCACCCGATTTGCACGTTTTGGGGGCAAAAAATGAACTTTATTGGTTGACAAGCGTCAATATAATGTTAAAATAATATCAATGGTTGTGGTGCTGTGCCGCCATTCTTCCGGCGGGGCTCCCCCGCTGCGGGCAGCGCGCCACGCCACCGGGCGGCTGATTTTCAGGCATCCGCACTGTGCGTACCGCCAGAGCAGCGTACCGCCCCATAAACATTATATAAATAGGTAAGCAAATCCGCAAAGATTGCATAAGCAGTTTTTGCGGAATGAACAAAGGAGCTGTTTGTAGAAATGGATTTTAACACTGTTTATGCACAGAAACTGACAACGGCCGACCGCGTTGCCGCTTTGGTCAAGGATGACGATTGGGTCGATTACGGCTGGGCCATCGGCACCCCTGTCAGCTTTGACGCTGCTTTGGCCAAGCGCCTGCCGGAGCTGCACGGGATTAAATTCCGCGGCGGCATCCTGTGTCATGTGCCGGAAATCTTCAAGATTGAAAATCAGGCAGAGCACTTCTGCTGGAACAGCTGGCATATGGGCGGCATTGAGCGCAAGGCCGTTGCCGCCGGTTACGCTTACTATTCTCCCCTGCGCTACTCCGAGCTGCCGCGCTACTACCGCGAAAGCCCCGACCCGCTGAACATTGCGGTGTTTGTGGTTGCCCCCATGGATAGCCACGGCTACTTCAACCTCGGCCCCTGCGCCAGCCATCTGGCCGATGCTGCCCGCAAGGCCGACAAGGTGTTTGTGGAAGTGAACAAGAACATGCCGGTCTGCCTGGGCGGCTACGACAACTGCCTGCACATTTCCCAGGTTGACGGCATTATCGAGGGTGACAACCCGCCGATCGACCAGCTGGGCGGCGGCGGTGCCCCCACCGAAGTTGACCAGGCTGTTGCCCGCCTGGTGGTGGACCGCATCCCCAACGGCGCCTGCCTGCAGCTTGGCATCGGCGGCATGCCCAACGCCATCGGCGCCATGATTGCCGAGAGCGACCTGAAAGATTTGGGCGTACATACCGAGATGTATGTGGACTCTTTTGTAGATATGGCAAAGGCTGGCCGCATTACCGGCCGCTGCAAGAACATTGACAACGGCCGCCAGGTCTATGCATTCGGTGCCGGCACCCAAAAGATGTACGACTACCTGGATAACAATCCGGAGTGTATGTCTGTACCCGTTGATTACACCAACGATGTGCGGGTGATCAGCAGCCTGGATAACTTTATCTCCATCAACAACGCCATTGACGTTGACCTGTATGGCCAGGTGAACGCCGAAAGCAGCGGCACCCGTGCCATTTCCGGTGCAGGCGGCCAGCTGGACTTTGTGTTGGGCGCCTATCTTTCCAAGGGTGGCAAGAGCTTCATCTGCCTGTCCTCCACCTTCTTTAACAAAAAGACCGGCCAAAACGAAAGCCGCATCCGTCCCATGCTGCACCCCGGCAGTGTTGTGACCGATACCCGCGCCAACACCGATTATCTGGTGACCGAGTACGGCGTTGCCCGCCTGAAGGGCCTTACCGCCTGGGAGCGTGCCGAAGCCCTGATCAACATTGCCCACCCAGATTTCCGTGAGCAGCTGATTGCCGACGCCGAAAAGATGGGCCTGTGGCGCAAGAGCAGCAAGCGCTGATCCGTTGTTTTTTATTCTGTTCTTGACGGCCTTGAAGCGGGCAACGTTGGTTGCAAACTTCTTGTCATCATCCCCACGGGTGCGGTTAGTGTTGACAGAACGGGCGGCGGTAACGATAGCAGTAGAAGTAGAAGTGAACATAAGATACTTCCTTTCTTGCCTTTCGGCGGTAAAATATTGACAGAGTGGTAAGCTCTGTGGTACAATACAAATGGGGTGCCGCCGCGTGAACAGTGACGCTCCGCTTGCCTAGGAACTAATCGGCTTCTTCCGCTTCCAATTCCCAGCATTCTGTGTCACTAACGAACGCAGAAACATCGGAAATTGGCTCGGATATGTACTCTGAATCTGTCCACATTGGCAGCCCCCCTTTTTCTGCCGCCTGGGTATAGCACGGGCGGCTTTTTTCTACCCTTTTGTATCCGCCAAAAATTGGCTTGACAAACTGTGTGCCGGTGTGATACAGTAACAATAACGCAGGGCCGCTGACTGACGGAATCTGGTGGGCATGACCACCGGGGAAGCGGGCTATTCCCTGCATTAAGCCGACCGTCTGGGCTGCATACACTGATGTATGGTGTACGCAGCCCTTTATTTTTTGTAAACGGAGGAATGCCACATGCTGAGCGACATTGTAATTGCACAGGCAGCCAAAATGCTGCCCATTGCCAAAGTAGCTGAAAAACTGGGCCTTACGGACGAGGACCTGATTCCTTATGGCCGTTACAAAGCCAAGATCAACCACAAACTGATCCACAGTGACCGCCCAGACGGCAAGCTGATCCTGATGACCGCCATCAGCCCCACCCCTGCTGGCGAGGGCAAAACCACCACCAGTGTTGGCCTGGCGGACGCCCTGAACGCCATGGGTAAAAAGACGATGCTCTGCCTGCGTGAGCCCTCCCTTGGGCCCGTGTTCGGTGTAAAGGGCGGCGCTGCGGGCGGCGGTTACGCCCAGGTTGTGCCCATGGAAGATATCAACCTGCACTTTACCGGCGATATTCACGCCATTGGCACCGCAAACAACCTGTTGGCTGCCATGATCGACAACTCCATCCAGCAGGGCAACCCGCTGAACATTGACCCCCGCCGCATCGCCTGGAAGCGCTGCATGGACATGAATGACCGCCAGCTGCGCTTTATTGTGGACGGCCTGGGCGGCAAGGTGAACGGCACCCCGCGTGAGGACGGCTTTGACATCACCGTTGCCAGCGAGGTCATGGCGATCTTCTGCCTGGCCACCGACCTGGCCGACCTGAAAGACCGCCTGAGCCGCATTGTGTGTGCTTATACTTACGATGGCCAGCCGGTCACTGCGGGGCAGATCGGCGCAGCAGGCGCAATGGCGGCTTTGCTGAAAGATGCCATTGACCCCAACCTGGTCCAGACGCTGGAAAACAACCCCGCCATCATCCACGGCGGTCCCTTTGCCAACATTGCCCACGGCTGCAACAGCGTGACTGCCACCAAACTGAGCCTGAAGCTGGCCGATTACGTTGTGACTGAAGCAGGCTTTGGTGCCGACCTGGGCGCTGAAAAGTTCCTGGATATCAAGTGCCGCATGGCGGACCTGCACCCCTCTGCGGTGGTTCTGGTTGCCACCGTCCGTGCGCTGAAATCCCACGGCGGCGTTACCAAGCCGGATTTGAACAAGCCTAACGTGGAGGCCGTCCGCAAGGGCGCGGCCAACCTGGAGCGCCACATTGACAACATCAAGAACGGCTTTGGCCTGCCCGTCTGCGTTGCCATCAACGCTTTCCCCACCGACACGCCGGAAGAGATGGCCGTAATCGAGGAAGTATGCGCCAAGGCGGGCGTCAAGTGCGCCCTGTCCGAAGTGTTCGCCAAGGGCGGCGAGGGCGGCAAAGCTCTGGCCGAGACCGTTCTTTCCATCATGCCGGAAGCCCCCCAGCCCATCCAGTACACCTACGATCTGGACGCTTCTCTGCCGGAGAAGATCGAAGCAGTTGCCAAAAAAATCTACCGTGCTGACGGCGTGACTTACACTCCCGCCGCCAAGAAGATGCTGGACGACCTGGCCGCCATGGGCTACGGCGAGCTGCCTGTCTGCATTGCCAAAACGCAGTATTCTTTCAGCGATAACGCCAAGCTGACCGGCGCCCCCACCGGCTTTAAGATGAATGTACGCGAAGTGCGCCTTTCCGCCGGTGCTGGGTTTGTGGTCGTCATCTGCGGCAGCATTATGACGATGCCCGGCCTTCCCAAGCACCCCGCCGCCATGGATATTGATGTGGACGCAGAAGGCCGCATTACCGGGTTGTTCTGATGGCGTTTTATCCTTGAAACAGCTTAAATTTACATACTATGCCAAAAAACTCCGCAGCAAAGGCAAATGCCCAGCTGCGGAGCTTTTGTTTTGGCTGATTTTTGTTTTTGCAGCGCAGTGGCTTATTCTTCGCTCTCCCCTGCCGTATCCTGTTGTTCCATCTTCTCAATATCCGGTGCCTTGCGGCCGCCGGGCATGGTTGCACCAAACGCCGGAACAAACAGGAACTTGCGCACAAAGAAGATGAGCGCAATGGATGCCACGCTGATAAAGTTTTCCACTGCCGATTCATGCCCAACGATCATATGGCGGGCAATGGCATACAGCAGCACTTCCAGCGCACTGCCGGGGCTGTGCTTGGCAAGCATCTTGATGAACTCGATGCCGATGACGATATCCAGCGCGCGCTGCAAAAACAGGCTGATTTCCACTTCATTGGTATCCACCAGCAGGCCGGGCAGCATTTTGATCAGCGGCACCACCGCCAGCATCAACGCCACCACAACCAGCAGCGAAATGCCCACTTCCAGCAGGCCGGCCAACTCGGCCAGCTGGTCACGAAAGATGCGTTTTACGCGTTCTTCCCCGTTATGCAGCACCGTGCGGGAAAAATGGGGGTGTTTGTTGTTTGTATTCATGTTTCTACTCCCTTGGGGTGTATCTTAAAAGCTGAAAATACAGCCCGTTTCTCTGTTTTCCGATACACCTGTTTTGCTTGTTGCTTGTATTATAGCAGATAACCGCTGCCGCGTACTGCATAAAATTTTATATCAGGTGTTATGCAAAACGCCCGCCGCACAGCAACGTGCGGCAGGCGCTTTTTTGTCTGCTGTTTATTTTTAGGCAACACCGCACAATTCCCGCCTTGCGGCTTAAGCACCGCTCCGGCAGCTGCGGCACGGCATCTGCGTTGCCAACGGTATCGCTGTCCAGCACATACACATTCACGGCAATCACTGCATTATCAACGCTTTCGGAGTAAGTCTCGTAATACAGGTCAATAAATGCGCTCCCCGTCATCATGGCTGTGCCGGTATCTGCCGCATAAGCATAACCGTACACAAACCGGCCGTCTGCGGAGGTAATATACATCAGGCTGCCATAGGGAATCACATTGGGGTTGACCGCCACCGTACCATAGGTCAGCCGCCGCCCCGAAGATCCTTTTGCCGTCGGCGATGCCGAATACCCGGTGGAACGCTGTGCGGTATAAGTCGCCGCAATGCCCTCGCATGGTTTGCCGTCCACGATCTCGGGGCCCACGAAGGAGCTGACAGGTGCCTGATCGTCATAGTGTTTTATAATGGTGGGCACCATTTCTATCACAGTTTCGCGGTTCGTTTCTGTTGTGTCAGTCAGTTCGCCATCCACATAGGTTTCCCGGTAGCTCACGCTGCACAGGCCGTCGCTGCCCTGCCGGATCAGCTGTTCTTTGCTCTGTTTGCGGTAGAACAGGCTGGTTTCCACATACTGGGTCTCAGTGGGAATCACTTCGTCCTGAGTGTATTCTTCATAGCGCACCCGCTGGATGGTCACCATGGTGTTTTCCTGGGCCGGGGTATCCAGCGCAGGCTCAATCCAGTCATCTGGGCCAAGGGTAATGCCGGCTTCCGCCAGAGCATCTCCCACGGTGCCGCCGGTCACCACAACCTCCTGCACACCGCCGTCCACCGTGACGGGCACGGTGTAAGCGCGCAGGATGTGGATCTGGTCAAGGCCTGCATCCTCGGTAATTTCCAGCTCGTCCTCGGTATCGGGTGCCGCAATGCCGGCTTGCTGCATCAGCGTTTTGATATCATGCGCCGAGGTGATAGCCATGCCCTGTGCACCGTGGGTATCGGTAATTTTAACCACATGCAGCTGGCTGCCGGTGAAGGCCACACAGCCCGCCAGCGCCCCCAGGCTTACCAGCAGAGTTCCCCACCGCGGCAACCCAAGCGCGGCACGGCGCCGGATATGCTCTTTTGTTTTTGTTGATAACATAAGTTCCCCTTCCACATCAAGTCCAACCGCCTGAACGGGCAGGCACTATGTTCCTGACTGTAACAGAAAACACGTCATAAAAAATGTCGGCCCAAAATGAGCCGACATAATAAGAATCGGATTGAATAAATCAGCGCTTGCTGAACTGCGGTGCGCGACGAGCGGCTTTGAGGCCGTACTTCTTACGTTCCTTCATACGAGGATCGCGGGTCAGGAAGCCAGCCTTCTTCAGGGTGCTGCGCAGCTCGGGGTCGAACTGCAGCAGAGCGCGGGACAGGCCGTGGCGGATAGCGCCAGCCTGGCCGGAAGTACCGCCGCCGACAACGTTAATCACGATGTCGAACTTGCCATCGGTGTTGGTCAGAGCCAGCGGGCTGCGGACCATCAGCTTCAGGGTTTCCAGGCCGAAGTAATCGTCGATATCACGATTGTTGATGGTAATCTTGCCGGTGCCATTGTAGACGCGGACGCGGGCAACGGAATGCTTACGACGGCCAGTGCCGTAGAAATACTGTTTAGTTTCGTACATCTTCTATTGCCTCCTTATCAAAATTCCACAACTTCGGGCTTCTGGGCAGCATGTGCATGCTCAGCAGTCTTGTAGCAGTGCAGGCGGGTCATAGCCTTAGCGCCCAGGGTGTTGGAAGGAACCATGCCCTTAACAGCGTAGGTCATAGCCTTATCGCTGGCTTCAGCCATCAAGGTCTTATACTGGGTTTCCTTCAGGCCGCCGATCCAGCCAGAATGGGTGCGATGATACTTCTTTTCCAGCTTCTTGCCAGTCAGAACAGCTTCGTCGCAGTTAATCACGATGACATGGTCACCGCAGTCAACATTGGGGGTAAAGGTAGTCTTGTTCTTACCACGCAGCAGGACAGCGGCCTGGGCAGCAACACGGCCGAGCGGTTTGCCGGCAGCATCAATAACATACCACTTGCGGTCGACCATCTCAGCGGGCTTAGCGAGAGTAGTGCTCATGATTTGAATCCTCCATACTTTATAGTGACGCATCCGAATCATTTCGGTTTATTCAAAGCGCAATGCACAGCACGGCACTGCGCTGATTTCGCGCAAGTATGATTTTAGCAAATACGCGCTGTTTCGTCAAGGGATTTTGCAAACAAAATCATTTTATTCTCGCGTAGCTCTTGTTTTCTTATGTTTTCTCTTGTTTTCTAACGTTTTCGCAAACGGCATTTTACTGTTTTGCCTTTTGCACTTGTTTTTGTGTACCCTGCAGCAAAGTGTTCTGCCCGCTTTGTGCAGTCTGCTGGTTTCCGGTTTTCTCCCCTGCCCTGCTTTGCCAGCCAAACTGCGGCGCGGGCGCGGCTTTGTTTTTGCAGCTCCTGTGCGGTGCTTTGATAAAATTCTTCCGATTTGGCTGCGGCTGTTGGCATTGGGCAGCAGGATGTGCTATAATAGCGATGTTTATAGTATCGTCTTAGAGTGTATAAAGGTAAGGTGGAACGGGCATGCAGCGCTTGGAGGGTCTGCTGCGCAAGGCAGTGCAGGATTACGAGATGATCGCACCGGGCGACCGGGTATGCGTTGGTGTTTCCGGCGGGAAGGACAGCGTTGCGCTGACCGTGGCGCTGGGACACCTGCGGCGGTATCTCGGCGTTCCGTTTGAGGTCATGGCGGTCACGCTGGACCCGCGCTTTGGCGGGGTGGAAGCCGACTACCAGCCACTTGCGGACCTGTTTGCGCAGGAAGGCATTCCTTACGAAATACGGCGCACGGATATCGGCCCCGTGGTATTTGATTACCGCAAAGAGCCGAACCCCTGCGCGCTGTGTGCCAAAATGCGGCGCGGGGCACTGCACGCTGCCGCGCAGGAACTTGGCTGCAACAAAGTGGCGCTGGGGCACCACCTGGATGATGCCGTGGAGACTTTTTACATGAACCTTTGGCGGGAAGGCCGTATTGGGTGTTTTTCGCCCGTGACCTATCTGGACCAGCGCAACATTACGCTGATCCGGCCAATGATCTTTGCCACCGAAAGCGAGGTAAAAAGCGCGGTATACCACGCCGGGCTGCCCATCATCAAAAGCCGCTGCCCGGCTGATGGCGCCACAGTGCGCGAACAGACCAAATTGTTTGTGCAGCAGATGAGCCGGGACGACCCGGCTTTCCGTCAGAAAACACTGCACGCTTTGCAGCAAAGCGGCATTGACGGCTGGCGGCCGCTGCATACCGGGCGCACGCGGGGCTAGATTCCCCGTTGTGTTTTGTATCGAAATGGGGTGGATTGCAATGACGAACGAACTGTACGAAAAGCATTGTTGGGCATTGGTTGATCTGGATGCTATGCAGAGCAACCTGGCACTGATCCAAAAAACGGTGGGCGCGCCGGTGTGCTGCGTTGTCAAGGCGGACGCTTACGGCCACGGCGCCGCTGTGGCCGGGCCCTGGCTGGAAGAAAACGGTGCAGCCGCTTTTGCGGTCAGCTGCCTGGCCGAAGCGCGGCACCTGCGCCGCCACGGGATCAGTAAACCCATCTTGATCCTGGGCTACACCGACCCGCTGCAGGTGGATCAGCTGGCGTTCAACTGCATTACCCAGACCGTCTATTCCGAAGAGTATGCCAAGGCGCTTTCCGCCGCCGCCCAAAATGCCGGCGTGGAGGTACACTGCCACTTTAAGGTTGATACCGGTATGGGACGCATTGGGTTCAGCGTGCGTTCTGACTTTGAGGTGGCAATCGCTGCCATGGAGCGCTGCGCCACCCTGCCCAAGCTGCACTTCAGCGGTATTTTCCAGCATTTTGCCGTGGCAGACAGCACCACGCCGGAAAACGAAGCCTACACCCAAGCCCAGCACGCCCTGTTTGAGCGCACCGTGCAGCGGCTGCAGGCGGACGGCGTTGCCCTGCACACCATCCACTGCGCCAACTCTGCCGCACAAATGCGCTACCCGGAATGGCACTACAGCCTGACCCGCGCAGGCATTATCCTGTATGGGCTGGACCCCAGCCCGGAAGTGCATTTTGACGGCCTGCGCCCCACCATGACGCTGAAAAGTGTTGTGGCATTTGTGAAGGACCTTTTACCCGGTGAGAGCGTGAGCTATGGCCGCACCTACACAGCCAACACACTCCGCAAGGTTGCCACCGTATGCGTTGGCTATGCGGACGGCTACCCCCGCGCGCTTTCCGGCAGCAATGGCAACCCCAATGCGGGGGTTATGAGCATCCGCGGAAAGCCCGCCCCGATAATCGGCCGGGTGTGCATGGATCAGACCCTGGTGGATGTGACCGATATCCCCGATGTTAAAATGAATGATGAAGTAACGGTATTCGGCCCTGAAAACGCTGCGATTGGCGCAGATACCGCCGACAGCATTGCAGCTAAGACCGGCACCATCAACTATGAAATTATCTGCGGCATCAGCCGCCGGGTTCCCCGTGTTTACCTGCGGGACGGCGCGCCGGTGCGTATCTGGAACGATTTGGAGGAAACCTGATGGCACGCGACAATATTCGCAACTTTTGTATCATTGCCCACATTGACCACGGCAAGTCCACACTGTCGGACCGTATTCTGGAGCTGACCGACAGCGTGGACAAGCGCACCATGGAGGACCAGATTCTGGACGACATGGAGCTGGAACGCGAGCGCGGCATTACCATCAAAGCCCGCGCCGTTACCATGCACTACCACGCCGATGACGGCAAGGAATACGAGTTCAACCTGATCGACACGCCGGGCCACGTTGACTTTCAGTACGAAGTCAGCCGCAGCCTGGCTGCCTGTGAGGGTGCCATCCTGGTGGTGGATGCCAGCCAGGGCGTGGAAGCCCAGACGCTGGCCAACTGCTACCTGGCCATTGACCACAACCTGGAAGTTGTGCCCATCCTGAATAAGATTGACCTGCCCAGCGCTGACCCGGATGCCGCCGCCAAAGAGGTGGAGGATGTCATCGGTCTGCCCTGCATGGATGCCCCGCGCGTGAGCGCCAAGATGGGCATCAATATCCGCGAAGTGCTGGAACGCGTGGTGCAGGATGTTCCCGCCCCGCAGGGCGACCCCGGTGCCCCGCTGAAAGCCCTGATCTTTGACTCCATTTACGACAGCTACAAGGGCGTTATCGTCTATGTGCGCGTGTTTGAAGGCACCGTGCGCCCCGGCGATACCATCAAGCTGATGAACACCGGCGCAACCTTCCAGCTGGTGGAAGTGGGCCACATGGGTGCTACTGCCCTGGCCCCCTGCGATAAGCTGGAGGCCGGTGAAGTCGGCTACCTGACGGCCTCCATCAAGACCGTGCGCGATACCCGCGTGGGCGATACCATCACCCTGGCCGAAACCCCCACGGCGGAAGCTCTGCCCGGTTTCCGCCAGGTAACGCCGATGGTGTTCTGCGGCATTTACCCCGCCGATGGCGCCGACTACCCTGATTTGAAAGATGCGCTGGAAAAGCTGCAGCTGAACGATGCCGCCTTGAGCTTTGAGCCGGAAACCAGTGCGGCCCTGGGCTTCGGCTTCCGCTGCGGGTTCCTTGGGCTGCTGCACATGGAAATCATCACCGAGCGGTTGGAGCGCGAGTTTGACCTTGACCTGATCACCACCACCCCCGGTGTTCAGTACCGGCTGACCTTGACGGACGGCACGGTGGAAGTGATCGATAACCCCTCCGCCTATCCCGACCCGGCCCGCATTGCCAAGGCGGAAGAACCATTTGTGGATGCCCACATTTACACCCCCAACGATTATGTTGGCCCGCTGATGGACCTGTGCCAGCAAAAGCGCGGCACCCTGATTGCGATGGATTACCTGGATGAGACTCGCGTGGACCTGCATTACCAGATTCCGCTGGGCGAGATTGTTTATGACTTCTTTGACGCCATCAAGAGCCGCAGCCGCGGTTACGCCAGCTATGACTATGCGTGGGAGGGCTGGCACCAGTCCGAGCTGGTCAAGCTAGACTTCCTGCTGAACGGCGAGATCGTGGATGCGCTTTCGATGATCGTATTTGCGGATAACGCTTACGCCAAGGGGCGCCGCATCTGCGAAAAGCTGAAGGAAAACATCCCGCGCGCTTTGTTTGAAATTCCCATTCAGGCGGCCGTGGGCGGCAAGATCATTGCCCGCGAAACAGTCAAGGCCGTGCGCAAGGATGTTTTGGCCAAGTGCTATGGCGGCGATATTACCCGTAAAAAGAAGCTGCTGGAAAAGCAGAAAGCCGGTAAAAAGAAGATGCGCAAACTGGGCAGCGTGACCCTGCCCAGCGAAGCTTTTACCGCCGTGCTGAAGCTGGATTCCGATACCTGATTGACTACAGCACCATAGATAGCAGCACCCGCCGGGGCGGCGCAGCACAACAGCTGCCTGCCCCGGCGGGTTTGTTTTTGGCGCGGCGCATTTAGGCCAGTGGCCGAATATAAAACGACCACCCCCTGCCCTGCCGCACAAGGTTTTACCGTGCGGTCGGGGCAAGGGGTGGTTTTGTGTTATTTCCGTTCAGGCGTTCAGCTTACCGCCGGGCGGCAGCGAACGCGGCAAAAGAGTTCAGCGGATCTCGATGCCCAGCTTGAACTTGAGGTTGCCGAGGATTTTCTTGACAAAGCGGTCCACATCGGCAGCTTCCAGGGCTTTGTTTTCCGGTGCAAAGTGCAAGGTGAACGCCATGCTCTTTTTGCCGGCGCCAATGGCTTCGCTGCGGTAGATATCAAACAGCTCCACATCGGCCAGCTGCTTGCAGGCGCGCTTCATTTCGGCAATGATGGTGCCGCAGGGGGTTTCCTCGTCAGCAACCAGAGCCAGGTCACGGGCCACGGTATCGAACTCCGGCAGCGGATGATAACGCAGACCGGCAGGCAGCTGTGCCACCAGCGTCTCGTAATCGATCTCGCCCAGGAAGATCTTCTGGTTGGCGCGGCTATCACGCGGCAGATCCAGACCGGCCTGCACATCGTTGGCCAGCTTGCCAAAGCTGCCCACACGCACGCCGTTGCACAGGATGTAAGCGGCAATGCCGGGGTGCAGGTAAGGCACATCCTCGGCACGCTCCACCTCAAAGGTTACGCCGAAGGAAGCAGCCAGGTCTTCCAGTGCGCCCTTAACGGCAAAGAAATCCTCATGCTCACCAAAGGCCACAAAGCCCAGGTGCAGGCGCTCTTCCGGCAGTTCGGTCAGCGGAAGCTGTTTGGGCACATAAATGTTGGAAAGCTCAAACAGACGGCCGGCAGCGTTGCCCTTTTTCAGATTGGTAACCGCCACGTTCAACAGGCTGGGTGCCAGCAGGGAGCGCATGATGGTCAGGTTGGAGGAGATGGGGTTGACAATGCGGATGACATTGCGCTCCGGTGCATCGGGGGCAATGTGCAGGGCATCCAGGTCGGCATCCGCATAGAATGCCAGCGTCATAGCCTCATAGAAGCCTTGGGCACACATAGCGCTCTTGAGCTTATCGCGGCGGTGCTGGTCAGCCGCCAGGCCCCCGGTGGTGACCTGGGCAGCTTTCAGGAAGGTGGGGGTGATATGGTCATAGCCATATTCACGGATCACTTCCTCGGCCAGGTCCGGCTCGCCGATCTCGATATCCTCGCGGTAGCGCGGAGCAACCACCTGCATGGTGTCACCGTCGGCTTCCATCGTCACTTCAAAGCTGAGCTTTTTCAGGATGGCCAGAATTTCCTCGGTGGGCACGGTAATGCCCAGAATGGCGTTGATGGCGCTGATGCGGGCGGTGAAGTGCTTGCCTTTACGCGGAGCACCGGCAGAGCAGTCAAACTCGGTGGCGGTCACTTCGCCGCAGCCCAGCTCCTGGATCAGGTGCAGGGCGCGGGCCATGCCCAGCTCGGTGGTATATTCGCTGATGCCCTTCTCGTAATGGGCGGAAGCATCCGTGTTCTGGCCAAGGCCGCGGGCGGTCTTGCGGATGTTATCGCGGGCAAACTTGGCAGATTCAAACAGCAGCTGGGTAGTTTCCGGCTTGATCTCGCTGTTCAGGCCGCCCATAACACCGGCCAGGGCAACCGGCTTTTCGCCATCGCAGATGACCAGGTTCTGGGGGGTCAGGGTAAACTCCTTGCTGTCCAGCGTAGTGATCTTCTCGCCGTCCTTGGCACGGCGCACAATGATCTGGCAGCTTTCCAGCGTGTCCATATCAAAGGCGTGCATCGGCTGGCCGATTTCCAGCATGACATAGTTGGTGATATCCACCACGTTGGAAATGCTGCGCAGGCCGCACAAGGCCAGCTGGCGGCGCATCCAGCGCGGAGATTCACCGGTGGTGATGTTGCGCACATAGTGGCCCAGGTAGCGCGGGCACAGGTCCGGTGCTTCCACCGTAATGCTCAGGCGCGGGTCCTTGTAATCGCTCACGGTGTAATCGGTGGCAGGCATTTTCAGGGGCTTGTTCAGCACAGCGGCAACTTCGCGTGCAATGCCCAGAACGCTCTGGCAGTCGGCACGGTTGGCGGTGATGGAGATATCAAAGATATAATCATCCAGCCCAACAACCTGCTGAATGGGGGTTCCGGGCACGGTATCTTTGGGCAGGTCCAGCAGGCCGTATACCTCAGCGCCGGGGTACAGGTCCTCGTTCAGACCCAGTTCCTCGCCGGAGCAGAGCATACCGTTGGATTCAATGCCCATCAAGGGCTTTGCCTTGATCTTGATGCCTCCGGGCAGCGTGGAGCCGTCCAGAGCAGCGGGGGTGTGCATACCGGCGTACACATTGGGCGCACCGGTGGAGATCTGAATATCATGGCCATAGTCGCCGCAGTCCACCTTACAGATATGCAGGTGGGTGCCCTCCTGGGGCACGCACTCGGTCACAACGCCAACAACAACCTTGCTGATCTCAGCGCCAAGGTCGATGAGTTCTTCTACTTCAAAGCCACAGTCGAATAGTTTGGTTTCCAGCTCCTGGGCGGAAACATCAATATCCACATACTGTTTAAGCCAGCTGAATGGTACTTTCATTGTTGTTCCCCTCCTTAACCCTTGAACTGTTCGAGGAAGCGCAGGTCGTTCTCGAACATCAGGCCGATGTTGTTGATGCCGTACTTAAGCATGGCGATACGCTCGATACCGATACCGAAAGCAAAGCCGGAGTATACCTCAGGGTCAATGCCGCAGTTTTCCAGCACGCTGCGGTGCACAACGCCAGCCCCCAGAACTTCGATCCAGCCGCTGTGCTTGCACAGGGGGCAGCCCTTGCCGTGGCATTCAAAGCAACTTACGTCAACCTCCACACTGGGCTCAGTGAACGGGAAATAGGACGGGCGCAGGCGGGTTTTGACCTCCGGGCCAAACAAAGCCTGCACAAAGCGGTCCAGCATGCCCTGCAGGTCGCACAGGGTAATGCCCTTATCCACAACCAGACCTTCCATCTGGTGGAACATCGGGGAGTGGGTTGCGTCAGAGTCAGAGCGGAACACGCGGCCGGGCACCAGAACCTTGATGGGGGGCTTTTCCTTATCCATCACACGGATCTGGCCGCCGCTGGTCTGGGTGCGCAGAACAATGTCATCCGCCACATAGAAGGTATCCTGCATATCGCGGGCCGGGTGGTTTTTGGGTACGTTCAGGCGGGTAAAGTTGTGGTCATCGTCCTCAATTTCGGGGCCTTCGTAAATTTCAAAGCCCATGCCGGCAAACACATCAATGATCTCATTCTTGATCTGGGTGATAGGATGCAGTGCGCCGGTGGCGCGGTGGGTGCCGGGCAGGGTGATATCCACGGCTTCGGCCTTGTTGCGGGCGGCAAGCTCAGCCTTTTCGATCTCGGCGGAAGCAGCCTGATACTGGCCCTCCACCCAGACCTTGAACTCGTTGATGGTTTTACCGGCGGCGGGGCGTTCCTCTTTGGGAACATCGCGCAGGGACTTGGTCAGTCCGGTCACGCTGCCGTTTTTGCTCAGATACTTCTGCCAAAAGGCGGAAAGTTCATCTTTGTTGTGCACTGCTGCAAGGTCGGCTTCCAGCTCGGCGCGCAGTGCGGCGATTTTTTCTTCCATAATGCACCTCTTTGATGATTTACGGGGCGAAGGCTGCTCGCTTTTGCTGCAAAACAAAATAAAAAAGCCCCGTCCCTGAACGGTAAAATCAGGGACGAAGCTGTAACATTCATTTACACTCCGCGGTACCACCCGTGTTCCGCCAAACCACGTCTGGCGGCACTCGATGCTTTGTAACGGGGCAGACCGTCCCGCGCTAATGGCTGCAATGCAGGGTTCACACAGGCCGCTCAGGAGCGAACTTCTGCCAGCAGGCTTTCGGGGCGGCTTACAGCCGATGGCCGCCCTCTCTGTGCTAAGTTTGCAGGCATACTTTCTCCGTCAATGCGTTTAACATAAAGCATTATAGGCCGTTTGGCCTTTTTTGTCAACCCTGGACGCACAGCAAAAAGGGCGCTGCCCCTTGCGGAACAGCGCCCTTTTTTCAAATTATCAAAACCGATCAGTCGTTGCGGCGGGAACGGCCCACGATGCGGACGATATACAGGAAGATGTTGATATAATCCAGGTACAGGCTGAGTGCGCCGATGATGGAGGATTTGTGCAGCATGGAAGCATCGCCGCCATAGTAGGCGTAATAGTACTTCAGCTTCTGGGTGTCATAAGCCGTGAACAGCATAAACACCAGGACCGAAACCGCGCAAAGCACGATATCCATCATGCCAAAGCCCGCGCCGGTCAGCATGCCGATCAGGCCGCCCACCAGGCTGGTCAAAATAATGGCAATCAAAGCACCCATCAGGTTGATACCCCAGCCGCTCAAATCGCGCTGGGTTCGGGCACCGTAAACAGCCATAACGCCAAAGTACACGGTACCAACCAGGAACGCCAGAATCAGCGTGGAAAGATCATAGATGATAAAGTAGGTGCTCAGGTTGATGCCGTTCAGCACCGCATAGGCGAAGAACAGCCCCGTTGCAGTGGTGGGCTGCAGGCGTTCCACCCTGGCGGACAGAACCGCAACCAGCACCAGCTCCGCAATGCTCAGGAGGAATACCAGGCCGGTGCTGAACATCAGCTCAAACAGCGGGGTGGTAACGGTAAGCAATGCCGTTGCAAAGGTAACCAGCAAACCGGCGGCCATCCAGCCGTAGGTGCGGGTCATATACTGGCTTAACGTGCCGAACGGACTTTCGGCATAGGAGATATTATAATATTTCTGGTCCATAAAACAGACCCCTTTCTTTTTGGCTGATTCTATTATATACTCTGTATTGAGTGAAATGTGTTATCGATATGTGAATTCTCTATTACACTTTTCCGTTCCTGCCCTATTTTAAGGCAATACCGCATAATTCTAAGTGCCGATACGGCGAGCGAGGTGCGGCAGATGCTAAGCCAAAAGCGCAGATAACACGTTATATTTTGGCGGCGGCACCCCCGCCCTGCTGCGGCCGGACCAGGTGCACCGACTGATCAAAGCCTCCGCCCCGCTGCCGGGTGCGGAGATCACGCTGGAAGCCAACCCCGATGTAGTAACGCCGGAAAATCTGGCTGGTTTTGCAGCCGCCGGGGTAACCCGCATCAGCTTTGGGGTACAGAGCGCAGACGACGCCCAGTTGCGCCGCCTGGGCCGCACCCACACCGCTGCTGCCGCCGCGCAGGCGTTTGCCTGGGCGCGGGAGGCAGGCTTCCGGGAGATCTGCGGGGATATTATGCTGGCGCTGCCCTATTATTCCATCGCGGAGTTTGATAAAACCCTTGCCCTGCTGCAAGCGGGTGGCTGCACCCATATTTCGGCCTACCTGCTCAAGATCGAGCCCGGCACCGCCTTTGGCCGCAACCCGCCGCCGGGCCTGCCGGATGCCGACGCCGCCGCAGAGTTTTACCTGTACGCCGTGCAGCGTCTGGCGCAGGAGGGCTACCGGCAATACGAGATCAGCAACTTTGCCTGCCCCGGCCACGAAGGGCGGCACAATCTGCTGTATTGGAACTGTAAAGATTACTGGGGCATTGGTCCGGCGGCCCACAGCTGCCTGGGCAGTGTGCGCCGCTTTTGGCCCAATGACACCGCTGCTTTTATTGCCGGGACTGTTCAAGAGCAGTACGAAGGCCCCTGCAACGCCGAGGATTACCTGATCATGCAGTTGCGCCTTTGCAGCGGGCTGAATCTGACCGAGTATGCGGCCCGGTACGGCGTTCGGTTCGATGCCGGCCAGATGGCATTTTTGCGCCACTGCGCCGCCAGCGGCTATGCTGTGCTGGATGGCGATACCCTGCGGCTGACGCCGAGTGGCATGATCGTGCAGAATGCCATTCTGGAAGAACTGATTTGATTTTCAAAAATATCCGCCGTCCATATGGGTGCTTTGGGCCACTGGCTGGTCGTGCAGCCCCATCGAAACGCCCAGTGCTTCATCCACGCGGCGCATGTCATCTTCCGGAATGCGCCCGGCGCGCTCCCTCAGGCGGCGTTTATCCAGTGTGCGAATTTGTTCGGTCAGCACAATGCTGTCTTTGGCCAGGCCGCAGCGGTTGGCCCGCACGCCGATATGGGTGGGCAGGCGGTTTTTATCCTGCCTGCTGGTGATGGCGGCAGCGATCACGGTGGGGCTGTGCCGGTTACCGATATCGTTCTGAATGATAAGTACCGGCCTGATTCCCCCCTGCTCCGACCCAACCACCGGGCTGAGATCTGCGTAAAACACTTCACCTCTGTGCACTTCCATAACAAAACCTCCCTGCTGATACTGCAATGCGTTCTGTTTACAGTATAAGCAGGGAGGCTTTATTTTAATCATGAATCGGTGGGGCAAAAAAGCATTGCGATTCTATCTGGCGGGGAATGCAAGTGGTTGCCATATGCCCAACATGCGGGACAGCAAGCATCGTCCCCTATAAATGATTTGCAGCGTTTGCTGCAATCAGCAAGGTTTCCATGCGGCGGGGAGGGGCCTTGAAATGTACCGCAAACCACACAAATGCTTTGCCGTGCTTTACTGCTTGCGGCAAACCATGTATCACTCCACCCGTTCCAACACCACAAACGCACCGGCAAGGCCGGCCTCATGGGTCAAGCTCAAATGAGCCTGCAAATGGTTCTGCGCCATGAAACGGGCGGCTTTACCGGTAAATTCCAGGTAAGGCGCACCGCTTGGCTGGCGCAGGGCGGCGATTTCCGCCATGGAGAACCCGGAAAGGCCGGTGCCGCAGGCTTTCAAAAATGCTTCTTTTGCAGCAAAGTTGGCCGCAGCGGTTTCCGCCTGCTTCTTGCCCGTATGGGCGACAATGAGCTCCTGCTCCGCCGGGGTATACACATGCTGCAAAAATGCCGGGCGGGCAATGCTCTTTTCAATCCGGCCCACATCACACAGGTCTGTGCCAATGCCGTAAATCACAGCAGGCCCTCCTTTTCCAGCGCGGCCAGCAGGGCAGCTTTCTCGTTGGGCAGGCGGCCCTCCATCACGGCGCGCAGCAAGGTGTTCAGCGCCTTACCCACCGCGGGACCGGGGGCGATGCCTGCATCCATCAGGCTGGCCCCGTTCACGGCAAGCTGGCCTACCGTATAACAGGCGGTAGCCGAAAGTTCCAGCATCCGTCCCTCAAAAGCGCGCACCTGCTGTTCGCGCTGCATCACTCCTGCATTGCGGGCATGGGCGGCAAGATCCGCGAGCTTCAGGCGGCAAAGGCGCTGCAAAAATGCGGCACCATAGCGGTTCATCATGTTCAGGATGCCGGCATCATCGCTGGGCAGGGCACCATCGTGGATAGCAACCAGCGCGCTGGCGCTTTCCACAAGATAAGTAGGCGCCTTGAGCCGCAGCAGGATGCTGCGCGCCATTTTACTTCCGGCCTGGTTGTGGCCGGGGAAATGCGCCGCGCCGTCCGGGCCGACGGTGCGGCATTCCGGCTTGGCCAGATCATGCAGAAAAACACTCCACCGCAGAATGCGGGCATTTTTATCGTCCATGCCCGCCACATCCAGCAGTTCCACCGCCACGGCGGTGTGCTGCCACACATCATAGCAGTGCCAGCGCCCCGGCTGGGTGCAGCCGATGCATGGCTCAATCTCCGGCACCGCCCCGGCAAGAATCCTGCCATAGCGGCTCAGCACTTTGCCCGCAGCGGGGGCGGCCAGCAGCTTATCCAGCTCGGTATAAATGCGCTCGGCGGAAATATTCTGGATGCTCTGCCGCATGTCCAGCGCGGCGCGCTCGGTGGCTTTCTCCAGAGCAAAATCCAGCTGGGCGGCCAGCCGCACCGCGCGCAGGATGCGCAGGGCGTCCTCGGCAAAACGTTCTTCCGGGTCGCCCACGCAGCGCATCAGGCAGGCGTGCAGGTCACTGCGGCCGCCGTACAGGTCGATCAGTCCCTCGCCGGGGGCATAAGCCATGGCGTTGATGGTAAAATCCCGCCGGGCAAGATCCGGCTGCACCTGCGGCACAAACTGCACGGCATCCGGGTGGCGGCTGTCATGGTACTGGCCATCCACACGGTAGGTGGTGATTTCGTAGGGGGTGCCGCCCACGATGACGGCAACGGTGCCGTGCTTTTCCCCCGTTAAGATCTGGCGGTAGGCGGAAAACACCGTCCGCACCTGTTCCGGTCTGGCAGAGGTGCATATATCCCAATCGCCGGGGGTACGCCCCAGCAGGCTGTCCCGCACGCAGCCGCCTACGACATAGGCTTCAAACCCGGCGCGGCGCAGTGCCCCCAACAGGCGGGATGCCGCCGCGGGAATGCTGATTTTGATTTGCGGTTCATGGCCAGACAAGGCGGTCACTTCCCCTCTGCAAGTATTTCAGCCGCACGGCGGTTTATCAGCCAAAGTTCCATTCTTCGGCAAGGTCTACGCAGCAGGCCACACAATCGCCTTCCTCACGCAGGGCGGCAATCTTAGCTTCAGCTGCTTCGGCATCCGGCATCCAGGTAACAATAAAAAAGTTCTCCGCCGGAACGCCATAATACACCCAGGTGCCATCGGCACGCACCAGGTCTGCCAGGTGGTCCAGTTCCTCGCCGTCGGTCAGGCCCTGGCCTTCTTCGGCGTAAATCATTTCCGGCTGCACCTGCATGGAATCGATCACGGTAATGCTGCTGTTGATGTAAGTATCGCGGTCGGTGCTCTGGTCGCTGTTTTTCCACGCGGTGGCAAACGCTTTTACAAGCAGCTCCCGCACTTCCAGCATTTTATCGCCTTGCTGATACATGATAACTCTCTGCCTTTCAATTTATAAATATATGAATACAGTATAACACGAAACAGGCCTGCACGCCATAAGAATAGAAAGAATTTTGGCGCGCGCTCCGTAGGGCAATGCCGAGCAGTGCTTTACCCCCGCCGCATATACAAAATCGGGTACGGGCCGCCCTGTTCATCCAGCTCACTGCGGCGATATACGGCAAAGCCCATGTGCCGGTAAAAACCGGCTGCCGCCGGGTTCTGCTCGTTCACGGTTCAGCTCACTCACGCCGTACTGCTCCATGCCAAGGCACAGCAGGCGGGCACCAAGGCCCTGGCCGCGCGCCTCCGGGTCCAGAAAGAGCATTTCCAGCCGGTTCTCCTGCACGCCCATAAAGCCGACCGGTGTGCCGCTTTCATCCTGCGCAACAATCAGGTGTTCCACCCCGCACAGGGCCTGCGGAACATAAGTACGGATAGCGGCAATTTCCGGCGCAGACAAAAACAGGTGGGTTGCCTGCACAGAGCGCTGCCATACCTCCACCAGCTGTTGGACCAGCTGCGGGGGCGGGCAGAAACTTCGGCTATTTTCACGGTGATATCCTCTCTTTTGTTTTATGCTCTAAGGCAACACCGCACAATTCCCGCCTTGCGGCTTAAGCACCGCTCCGGCGGCTGCGGCACGGCATCTGCGTTGCCAA
>PPYF01219940.1_pt1 | contig 31192 bp, 34 predicted proteins | sample 1559871 | NCBI WGS metagenome assembly PPYF01 (sample SAMN08240021, study PRJNA423297) | Human gut metagenome, whole genome shotgun sequencing project.
ATTCCCATATACACTGGATGTTACCGGAGCTCCGGGAGTCAGCGAAGGTACATTATATGTGTCAGAAGTAGTGGATGGTACGATCCAACAGCTGGGACAGTATCCACTTACTTTCAAGAAAGCAGAGTAATACATGCAGGGTAAGATCATCAAAGGAATAGCGGGATTCTATTATGTATACGGAGAAGATGAAGTGCTATATGAATGTAAAGCCAAGGGAATCTTCCGCAAAGATAATCAGAAACCGCTGGTAGGTGATAATGTGGAAATCACAATACTTGACCAGCAGGAACAAACGGGCAATCTGATCCGAATCCTTCCACGCAAGAATTCATTGATTCGTCCGGCAGTTGCAAATGTTGACCAGGCGTTTGTGATCTTTGCACTTGAAAATCCCAAACCCAATTTTATGCTGTTGGACCGCTTCCTGATCATGATGGAACAGGCAGAGGTTCCGGCAGTGATCTGCTTTAATAAAAAAGATCTTGCATCGGAAGAAGAAACCCGGACATTATGTGAAACTTACAGAAACTGCGGTTATCAGGTGATCCTTTCTAGTGCACTTGAAAAAGAGGGACTGGATGAGATACACAGGATCCTGAAGGGAAAGACAACAGTTGTTGCAGGACCTTCCGGAGTCGGTAAGTCTTCCCTGACGAATCTTTTGCAGGGAGAAGTACAGATGGAGACCGGCGAGATCAGCCGTAAGCTGAAGAGAGGCCGGCATACGACCAGACATTCACAGGTAATTCCGGTTGGAGAAGATACGTTTCTGATGGATACACCAGGATTCTCGTCTTTATATCTGATGAATATGGAAGAGCAGGATCTGAAAAATTATTTTCCAGAATTTCGAAAATATGAGGATACATGCAGATTTCAGGGATGCAGACACATCCATGAACCGGGATGCAGAGTAAAAGAAGCTTTGGAGAATGGTGAGATCAGCAGACTCCGATATGAAGATTATCTAAGTTTATATGAAGAATTGAAAGAGAAAAGGAGATATTAAATGGAATATCGATTGTGCCCCTCAATTTTGTCGGCAGACTTTAACCGTTTGGGCGAACAGATTCAGACTTTGGAAAAAGCAGGAGTTGAATGGCTTCACATTGATGTTATGGATGGAGATTTTGTGCCGAGTATTTCGTTTGGAATGCCGGTGATCCGTTCTATCCGCAAAGAATCCAAAATGTTTTTTGACGTACATCTGATGGTATCGGCACCGGAACGTTATATTCAGGATTTTGTGGACTGTGGTGCAGATTCCATTACGGTACATGCAGAAGCATGTGAGGATCTGGAGAGAGCAATTGAACTGATCAGAGATGCTGGCGTCAAAGTCGGAGTTTCTATTAAACCGGCAACTCCGGTAAATGATATCAGCCATCTTCTGGAAGATGTGGATATGGTTCTTATTATGACCGTACAGCCAGGGTTCGGTGGTCAGAAATATCTTCCGGAATGTACAGGGAAGATCGTGGAGCTGAAGGAACTGATCGACAGAGAAGAACTGAATGTAGATATACAGGTGGATGGCGGAATCAACGATGAAACGATGGAAACTGTTATGAAAGCCGGTGCGAATCTTCTGGTTGCAGGTTCTTATGTATTTAGTGGTGATCTGGAAACAAATGTTTACAGTATACAGAAAAAGATGGACAAGATTAAATCAGAGATTGATTGAGGAAGAGCATGAAAGATGTGATCATCGTAAGCGGGGGCAATATCCAAAGAGATTTTGCCCTCGATTTTTTGAAGAAAAACAAAACAGAAAAAGTAGATCTGATCGCAGCAGACAGAGGTGTTGAATTTTTTAAAGGAACAGATTGGCAGCCGGAGGTAGCAGTAGGAGATTTTGACAGCCTTTCGGCTGAGGGGGCATTGTATCTGCAAGGGCTGAGGGAGACAGAGATTATGCGTCTGAAGCCGGAAAAAGATGATTCGGATACACAGTCTGCCGTGAATTTTGCGATTGACCGTGGTGCTGAGCGGATTACGATCCTGGGTGCGACCGGAAACCGGATCGATCACCTTATGGCTAATTTCGGACTGCTGGTACATGGAAGGAACCGAGGTGCGGATATCATACTGGTCGATCAGTGGAATTATATGAAACTGATCGAAAGTCATACAGTTCTTAAGAAAGAGGAACAGTTTGGCAAATATGTTTCTTTCTTTTCGCTGGAGGGAGATCTGACAGGTCTGACACTGAGAGGGTTCAAATATCCACTGAATAAATATCATCTGAAAGTTTCAGACAGTGGACTTACAGTCAGTAATGAAATTGTAGATGAAGAGGCATGTGTAGAGTTTGATGCAGGCTCCTTACTGATGCTGATGACAAGAGACTGACTGAAAAACAGCGAGGGGAATACGCTTGACAGATGAAACTGACAGAGGTATACTTTAAAAGATAATTTTATAAGAAAACCAATGAGAGTGAACAGAGTTCATGAAGGGGTGCACCACCGCGGGTGTATTTCTTTGTGGACTCTTTTTTGTTGGTTTCACACAGGAGGACAGCATATGATCACAGTAAATGGAGTAAAAAGAACTCTGGAGCAGCCGTTATCTGTTACAGAATATCTGGAGAAGAACCAGTATGTACCAGTACAGGTTGCCATTGAATTAAATGACCAGATTCTGGCAAGAGAACTTTATGGAAGCACAATTTTGAAAGAAGGGGACGTTATGGAAATCGTTAGTTTTATGGGCGGCGGAAGCGGCAGGAATGAAGAAATGGACAGAACAGAAGATAAACTGATTCTTGGAGGACATGAATTTACATCCCGTTTTATTCTTGGATCCGGTAAATTTTCACTGGATCTTGTAAAAGCATGTATTGAAAAAGCAGGAACACAGATCATTACGCTTGCTCTTCGCCGTGCAAATCAGGGGGGACTTGCGAATATTCTGGACTACATTCCAAAGAACATTACGCTTCTTCCAAATACCTCCGGAGCGAGAAATGCAGAGGAGGCTGTGCGTATTGCGAGACTTTCCAGAGAGCTTGGATGTGGAGATTTTGTCAAGATTGAAGTAATCCATGATTCCAAATATCTTCTTCCGGACAACTATGAAACGATCAAGGCAACAGAGATTCTGGCAAAAGAAGGGTTTGTAGTTATGCCGTATATGTATCCGGATCTGAATGCAGCAAGAGACCTGGTCAATGCCGGTGCAGCATGTGTAATGCCTCTTGGATCTCCGATTGGTTCCAATAAAGGAATCTGCACAAAAGAATTTATCCAGATACTGATTGATGAGATTGATCTTCCGATCATTGTAGATGCCGGAATTGGAAGACCATCCCAGGCATGTGAGGCAATGGAAATGGGAGCTGCCGCTGTTATGGCAAACACTGCAATCGCAACTGCAGGTGATGTACAGGTGATGGCAGAAGCATTTAAAAAAGCAATTGAAGCAGGCAGAAGTGCTTATTTATCTGGATTTGGACGGACTTTGGATAAGGGAGCCAGTGCTTCTTCACCGCTTACGGGATTTCTGCACGACTAAAGACTATCAGATAAAGGAGAAGACAAAATGTCATCAAATACAACAGAACATGGCGAACATTTTAACGAGAGTATCGTCAATGAAGTAATTCTGGAAGATATGAAAAAAAACCGTATCGATCATATGAAATATCTTCCGGGAATGGAGACAATGGAAGAGTCCGATGTTATGGAACAGGTCATCACAGCGATGAATGCCTATGATTATGATAAGTATACAGAAAAGGATGTCCGCAGAGCACTGGAACATGACAATCGGACGGTTGAGGACTTCCAGGCACTTCTTTCTCCTGCGGCACTTCCACTTCTGGAAGAGATCGCGCAGGCGGCGAGAGTGGAGACAAGAAAACATTTTGGAAACAGTGTATATATGTTTACACCAATCTATATCGCAAACTACTGTGAAAATTACTGCATCTACTGCGGTTTTAACTGCCACAATAAAATTCGCCGTGCACAGCTGAATGCAGAGGAAATTGACAAAGAGATGGCAGCAATCGCAAAGACCGGTCTCCAGGAAATTCTGATTCTTACCGGAGAGAGCCGTGTAAAGTCCGATGTGAAATATATTGGTGAGGCGTGTAAGATCGCAAGAAAATATTTCAAAGTGATCGGGCTGGAAGTTTATCCGATGAATTCGGATGAATATCATTATCTGCATGAATGTGGAGCCGATTATGTGACTGTTTTCCAGGAAACTTACAATTCAGATAAGTATGAAACACTTCATCTGGCCGGACATAAACGAATTTTTCCATATCGTCTGAATGCACAGGAACGTGCATTGAAAGGTGGTATGCGCGGTGTTGGTTTTGCTGCGCTTCTGGGACTGGATGATTTCCGTAAAGATGCCTTTGCTACCGGTTATCATGCCTGGCTTCTTCAGAGAAAATATCCACATGCTGAGATTGCATTTTCCTGCCCGAGACTGCGTCCAATCATTAATAATGACCGGATCAATCCGATGGATGTGCATGAACCTCAGCTTCTGCAGGTAGTCTGTGCATATCGGTTGTTTATGCCATTTGCCAGTATTACGGTTTCCACCAGAGAGTGCGAAAGAGTTCGTGACAATCTGGTTAATATTGCGGCAACCAAAATTTCCGCCGGGGTTAGTACAGGTATTGGAAGCCATGTAGAGGATATCGAAGACAAGGGAGATGACCAGTTTGAAATTTCAGACGGAAGATCTGTGGATGAAGTATATCAGGCCCTTTTGAATCATGATCTTCAGCCGGTCATGAACGATTATGTCTATCTGTAAAGAAAAAAATGGTGCCAGAAATGAAAATGCTGGTGCTGCAGAATATAGAAATATAATAGCAGTAACGAACCGAAAACTCTGTGAAAGACCTTTTCTTGAACAGGTGGAGAGAATCTGCCAGATACATCCCAAAGCACTGATCCTGCGGGAAAAAGATCTTTCAGAGTCTGCATATGAAGCAATGGCAGGACAGGTTCTTAAGATCTGTGGCAGATATGATACACCTTGTATGCTCCATAGCTTTGTAGAAGTGGCTCGGCGACTGCACCATCCATATATTCATCTGCCTCTTTTTTTACTGGAAGAGTATTGTGGAAAACTCAATGATTTCCGAATAGTAGGTTCGTCCATCCATTCTCCGGAGGAAGCGGTCAGGGCACAGAAAGCAGGCGCAACCTATGTGACGGCGGGCCATGTTTATGTGACAGACTGCAAGAAAGGGCTTCCACCACGTGGACTTGAATTTCTGAAAGAAGTCTGTACAAAGGTAACAATTCCGGTGTATGCTATAGGAGGAATTCATGCAGGAACCGGACAGATACAGGAAGTAATGGACTGTGGGGCATCCGGCGGCTGCATCATGTCGGAGATGATGAAAATTTGATAGAATATGAACTGATACGTTCCAACAGAAAGACATTGACGATTCAGGTAAAACCAGACGGAAGTGTTATCGTACGGGCACCGGTCCCTGGCGAAATACAGGATTGCGAAATTTGTAAAAGATCATGAAACGTGGATATTTGCACAGCAGGAGAAACTGGAGAAATGTCATGAGAATATGCATGTGATCACAGACGAAGAGCGTCAGGAAGGAATTTTGCAAGCAAAAAAGATCTTTCCTGAACGTACCGCATATTTTGCAGAAAGGATGGGAGTTACCTATAACAGAATCACGATCCGGGAACAGAAAACCCGTTGGGGAAGCTGCAGTTCTGCGGGAAATCTCAACTTCAACTGGAAGCTGGTACTGATGCCATCGGAACTTCTTGATTATGTGGTTGTCCACGAACTGGCACATCGTAAAGAAATGAATCATTCGCCGCGTTTCTGGGCAGTTGTGGAAAAAGAACTGCCGGATTACCGCGAGCGAAGGGAAAAATTGAAAAAAATGGGAAAACAGCTGGGATAAAACCTGGCTGTTTTTTTGCCATTCATGTAAAAGTAATGTATAATATAAATATTTACTGACGAATTATATCAGATAAGGCAAGGAGGCAGAACATGATGAAAAATATGGTCATATATTTACTGGCAGTCAATTTCATTACTTTTCTGTTGTACGGAGACGATAAGAGCAGAGCACGGTGTCATGCCTGGAGGATCCCGGAGAAAGTTCTGATGGGGGCTGCAGTTATAGGCGGAAGCATCGGAGCTTTACTTGGGATGAGTATTTTTCATCACAAAACAAGAAAACCGAAATTTTATATAGGTATTCCGCTGATCATGCTCATAGAATTTGGTCTGGCAGCCTGGGTTTGGTATACAGGTGGACATTTCTGAGCAGACTGTAGAGAACAATAGTGAAAATATGCAAGAAAAGAGGATAAAAACATGCCAGGAACATTGATCTGTTATGGAGATTCCAATACATATGGATATGATCCGCATGATACAAATGAAGGAAGATATCCCAAAGAGGTCCGATGGACGGGAATACTGGATACAGAGACAGACTGGAAAGTCGAAAATCATGGTGTAAATGGACGAAGCATACCACATACGGTCAGCACTGTAAAATTTGCCTGTCAGCAGGTTCGAGACTGGCATCGAAAGCCGAATTCGGTATGGCTTCTGGTAATGCTTGGAACAAATGATCTTCTGGAAAATCCGGATTTTACAGCAGCGGATGTGGCAAAGAGGATGGAACGCTTTCTGAAGCGAATGATGGAAGAAGCAGGACTTGCAAGCAGAAAGATGCGCCTTCGTCTGATCGCACCGCCGGCAATGCAGGAAGGACAGTGGGTGGGCCGTCCGGAACTTCTGACGGAATCCCGCAATCTGGGAAAAGAATATAAAAGGATTGCAAAGCGCCTTGGGATTGCTTTTACAGATGCCAGTGGATGGGAAATCCCGACAATTTACGATGGAGTTCATTTTACGGAAGAAGGACACCGTATTTTTGCAGAAAACATTCGAAAAGAATTAAATATTTAAGAATGATAAGGAAAAAAGACAATGGTAAAGGTAGATTTGATCACGGGCTTTCTTGGCTCTGGTAAGACCACATTTATAAAAAAATATGCCCGTTATCTGATGGAACAGGGACAGAACATCGGCATCCTTGAAAATGATTTCGGAGCCATCAATGTGGATATGATGCTTCTTCGTGAGCTGGAAGGTGAGAACTGTGAGCTAGAAATGGTAGCCGGTGGCTGCGATAAAGACTGTTACAGAAGACGTTTCAAAACAAAACTGATCGCAATGGGAATGTGTGGTTACGACAGAGTTCTGATCGAACCGTCCGGAATCTTCGATGTAGATGATTTCTTTGATGCACTTCATGAAGAACCACTGGACCGCTGGTACCAGATTGGGAATGTGATTACAGTTGTGGATGCGAGTCTGGAAAAAACACTTTCAAAGGAAGCGGATTACGTGCTGGCTTCGGAAGTTGCCAACGCAGGATGTGTACTCTTAAGCAAAACACAGGATGCATCTGCAGAAGAAATTCGACAGACAGTTGCACATCTGAACCGTGCATTGCAGGAGATTCACTGTTCAAGAGTTTTGAAAGACGAAGTGATCTGCAAGGACTGGGAAGACTTCACAGAAAAAGAATTCAAAAAAATCCTGGAGTCCGGTTATTTGGTCGAGGATTATGAGAAACTGTATGCAGATCAGGACGAAATTTTTCAGACATTATTTTTTATGGATGAGAAGATTGCTGTATCAAAAGCAAAACATGCAGCCAAAAAAATCTTTGAAGATCCTGCCTGCGGTGGAGTTTTGCGTATTAAAGGATTTTTGCAGGATGGAGAAAACTGGCTGGAACTGAATGCAACGCAGCACGAGATAAGCTTAAAACCAATCGGTGCAGGACAGGATGTGCTGATCATCATCGGCGAGAAATTAAACGAGGAGAAAATTAGATATTATTTGGAATGATCTGCTGTGTTAAAGAATACAGCATAGAGGAAGTAATGGAGGAACAATACAAAATGTCTGTTGAAACAAGAATACTATTTACGGATCTGGATGGAACTTTACTGAATGATCATAAGGAGGTGACATCGGGAAACCAGGCGGCAATTGATGAAGCTCTGGCATGTGGACATAAGATCGTAGTCTGCACAGGGCGTCCTCTGGCAAGTGCGCGTGTCTGCGCGGCAAAAGCCGGACTGGATAAAGAAGGCTGCTATGTGATCTGCTTTAACGGAGGACAGATCTATGATCCATATCATGAAAAGACCGTTTACGGTAAAACCTTCTCAAAGGAAACTGCGGCAAAGATCATCGGGGAAGCTATGAAGCGTGATCTGCATATTCAGAGTTACTCAGATACACATATTCTTTCTGCCAGGGATACGGAAGAACTTCACAGATATGCAAAGATCAATCAGCTTCCCTACAAGGTTGTAGAATGTGCGGCAGATGTTGTGCCGGAGGATCCGTATAAACTGATCGCGATCACACCGGCAGAACAAAAAGAGAAAAATATTTGTTTTCAAAAAGAAGTGATCTCGCAGTATGCAGGAGAAGTACACAGCTTTTTTTCTAATGACTGTTATCAGGAAATCGTACCAGAGGGAATATCCAAGGGATTTGCGGTTCGATGGTTCTGCGATTATCTGGGAATCCCGATTGAGAATTCTGTAGCCGCCGGAGATGCACAGAACGATGTGGAAATGCTGAAAGCGGCCCATGTGGGAGCTGTCATGTGCAATGCTTTTCCGGGAATTGCGGAATATGGAAACTATGTGACGGAACACGATAATAACCATGACGGAGTGGCGGAGATCATTCATAAATTTATATTGAAAGATGCCTGAGAAATCAAAGTAGAAGATATCATTGCAATTCGGAAATGATCCCCCGGGGGTAACTGTAAGCAGGATATCGGATTTATGGGGATATAGACTTTTTTACACATGTGTGATAAGATTGAATAAGTATAAAATCTAATAAAATAACGAAATGGAGAACTATAGAGAAATGAAACTTGGAATTGTAGGACTGCCAAATGTAGGAAAAAGTACACTGTTTAATTCACTGACAAAAGCCGGAGCAGAATCTGCCAATTATCCGTTCTGTACCATAGATCCGAATGTTGGGGTTGTTACTGTACCGGATGAGAGACTGAAACTTCTGGGAGATTTTTATCACTCAAAGAAAGTAACACCGGCGGTGATCGAATTCGTTGATATCGCCGGACTTGTAAAGGGCGCTTCCAAAGGTGAGGGACTTGGAAACCAGTTCCTGGCAAACATTCGTGAGGTAGACGCGATCGTACATGTTGTACGCTGTTTTGAAGATCCGAATGTCATTCATGTAGACGGAAGCATTGATCCGCTCAGAGACATTGAGACGATCAATCTGGAACTGATCTTTTCTGATATTGAGATCCTGGAACGTCGAATCGCCAAAGTTACCAAAACAGCCCGTATGGACAAAGAGGCTGCAAAAGAACTGGATTTCCTTCAGAGAGTGAAGAAGCATCTGGAAGACGGCAATATGGCAATCACTATGGAACTTGAAAATGAAGATGAAGAAGCATGGATGGGAACCTATAATCTGCTTACCTGGAAACCGGTCATTTATGCTGCCAATGTAAGTGAGGACGATCTTGCAGATGACGGAGAATCCAATGCTCATGTACAGGCGGTACGTAAATATGCAGCAGAGCAGAAGAGCGAAGTATTTGTGATCTGTGCAGAAATTGAGGAAGAAATTTCTGAACTTGATGATGATGAGAAAAAAATGTTCCTCGAAGATCTGGGGCTGAAAGAGTCCGGTCTTGAGAAACTGGTAAGGGCAAGCTACAGACTTCTGGGCTTGATGAGCTTTCTGACATCAGGAGAAGATGAGACTCGTGCATGGACGATCAAAATCGGAACAAAGGCGCCACAGGCAGCCGGTAAGATTCATACAGACTTTGAAAGAGGATTTATCAAAGCAGAGGTTGTGAATTATCAGGATCTTCTGGACTGTGGTTCTTATGCAGGTGCAAGAGAAAAAGGACTTGTCCGTATGGAAGGTAAAGAATACATCGTACAGGATGGAGATGTGATCCTGTTCAGATTCAATGTATAAAAATCGATAGCCTTAAAGGTATATCGGTTTCTGTACAACATATCCGATAATACGAAGTGTATGATAAAGGGGTTTTATGGAGATAACAGTAAGATTTCCGAATCTAGGGTTTTTGTTTGAATATGAGGACAGAACTTTTTCTGTTCTTGGATTTGATATCACAATATACGGGATACTGATGGCTGTAAGTCTGCTTATTGGGCTGGGGATGATTCTTCTCTGCGCCAGATGGCAGAAATTGAATCTGAATCTCTGCCTGGGTGCGTCAATCTCGGCACTGGTCGGTGGAGTGATCGGAGGCAGGCTTTATTACATTGCTTTTTCATGGAGTCAGTTCAGTGGTAAATCCTGGAAGATCCTGTGTGATATACGCAGTGGCGGTATATCTATTTATGGAGCAATTCTGGGGGGCGTGCTTGTGGCAGCTCTCTTCTGCCGGCTCAGCAGAACGTCATTCTGGAAAATGGCAGATATTGTATGTATGGGATTGCTCAGCGGACAGATAATAGGTGTATGGGGAAACTTTTTTAACAGAGAGGCTTTTGGCGAGTACACAGACAGTCTGTTTGCAATGGGACTTCCGATGGATTCCGTACAGAAGAGCGCAGTGACAAAGCTGATGAAACAGCATCTGGTAACTTTCAGAGATATGGATTATATTCAGGTACATCCACTGTTTTTCTATGAAAGTATCTGGTGTCTGCTACTGCTTCTGATTTTGCTGCTTTATACCTGGAGAAAAAAATTTGAAGGTGAGATCTTTCTCAGATATCTTGCAGGATACGGGCTGGGCAAGTGTGTGATCGAGTGGCTTCGTACGGATAAACTGTATATTCCGAAGACAAAGATACCGGTTTCCCTGCTTGTGTCTGCTGCGCTTTTCCTGATCTGTGGCATTGTTGCGACAGTGCGGAGGATTCTTTCAAAGAAAAGAGAGAAGGTCAGCAGACGCAGGAGAGAGGAGCGTAATGCCGCAGAAGAGAAAAATGATGGCAGCAGACTGGAAGACATTCATAACTTTGATAATGTACAGGATGAGTTCAGAGACATTCTTGAAGAACTGGATAGAGCGGGAAAGATGGTGGCTGAAGAAGATACGGAATCAAATGAGTCGGAAGATTCAAAATTCGCAGAAACTGCTGAAACGACAGAAACGGAAGTTTCAGAGTCTGTCGAAGATGCGGAAGCAGCAGAAGCTCCGGCGTCTGCAGAAACTGTTGAATCAGAGAATAAGGGAACGGAGGGATCTGCCGAATCAGCTGAGGCTGAGCCAGAGGCTGGACCGGATGATCGCGAAGATGTATAAATAATAAACGGGTAACATGAAAATAGATATGTGACAGAGTTAAAGGGGGTTCTCCAAAGGGAGGACCCCTTCGCTTTTTAAACAACTTTGAAAATTAGAAAATCTTCTGTAATACTCTCGTAAAATATGGCAATTTTCCGCTTAAAATGTATAAAATTGTTCAGAAAAAAACTACGATTCCCACTTGTATTTTCAAGGTAAATAGGTTAGAATGATTTTATAAGTGGTAGAAAGTGGTGAATAGTGGTGGCGAATGGAGGGAATGTGGCATATTTATCCATTTCCGCCGGCAGATACGAAGGGGAGAATCGTATCTCACGAGAGTAGGTGAGTTTATATGTTCATGGGCGAATACAATCATACAATCGACGCGAAGGGGCGTCTGATCATCCCTTCCAAATTCAGAGAACTCCTGGGAGAGGAGTTTGTTCTGACAAAGGGACTTGATGGTTGTCTCTCTATTTATCCTATGGATGAATGGAATGCCTTTGAAGAAAAACTCAGAGCCTTACCACTTACAAACAAAAATGCCAGAACCTTCACACGTTTCTTTGTAGCAGGTGCGACAAACTGTGAACTGGACAAGCAGGGGAGAATTCTTGTACCGCAGACGTTACGGGAATTCGCTGGTCTGGAAAAAGACGTTGTGCTCACCGGAAACCTCAACAGAATTGAGGTATGGAGCAAAGAGAAGTGGAGCGAGAATTGTGATTATGATGATATGGACAGTATTGCAGAGGGTATGCAGGACATGGGTATCATCATCTAAGCATTACGCCGGAAAGAAATCCAACAGGAGACGGATATGGAATTTAAACACAAATCTGTATTACTGGAAGAAACCATCGATGGTTTAAGGGTAAAACCTGATGGTACTTATGTGGATGGAACTCTGGGAGGAGCAGGGCACGCACAGGAAGTGTGCCGCAGACTTTCTGCCAAGGGGAGATTTATTGGCATAGATCAGGACCAAGATGCAATAGTTGCTGCGAGTGAACGGTTGTCCGCCTATGGTGACAGAGTTCAGATTATTCGCAGCAATTATTGTTACATGGCGAATGAGCTGAAGAACCTGGGAATTCAGAAAGTTGATGGAATTGTTCTGGACCTGGGAGTTTCGTCTTATCAGTTAGACAATGAAGAGCGTGGATTTACCTATCGTGTGGATGCACCGCTGGATATGAGAATGGACCAGAGACAGAGCCGCACAGCTGCGGATATCGTGAATTGTTATGATGAAAGAGAACTGTACCGTATCATTCGTGATTACGGTGAAGATAAATTTGCAAAAAACATTGCAAAACATATTGTGGCTGCGAGAGCCAAAGCACCGATTCAGACAACCGGAGAACTGACCGAGATCATACGACAGTCGATTCCGATGAAAATCCAGGCAACTGGAGGACATCCTGCAAAGAGAACTTTTCAGGCAATCCGAATTGAACTGAACCGGGAACTTGATGTTCTGAGAGAATCACTGGATGGGATGATCGATCTTCTGGATGATGGCGGAAGAATCTGTATTATTACCTTTCATTCTCTTGAGGACAGGATTGTAAAAACAATTTTCCGAAAAAATGAAAATCCATGTACCTGTCCACCGGATTTCCCAGTATGTGTATGTGGCAAGAAATCCAAAGGAAAAGTGATCACGAGAAAACCGATTCTGCCAAGTGAGACAGAAATGGAAGAGAATCCGAGATCTAAGAGTGCAAAACTCAGAATCTTTGAAAGAAGATATCTTTAATTAAGTATAGAAGTAGAAAGTTGTGAGATGTAGATGGAGAGGACGAACAGAGCAGTCACATCCAGAAAAAACAGAACAAATGCCAGAAATGCCCGTGGAATGTATGTGGATGGGAATGTGGTGCGAAGACTGCAGGAAGTTCCTGCGAGACCGTATCAGGCTCCTGGAGCGCAGACCGCGCGGCGAGTTCGTGAAAATATGCCGGAGAGACCGGCAGCTCAACCGAGACAGCTCAGTCGGGAAGCACAGAGAAACAGAGAAAAAGCAAAGAGCATGGGACGCGGTTTTGTGGTGTTCCTTGCAGTGGTAAGTGTTGCCGTACTTTTTTGCTGTGTCAATTATCTTCAGCTGAAATCGGAGCTGACAGGTAAGATAAAAACAGTTGCTTCTCTGGAAACAGAACTGTCACAGATTAAAGAAGACAACAATGCATATGAGAGTCAGGTAACTTCAGATGTGGATCTGAATACGATCAAGAAGCTTGCCATAGGGCGTCTGGGAATGAATTATCCGAAAGATGACCAGAAAAAGACTTATACTATGCCGAGTAACAGTTATGTAAGACAGTATCAGGAAGTTCCTGAGTCCAAGAGGTGATAGATCATTGAGCAATACCAATACGAGGAATCGAAGAAGACCTCAGAAAAAAATTAATCACAAAATGAGAGGAAAGCTAGTAGGACTATTCGCTGTAGTGCTGCTAGCTTTAGTTGGTTTACTGGGCAGAATTACTTATATTAATGCTACCAGTGGCAAAAAATACAAAAAACAGGTTCTGACACAGGCACAGCAGAAGTATCAGAACAGTATTCTTCCGGCAAAAAGAGGAGATATTTATGACCGTAACGGTAATATCCTGGCGACAAGTCAGAAAGTGTATTCTGTGATCCTTGACTGCAAGACCGTCAACTCTGATGAAAAATATGTAGAACCGACAGTAAGAGCACTGACAGACGTGCTGGGACTTGATGAAGACAAGATTCGGTCGATCCTTTCCGCCGAGGATACGAAGAACAGCCAGTATCAGATCCTGAAGAAGCAGCTCTCCATGGATGAGAAAAAAGCCTTTGAAGATTATGAATTTCCGGCTGAAGACAGCGAGCTGTCAGATGCACAGAAAGCAGAGCGGGCAAATATAAAAGGGGTATGGTTTGAAGAAGATTATCTGAGAAGTTATCCGTTTAATGAGCTTGCAAATGATGCGATTGGATTTACACTTTCCAGAGATACGGCAGACGTAGGACTGGAGAGTTACTATAACAGTACGTTGATGGGGACGGATGGCCGTCAGTATGGATATATCAATGACAATGCAGATGTGGAACAGACGATCATCGATCCGAAAGACGGACAGAGTATTGTAACAACCTTGGATGTGGGTGTACAGCAGATTGTTGAAAAATATGTTAATGGATTTAAAGAAGCCATGGGAGCAAAAAATATCGGTGTGATCGCAATGAAGCCATCTACCGGTGAGATCATTGCCATGGATGGTGGGGACCGCTATGATCTGAATGATCCGCGAGATCTTTCCAGCAAGTATTCCGAAGAAGAAATTGCGGCAATGAGTGATGAAGATACAGTGACGGCGTTGAATGCCATGTGGAGTAACTTCTGTGTTACTGAGACATATGAACCGGGATCTGTTGTGAAGCCGATCGTTATGGCGGGAGCACTGGAAAAAGGCAAGATTTCAGAAACAGATACTTTTGTCTGTGATGGTGGCCAGACGTTTGGTGCGAATGGTGATACGTATATCAAGTGTGCGGTATGGCCGGATGCGCATGGTACAGAGGCACTGCGGGATGTTATTGCAAATTCCTGTAATGATGCGATGATGCAGATAGCAGCAAAAATGGGAACAGAACAGTTCCTGAAGGCACAGACATTGTTCAACTTTGGAAGCCGCACGGGAATCGATCTTCCAAATGAGGGATCAGGTGTTATTCATACGGCAGATACCATGGGTGAAACAGAACTTGCCTGTTCTGCATTTGGACAGGGATTTACCTGCACGATGCTCCAGGAGATCAATGCAATGTGTTCTGTTATCAATGGAGGCTCCTATTATCAGCCTCATCTGGTAAGTGAGATCAAAGACAGCGGTGGTTCAACTGTAAAGAAATTTGATTCGATTCTTATGAAACAGACAGTCTCTTCAGAGATATCAGCAGATATCCGTTCTTACATGCAGGCCAGCGTGCAGGAAGGTACCAGTAGTACATCCAAGGTACAGGGTTACAGTTCCGGTGGTAAAACAGGTACTGCCGAAAAACTTCCGCGAGGAAATGGTAAATATCTGGTTTCATTTATTACATTTGCTCCGGTAGATGATCCGCAGATTCTGCTCTATGTAGTTGTGGATGAACCGAATACAGAGGACCAGGCCGACAGTAAATATCCGCAGTATATCGCGCAGGGAATTCTGTCAGAACTTCTTCCGTATCTGAATGTTATTCCGGATGAATCTGAAGACGGCAGTGTTCCTGAGACAGAACTCTGGGAAGGATTTAAAGGCCACCTGGTAGATGTATCCGGAAGTAGTGTGGATGAAAAGGGAAATCTGGTGGATGGCAGTGGAAACCGCGTGGATCTTGAAGGAAATCGTATTGATGAAAATGGCTATCTTTTAAATGACAACGGAGAACACAAGCTGGATGATAACGGACAGTATATCATGTCCACATATCTGATTACGTCTTCTTCGGATTCAGACACTACGTTGAAGGAAGCGATTTCAGATACCAATGTTCCTGCACCACCAGAAGAGGATGAATCGGACACTACAGAAAATAACGATATGGAAAGCGAAGGCATCACAAACGAAGAGGCCGGGCTGGATTAAATAAAGAGTCGTACACATCTCCTCTGGAGAACAGTCATATATTGTTAAGACTGTTTTCCAGAGGATTTTTTTATGAAAAAAAATTATACATTTCATAAAAGGAAAGTGTGGATCGTTTTCTTTTTGTGTCTGCTGATGATCTTGTGTCTGATTGGCAGACTGATCTATCTTATGGGCTTTCGTTCGGATTATTATTATGAAAAAGCGGAGGATCTTCATGAACGGGAAAGAGACATTAAGGCCGCACGTGGTGAAATTGTGGACGCAAAGGGAAAAGTACTTGCTGCAAATAAAACAGTGTGTACGATTTCTGTAATTCACAGTCAGATAAAAGAGCCGGAAAAAGTGATCGCTCTTCTGACAGAAAAACTGGGGATATCTGAGCAGACTGTACGGAAAAAAGTAGAAAAAATTTCTTCCATAGAAAGAATACGTACAAATGTGGAGAAAGAAACAGGAGATGAAATTCGAAATGCAGGATTTGCGGGGATAAAAGTAGATGAAGATTACAGGCGTTACTATCCGATGGGGATACTCGCGTCGAAGGTGCTTGGGTTTACAGGCGGGGATAATCAGGGAATCATTGGACTGGAAGTGGAATATGATGATATTCTAAAGGGAAAACCTGGAAAAATCCTGACAACAACGGATGCGAGAGGGATTGAACTGGACGGAATCGGTGAAAACAGAGAAGAACCACAAAAAGGCTATACACTGAGAATAAGTCTGGATGCAGATATACAGAAATATGTACAGCAGGCGGCACAGAAAGTGATGGAAGAAAAACAGGCCGAAAGGGTTTCCATACTCCTTATGAATCCGCAGAATGGAGAAATTTATGCCTGTGTAAATGTTCCGGAATTTGATCTGAATGAGCCTTTTGAACTGAATTCAGGCATGGATGCAGAAGGGATGAGTGAAGAAAAAAAACAGGATCTTCTGAATCAGATGTGGAGAAATCCGTGTCTGAATGATACATATGAACCGGGATCGACTTTTAAGATCATTACGATGGCAGCCGGCCTTGCGGAAGGGGTAGTATCATTGAACGATTCTTTTTACTGCCCGGGATATAAGCTGGTGGAGGACCGGCGAATCCACTGTGCGAACCGAAGAGGCCATGGAGCACAGAATTTTGTGAAAGGTGCGGAAAATTCCTGCAATCCGGTGTTTATTGAGGTGGGATTACGGCTTGGTGTGGATAAGTACTATCAGTATTTTCGACAGTTTGGACTGATGGAAAAGACCGGGATCGATCTTCCGGGAGAGGCGGGAACGATCATGCATAAAGAAGAAAATATGGGAGAAGTGGAACTTGCGACGGTATCGTTTGGACAGTCTTTTCAGATCACACCGATTCGTCTGGCAGCAACTGTGAGTTCCCTGATCAATGGTGGAACGCTGATCACTCCTCATTTTGGAGTGGCGATTGAGTCATCAGATGGAGAAACAGTAAAGGCGCTGGAATATTCCAGTGGCAGAAAGATTCTGGATGGCAAGATCTCTGAAACTGTCCGGTATATCCTGGAGCAGGTAGTTGAGGAGGGATCCGGGCGCAATGCAGCAGTGGAGGGATATCGGATTGGCGGAAAGACTGCAACATCACAGACGCTTCCCAGAAGTGCAAATCGCTATATTTCTTCGTTTCTGGGATTCGCACCGGCAAATGATCCGAAAGTTCTTGCATTGTGTATTATCCATGATCCACAGGGAATTTATTATGGAGGAACGATCGCAGCTCCCGTTGTGAGAAGCATCTTCGAAAATATACTCCCGTATCTGGGAGTTGATAAATCAGACGAAAAGCCTTATAATCAAACGTAATAAAAAACGAAAGAATGATAAGAGGTGTGAGGATGAATATTCAAGTTGTATTCCCGGTACTGATCTCATTTGCGATCAGTGTGATCCTGGGACCAGTCATCATCCCGTTTCTGAGAAAACTCAAGATGGGACAGACAGAACGAGTGGAAGGTGTGCAGTCGCATCTGAAAAAGGCAGGAACTCCGACAATGGGTGGAGTGATCTTTCTGATCGCTGCAGTGGTTACTTCTCTGTTCTATGTAAAAGACTATCCGGCAATTATTCCGGTACTGTTTCTGACACTTGGATTTGGAATCATCGGTTTTCTGGATGATTATCTGAAAGTTGTACTGAAACGTTCAGACGGACTGCTGGCATGGCAGAAATTTGGACTGCAGGTCGTTGTGACCGGTATTTTTGTTTTTTATATCCTGAACTATACAAATATTGATCTTGCAATGCGTATCCCATTCTGGCCGGATCATTATCTGAACCTTGGATGGCTTGCGATTCCGGTGCTGTTTTTTGCTGTGATCGGTACTGTAAACGGTGTGAACTTTACAGATGGCCTGGATGGACTGGCTTCCAGCGTGACTTTGATCGTAGCGGTATTTTTTACCGTAGTTTCCATTGGAACAAAGAGCGGGATCGAACCTGTGACAGGAGCCGTTGTCGGTGGACTGATGGGATTCCTTCTGTTTAATGTATATCCGGCAAAAGTGTTTATGGGAGATACCGGTTCTCTGGCACTGGGCGGATTTGTGGCAGGTGCTGCATATATGATGCAGATGCCGCTGTTTATTTTGCTGATCGGTCTGATTTATCTGGTAGAAGTACTTTCTGTCATGATTCAGGTAACTTATTTTAAAGCCACTCATGGCAAACGTATCTTTAAAATGGCGCCAATCCATCATCATTTTGAACTGTGTGGATGGTCAGAAACGAGAGTTGTAGCAGTATTTTCTGTAATTACTGCTGTTATGTGCCTGATCGCACTTCTGGCATTATAAGATGTCCGGACTAAAAGGTCAAAATCCACATGAGCTTGCTCATAGGTAATAAGGAGGAAATTAAAATGAATTTACAGGGGAAAAAAGTGCTTGTATTTGGTTCCGGAAAAAGTGGAATCGGTGCAGCAGAGCTTCTGGCGAAAGTAGGGGCGCAACCTGTCATTTATGATGGAAATAAAGATGTTGATAAAGAGACTGTAATAAAAAAAGTTCCAGATTGTAACAATATTGAAGTATATGCAGGAGAACTTCCGGAAGAAGTGCAGAAGAGACTGGATCTGGCAGTGCTGAGCCCTGGTGTACCGACGGATATTCCGCTTGTAAAGAGCTTTTATGAACAGGGACTTCCGGTATGGGGTGAGGTAGAACTTGCGTATCGTACCGGCAAGGGAAGAGTACTGGCAATTACAGGAACAAATGGCAAAACAACTACAACAGCTCTTCTGGGAAAGATTATGAGTGATGCAGAAGATTCTGTTTTTGTAGTAGGAAATATTGGAACTCCATATACATCAAAGGCACTGGAAATGAAAGATAGCTCCACAACAGTGGCCGAGATCAGCAGTTTCCAGCTGGAAACGATCGAAGAGTTTGCGCCGAAGGTAAGTGCAATCCTGAATATTACGGAAGACCATCTGAACAGACACCATACGATGGAAGAATATATCCGCGTCAAAGAACTACGAAGAAATCCCTCTGGTACATACAGGAGAACTGAAACTTCTCGGACAGCACAATTTTGAGAATGTTATGGCGGCATCTGCAATGGCATATTATGCAGGTGTGTCTGTGGAAAATATCCGTAAGAGCATCTGTGCGTTCACAGCAGTAGAACACCGCATTGAATATGTCATGGAGAAAAATGGTGTTGCATATTATAATGATTCCAAGGGAACCAATCCTGATGCAGCAATAAAAGGAATCCAGGCAATGAACCGTCCGACGATCCTGATCGGTGGTGGTTACGACAAAGGTTCCAGTTATGATGAGTGGCTGAATTCTTTTGACGGGAAGGTAAGATATCTGGTGCTGATCGGCCAGACGCGTGACAAGATCAAAGAGGCGGCAGAACGTCTTGGTGTCTGCCCATGCATTCTCTGTGAAAATCTTGAGGAGGCAGTAAAGATATGTGCCGAAAAAGCCAATCCTGGTGATGCGGTACTTCTTTCACCGGCATGTGCAAGCTGGGGACAGTTTGATAATTATGAACAGCGTGGAGACATGTTCAAAGAATATGTAAGAGCATTGTAATATAAGACCAGACTTCTGTGACGGAAGTCTGGTCTTTGCATATATTAACTGTAAGAGACTCTGTGGGAGTGGATCATTTGGATGAAATTCACGTGATTGGGGGAAACTGTCTTAAGGGCAGCATAACTGTGCAGGGATCAAAAAATACAGTACTTCCGATCATGGCTGCATCACTGCTTCAGAGGGAAATCTGTGTTCTGAGAGGCTGTCCGCGTATTCTTGATGTCTGTTATATGGAAGAAATCCTTCACATTCTGGGAGTCGTTACCTGGTGGAAGGGCCATGATCTGTATCTTGACTGCAGCAAAGTCTGTGGAATGGAAATTGCCTCGGAATATACAGGAAGAATGCGTTGTTCTGTGATTCTGCTGGGAGCACTTCTAGACCGTACTCAGAAATTGTGCAAGAGAACCTGAGATTACATGGCTTTGCAGATTTCTGCAAAAGATGGGAGCACGGATCTGCCATGAGAAAGAAGGGTGCATCCGGGTTCAGGGAGTGACCTCTCTTCACGGGACAGAGATGCTGATACCGGCAGACCGGATCGTTACGGGAACATATCTTTGCGCGGCTGCAGCTTCGCGTGGATCAGTGACTGTGGAGAATGCACCTGAGGGAGAAATGGAGGCGTTCCTTGAAGTATATCGGAAAATGGGTGGACAATATGAATGGAAGAGTGGTAAACTAATAGCGAATGGAGCCGGAATACAATTTTCGGTTCCGTTTCTGGAAACAGAAGCTTATCCGGGATTCCCGACAGATCTTCAGTCACCACTGCTGGCAGTACTGACTACAGTTCCGGGAATAAGCCGCATAAGGGAGAATATATTTGAGAACCGGTTTAAGATATGCAGTGAACTTACAAAAATGGGGGCACACATAGAAGTCAGGGGAAGCGAAGTAAAGATCTGTGGAAGCAGACTAAAGGGATGCAGGCTGCGGGCAGAGGAACTGAGAGGTGGAGCAGCGCTAGTGATCGCGGCTCTTGCAGCAGATGGAGAATCTGTGATAGAGGGTGTTCCTTTTATCCGAAGAGGGTATGAAGACATTTGCAGAGATTTGAGATACCTTCAGGCAGAAATCTATATGGAGGATATCTTATCGGTTTGAGTTAATATGAGTTCAGAGGATACAGGTATTAGTTTTTTATGAGAACATCCAATTACAGGAAATTTAAAATAACAAAAAAACAGGCGAAACTGGTCGGAGGAGCTGCTGCTGTTGCTGTTCTGGCCGGGATTATTTTTTTCTTTGCTTTTTTTCATGTGTCAAAGGTGGAAGTGATGGAAAGTAACCACTATACAAAAGAAGAACTGAAGGAAATGGTTCTTACAGGAGCCTTTTCTTCTAATTCTGTTCTGGCACCGATCACATGTTCAAAAAATAATGTGCAGGGTGTGCCATATATTGAAGGATATTCCGTCAGCAGATCCGGTCGGAACTCGATCGTGATCAGTGTCCGTGAGAAAAGTGTAGTGGGTTGTATCCCATATCTTGACAGCTATGTGTATTTTGATCGAAATGGAATGTTTGTAGAAGGCGACAAGACCAGGGATGAGTCTGTCCCCTATTTTGAGGGTATTCAGGTAAAAAAAGTTGTTATGAATGAAAAACTTCCGATTAAGGATGCTGTTCTAAATACTGCGGTTGCACTTTCTACGATTTTTGCAAAAAATGATCTCCAGCCAGATTATATCCAGCTGGAGGATGATTCCACCATAGACCTTATTTATGGAGACATCACGGTAAAACTTGGAAAAGATAAATATCTGGAAGATAAAATGTCCAGAATGGTTGCGATTCTTCCACAGATTACGGGTGAGAAGGGGATCCTTCATATGGAGAATATCACAGAAAGTTCTAAAACAGTGACTTTTGAAAAAGAGGAAGAGGAAGTAACTGCAGAGAACTGGACCGGAGGTTATGATGAAAATGGTGATTATACCGGTGATGGTGAATACGATGAAAATGGCAATTATGTAGGAGCAAAACCAAAGACGGCACTTGATTATGCAAAAGAAAACTGGGTAGGCGGTTATGACGAAGAAGGCGATTATACAGGTTCCGGTGAATATGATGAAAATCAGAACTATGTTGGTTCGGAGCCGACGCAGGAACTTCTGGACAGCTTTGGAGACTGGACAGGCGGATATAATGAATCCGGTGGCTTTGATGGTGTCAGCGAGTATGACAAAGATGGCAACTACGTGGGACCTATGCCGGATAATGACGGCACTTCTTCAGGTGATACTTCGGAGGAAGATTCAGAAGAAGACAGTTCTGATACGAATACAGATTCCTCGGATGAAGATACTGAGAGCTACGGTGATGAAGAGTCGGATGGCTGGGATCAGGGAGATACAGATGAGGAATCTTATGAGTGATGGAAATGGCGAATAATAGTGAAAAAAGTATAAAAAAACAAAAATAGTAGTTGATTAATTCGAAAAAAAAATATATGATATATCTATATGCAGCCTGATACGCTGATATCAGGTAAATAAAGGAGGAAGTACATTGTTAGAGATTATGTCAAATGAAGCTGAGTCCTCTGCAAAGATTATTGTAATCGGTGTAGGCGGGGCTGGTAATAATGCAGTTAACAGAATGGTGGAAGAAGCCATCGGAGGAGTTGAGTTTGTTGGTGTAAATACTGATAAACAGGCCCTGACACTTTGCAAAGCTCCAACAGTACTTCAGATTGGTGAAAAGATTACAAAAGGCCTTGGCGCCGGTGCACAGCCGGAAGTTGGTCAGAAGGCCGCTGAAGAGAGCATAGAAGAAGTAAAACAGTTGATCGAAGGTGCTGACATGGTATTTGTTACCTGTGGAATGGGTGGTGGTACCGGTACAGGTGCAGCTCCTGTTATTGCAGCAGCAGCTAAGGAAATGGGAATCCTGACCGTTGGCGTTGTAACAAAACCTTTCCGTTTTGAAGCAAAAACACGTATGAACAATGCTCTTACAGGAATCGAGAATCTGAAGAAAGCTGTTGATACATTGATCGTTATCCCGAACGATAAACTGCTCGAGATCGTAGACCGTCGTACAACTATGCCGGAAGCACTTCGCAAAGCTGATGAGGTTCTGCAGCAGGCTGTCCAGGGAATTACAGACCTGATCAATCTGCCGGCACTGATCAACCTTGACTTCGCGGATGTTCAGACAGTTATGACAGATAAAGGAATCGCACATATCGGTATTGGTGAGGCCAGAGGAGATGACAAGGCTATGGAAGCTGTTCAGCAGGCTGTATCCTCTCCACTGCTTGAGACAACCATCAAAGGTGCTACTCATGTGATCATCAATATTTCCGGAGATATTTCTCTTATGGATGCAAATGATGCAGCAAGCTATGTACAGGAACTGACAGGTGAAGATACAAACATCATCTTTGGTGCTATGTATGATGATTCTGTTGCAGACTATGCTAAGATCACAGTTATTGCAACCGGATTATCCGATACAGCTGCAAAGACCACTCCATTTGGTACAAGAAGCAATACAACACCATTTGGTGTACGTAAACCGGCAGCAGCTACATCTGCGCCGTCTTCCAGTACAATGTCCATGCCAAGCTTCAGCCTGCCGACTATGAACAATGGTTCTTATACAGGCAAAGTTCCGACCAGCACAGTGCAGAAGAAAGATATCCAGATCCCGGATTTCCTGAGAAACAGATAGGAAGCGGCAGAATCAGAAACTGAATGTTTCAGACATAAAAAAGACGCTGTTTGATGCAGCGTCTTTTTGAGTGTCAGGATCAGAATTTGCAGGAGAAGGTATTACATTTTGTTTCGTTACATCCGTCTGTACTGCAGCCGACCACATCAATGGCAGAGGCCGTACATCTGCACTGATCGTTATAGGTACATTCCTGAGCTTTACAGTCGATGTTGATTTTTTCACAGCCGCAGTGATGAGCTTCGTTGTTTGTCATACCGGCAGTCGCACGGTCACGAAAACTTCCACAGTTTGTTTCATCTGCACGATGAGCATTATCTCCTGTAATCTCAATATCGCCTCTGGAACAGAGCTCATTTTCATTGTAAAGACATTTTGTGGCACTACATTTCAGAATTGTCATAATAGAAGCCTCCTTCTTATATAATGATATGATTATGCATAACAGCAAACGTCATGCAGGAATAGTATGCGCTGAAAAAATAAAAATATGTATAAAAAATAACTTGACATTATATAAAAGACATGATATCTTTTTAAAGTACGTGGAAAACAAAGCAGAGTTTCACTCTCACCTTAGCGCATATAATGCGGCTCAGGTTGATATATCGCAGCAGGCTGATCTACAGAGATCGGGGAATGCACAGAGATAAAAATGAAAAAGAAGTTTCATTTGGTTATCCCTGGATATAGCAGAGTGTGGAAACTGTCCATACTCTTTTTTGTTTTCATAAGACAGGGTGGAGTTACTGTTCCTATACAGTAGCTGAGAGATTCAGGTTTATCATTTATTTAAATGTATGGAGGTGTACTACAATTAGCAATTTAATGATTAACGAACAGATCAGAGACAAAGAGGTACGTTTGATCGGACCGGATGGAGCACAGCTTGGAATCGTTTCTTCAAGAGAAGCATTTGCAAAGGCTCAGGAAGCCGGACTTGATCTTGTTAAAATCGCACCGCAGGCAAAGCCGCCGGTTTGTAAAATTATCGACTACGGCAAGTATCGTTATGAGCTCTCCCGTAAGGAAAAAGAAGCTAAGAAAAAACAGAAGACAATTGACATCAAGGAAGTACGTCTTTCTCCAAACATTGATACCAATGACCTGAAGACGAAGGTCAATGCAGCAAGAAAATTTCTTTCTAAAGGAGACCGTGTTAAGGTTACATTACGTTTCCGTGGAAGAGAAATGGCACATATGGCAAGCAGCAAACATGTACTTGATGATTTTGCAGAACATCTTGCAGATGTGGCAGTTGTTGAGAAAGCCCCTAAGATTGAAGGCAGAAGCATGACAATGTTTCTCAGCGAAAAGCGTTAAGCAGTTATCACAGACAGCGTGTTTTGGCACGTGTTCTTGATAATAAGAAATAAAAAACAGTACCACGAATTAAGGAGGAAATAATTATGCCTAAGATTAAAACTTGTAGAGCAGCAGCAAAACGTTTCAAAAAAACCGGAACCGGAAAAATCATGAGAAATAAAGCTTATAAGAGCCATATCTTAACAAAGAAATCTCAGAAGAGAAAGAGAAATCTGAGAAAAGCTACTGTTGTTGATTCTACAAACCTTAAGAACATTAAGAAAGCACTGCCTTATTTATAATAATAAGCAGCAGATGATATTGGAAGACGAACAGGAGGAAATAAGAAATGGCAAGAATTAAAGGCGGATTAAACGCAAAGAAAAGACATAACCGTACATTAAAACTGGCAAAGGGTTACAGAGGAGCCCGTTCCAAACAGTATAGAGTAGCAAAACAGTCTGTTATGAGAGCACTTGCAAGCTCCTATGCAGGACGTAAACAGAAAAAACGTCAGTTCAGACAGCTCTGGATCGCTCGTATCAATGCAGCAGCAAGAATGAACGGACTTTCCTACAGCAAAATGATGCACGGACTTAAAGTTGCAAACATCGATATCAACAGAAAGATGCTTGCTGAACTTGCAGTAAACGATGCAGAAGGTTTTGCAGCACTCGCTGAAATCGCTAAAAAAGCAGTAGCATAAGTTGTAAAATTATGGAGACCGTGGAGTTCTTTATTGAACCACGGTCTTTTTTTTGAACCTAATGTCCGCTTGAGAACAACAAGAGTTTTTGAGAAAAAAACAAAATATTAAATAAATCTAAAATTTATGCTTGCAATCGTGATAAGTGAATGCTATAATCAACTACATTAAAGCTTTAGCAAATGAAAGTAAAGCTAGCTGAAGTATAAGATAGGAGGATCTTATTATGAAAAATATGAAGAAAGTACTTGCAGTAACAGCAGCAGTAGCTATGACAGCAGCAATGATGCCAACAGCAGTATTTGCAGACGACGCGGAGACATTTAAGATTGGTGTCATTGGACCAATGACAGGAGATTATGCACAGTATGGTCTTGGTGTATATCATGCAGCACAGCTTGCAGCTGAAGAAGTAAATGCAAACGGTGGATTCAACGGATATAATGTTGAAGTTCTGGCAGCAGGTGATGACCAGGGAGATCCTGAAAAAGCAGTCAATGCATACAATGACCTTCTTGACAAAGGTATGCAGATGCTTTGTGGTACTGTAACATCCGGCGCATGTATCGCAGTTGGTGCTGAAGCAGCAGAGAGTACATTCCTCTTTACACCATCCGGTACAGCAGTTGACTGTATCACATCCGGAAGCAATGAATTCCGTATGTGTTTTACAGACCCGGCACAGGGAACAAAATCTGCTGAATTTATCGGTAAACATAAGCTGGCAACAAAGGTAGCAGTTCTTTATGATTCTTCCGCAGATTACAACTCAGGTGTTAATGATGCATTTGTTGCAGCAGCTGAGGATAACGGACTTGAAGTTGTAGCTGACGAAGCTTACACAGCAGACAGCAATACAGACTTCTCTGTACAGCTTAAAAAGATCAAAGACAGTGGAGCAGATCTCCTTTTCCTTCCTAACTACTATTCAGACAATGCTCTGATTCTTCAGCAGGCACATGACGCTGGAATGGATGATATGAAGAAATTCGGTGTAGATGGTATGGACGGTATTCTTGGAGTAGAAAACTTTGATACTTCACTTGCAGAAGGCGTTATGCTTCTGACACCATTCTCAGCTACATCTGATGATGAAAAATCCAAAGCATTTGTAGATGCTTATGAAGCAGCAAACAAAGATGAAGTTCCGAACCAGTTCGCAGCAGATGCATATGATGTAATCTATGCTATGCAGCTTGCAGCAAACGATGCAGGAATTACACCGGATATGTCCAACGAAGATATCAGCGCAGCAATGTCTGCATCCATGCTGAACATTGAGCTTGATGGTCTGACAGGTAAAGCTAAATGGACAGAAGATGGTGAATGTGACAAAGAGCCAAAAGCTTTTGAGATCAAAGACGGCGCTTACGTAGAAATGAAGTAAAGAAACAGATACTGAAATTCAGAGGACGGGGGACGGTTTCCTGTTATCACAGGGCCGTCCCCTTTCTTGCGCTAATATGACATATTATTAAAGAGGTGCACTATGAGTTTTTTATCATATTTAAAAGATGGAATAAGCCTGGGCAGCATCTATGCGATCATCGCACTTGGATATACGATGGTGTATGGTATCGCCAAAATGCTTAATTTTGCCCATGGTGACGTTATCATGGTAGGTGCGTATGTGATACTTACCGCTGTTACGAGAGGAGGAATGTCTCCGGTTCTGGCCGTAGGGCTTTCAGTAATATTCTGTACAGTTCTCGGTGTTGTGATCGAGAAGGTTGCATACAGTCCGCTTCGTAAAGCATCCTCCAACCTGGCCGTACTGATCACTGCAATCGGTGTCAGTTATCTTCTGCAGAACCTTGCACTGTTGATCTTTGGTGCAGATGCAAAGAGTTTCGTAACAGTTGTGGATGTACCATCCGTTACACTGTTTAATGGAGAACTTACGATCAAAGGTATTACGATTGTAACAATTCTTGCATGTGTTGTGATCATGGTAGGACTTACTCTTTTTGTTAAAAAGACAAAACCTGGCCGTGCAATGCTGGCAGTCTCAGAAGACCGTGATGCTGCACAGCTTATGGGAGTTAATGTCAATGCAACGATTTCCCTGACATTTGCTATTGGTTCAGGACTTGCTGCGATCGCAGGTCTTCTGCTCTGTCAGACATATCCGACTCTGACACCATATACAGGTGCCATGCCTGGTATCAAAGCTTTCGTAGCAGCTGTATTTGGTGGTATCGGATCTATTCCGGGAGCAATGGTCGGTGGAATCCTTCTTGGTGTGATCGAGATCTTCGGTAAGGCTTACATCTCTTCACAGGTTGCAGATGCTATCTGCTTTGCAGTTCTGATCGTGGTGCTTCTTGTAAAACCTACCGGATTGTTCGGCAAGAACATCCAGGAGAAAGTATAAGGGGTGGACGATATGAAGAATATGAACAAAACAACCAAAAACAATCTGATCAACTATGGACTGGTATTAGTCCTGTTTGTCATCGTTGAAATACTTTCAGCTACTGGAAATCTTTCAAACCTTCTGATGGGACTTATGGTTCCGCTGTGTGTTTACACAATTGCTTCAATTTCCCTGAACCTGGTTGTAGGATTTTCAGGTGAGCTTAGCCTTGGTCATGCCGGATTTATGTGTGTAGGTGCATATTCCAGTGCGCTGTTTTCACACGTTGCCAGTGATATCCCGCAGGTTCCAAGATTTATTCTTGCAATCCTGGTCGGTGCAGCAGTGGCTGCCGTATTCGGTGTAATTATTGGTATTCCGGTACTCAGACTTCGTGGTGACTATCTGGCTATCGTAACACTGGCTTTTGGTGAGATCATCAAAAACCTGATCAATATCCTTTATGTTGGAATCGATGACAGTGGACTTCACGTAGCTACAAGTTCCGCAGCCCTCAAGCTTGGAACAGGTGGTAAACAGATCCTGAAAGGCGCACTTGGTATTTCAGGAACAGGTGCACTTTATAAAGATGTAAAGCATTATTTCTTCCCGATTGGAATTGTACTTGTTCTTCTGACATTATTTATCGTACAGAATCTTGTAAATTCCAGAAGCGGACGTGCGATCACAGCAACAAGAGATAACCGTATTGCAGCAGAATCTGTAGGTATTGATGTTACAAAATTCAAGCTTCTTGCATTTACAGTTTCCGCAGCTCTTGCAGGTGTGGCAGGTGTGCTTTATGCACATAACCTTTCCATGCTGAAGGTTTCAGGCTTTGACTATAATATGTCTATCCTGGTTCTGGTATATGTTGTACTTGGCGGAATTGGAAATCTTCGTGGATCTATTATTGCAACCGTTATTCTGTATGCACTTCCGGAGCTTCTTCGTGGATTTGCAAACTATCGTATGCTGATCTATGCGATCGTATTGATCATTATGATGCTCTTTAACTGGGCTCCTGCAGCAAGAAACTGGAGAGCACGAGTAGTTGAAAAATTTAAAGGAACAGCAAAGAAAAAGGAGGCAGCTTAACTATGGCAATGTTAGAGGTAAATCATCTGGCTATTCAGTTCGGCGGTCTTCGCGCAGTTGACGGATTTAATGTATCTATCGAAAAGGGCCAGCTGTATGGCCTGATCGGACCGAATGGTGCAGGAAAAACAACAATTTTCAACCTTCTTACAGGTGTTTACAAACCAACAGAAGGTATTATCAAACTCGACGGACAGGATATCACAGGAAAGAGTACAATAGAGATCAACAAGGCCGGTATTGCGAGAACTTTCCAGAATATCCGTTTGTTTAAAGAAATGACGGTTCTTGACAACGTTAAAGTAGGACTGCACAATCATCATCCCTATTCCACACTGACCGGAATCCTGAGATTTCCGAAGTATCATAAAGTCGAGAAGGAAATGAATGAAAAAGCAATGGAGATTCTGAAAGTATTTGATCTTGACAAGGAAGCTCAGACACTTGCAGGAAACCTTCCATATGGTAAGCAGCGTAAACTTGAGATCGCCAGGGCACTGGCTACAGATCCTAAGCTCCTTCTTCTTGATGAGCCGGCAGCCGGTATGAATCCAAACGAAACACAGGAACTGATGGATACGATCCGTTTTGTGCAGAAACATTTTGATATGACCACTCTTCTGATCGAACATGATATGAAGCTGGTTGGCGGTATCTGTGAAGAGCTGACTGTACTGAACTTCGGACAGGTGCTTGCGCAGGGTGAGACATCCAAAGTTCTGAAGGATCCGGCTGTTATCACCGCATATCTGGGAGAATAAGGAGGAAGATCAAATGTCAATGTTGGAAGTAAAAGATCTCCAGGTTTATTATGGCGTGATTCAGGCATTGAAGGGAATTTCCTTTCATGTAGAACAGGGAGAAGTTATTGCACTGATCGGTGCAAACGGTGCTGGTAAGACCACGACCTTACAGACACTGACCGGAATCATCCCGGCCAAAGCAGGAAGTATTATTTACGAAGGTAAAAATCTTACCAAAACACCGGCACATAAGATCGTTGAGATGGGTATGGCCCATGTGCCGGAAGGAAGACGAGTATTTGCAGATATGTCTGTATATGAGAATCTTCTGATGGGTGCTTATACAAGAAAAGACAAGAACGAGATCGCTCAGAGCCTGGAAATGGTATACAAAAGATTTCCTCGTCTGAAAGAACGTACAGGACAGCGTGCAGGTACACTCTCCGGTGGAGAGCAGCAGATGCTCGCAATGGGACGTGCGCTGATGAGCAAACCGAAGATCATTCTGATGGATGAGCCTTCGATGGGGCTGTCACCGATCTTTGTAAATGAGATCTTTGATATTATCAAAGAAGTAAGTGAGAGTGGAACAACGGTTCTGCTTGTTGAGCAGAATGCGAAGAAAGCCCTTTCTATTGCTGACAGAGCGTATGTCCTTGAAACAGGAAGCATCACTCTGGAAGGCAAAGCAGATGATCTGCTTCATGATGAATCTGTCCAGAAAGCATATCTGGGAGAATAAGGAGGAAATCGGTATGGATCAGGTTGTAATCACAATCGCAAGACAGTATGGAAGTGGCGGTCGCACCGTTGGTAAAATGCTGGCAGAGCGTCTGGGAATCTCTTTTTATGATAAGCAGATTATCCAGATGGCGTCTGATGAGAGCGGAATTGATGTAAAACTTTTCGGTAAAGTAGAAGAGGGAGATAAGGTAAAGGGTTCTCTTTTTGGAAATAAAGAAAGCATTTACAAAGGAAATCTGCATCAGCCGGGAAGTAAGGAATTCATTTCAGATGAAAATCTTTTCAACTATCAGGCAAAAGTGGTCAATGATCTTGCAGAGAAAGAATCCTATGTAATTGTCGGACGATGTGTCAATTATGTTTTCAAGGACAGACCGAATACATTGCGTGTATTCATTCATGCACCATGGGAGTTCCGTGTAGAGCAGGCATCTCAGAAGATCTCCGGATCAAGAGAGGATGTCGAGAAATTCCTTCTCAAAGATGATAAGCGTAAACAGGATTATTATCGTAAATTTGCAGGTGGTCAGTGGAGTGATGCCACGAATTATGATCTCTG
>PPYF01129640.1_pt1 | contig 31179 bp, 27 predicted proteins | sample 1559871 | NCBI WGS metagenome assembly PPYF01 (sample SAMN08240021, study PRJNA423297) | Human gut metagenome, whole genome shotgun sequencing project.
ATCGTCAATTGCTTCTTCACCTCTTTATTATACCTCTTTCCTAACCTTTTTGCTGTTCTTTCTTTGTGCGGGATTGCCCAAATTCTTTTTTGAAAGATTTTTTAATTTGCAAAGATTTTGCATATTTAGAATCTACAATTGAATACGAGAAGGAGGTAAAGGGATGGATGCACGAGAACGGCGGAAAGCAATCTGGCGTTCTTTGTGCTGCACAAAATATGATACAGTTGCTAACCTGGCAAAGAAGTTTGATGTGTCGATTAGGACGATCTATTACGATGTGCAAGCCCTGTCTCTTTCGTATCCCATTGAGGCTGTCCGCGGCCGACACTGTGGAGGAATCAAGATTCCCGAATGGTACAATCCAAACGCCAATGTGTATAGTCCAGCACAATTGGCTTTACTCATAAAGGTAAAGGCAAGCCTGACAGGCGATGATCGTGTCATCATGACAAGCATTATTGATCGCTTTACAGAGTGAGCGTGCTGATGGATGTATCAATGCTCCTTGACAACTTCACATCAGGTGTACAGGTACATACCTCATGTTGTGGAGCGGCTTATGAAGCGGCGCGACGACGGAGACACCAGAGCGATCAACGTGATTCATAGACCCTACTGTGGCAGGTAGAGCGCGACGATATGGCATGGGCATAATGGTACTTCCTCACGGCCCCGCAATGACTGGCGGGGAGTTCCTGCGGTATTGGCTTGTCCGGGCGACGGCGGTACAAGTGGGGCTATGATGCGATAAAGCTGATCGCAGCCTGTACATTAATCGGATATGGTATATCATCTTGCTACTTAACTAACGACGGTAACATATAGGAGGTACTGTAGAACTAACGTATCACTTGTAAAGAGACTGCCTGGATTCCGGGTATCAGTATGGCATTACTCGATGCTACTTGTATACTGAACATTCATTTGTCAAGTATGTAAACCTACAAAATGAATCAATTCGTATGTTTGCGATATTGGACGAGCTGCTTTATCATCTTCATGTAGAGCAGCACAAGTATCGGAGCATACAACGGAGAAAGGAGGGGGAATATGACAAGCACCATGCTTCAAGGTAACTCCAAAGAACCCCGTACCTATTGGGTTGAGGACATTGCCATAATCCTGGGCATCGGACGGACATCTGCCTATAAGCTGGTTCAGCAAGGGCTGTTCAAAGTGGTGCGCATTGGTTCCTCGATTCGTATATCCCGCAGTTCATTCAATGCTTGGCTGGAATCTCAGGATTCTGAATAAGCATAACTGCTGATAGGAGGGGAACATGGCATCTATCACTAAAAGAGGTAAATCCTACTGCGTGGTATATACCTATGTTAATGAATTCGGTGAAACCAAACAGAAGTGGGAATCCTTCAAAACCAGCAAAGAAGCAAAAAGGCGTAAGCAAACAGTTGAATTTGAGCAGATGGCAGGAGCGTTTGTTGCTCCCAGAGAACAGACTATGGAAGAGTTCATGGACGATTTCGTTCGCCTATACGGTGAACAGCGCTGGAGTCTTGGGATGTACACAAGCACTGTGGCGACGATTCGGAACTATGTCAATCCCATCATAGGGAAAAAGCCAATTCAGTCCATCACCACCAGAGATGTGGATAATTTCATCGCCACCCTGTGCAAAACGAAGCCAGTTTCCACGCCGGTTCATCCAGCACGGTCGGAGTTTTTGACCAATAGTAATATCCAGAAAATCATTAAGATGATGCGTTGTGCGTTTCACCAGGCAATCCGATGGGATCTGGTTGCAAAGAATCCCTTTGAAAACGCGATTCTGCCGAAATACCGTAAAACCACCAGGGATATTTGGGATGCAGAAACCATCAGAAAGGCTTTAGATGCCTGCACAGACAGCCGCCTGTATCTTGCGATGAACCTTTCCTTTGCTTGCTCTCTCCGCCTGGGTGAAATCCTCGGTCTGACGTGGAATAACGTTCATATCACCGATGAGGACATTGCATCCGATAATGCCTGGATCTATATTGACAAGGAACTGCAGCGTGCTGATTACAGCGTGATGCAGACCTTAAGCAATAAGGATGTCTTTCAGGTTTTTCCATGTGTCATGGAGGGAGCGGCAACGCGATTGGTGCTGAAGGCTCCGAAGACTGAAAGTAGTGTTCGTCGAATCTGGCTTCCCAAGACGTTGGCGTATATTCTACGTAAATGGCAAGAAGCGCAGCAGGAAGTAAAGGATTTCCTGGGGGATGAGTATCAGAACTTCGATCTGGTAGTCGCTCACAAGAATGGCCGTCCTGTTGATAACCGAATCATTGAAAAAGAGTTTGAGCGGCTGAAAAAGGCGGCTGAGCTTTCTAATGTGGTCTTCCACTCGCTGAGGCATTCCAGTACAACGTATAAGCTGAAACTCAATCATGGCGATATCAAGGCCACCCAAGGTGATACCGGTCACTCAGAAATCGAAATGATCACCAAGGTGTATGCTCACATTCTGGACGAGGATCGCAAACTCAATGCACAAAAATTCGACTCTGAATTCTACTCTAACCCTGATCTGCGCAAGGTTTCAGTGCCAGCCGCGCAGCCGGTTAGTGCGGAGCAGCTGCTGGCGCAACTGAAGGAGTCGCCGGAGCTGCTGAACACCTTAGCAAAGCTGCTTGCAGGAAACGCAATGTCCTGATTAGCAACTTTGGAAAATCCATTAGCAAAAGGAGAAAAAGTGTGAAAACGCTTCGAATCTGCTTAGCAGGGGATTTGCTAATGAAAGGTTGAGAATTAATCATGGCGAAGCGTTGTTCGGAACCGCAAAAGCATGATACTCAGACAACAAAAAGTGCCGCAATTGCTTGAATTGCGGCACTTTCAGTACGCCCGGCAGGAGTCGAACCTGTGACCTTCAGAGTCGGAGTCTGACGCTCTATCCAACTGAGCTACGGGCGCTCATCAGCCTAACCATTTTACCACAGCAGGGGAGGATTGTCAAGCGGAAATGCGGAAAAATCGCGGGAAGGGGATCGAAAGGAAAGCGGAAAGGTATCCGCACGGGCGCGAAGCAGGGGAAAATCAGCTATCGAAAAATATCTGCCACATTTTCTGCGCATTTTGTGGGGATTTTTTAAAGAAATGCCGCTTGACCTCTTCTCAAACGGGCAAAAAACTGTTACAATAATACGAGAGCAGAAGATGCTCAAATCACGAGAGGAGAATGAATCCATGAAGAAGCTCGTTTCTCTCATCCTGGCGCTGGCGATGGTGCTGTGCGCGGTTTCCTTCGCGTCTGCGGATGAAACCTACCGCGTGGCGATGATTACCGACTCCGGCGACATCACCGACCAGTCCTTCAACCAGACGACCTACGAGGCCTGCAAGGCGTTCTGCGAGGCCAACGGCGTCGACTTCAACTACTTCAAGCCCACCGGTGACTCCGACGCGGAGCGCATCGCGCAGGTCGAAGCGGCCATCGACGAAGGCTATAACGTCATCGTCATGCCCGGCTACCTGTTCGCGGCGACGATTGGCGAGTGCCAGCCGACGTACCCGGACGTGAAGTTCATCGCACTGGACGTGAGCGAGTATGACCTCACCTCCAACGGCGTTGACCTGAGCAACGCGTCCAACCTGTTCTCTGCTGTGTATCAGGAAGAACTTTCCGGCTACATGGCGGGCTATGCGGCAGTGAAGATGGGCTACAAGAAGCTCGGCTTCCTCGGCGGCATGGAGGTTCCGGCGGTGCAGCGCTTCGGCTACGGCTTCGTGCAGGGCGCGAATGACGCGGCGGTGGAACTGGGCATCGCGGCGGACGTCTCCTGCGAGTACGTCTACGGCGGCAAGTTCAGCGGCGACGCTGACATCACGGCGTACATGGACAACTGGTACGCCACCAAGGGCGTGGAAGTCGTGTTCGCTTGCGGCGGCGGCATCTACACCTCTGCGGCGGAAGCGGCTGCGAAGGTCGGCGGCAAGATGATCGGCGTTGACTCCGACCAGTCTCCCATCATCAACCAGTATGCGGACGGCATGACGGTTACTTCCGCCATGAAGGGTCTGGCGGCGACGGTTAAGACGCTGCTGACCGATACCGTTGCGGGCAACTTCGACCTGCACGCGGGCAAGGTGGAGAACCTCGGCCTCGTGTCCGGCGACGACCTGACTCTGAACTACGTCGGCCTGCCCGTGGAGACCACGGAATGGAACGACACCTTCACCGTGGATGACTACACCGCGCTGGTGAAGGCGATGGTGGACGGCAAAGTGACCGTTTCCAGCGACATTACCGTGCGTCCGGAAACGACCATTGCGGTCAACTACAACGGCAACATCAAGTAATCTCACCTTCCGGGGGATGGCAACGTCCCCCGGATTCTGACAAGAGCTTCCGCCGGGGGAGTCCTCTGCCGCGCGGAAGTTTTTGTCAGAATCAAACGCATTTTCGGCGCACACGGGGAATCATCCGCCGCAAAATCGGCGAAATCAATGGGGAAAACAGAACATCAAGGAGGAAATGCTTCATGGAGAAACAGCGCGTTCAAACGCCGGACGAAAGCACGCCTTATGCCATCGAAATGCTGCATATCACCAAGCGCTTTCCCGGCATCATTGCCAATGACGACATCACCCTCCAGCTGCGCCACGGCGAAATCCACGCGCTGCTGGGTGAGAACGGCGCGGGCAAATCGACGCTGATGAGCGTCCTTTTCGGCTTGTATCAGCCTGAAAAAGGCGAAATCAGGAAGGATGGCGAAACGGTGTCCATCCGCAACCCCAATGACGCCACCGCACTGGGCATTGGCATGGTACACCAGCACTTCAAGCTGGTGGAGTGCTTCACCGTGTTGGACAACATCATTCTGGGCGTTGAACCGACGAAATTCGGCTTCCTGCAAAAGAAAGAGGCGCGGCAGAAGGTGCTGGCGCTGTCCGAGCGTTACGGGCTGCACGTCGACCCCGACGCGAAGGTGGAGGATATCACCGTTGGGATGCAGCAGCGCACGGAAATCCTCAAAATGCTCTACCGCGACAACGAAATCCTGATTTTCGACGAGCCGACCGCCGTCCTGACGCCGCAGGAGATTGACGAGCTGATGCAGATTATGCGCAATCTGGCGGCGGAGGGCAAGTCTATCCTCTTCATCTCCCATAAGCTGGCGGAGATTATGGCGGTTTCCGACCGCTGCACGGTGCTGCGCAAGGGCAAGTACATCGGCACGGTGAACACGAAGGATACCACGCCGGAGGAACTGTCCGCGATGATGGTCGGGCGCAGCGTCAACTTCCACGTCGAGAAGAAACCGGCGCAGCCCGGCGAGGTCGTGCTGAAGGTAGAAAACATGACCGTCGCGTCCCATGTGCACAAGAACAACGCTGTCAAAAATGTGTCGCTGGAGGTGCGCGCGGGCGAAATCGTCTGCCTTGCGGGCATTGATGGCAACGGTCAGACGGAGTTCGTGTACGGTCTGACGGGCTTGGAACCGCTCGTCAGCGGCAAAATCTACCTGGATGGGCAGAATATCACCCGCGCGTCGATTCGCCGGCGCTCGCTGGACGGCATGAGCCACATCCCGGAGGATCGCCACAAGCACGGCTTGGTGCTGGATTACTCGCTGGAAGACAACATCGTTTTGCAGCGCTATTTCGACCCGGAATTCACGCGCGCGGGCTTCCTGCGCCGCAAGAACATCCGCGCCTATGCCAATCGGCTGATTGACCAGTACGACATCCGCTCCGGGCAGGGCGCAACCACCATCGCCCGCAGCATGTCCGGCGGCAACCAGCAGAAGGCGATTGTCGCGCGCGAAATCGACCGCTCGCCGCACCTGCTGATTGCCATGCAGCCCACGCGCGGTTTGGACGTGGGCGCGATTGAGTACATCCACAAGCAGATTATCGCCGCGCGCGACGAGGGCAAGGCGGTGCTGCTGGTTTCGCTGGAGATGGACGAGGTGCTGGACGTGTCCGACCGTATTCTCGTGATGTACGAAGGCGAAATCGTCGGCGAGCTTGACCCGAAAACGACGACGGCGGAAGAAATCGGCCTGTATATGGCGGGCGCGAAACGGGAGGTGCGGTAAAGATGGCAAACGAACCTAAGAAAGTCCGGCAGCGCAGGTCGATGCTGCAAATTCCCGGCGTGCAAACGATTCTCTCGTCGCTGCTGTGCATCGTGCTGGGGCTGCTGGTCGGCTTCGTCGTGCTGCTGCTGATTGACCACGGCGTGAGCGAAAAGACGGGCAACCTCAACGCCGTTGATGCGATTCTGGTTATCATCAAGAACTTCTGGAAGTATGGCAGCAGCACCGCGCAGATGAAGTATCTGGGCAACACGCTGGTCAAGACTGCGCCGCTGCTCATGTGCGGCTTGTCGGTGCTGTTCGCCTACAAGGTGGGCTTGTTCAACATTGGCGCGGCGGGTCAGTACGTCGTGGGCGCGGGTGCGGCGCTGTACTGTGCACTGGCGTGGAACATGCCGTGGTATGTGTGCCTGCTGGCGGCGGCGCTCGCGGGTGCGCTGCTGGCGTGCATCTCCGGCGCGCTCAAAGCATTCTGCAACGTCAACGAGGTCATCTCCTGCATTCTGCTCAACTGGATCAGCCTCTATGCCGTCAACAGCCTGCTGTCGCTCGTGAAGGACAGCAACACCCCTTACACCGTCAAGCTGAGCGTGGGCAATCCGAGCGCGCTGATGCCGTCGCTGGGGCTGGAAAAGCTCTTCTCCAACAACCGCTATGTGACCATTGCCATTCCGCTGGCGATTGTCATTGCCGTGCTGATTTGGGTGCTGCTGAGCAAAACGAAGCTGGGCTACGAGCTGAAGGCGACCGGGCTGAACAAGAATGCCGCGAAATACTGCGGGATGCGCGAAAAGCAGAATCTCATCCTGACGATGGGGATTGCGGGCGCGCTGGCGGGCATCGGCGCGGGCTTCATGTTCCTCTCTGGCTTTGAGGAATGGGCAGTGGCGCAGTCGGCGGTTCCGGCGATGGGCTTCAACGGCATTGCCGCGGCGTTCCTCGGCGGTCTGCACCCGATTGGCACGATTTTCGCATCCTTCTTCATCCAGCACATCACCTTCGGCGGCGCGTATGTTGACCGCGCCATCTATTCTTCGCAGATTTCCGACCTCATTTCGGCGGTCATCATCTACATGTGCGGCTTCGTGCTGTTCTTCCGGCAGGTTATGACGCGCCTGGCGGAGCGCAAAGCGGAAGCGAACCTGCGGAAGGAGGCGAATCTCAAATGACACTCTTGCTGCAATATATGCTGATGTTTGCATCAGTCCTGCTGCTGGTGGCGCTGGGCGGCTGCTTCTCGGAGCATTCCGGCGTGATTAACATCGGGCTGGAGGGCATCATGGTTTTCGGCGCGCTTGGCGGTGCGCTGATGATGAAGTACATGCCCGACGGCACGGCGGTCGTCGTGGTCATCCTCCTGACGACGCTGATGGCGATGATTTTCGGGATGCTGTATTCGCTCCTGCTGGCGGTCGCGGCGATTAACTTCAAGGCAGACCAGACGCTCGTCGGCACGGCGATGAACCTGCTCGGCACGGCGGCGGCGACGGTCATCGTCAAGGCCATCAACATTGCCGAAGATGTGTCGAATGTGTCCTCCGCCATTACCTACATCAACGTCAAAAAGGCGTTTCTGGTGGATATCAATGGCTTCGAGTTCAACTGGTTCATGCTCATGGCGGCGATGCTGCTGGTGATTTCGTATGTCCTGCTGTACAAGACGCGCTTCGGTCTGCGTTTGCAGGCTTGCGGCGAGCATCCGCAGGCGGCGGATTCCGTGGGCATCAACGTCTACAAAATGCGCTATGCGGGCGTGATGATTTCCGGCGTGCTCGGCGGCTTGGGCGGCTTGGTGTACATCACGGCGGGCGTGAGCGAGTGGAAATTCGAGAACGGCGTGGCGGGCTTCGGCTTCCTTGCGCTGGCGGTGATGATTTTTGGGCAGTGGAAGCCCCTGCGGATTGCACTGGCGGCGCTGCTGTTCGGGCTGTTCCGCAGCTTGAGCAATGTCTACACCGGCTTTGACTTCCTCGCGCAGCTGAACCTGCCCAGCACGTTCTACAACATGCTGCCGTACATCATTTCGCTCCTTGTGCTGGCGCTGACGAGCAGCAAGTCCCGCGCGCCGAAGGCCGAGGGTATCCCATACGACAAGGGAAGCAGGTAAGGAGGGTGCCCATGTTCCCCTGCGACGTGGAAATCACGGACTTTCGCCTGCACACCGCAAGCGGCGCACCTGTGCTGACACTCTCCTTTTGTGCTGATGGCAAAGCGCAAACGCTCCGTTTCCTGTCTATAAGCGACGTGACGCTGCGTTTTCCCGCCATCCCGATGCAGATTTGCGGCTTCGAGATTCGCGACCACCGCGCGGACGGCTGGGATGCCGACCAGCGCTACGAAATCAGCGACTTCGAGGACGGCGCGCTGCACTTCTTCTGCCGCGAAATCGAGACCGAAAACGGCGAACCGCTGTCGTGATGCTGGCAAAATGGAAAACGAACGCCCTGCCGGGGTGAAAAATTCCGGCAGGGCGATTTTTATGCAAAAGTGTTTTGAAAACCAGAACGCAAGGAAAAGCAGTCAAGCCTGGACGCCACCGCCGTTCTTTCCTGCAAGAAACTTTTGCGGCGGGGGAAGGCCAGAGGGGGCTGAAGTCCCGACTTGCACCCTCTTCAGCCCCCTCTGGGCGCTCTTTGGAACCTTTCTGTCGCAACAGAAAGTAACGTCTTCGCCTCCGCAGAGGCGACGGGAGTGGCGGATGAAATCAAGATTGGTTTTGAAATCGAGCATGGGGAAGATGCTGCGAAAGGCGCATCAGTCGCATTCCAAATCGCCCCGAAACACCGCGTGACAGCGTGTGCAGCGCATTGTCACCCCAACCCAAGTGAACATATCGTCGGGATTCGCAAACGCCGCGAGTTCCTCCGCCTCCGGGTACTCAAAGGTCAACCGCAGCTGAAACGCCGCATTCCGGCACTTTGGGCAAATCGCCGGATGCAGGGGAATCGGCGCGGGCGGCTGCTTGCCATCCAGCACATTCGCATAGCCGTCGCATCGGCTGTCAAAAAGCGGAACGTCGCCGTCTGGCTGATGAAGCGCAACGCAAAGCACGTCCCCATCCGCCAGAAGCTGATTCCGCCCGAAAAGCCCGCGTTTCAGCCTTCCACAGAGCTGAATGTGCAGTTCTTTCGAGCCGTTCAGCGCAATTGCACAGCGGACGCGGCTGGCTGTGCCGTCCACATCGGCGGCATAGGGGCGCACGGCGGCGGGAAGCAGCATGAAACATCCTCCTATTCCAAAAGCGGCAGGGGATTCCTCCACCTGCCGCCAAAGTTCCCTTACTTCATTCGTTCTTCCAGTTCGGCGCGGCGGGCTTCATAGCCGGGCTTGCCGAGCAGGGCGAACATGTTCTTCTTGTAGGCTTCGACGCCGGGCTGGTCGAAGGGGTTCACGCCCAGCAGATAGCCGGACAGACCGCACGCCTTCTCGAAGAAGTACACCAGATAGCCGAAGTGGTAGGCATCGGCTTCGTCAATCTCGATGATGATGTTGGGCGTGCCGCCGTCCATGTGCGCCAGCAGCGTACCCTGATACGCCTTGCTGTCCACAAACTGCACGGACTTGCCCGCCAGATAGTTCAGACCGTCGATGTCCTCGTCCGCCGCCTCGATGACCAGCTCGCTGCGCGGATTCTTCACCCACACAACCGTCTCGAACAGGCTGCGCGTGCCATCCTGAATGAACTGCCCGATGGAGTGCAGGTCGGTGGAGAAATTCGCCGCCGTCGGGAAAATGCCCTTGTTGTCCTTGCCCTCGCTCTCGGCGAACAGCTGCTTGAACCACTCGCCGGTCATCATCAGCGCCGGCTCGTAGTTCACCAGAATCTCGATGTTCTTGCCCTTGCGATAGAGGATGTTGCGCAGCGCGGCGTACTTGTAGGCGGGGTTGGTGTCCAACGTGCCCTCCTTGCAGCATTCGCGCGCGTCCGCCGCGCCCTTCATCATCGCGGCAATGTCGATGCCTGCCGCGGCAATCGGCAAAAGACCCACCGCCGTCAGCACGGAGAAGCGTCCGCCGACTTCATCCGGCACAACAAAGGACTCGTAGCCCTCGACGTTCGCCAGATTCTTCAATGCACCGCGCGCCTTGTCGGTCGTGGCGTAAATGCGGCCCTTCGCGCCCTCTGCGCCATACTTTTCTTCCAGCATCTTCTTGAACACGCGGAAAGCAATCGCGGGTTCGGTCGTCGTGCCGGACTTGGAGATAATGTTGACGGAGAAGTCACGGTCGCCGATAATCTTCACCACGTCATTGATATAGGAAGAAGAAATGTTGTTGCCCACGAAGTAGATTTCGGGGATGCCCTTTTCACGCACGCCGTTGTACATCTGCCCCTTGCAGAACTCAATGGCCGCGCGCGCGCCGAGGTACGAGCCGCCGATGCCGATGACAACCAGCACGTCGCTGTCGCTCTGGATCTTTTTCGCCGCCTTCTGGATACGGGAAAACTCTTCCTTGTCGTAATTCACAGGCAGGTCGAGCCAGCCGAGGAAATCACTGCCCGCGCCCTTGCCGGTCAGCAGTTCGTCATTGACTGCATTCAGCAGGGTTTCCATGTTCGTCAGTTCCGCAGGCTTCACGAAGCCGTTCACGCCTGTGGTTTTCAGTTCCATAGCCATGAGAATATCCCCCTCTTTTTGTGTCAAGCGGCGAAAGGGAAAGACCAAATGCCGCTTCTGCGTGTATTATATAGCGTTTTGGGCGAAATGGCAAGCCTTTTTTGCGTTTCTGATGGCGCGGAGGCTACCTCATCCGCCTTCGGCACCTTCCCCAGAGGGGAAGGTTTGGTGTGCGTCTGAGCCGCAGCTGCCGAAAAAAGCAATGCAGCGCGAAAGCCGCCCCGCCTTCCCCTCTGGGGAAGGTGTCGCCGCAGCGACGGATGAGGTCGGAGCAGCACGCGGGCATAGTATGAGAGAGCGCTCAACTCAATCGCGCGGAAGGGTCAAGGGACGAAGTCCCTTGTGGGGGCAAGGGGCAACGCCCCTTGGTCTCCCCCCAATCAGCACGCGAAAACAGTATGAAAGTGCGCTCAACTCAATCGCGCGAAAGGGAGTCCAGAGGGTCGAAGACCCTTTGGCGGGTGCAGGGCAGAGCCCTGCCGGAGTCCAGAGGCAGCGCCTCTGGGGGTCACTCCTTCAAGATGAACAGCACCCCCAGCGTGCCGGGGCCGCAGTGGCAGGAGATGACGCCGCCGGCGCGGGTTTCGATGACCGCATCGAAGTAGTTCAGGCTCGTCAAATAGGTGCGGACTTGCTCGACAACCTCCGGGTCGCAGCCGGAATGGGTGATGAAAACACGCTCCGGGCGCGCGCGGAGCAAATCGTCGTGCAAATCGTGCGTGTAGGCAGGGATGCAGCGGGCGAGCGAGCCGCGGTACTTCTTGTCCACCAGCATTTGACCGTCACGCACGACAATCTTCGGGTGCAGCTTCAGCATACTCCCCATCAGCGCCGCCGCGCCGGAACAGCGCCCGCCGCGGTGCAGGAACGTCAGCGTATCGACGACAAAGGACGCGCGAACCAGCGGAACCAGCGAGGTCACATGCGCCACAATCTCCTTGGCGGATTTGCCATCCTGCGCCATCACCGCCGCTTCCATCACCAGCAGACCGATGCCGGTGGAAAGGCTCTGGCTGTCTATGACGTGGATGCGGTCGGATGCGCCCAGCTCCGCCGCCGCTTCCACCATGTTCGATCCCGTCGCGGACATTTTGCCGGAGATGGAGAACGCCACAATCTCGTCATACGTCTCCAGATACTTCTGGAAAGCTTCCTGAATCGCCCAGACGTTCGCACAGGCAGTCGTCGGCGCTTTCTTTGTGCTGTCCGACCAGCGGAAAATTTCTTCCGATGTGATGTTCACGCGGTCTTCGTACTGCTGGTCGCCCAAGCGAACCATCAGCGGCACCAGTGTAATGTTATAGCGGTCGAGCAGATCCTGCGACAGGTCGGATGTGCTGTCCGAAATGATTTTGACCATACGGTTTTCACTCCTGTTCAAGGGGAATATATACGCATTTTATCATTTTCAATGCGCGTTTGTCAACCGATTTTGCGGTGTCTCAACAATCGTTGCGAATATGGAAACAATAGGAAACTTGCATTTGCACACGGAATGTGCTATGATGGGGGACAGCAACGCGAAGGGAGCGCCAAAAGGATGCAGAAGTGGGTCAGCGTGTGGGGAAATGCGGTCAGCATTGCGGAAAATCGCCCGGAGCGGTATGCCAAGGACATTACCTTGCGCTATCCGATTGTCTCGCCGTTTGCGGGCAGCGCCGTGCGCCTGACGTTCGATAATTACTGCGGCACGGAGCCGGTTACGCTGGAAAAGGTGACAATTTTCTGCGGCGGCGCGTTTCACGCGGTCACGTTCGGGGGCGAGCGCCGCGTAACGCTTCCGGCGGAGGGCAATGTGATTTCCGACACGCTGGAAACGCCCGTAACTGCCGGGGAAAAGCTGCTTGTCAGCTTCTATTTGCGTGATTTTACGCTCATGCGCAGCGTCGTGTTCACCTGCGGCGCGCTGTCCGGCGGGCTGTACGCCAACGGCGACGAAACGGAGAACCTGAATATTTCGATGGACACATCCCGCAAGACGCAGCTGACCTACTTCCTCAGCAATGTGTCCGTGCGTACTGCGCCGGAGAACCGCGCCATCGTCTGTTACGGCGACTCCATCACCGCGCAGGACTGGCCGGATGATTTGCAGCTCCGTTGCCGCAAAGACGGCTTTGAGCACACCGCCATCATCCGCCGCGCCACCAGCGGATCGCGGATTCTGCGCGAATATCACTGCCTGACGTACGAATCCTACGGGCTGATGGGCGCAAAACGCTTTGCGCATGAAGTGCCGACCGATGGCGCGGATGCCGTCATCATCCAGCAGGGCATCAACGACATCATCCACCCCGTCGGCGAGCAGGTGAACCCCTTTCGCCCGATGAGCGATCTGCCGACGGCGGACGAGCTTATCAGCGGACTGAAGACGTACATCCAGCAGGCGCGGGGGATGGGCTTGCGCGTCTATGTCGGGACGCTGCTGCCCATGGGCGGCTGGCGCACCGACGCGTCCTTCCGGCAGGACTTGCGCCACGCTTACAATGATTTTATCCGCACGACGGATTTGATTGACGGCTGCATTGACTTTGACCGCGCCCTGCGTGACCCGGCGAACCCTGATTTCTTCCGGCCCGAATACGATTCCGGCGACGACCTGCACCCAAGCAAGGCGGGCTATCAGCGGATGGCGGCGGAAATCCCGGCAGAAATGCTGAAATAAATAGGAAAGGCGTTTTCGGAACGTGTGCATCCGAAAACGCCTTTTTTAGGGGATTTGGTTGATTTAGAAGAGGCCCTCCAGCAGCTGCGTCAGCTCAATGGTACCGATGGCATCCGGAATGACGGGGGATTCAGGCGTGCAGAGCGATCCCGTCAGGGATACCTGCTGCCCGGCGGCATCGGTGAAGGTCAGCGAACAGCTGGTGTCGGAAAGCGCGGCGAAATCCAGATGGAAATCTCCGTCCGGCAGGGAGAGCAGCAGGCTGAAGCCGGTTGCCGTTTCCGTCAGGGCAAGGCGGTATGTCGTGTCGCCGCACACGCCGGTGCAGATCAGACCGTTGAGCGCGGTGCGGACGTGGGCGGTGAAGATATCGAAAGTGCGCGCCTGTGCAACAATATCAAGCCCATCCGTGGCAGGGGTGATCGTAAGCGTATAATAATTGTAATATATCTTGACACGGATATAATCCGATGTGGATTCAAGGGCAAAAACGTTGGCATTAAGGGCAAAAACGTTGGCATTCTCATTGTCAAGCCGCAAACTGAAATTGCTGCCAGCTTGAACGATGGACAGGCTGAAGCTGTTATCAACGCTGGCGATAAACACAAAGTTGTTTGCAGAACCGTAACTGCAAGTGACAGAGAACGCCGTATGCTGATTCTCGGAGTAGCCGCTCAAAGCAAAGTCGTATTCATTTCGCCAATAGAGCACACCATCAATGGTATCGCTGTTCGCAGTTGTCAGCAGATAATGCCAACTGTTAGGCGTGGTTTGCTCATAGGTCAAATGGTATGGCTCTTGGTAGGGCTGACTAAAAAGAAGTTCCCCTTTGTCAATGCCGATTTGCCCGGAAAGCCTGAAATTAGAGAGAAGGTATCCGCGCATCGCGGAACGATATGCGCGTGCAACCTCCGAAGATTGCACGACCGACGCAAGAAGATTATGGTAGATATCGCTGAAGTTCAAGCCGTCAAGATATTCCATGCTGTAGGTCTTTCCCAGAACAGAAGCCGCCAAACGATTCAGTTCTTCAGAAGTGATGGAAATTGTCCCTGTTTGCGCAGCAATGTATAGGTCGCTGAACAGGCGCGCAAACGCAGGGTCTCTTATCAAGGTCATTGGCAAGTTATAGAGCGAGGGAATCGCATCGAGCATCTTGTTGACATCCTCCGCCAACAGCCCCAGCACCTCCGACGGGGAGCGCCCATCCAGCAGCTTGAGCGGCGTGGTCAGCAGCGCCGCATCCACCGGATGACCTTCCACCAGCAATTGCGCCCACTGACCGCCCAACTGCACGCAAAGCCCCTTGTCCGGCGAGAAGGCGAGGTCAATCTGCCCCGAAGGCAGCGTCAGCGAGCAGAACGGCGTTTCGCCTAAGCCAGCCGTCATCCGCAGGGACAAGCCGTCGCCATAGGTGGAGGTCAGCGCGAGGTCAATGCCCTGCGGCGTTTCCGCCAGCGCACAGGGGAGAAAGAGGGCAAGCATCAGCAGCAGAGCGAGGATTTTCCGCATGAAAAACACTCCTTTCGATAAAGAACAAACGGTTTTGTCACGTTCAGAATACAGCATTTGGTGCGTTTTGTCAAGGAAAATGACAAATTCCGCGTTCCACATTGCTTTTTTGTTTTGTTTTCTTTTTGTCCTTTCCGCTTCCCGGTCTTGACACGCGGCGAAGGATACGGTACACTTTTCCATGTAGAAACGCTTCGGCTTTTGCGGAAGCGAGTAGTATTTGAAGGAGGTTTCCCTGTATGAAGAAGATGTTTGCGGTTTTGCTGGCGCTGTGTATGGCGCTGACCTGCCTGACGATGGCGAGCGCGGAAGAAAAGACGTATCACGTCGGCATTTTGCAGCTGGTGCAGCATGAGGCGCTGGACGCGGCGACCAAGGGTTTCCGCGACGCGCTGACGGAGAAGCTTGGCGACAAGGTTGTTTTTGATGAGCAGAACGCTTCGGGTGATACGGCTTCCTGCGCCATGATTGCCAATGGCTTTGTGGCGGCGGAGGTTGACCTGATTATGGCGAACGCGACGCCCGCGCTTCAGGCGGCGGTCAGCGCGACGGCGGATATTCCGATTCTCGGCACGTCGATTTCCCACTACGGCACGGCGCTGGAAATCAGCGACTGGAAGGGCTACACGGAAATCAACGTTTCCGGCACGAGCGACCTCGCCCCGCTGGACGGTCAGGCGAACATGATTGTGGAACTGTTCCCGGAAGCAAAGACGGTTGCGCTGCTCTACTGCTCGGCGGAAGCGAACAGCGCTTATCAGATTGGCGTTGTGAAGGCGGAACTGGAAGCGAAGGGCATCACCTGCAAGGAATACGCTTTCACCGACTCCAACGACGTTGCGTCCATGGCGCAGCAGGCGACTGAATGCGACGTGCTCTACATCCCGACGGACAACACCGCCGCTGCCTACAGCGAAACGATTGCCAACGTCGTCGTGCCGGCGAAAGTGCCGGTCATCGCGGGTGAGGAAGGCATTTGCCGCGGCTGCGGTGCCGCGACGCTGACCATCAGCTACTATGACCTCGGCTACAAGACGGGCGAAATGGCGTATGAAATCCTCGTGAACGGTGCGGATGTTTCCACCATGCCGATTGCTTTCGCGCCTCAGTTCACCAAGAAGTACAACGCCGCGATCTGCGAAGCGCTGAGCATCACCGTCCCGGACGACTACGTCCCGATGGACTAATCAATCGATACATTTTGCGAAGCCATAGGGCATTTCGCCTTATGGCTTCGCTTGCGTTATAGTAGGAGGAAGATTCCGTGGAAATTATGAAGCTGCTCAACGCCTTGCCCGGCGCGGTTTCTCAGGGCGTCATATGGGGCATTATGGCCATTGGCGTCTACATTACTTACCGCATTCTGGACGTGGCGGACTTGACGGTGGACGGCTCCATCGCCACTGGCGGCGCGGTCGCGGCGGTGCTCATCATCAGCGGCTGCAACGCGTGGGTGGCGTTGGTGGCGGCGTTCGTCGTCGGGATGCTGACGGGCTTGGTGACGGGCGTGTTCCACACATGGATGGGGATCCCTGCCATCCTATCGGGCATTCTGACGCAGCTTGCGCTCTATTCCATCAACCTTGGCATCATGAGCAACAAGGCGAACACGGCGGTGAATGCGAATAAGTATGACCTGCTGGTGTCCCTGCGCAACGTGCGCAATTTTTCGCTTGACAACCCGATTCTGCTGCTGCTCATTATTACCGCGGCAGTGATTGCGCTGCTGTACTGGTTCTTCGGCACGGAGTATGGCTGTGCACTGCGCGCAACGGGCGCAAACGTCAACATGGCGCGCGCACAGGGCATCAACACCGGGCGCGCGAAGGTCGTCGGGCTGATGCTGTCCAACGGCTTGGTGGCGCTCTCCGGCGCGCTGCTGACGCAGTATCAGGGCTATGCGGATGTCAGCATGGGGCGCGGCGCGATTGTTATCGGCTTGGCGGCAGTCATCATCGGCGAAGTGCTGTTCGGCAAGATTTTTCGCAATTTTGCCACGAAGCTCATCGCCGTGTCCATCGGCGCCATCATCTACTACATCGTCATGCAGGTGGTGCTGTGGCTGGGTCTGCCCACGAACTACCTGAAGCTGCTCACGGCGCTGGTTGTGGCGATGTTCCTCGCCGTGCCGCACTGGAAGAGCCAGCTTTTTACCGCCCGCAGCGCTCGAAAGGGGGAGAAGCAGAATGCTTGATATCAATCATATTGCAAAGACCTTCAATCCCGGCTTGATTACCGAGAAGCGTGCATTGGCGGATGTTGACCTCCATCTGGCGGAAGGTGATTTCGTCACGATGATTGGCGGCAACGGCGCGGGCAAATCCACGACGCTCAACGCCGTCGCGGGTACGTTCATGGTGGATCGCGGCAGCATCGTCATTGATGGCGTGGATGTGACGCACCTGCCGGAATACAAGCGCGCGAAGTATCTGGGGCGCGTGTTCCAAGACCCGATGAACGGCACGGCGGCAACGATGAACATTGAGGAGAACCTCGCGCTGGCGTATCGCCGCGGGCAGGGCCGGACGCTTCGCTGGGGCATCACGGCGAAGGAACGCGACGAGTACCGCGAAAAGCTGGCGACGCTGGGGCTGGGGCTGGAAAACCGCATGAGCAGCAAGGTCGGTCTGCTTTCCGGCGGACAGCGGCAGGCGCTGACGCTGCTGATGGCGACCATCAAGCAGCCGAAACTCCTCCTGCTGGATGAGCACACCGCCGCCCTTGACCCTAAAACGGCGAAGAACGTGCTGACGCTGACGCAGAAAATCATTGCGGAAAATCACCTGACGGCCATGATGGTGACGCATAACATGAAAGACGCGCTGGAGTACGGCAACCGCACGATCATGATGCATGAGGGCAAAATCATCCTCGATATCGACGCGGAAACGAAGAAGCGCATTCGCGTCGAAGACCTGCTGGTGATGTTTGAAAAAGCAAGCGGCAGCGAAATCAACAACGACCGGATGCTGCTGGGATAAAGTCAAAAATGAAAAGAATGCGGACGAGGTGAAAAAAGCGCCTCATCCGCATTCTTTTTGCCGAATATGAAAGAAAAAAACAGCATAAAAGCGAATGATATGCGGAATAAGGATAAATTATAACCATTTTATCGCATAGAATTTACAATTCGCCATCGACAATTGGACAAAAATGTGATATACTGCTTTTTGTTCCTAAAGAATGGAACGAAACTTTCGCGGCGGCTCTCCGCAGCGAAAATATTCTGGAAAAGAAAGAGAGGAAAATGAACATGAAGAAGTTCCTTGCAATCATGATGGCGCTGTCCATGATGCTGTGCGCGTTTGCCGTGGCGGAAACCGCGAGTCCCGTTGCCAGCACGGTCGCCAGCCCTGTTGCCAGCCCCGTTGCGGATATGGTAGGCGACCCGGCGGATCTGCCGGCAATTGCGGCGGTGCTGAACGGCGGCAGCGAGGTCTATGTTCCCTCTGACAAGACGAACAAGACCCTGCAGGATGCCCTGAACGACGAGTTCACCGAGGGCGCAGGCTATGATTCCTTCGCTGTGCTGGATGTGGACGGCGACGGCAAGCTCGACGTGGTGCTGAATGTGACCGTGAACGGCGAAGTACTGGGCTATCTGGTGCTGACCAGCGCCGATGAAGTCATCTGTGCGTACGGCTTCTACTACCGCGCGATGATTGGCCTGAAGGAAGATGGCTCCTTCTCCTTCAGCAGCAGCGCGCTGGAATCCGGCGTGGCGACCTTCTACAAGGACGAGAACCGCGATGCGCAGTACAATGAGCTGGCGGAAAGCAAGCTGGATGAAAACGAAAACGTCGTCTATTTCGTGAACGGCGAAGCGGCGGATGAAGATGCCTTCACCGCGGTCATCAACGCGCAGAACGAAAAGGCGGATGTGACCTTCGTGCCTGCAACGGCGGAAAATCTGGCGCTCTACCTGACGATTGAGTAATCAACCCGTTCAAGCGACCTCCCGGCATGAATTGTGCCGGGAGGTCGTTTTTTTTCAAATCAATAGACAATCGTCGAACGAAAACCAATTTTCGATACGAAACCGTTTTTTCGTAAAAGGCAGCGAAAATCCACCGGAAACTTGGCAGATATGGCATAAAAATATGCATAGACAGACAAATATCCATTGACAAAACGATTTCGCTGATGCTATAATTAAAAGGAAACTGCGGTCAAATACGCAGAAGAAAGGAACGATGGATATGAAGAAGCGGTTCCTGCACCTGTTCAGCCTGATGCTGGCGGTGCTGATGCTGATTCCCTGCGTAGGGTCGGCGGAAGAGGCGGAAGCGGTGGATAACGGCGTGATGCGCGAGGGCCTGACGGCGCTGGAGGCTACCCGCCTGATGGGCAACGGCATCAACCTCGGCAACACCCTGGAAGCCTGCGACAACAACGTCGGCATCAAGACGAACGCGCCCCTTAGCTATGAGACGCACTGGGGTCAGCCGAAAACGACGCAGGCCATGATTGACGGCATGAAAGCGGCGGGCTTTGACACCATCCGCATTCCCGTGGCTTGGATGACCAACGCCACCCACCTCTATGAAGGCGACTACACCATCGACGCCGACTACATGGACCGCGTGGAGGAAGTTGTCTGCTATGCGCGCAAGGCGGGCATGTACGTCATCATCAATGACCATTGGGATGGCGGCTGGTATGGCATGTTCGGTTCGGAAAGCGCTGAAACCCGCGCACTGGCCATGGAAGCCTACAAGGGCATGTGGCAGCAGATTGCCGAACGCTTCCGTGATTACTCCGATTACCTGATTTTCGAGAGCGCAAACGAGGAGCTCGGCGGCCGCTTCGACGAGAATTCTCCGCTGTACTGCTCCGATTCCGTCGTTACCTACCTGACCGACGACGAGCGGTACGCGCTGACGAACGAAATCAACCAGACGTTTGTGGATGTCGTCCGCGCGACGGGCGGTAACAACGCGACCCGCTTTCTGCTGATTGCGGGTTACAGCACCGACATTGACCAGACCTGCGACGATCGCTTCCAGATGCCCAAGGACACCGCGGACAGCAAGCTGATGGTTTCTGTCCATTACTACGATCCGTGGTCGTACTGCGGCGCGTCCAGCGCGGTGAGCGCCACCAAGTGGGGCAAAGTGAGCGACTATGAATACCTTGACCAGCAGCTGGCAAAGATGACGAAATTCACCGAGGCGGGCTACGGCGTGGTCATCGGCGAATACGGCGCGCTGCCGTGCAGCGACGGGCTGAAGGACAACACGCTGGCGTACCACACGGCGTTCCTTGACGCCTGCACCAAGTACAACCTGACGAACTGCCTGTGGGATTGCAGCGGGCTGTACAAGCGCGTGTCCCAGACCTTCGCGGATGACGATATTCTGGCGATGTATCAGGAGAAGCGTCAGGCGAACGAAGAAGGTCAGGATTATGCGGATGTGCAGGCGGCTGCTGCGGCGGAAGCAGCGGCGGCTGCAGCGGAAGCCCCCGTGACCTTCCTGCAAGATGCCGTGGTCGTGGATGACCAGACCGCGCTGGCGTGGATTATGTGGAACGACGGCAGCTGGGCGCTCACCCACAGCGTCGGCGATACCTACAACGCGGATTCCATCTCCGAGGGACTTGTCGCGACCAACGCCATCATCACGGGCGAAGGCAAGTACACCGTCGGGCTGGATTTCACCGGCACGGCGCAGGGCTACTCCGCGTCCGTCGCGTTTGCCGCCATCGGCATCAGCAACGGCGAAGTGCTGTACCCGAACTACCTCGTTAACATCAAGGAAGTGCGCATCAACGGCGAAATCTACCGCCTGAAGGGCCGCGCCTACACGACCTCTGACGACAGCGTGTGCACGCGCGTGAATCTGTACAACGAATGGGTGACGAGCGTGCCCAAGACCGCGCGTCTGCCCGGCGGCAACCTCGCCGGCGCAACGCCGACCCCCATCAACCGCAACGATGCGGTCATCGCCGAAATCAAGACGATTGAAATCGACTTTGAGTATGTGCCGATGAACTAAAGCAAAAAGGAGCCCGAATCAGCGATGGTTCGGGCTTTTTTGAATGCGGATGATTTCACTTCCTATAATTGCGTGCTTTGTCGCAGCGGGTTTCGCGTCTGCGGACGCGACGAGAGCAGCAAAAAAGACATGCCTGATGTTGAAAGTCAAGCATGTCTTTTTGCAATCTGCACTTACTTCAGATACTGCACCGCCAGAATCACAACGCCCAGCACCACCAAAACCACGCCGACCACCCGGTTGAGCGTCTCCGGCTTCGATTTGTTCGCAATTTTCGCGGCAATCTGCGCGAACAGCAGCGTGAACGCCATGCACAGCGCCAGCGTCCATCCGTCCGGAAATCCGCCGATGGTGAAGTGGCTGACCGCGCCCGTCAGCGCCGTGAACGCCATGATGAACACGCTTGTGCCAACGGCGGTTTTCAGCTCGTAGCCCATGACGGAGGTCAGAATCAGCAGCATCATCATGCCGCCGCCCGCGCCGACGAAGCCGCAAATCATGCCGATGAACGCGCCGCAGACGATCGACTGCACCATGCGCTTCTTTTTGCTCACGTTCTGCATGGCTTCGCGCGTCGTCATCACCGGGCGGATGATGAACTTGATGCCCAGCAGCATCGTCATCAGCACGCTGAAGCTGCCCATCGTTCGGCTCGGCACAAGGCTTGCGACGTAGCTGCCTACGACCGTGAACGCCAGCACCGCCGCCATCATCAGCAAGCCGTTGCGAATGTCGAGATTCTTGTTTTTGCCGTATGTCCACGCGCTTGCGGCACTCGCCAGCACGTCGCTCGCCAGCGCAATGCCGACCGCCTCATACGGCTCCATCCCCAAGAACGTAATCAGCATCGGGCTGATGACCGCCGCGGCGCTCATGCCCGCGAATCCCGTGCCTAAGCCAGCGCCTAAGCCCGCCAGCAGACATACCAGCACTTTTTCCACCATGAGGAAAGCCTTCCTTCTGTCGATTCTTATGCACATTGTAGCGGATTCGTGTGTACTCAGCATGAACATTGCGGACGAAAATGCAAAATTCGCGCATCAGGCGAAAATCCGCCGCTGATGGCTGGAAAATTCCGCAAGAAGCCGCGAAACCGCTTGTGCAAATGCGCATTTCGGGCTATACTACCCTTATCAGCAGAAGGAGGATGAACATCATGTGTACCGCGATTCGTCTGACCACGCGCGACCACTATTTCGGCAGAAACCTTGACTTGGAGTACAGCTATCAGGAGACCGTTGCCATCACGCCGCGGCGCTATCCGTTCCATTTCCGGCACGAGGGGACGAACAGCGACCATTTCGCCATGATAGGCATGGCGTTCGTCGTTGGCGGAATGCCTTTATATTATGAAGCGACGAACGAGAAGGGCTTGAGCATGGCGGGGCTGAACTTCCCCGCGAGTGCCGTGTATCACGACGTGAAGCCGGATTGCGCGAACGTTGCCAGCTTTGAGCTGATTCCGTACATTCTGGGGCAGTGCGAAAGCGTCCAAGAGGCGAAAACGCTGCTCCAGCGCCTGAACATCACCCGTGACGGCTTCAGCGAGCAGCTCCCGCCGTCGCCGCTGCACTGGATGATTGACGACCGCGAAGGCTGCATCGTCGTCGAGTCGATGGCGGACGGGCTGCACGTCTACGACAACTGGTCGAACGTGATGACGAACGAGCCGCCGCTGCCGTTGCAATTGGAGAATCTGGCGCACTATCAGGCGCTTTCGCCGGAAGAGCCGGTGAATCGCTTTGCGCCTGCGCTGCCGCTGAAGGTGGGCGGACGCTGCACGGGCGCGATTGGCTTGCCGGGCGACTGGTCGCCGTGGTCGCGGTTCGTCCGCGCAGCATTCCTGACGAACAACTCCGTCTCCGGGGACAGCGAGGAGGAGAGCGTCGGGCAGTTCTTCCACATTTTAGGCGGCGTGGCACACCCGCGCGGCTGCGCCCACCTGCCGCATGGGTATGAAATCACGGTGTACACAAGCTGCTGCAACGCCGACACGGGGGTCTACTACTACACGACCTACGGCAACCAGCAGATTTGCGCGGTGGACATGCACAAGGTGAATTTGAACGGCGGGGAAGTCGTGTCGTATGAACTGAAAAAGCAGCAGGGGATTCATTACCAGAACTAAAAGCAGGGCAGGGGTGCAGAACGCATCCTTGCCCTTTTTGCTTAACCGATGCAGATGACCGTTCCCGACGAGAAGTCGCTGGGCAGCAGCGTCGGGTTCAGCGAGAGCAGCCGCCCCCGCGTCGTCCGAAAGCGCACCGCCAGCGTGTCCAGCGTCTCCCTCGGCTGAATGGTGTACGAGCGCAAGCCGGCGCACGTCTGCCGCGTGCCGGACGGCGGCGCACAGTACGCGGTGCCCGCAATCAGGTAGCCCGGCATCAATTGCGGATTCGTGCTGCGCATCGCCCGATAGCTGACGTTGTGCTGCACCAGCAAATCCGCGTAGCTTTGCCCCGACTGCACCGCGGACAGCGTGTATCCTGACGGACAGACACGGGTCGGCGTATCAGGCAGGGCGGGATATTCGCCGTCATCCGGCAGGGGAATCACGGGCGTCTGGCTGTCATCGGGCAGGGCAGGGTATTCGCCGTCGTCCGGCAGGGGGATGGCGGGTGTCTGCGCGTCGTCGGCGTCGTCCGCTTTTGCCGGAACACACAGCACCTGTCCGACCGTGAGATTGTTCTGTGACACGCCGGGATTCCGCTCGGCGAGTTCGAAGGTCGTGATGTCCAGCCGCGCGGCAATCGACGCGAACGTGTCGCCGTCTTCAACCACATACGGCTGACCGCTGATGCAGGTATAGATGAAATTGGGCAGACAGATTTCCTCCCCGGCGGTCAGCGTGGCAAAATCGACGCCGGGATTGATGACCTGCAGCGCCTGCACGGTGGTGGCGTATGTACGGGCGATACGCTCGGCGGTGTCGCCCTCCTGCCAAGTGTAGCTCTCCGCCCCGCGCGGACAGACGCGCCCGATGGCTCTGCGACCTTGCTGTTCCATGCCTGTTTCCCTCCTGTTTGCACTTTTCGGCGGGTTTTGCGCCCACCATTCAAAATTTATGCGCCGGGCAGTGGTTTCATCCCTTGCCCTCGCTGCTATTCTATGCTATAATGTTCGGCAGGTGTGCTGACGCGCCGATTTTTGTGTGCCTAAGTTTCACCAGAATCTGGTTGTTTCCCCTGAACCCGACACATTTCGGTGCGCCTCGGTTCGGGCGGGAAAACGAAAGAAACCATGATGCGTATACAGAAAATGTGCATCAATATGCAGCTTTATACTTCTGCGACATCTGCGAAGAATGATGGAGGGAATTCCCATGAAGCATCTGCTGAAGCTCCTCGACCTGAGCAAGGAAGAAATCACGGAGCTGCTTGACCTCGCTGACCGCTTGAAGGCGGAAACCAAAGCCGGCGTGGAGCACCACATCCTCAAAGGCAAAACGCTGGGCATGATTTTTGAGAAGTCCTCGACCCGCACGCGCGTCAGCTTTGAGACGGGCATGTACCAGCTGGGGGGTCATGCGCTGTTCCTGTCCAGCCGCGATCTGCAAATTGGCCGCGGCGAACCGGTGGAGGACACTGCGCGCGTCCTGAGCCGCTATCTGGACGGCATCATGATTCGCACCTTTGCGCAGGAAGAAGTGGAAACGCTGGCGCGCGTGGGCAGCATCCCGATTATCAACGGCTTGACGGACTTCTGCCACCCCTGCCAAGTGCTGGCGGATTTGCAGACCGTGCGCGAGTACAAGGGGCGCATTGAGGGGCTGAATATGTGCTACATCGGCGACGGCAACAACATGGCCAATTCGCTGATTGTCGGCTTCCTCAAAATGGGCGCGCATGTGTCCATTGCCTGCCCGAAGGCGTATCAGCCGGACGCGCAGGTACTCTCGTTCACCGAGCAGTACCCCGGCAAGTTCGTCATGACCGAAAGCCCGGAAGAAGCGGCGAAGGATGCGGACGTCATTTTCACTGACGTGTGGGCTTCGATGGGGCAGGAGGAAGAAAAGGCGGTGCGCGAGAAGGCGTTCCGCGGCTATCAGATTAACGCGGAGCTGCTGGCGAAGGCGCATCTGGGCTGCATGGTGCAGCACTGCCTGCCCGCGCATCGCGGCGAGGAAATCACGGCGGATGTGTTTGAATCCCACGCCGACCAGATTTTCGATGAGGCGGAGAACCGCCTGCACGCACAGAAGGCAGTCATGGTTGCTGTTATGGCGGACAAGAAAGACTGGTAAGCAACACGCGGTTTTTGCCCCAATAGAAAAATGGAGGAAACGAGCATGAAGGGCTATCTGCTGCTGGCCAACGGTCAGCTTTACGAAGGCACGCTGATGGGCGCTGCGAAGCCGGTCATGGCGGAGCTGGTGTTCACCACCGCGATGACAGGCTATCTGGAAACCCTGACCGACCCGTCCTACGAAGGGGAAATCGTCATTCAGACGTTCCCGACCATTGGCAACTACGGCGTGATTCCGGAGGACTTCGAGTCACCGCGCCCGCGCCTGTCCGCGTATATCGTCCGGGAACTCTGCGATGAGCCGAGCAACTTCCGCTGCCAAGGCAAGCTCGATGATTACCTCAAAGCGCAGGGCATTCCCCGCCTGACGGGGGTGGACACCCGCGCGCTGACCCGCGTTATCCGCAATGCGGGCGTGATGAATGCCGCGCTGCTGACCGAGAAGCCGGAGAATCCGGAGGAAATCTGCGCGCAATTGAAGGTGCTGCCGTTCCATCCGTCGATTCAGGACGTGACGTGCGACGGCGTTCAGCCCGCGAAGAAGCGGGGCATCCACAACGTCGTCCTCTGGGACTTCGGCGCAAAGGCGAACATCCAGCGCGAACTCGAAAAGCGCGGCTGTGCGGTCACGGTCGTTCCGGCGAGCGCGACGGCGCAGGAAATCCTGAACCTGAATCCCGACGGACTGATGCTGTCCAACGGCCCCGGCGACCCGGCGGATAACACCGCCGTGATTGCGAACCTGCGCGAGCTCATGCGCCACCGCATCCCCACCTTCGGCATCTGCCTGGGGCATCAGCTGCTGGCGCTCAGTCAGGGCGCAAAGACCGCCAAGCTGAAGTACGGCCACCGCGGCGCAAATCAGCCCGCAAAGGACGTCAAGACCGGGCTGTCCTACATGACGAGCCAGAACCACGGCTATGCGGTGGACTGCGACACGCTGCCGGAAAACGCGTCCCTGCGTTTTGTCAACGGCAACGACGGCACCTGCGAGGGCGTTGATTATACCGATATGCCCGCGTTCTCCGTCCAGTTCCACCCGGAAGCGTGCGGCGGCCCGCTTGACACCCGCTTCCTGTTCGACCGCTTTATTGCCATGATGGGAGGGAATAAGGAATGCCGCTGAATCCCGATCTGCACAAAGTAATGATTATCGGCTCCGGCCCGATTGTGATTGGTCAGGCTGCCGAATTTGACTACGCCGGTTCGCAGGCGTGCCGCGCCTTGAAGGACGCGGGGCTGGAAGTCGTGCTGGTCAACCCGAACCCCGCGACCATCATGACCGACCATTCCTCCGCCGACCATATCTACATTGAGCCGCTGACGCTGGAAACCCTGCGCCGCATCATCCTCAAGGAAAAGCCGGACTCTCTGCTGTCCACGCTGGGCGGGCAGAGCGGTCTGACCCTCTCCATGCAGCTGGCGAAGGAGGGCTTCCTTGAACAGCACGGCGTGAAGCTGCTGGGCGCCAAGTGCGAGACGATTGAAAAGGCGGAAGACCGCCAGCAGTTCAAGGACACGATGCTCGCCATCCACCAGCCCGTCATTCCGTCGGAAGTCGTGGAGACGGTGGAGGATGCGCTCGCGTTCGCCAAGACCATCGGCTACCCCGTGATTGTGCGTCCGGCGTATACGCTGGGCGGTTCGGGCGGCGGCATCTGCCAAGACGAAAAGGAACTGGCGGAAATCGCTGAGAATGGTCTGCGCCTGTCGCCGATTACGCAGATTCTGGTCGAGAAGTGCATTTCCGGCTGGAAGGAAATCGAATTCGAGGTCATGCGCGACAAGCTCGGCAACGTGATTGCCGTCTGCTCGATGGAGAACATCGACCCCGTCGGCGTGCATACGGGCGACTCCATCGTCGTTGCGCCCGCGCTGACCTTGGCGGACAAGGAGTACCAGATGCTCCGCCGCGCCGCGCTGGACATCATCACCGCGCTGGAAGTCGAGGGCGGCTGCAACTGCCAGTTCGCGCTCAATCCCGATACGTTTGACTATGCTGTTATCGAGGTCAACCCGCGCGTCAGCCGTTCCTCCGCCCTTGCGTCGAAGGCGACGGGCTACCCGATTGCCAAGTGCGCCGCGCAGATTGCCATCGGCTATACGCTGGATGAAATGAAGAACGCCGTGACGGGCAAGACCTGCGCTGCGTTTGAACCCGCGCTGGACTACATCGTGGCGAAAATCCCGAAGTGGCCGTTTGACAAGTTCGTGTACGGCAAGCGCACCCTCGGCACGCAGATGAAGGCGACCGGCGAGGTGATGGCGATTGGCGTGAACGTCGAGCAGGCGCTGATGAAGGCGGTCCGCGGCGCGGAAATCGGCTGCGACACGCTGCGGATGAAGTCGATGGCGAATCTCACCGTGGATGAGCTGCTGGAGCTTATCGGCAAGTGCACCGACCAGCGCATGTTTGCAATGTACGAGGCGATTGCGCGCGGCGTGACGCTGGAAAAGCTGCACGAAATCACGAAAATCGACTACTTCTTCCTCCATAAGTACCTGAACCTGTACAACATGGAATGCCGCCTGAAAGAGGGCAACATCGACGCGGAGACGTATCTGCGCGCGAAGAAGATGGGCTATCCGGACAAGGCGATTGAGCGCCTGTCGGGCGAAAAAGTGCCGATGCACCGCGACCCGGTCTACAAGATGGTCGATACCTGCGCGGCGGAATTCGCGGCGGAAACGCCCTACTTCTACGCGACCTATGACGACGAGAACGAAGCGAAGGAGTTCCTCGATGAGCGCCCGAAGAAGCCGTGCGTCGTCGTCTTGGGTTCCGGCCCGATCCGCATCGGTCAGGGCATCGAGTTCGACTATGCGTCCGTCCACTGCGTGTGGATGCTCAAACAGGCGGGCTACGATGTCGTGATGATCAACAACAACCCGGAGACGGTTTCGACCGACTTTGATACCGCTGACCGCCTGTACTTCGAGCCGCTGACGGCGGAGGACGTACTGGGCGTGATTGCGACGGAGAAGCCGGTTGGCGTCGTCGCGGCGTTCGGCGGGCAGACGGCGATTAAGCTGACTCACGCGCTGGAGCAGGCGGGCGTGCGCATCATGGGTACGTCGGCGGATATGATTGACGCGGCGGAAGACCGCGAGCGCTTCGACGCGGCGATGGAGAAGTACGGCATCAAGCGCGCCAAGGGCCGCACGGTCATGACGAGCGAGGAAGCGGTGGCGGCGGCGAACGAGCTGGGCTACCCGGTGCTGGTGCGCCCGTCGTATGTGCTGGGCGGTCAGAACATGATTATCGCCTATCAGGACAGCGACATTGTGGAGTACATGCGCATTATCCTCGCGCAGGGCATCGAAAACCCGGTGCTGATTGACCAGTACCTGATGGGCATCGAGGCGGAAGCGGACGCGATTTGCGACGGCACGGACGTGCTGATTCCCGGCATCATGGAGCACGTCGAGCGCTCCGGCATCCACTCCGGCGACTCCATTGCTGTCTATCCCGCGTGGAACCTGACCGGCGCGATGACGCAGCGACTGATTGAGGTTACGCGGCAGATTGCGCTCGAACTCGGTACGCTGGGGCTTATCAACATTCAGTATATCGTCTATCATAACGAAGTCTATGTCATTGAGGCGAACCCGCGCGCCAGCCGCACCGTGCCGTACATCAGCAAGGTGACGGGCGTGCCGATGGTTGACCTCGCCGTCCGCGCGATGCTGGGCGAAAAGATTCGCGACATGGGCTACGGCACGGGGCTGTACCGGCAAAGCCCGTACTACGCGGTCAAGGTGCCGTGCTTCTCCTTCGAGAAACTGGCGGATGTCGATACTCACCTCGGCCCGGAGATGAAGTCCACCGGCGAAGTGCTGGGCATCGGCACGAACCTGCAGGAGGCAATCTTCAAGGGACTCGTCGCCGCGGGCTACAAGATGCGCCATCAGGGCGGCATTCTCGTCTCCGTCCGCGACAAGGACAAGCCGGAAGCCATTGACTGCGCGCGCAAGTTCGCCAAGCTCGGCTTCAACATTTTCGCCACGCCCGGCACGGCGCGCGCCATGCAGGAGCATGGGCTGTATGCCGCCGTCGTGAAGAAGGAAGCGCAGGAGAAAATGCTGGAAATGGGGCAGGTGCAGTACGTCATTTCCACGTCCAACAAGGGTCGTCTGCCGCAGCTGGAATCCGTCCGGATGCGCCGCAAGGCAGTCGAACGCGGCATCCCGCTGTTCACCAGCCTTGACACGGCGAATGCCCTCGCCAACGCGCTGACCAGCCGCTACTCGCTGGGCAACGTCGAATTACCGCCGCACGGGTGTCGGCTCGGACGGTATTGTGCTGATTATGCCCTCGACCATCGCCGATGCGAAGATGCGCATGTTCAATGCCGACGGCACGGAAGGCTCGGTGGCGGGCAATGCCCTGCGCTGCGTCTGCAAGTACCTGTACGAGAACGGCCATGTGCGCAAAGCCGAAATGGCGGTCGAGACTGGCAGCGGCGTTAAGACGGCGAAGCTGTTCATCCGCGAAGATCAGGTGTTCTCCGTGCTGGTGGACATGGGCTGCCCGGCGGTCGCTCCGGCGAAGATTCCCGTCAAGCTCGACGGCGACCGCGTGATGATGCGCCCTGTCTTCCTTGCGGGCGAAAAGCGCGAAATCAGCTGCGTCAGCATGGGCAATCCGCATGTTGTCATCTTCGTGGAGGATGTAAACCGCATCCCGCTGGAGCAGGTTGGCCCGCAGATTGAGACGGACAGCCTGTTCCCGGAACGCGTGAACGTGTCGTTCGCCCAGATTGTAGACAAGAACGACATCATGATGCGCGTATGGGAGCGCGGTATCGGCGAAACGGCGGCCTGCGGCACGGGCGCGTGCGCGGTGGCAGTCGCGGCAGTCGAAAACGGCTTCTGCACCCGCGGTGCGGATATTGATGTGCGCCTGCCCGGCGGCACGCTCGTCGTCCGCTATCAGGAGGACGGCAAAGTCTGGCTGACTGGCGACGCTAACACCGACTTCACGGGGACAATCGAAATTTAAGTGGCAGCGGCATCTCGTTTTTCACGCGGGATGCCGCCCTTTTTGCAAAAGGGGAGGAAATTTGCATGAAACACGTTCTTTGCTTCGGTGACAGCAACACTTGGGGCTTCATCCCCGGCACCTGCAAGCGCTACGACGAACACACCCGCTGGACAGGCATTTTGCAGGATGAACTTGGCGCGGACTGGCGCATCCACGAGAACGGGCAGAACGGCAGAACCACCGTCTTTCCCGAACCCGGCAAGAATTTCATGACCGGCTTGGGCGCGCTGCCTTACGCGCTGGACACCCTGCGCCCGCTGGACGCCATCATCATCATGCTCGGCACGAACGACCTGAAGGAGCATTCCGCACAGGCGAGCGTCAACGGCGTCGGCACGCTGATTCGCACGATTCAGACGTTCGACCAGCTGTACCCCGCGAGTGTGCCGCTGTTCGGAGATAACAAGCCGCGGATTCTGGTACTGACGCCGATTGAAATTGGCGAGAATGTGGCGGAGTGGGACACGCTGTACGGCAAGGGGCAGGAATCGCGGAAATTCCCGGCACTGATGAAGGGCTTGTGTGAGTGGCTCGGCGTGGAAATGATGAATACGCAGGAGATTGTGCAGCCGTCAAAGGTGGATGGGATTCATATGATGCCGGAAGAGCATCGGAAACTGGCGCTGGCGGTGCGGGATAGGCTGTTAGGGCTGGTAAAGGCATAAGAGCTGCGGCAGAGGATAGTAGGGAAGCGCACCCAAGCCGGGCGCCCAAAAAGGGTCAAGGGGCAATTGCCCCTTGCAGGGTGCAGGGACAGCGTCCCTGCTGGGGTTTGGGGCAACGCCCCAACTGTTCCGCGCGCGACCAATTCCAAGGAAGCCGCCAACAAAGGCGCAGGCAGCGAAGCGTCCCTGCCAGTAACTTTGCGCGTCCGCAGACGCGCCCCCAAGCTGCTCTTTCCCCCAAGATTCCGTGAAGAACCGTAAAATTAGCAATGAGAAATGAGCAATGACTGGCGCACAAACTCAATCATTGCTCATTAAGGTAACACCGCACAAATGAGGTGGTCGGCTGGCGAATGGATTTTTCGTCAGATGCAAATGCAAATTTCGAAGGT
>PPYF01267383.1_pt1 | contig 31174 bp, 41 predicted proteins | sample 1559871 | NCBI WGS metagenome assembly PPYF01 (sample SAMN08240021, study PRJNA423297) | Human gut metagenome, whole genome shotgun sequencing project.
AAGAAGAAGAAGAAGAAGAAGAAAGGCTTGTTCCCAGCACTCTTCCGTAGTCCATCCTTTCCCTTTTGCGGGAGCCCTCAAGAAAGACGCCTTGTCCCGCGCGCAAACGGTGAATGGGTTGCACTACAAAAAAATCCCCTTACATACAGGCAAATTCACCGTCTGGCCGCCTCGCATGCCACTCCGAGTGTTGGTGTGGGCTTCACGGTCGTTCAGAACAAACCGGCCAAGTCTCGCAAGAAGCAACGTCGAATGGAAAGCCGGATGCCGTCAAAGAAAGGGAATGCGTTGAAGAGGGATTCGATAAGGTCGAAAGTCTTGGGAAGAGGGGGTCCGGGGGAGAAACCTTTCTTCAGAAAGGTTTCTCCCCCGGTTTTCCCCCAAAAACCACGAAAGGCCGCCTGAAACTCAGACGACCTTTCCTTATTCTCACCTGAAAACAGGAGGAATCAGTCAAACGATCCCGCCGAAGCGGAGCCGGGTGTGAACCGGACTTACTTGTCAGCCGGAGCAGCCGTTTCGGGCTGGCGGGTGAACTCAAGGATCGCCATGGGAGCACAGTCGCCCTTACGGGGAAGCGCCAGCTTGGTGATCCGGGTATAGCCGCCGGGGACGCCGGCGAACAGGGGAGCGACCACGTCGAACAGACGCTGCACGAGCTGGTGGTCGTTCAGGGTTTCATAAGCCAGACGGCGGGAGTGCAGGTCGTTGCGCAGAGCCAGGGTGATCAGAGGTTCCACCACCCGGCGCAGTTCTTTGGCCTTCACTTCCGTAGTGCGGATTTTGCCGTAGGTGATCATCGCGCTGGCCATGTTGCGGAACAGGGCCTTGCGATGCGAAGGCGTTCTGCCGAGCTTCTTGCCGGAATTGCTATGCCTCATGGTGCTGTTTCCTCTTCCATTCCTGATATTTCTTCTCGAAGTTGTCGACCTTCATGCCGAAATCAAGTCCCATGCTTTCAAGCACGGCCTTGATTTCATCAAGGGACTTCTTGCCGAAGTTCTTCGTTTTCAGCATTTCGGCCTCGGGCCGCTGCACCAGCTCGCCGACGGTGGCGATGTTGGCGCTGCGCAGGCAGTTGGTCGCCCGCACGGACAGTTCCAGCTCGTCGATCCCCTTGAACAGGTTGTCGTTGATGTCGGCGCTGCCGCTGCCTTCCCCTCCGCTTTCGCCGGAGATGCGTTCATCAAAGCTGATGAAGACCGAAATCTGATCCTTGATGATCTTGGCGCTGTAGGCAATGGCATCCTCGGGAAGAACCGAGCCATCCGTCCACACTTCAAGAATCAGCTTGTCATAGTTGGTCATCTGGCCCACACGGGCCTGTTCCACGGTATACGCCACCTTCCGCACGGGTGAGAAGCTCGCGTCCAGCTTGATAAGCCCGATCGTGTCCGGAAGACCTTCGTGCATATCAGCGGGCACATAGCCCTTGCCCATACGGACCTCGAACTCCATGTTCAGTTCCATGTCTTCGGTGAGGGTCGCGATGTGCAGTTCCGGGTTCAAGACTTCCACATTGGCGTTGGTCATGATATCCGCGGCTGTCACCGGGCCTTTCTTCGACACGGAAAGCGTCAGATGCTGGGGCTCGTCAGTCGTCATACCCAGACGGACCTGTTTGATATTCAGGATGACATCCGTAATATCTTCCAGCACTCCGGGGATGGTGGTAAACTCATGCTGCACGCCGGAGATCTTCACAGCCACGAAGGCTGCGCCCTGAAGGGACGAAAGCAGTACCCGACGCAAGGCATTGCCGATGGTGACCCCATACCCGCGTTCGAGAGGTTCGTAGGTGAACCGCCCGTACATGGAATCGTTGGGGTCGCTGTCGCACGCAATCTGTTCCGGCCGAACGAGTTTGGCCCAGTTGCGCGAATTGATAAGCCTGTTGCCTTGTCTGAAGAGCATGTAAGCCCCCGCTTATTTGGAGTAGAGCTCGACGATGAGGTGCTCGTTGATGGGGAACTGAATGTCGTCGCGCTGCGGCAGTGCTTTCACAATACCCTTGAAGTTGGGAGCGTCCACTTCCAGCCAGGAGGGGCAGCCACGACGGGCCACGGCTTCCTGCGCTTCGGCGAGAACGGGGATGGTTCTGCTCTTTTCGGGAACTTCAACGCTGTCGCCGACCTTCACCTGAAGGGAAGGAATGGTGACCTTATGACCGTTCAGCGTAAACACGCCGTGGCGGACCAGCTGGCGGGCCTGAACCCGGGAGTTGGCGAAGCCGAGGCGATACACGACGTTGTCCAGGCGGCGTTCGAGGAAAGCGAGCAGGTTCGCGCCGGTCACGCCCTTCGCCATATCGGCGCGGACGAAATAGCTGTGGAACTGCTTTTCCAGAACGCCATAAACGCGACGCACCTTCTGCTTTTCACGCAGCTGGACGGCGTAGTCGCTCAGTTTTTTACGGGCGCGGCCATGCTGACCGGGCGCGTAGGGGCGGCGGTCAAAGGCGCACTTGTCGGTGAAGCAACGGTCGCCCTTCAACAAGAGCTTCGTACCTTCACGACGGCACAAACGACATTTGGCATCATTATATTTGGCCAAGACGGTGTCCTCCTGTGAGCGCGACTAGACGCGACGCCGTTTGGGCGGGCGGCAGCCGTTGTGGGGGATGGGGGTGACGTCACGAATGAAGGCGACCTTGAAACCGGCGGCGTTAATGGCGCGCATGGCGGCTTCACGCCCGGAACCGGGACCCTTCACGTAGATACCCACCGTGCGCATGCCGTTGTCCTGAGCTTTGCGGGCGGCCTGTTCGGCGGCGACCTGCGCGGCGAAGGGGGTGGACTTGCGGGAACCCTTGAACCCGCTCTGCCCAGCGCTCGCCCAGCTCACGGTGTTACCGCGAGTATCGGTAAAAGTGATGATGGTATTATTGAACGACGCCTGGATGTGAGCCACACCCAGAGGGACGTTCTTCTTTTCTCTTTTCTTGGTAGCGCGTTTTGGTCTAGCCATGATTTGCTTCCGTAACCGGGCGTATCCGGTCGTATCAGTGAACGTTTCGCACGATCAGCCCGCCGAAGGCGGAAGCTGGTCGTGCCGGAAGGTTCCTTTACTTCTTCTTACCTACAGCACCGCGACGGGGACCCTTGCGGGTGCGGGCGTTGGTGTGGGTACGCTGCCCATGAACGGGAAGGCCCTTGCGGTGACGCAGGCCACGGTAGCAACCGATGTCCATGAGACGCTTGATGTTCATCGAAATTTCGCGGCGCAGATCGCCTTCCACCTTGTAGTTCTGTTCGAGTTCCTTACGGACTTCGTTCAGTTCTTCAGCGGTGAGGTCGTCGATGCCACGAGTCCAGTTGACGCCGGAGGCGTCAAGAATTTTCAGAGCCGTTACACGGCCGATGCCATAGATGTAAGTCAACGCGATGTCCGCGCGCTTGCCTCTGGGCAGGTCAACACCAGCAATTCTGGCCACAGTCTTTCTCCTGAAGGCTAGCCCTGGCGCTGCTTGTGCCGGGGATTTTCGCAGATAACCCTGAGTACGCCCTTACGCCGGATGACTTTGCACTTGGGGCAAATCTTTTTTACGGATGGCCTGACTTTCATGACAAGTCTCTCCACAGGTTTCCTCGGCAGCACAAATCACCGCCGGAACAGGAAGCCTTAGCTCTTTTTTTTCATACTGTCAATGCACGACGTGGTTTTCTTCAGGGCAGGTCCAGAATCTGGGGTCCACCGGGAAGGATAGCCACACAATGCTCAAAATGGGCGGCGAGACTCCTGTCTCGGGTCACGGCCGACCATTTGTCTTCCAGAATCTCCACTTCCGGTGTTCCCACCGTAATCATGGGCTCAATACACAGCACCATGCCGGTCTTGAGCGGCAAAGCCGGTTTCGCGGCGACGACGTAGTTGGGAACTTCGGGTTTTTCGTGCAACGTCGAACCGATCCCGTGCCCAACAAACCGTCTCACCACATGGAACCCGGCACCTTCGGCGTGTTGTTGCACAGCGCCAGCGATGTCATTGAGTTCGTTACCGGGTCTCGCTTCGGCCACGGCCAGGGCGAGACTTTCTTCCGTCACCCGCAGCAGGCGGGCCGCCTCGGGGGAAACCTCCCCCACGGCGAAGGTACGGGCCGCGTCTCCGTAGAACCCCTGATAGACGGTCCCCACATCAAAGCTGACGATGTCGCCTTCCTTGAGGATGACGTCTTCGGAGGGGAAGCCGTGCACGATGACTTCGTTCACCGAGCAACACAGGCCGTACGGAAAACCGTACATGCCCTGAAACGCGGGCTTCACCTTGAATTCGCGACACATCTTCTGGACAATCTCTTCGAAGTACATGGTCGGGAGGCCGGGGCGAACCTGCCTGCCCAACTCGTCCAGAATCATCGCGACCATTCTGTTCGCTTCGCGGAGAAGGCCTATTTCCCTCTCGTTTTTGAGGAAAACGCCGCGGTACTTCTTCACGATCAGCTCCGCCCCTTGATCCGGGTCTTGCCCATCAGCCCTTCATACTGACGCGAGATGAGATGGGACTCGATCTGCGACATGAAGTCCATCGCGACACCCACAAGGATGAGGATGCTGGTGCCGCCGAAATAGAACGGCACGTTGAACTCCGCGATGAGGAGCATGGGAAGCACTGAAATAACCGAGATGTACACGCCGCCCCAGAGGGTCAGGCGCGAAAGCACAGCGTCCAGATATTCCTGCGTCTTCTCGCCGGGACGAATCCCGGGGATGAACCCGCCGGCTTTCTTCAAATTCTCGGCCACATCCTTCGGATCGAAAATGATGGCCGTATAGAAGAAGCAGAAGAAGAAAATCAGGGCGATGAATATAACGTTATACAAGATGGAAGACGGCGTAAACCACGACGCCGCCGTCTTCAGCCAGTCGGCGATCTCGAAATTCGCCATCGTGGCGGGGAACAGCAACAAGCTCGAAGCGAAGATGGGGGGGATAACCCCGGCCGTATTCACACGCAGCGGCAAGTGCGTCGACTGACCGCCGTACATTTTCCGTCCGACCTGGCGCTTGGCGTACTGGATGGGAATGCGCCGCTGGGCGCGCTCCACGAACACGACGCCGATGACCACGGCAAGCATGAGAATGAGCAGCGCAAGCGCGATAAACAGGCTCATGTCCCCGAGCTTGATGAGCTGGAAGGACTTGACCAGAGCACCGGGGATGCCCACAACGATACCCGAGAAGATAATCAGGGAAATACCGTTGCCAATCCCCTTTTCCGTAATCTGTTCGCCAAGCCACATGATGAGCACGGTGCCCGCCGTGAGGGTCAGCATGGTCATGATACGGAACGTCCAGCCCGGTTCGAGGACGACGGGCGAGCCGCCGGGGCTGTACATGGTTTCAAGGCCCACGGCGATGCCGAAACCCTGAATGATGGTGATGAGGACCGTACTGTAGCGCGTGTACTGGGTGATTTTACGGCGACCCGCCGCACCCTCTTCCTTGGCCATGCGCTTCAGCTCGGGGCTGACCACCTGCAGGAGTTGAAGGATGATTGAGGCCGAAATGTACGGCATGATCCCGAGGGCGAACACGGAGACGTTCTTCAGACCGCCACCGGAGAACATGTCGAACAGACCAAACAGGGTGCCTGCCGCGGTTTCAAAGAAGTGGGCGAGGGCCGCCCCGTCGACGCCCGGAACCGGGATATGCACCCCGATCCGGTACGCGCAGAGCAGGCCCAGCGTCCAGAGAAGCTTTGTACGCAGTTCAGGCGAACGGGCAAGGTTATCCGCACCACCAAGAGCCACGAGTCACCTACCCTTCCACTTCCAGTTCTTTGACTTCGCCGCCGGCGGCGCGGATTTTGTCCGCAGCGGACTGGCTGAACTTGTGGGCTTCCACCTTGATGGCCGCGGAAAGTTCGCCTTCGCCCAGGATTTTCACCGGAGCGCCGAAGGTGCACAGACCGCGATCATAGATGTCTTCAAGGGAGATTTCGTTCTTGCCCTCAAAGGCGGCCACGAGGCGAGCGAGATTGATCACCGCGTATTCGACCTTGAAGGGGTAGTTCTTGAAACCGCGCTTGGGCAGACGGCGCTGAAGGGGCATCTGGCCGCCTTCAAAGCCGGGGCGGACACCGCCGCCGGAGCGGGCGTTCTGACCCTTGTTACCCTTGCCGGACGTACATCCCAAGCCGGAACCGGAGCCGCGGCCCACGCGTTTGCGGGACTGGCGCTCTTCCGCGAAGGGATAGAGTTCGTTCAGATTCATGCTTTGGTAACCTCAACAACCAGGTGGGACACCTTGGCGATCATGCCGCGGACGGCAGGGTTATCCGGAAAGGTCTTAACCATTTCGCGACGGCGCAGCCCGAGCGCGTCCAGAACTTTCTTCTGGAGGGGCGTGCAGCCGATGCGGCTTTTGACGACTTTAATCGTAATTTCGGACATGGCGCTTACTTCCTGGGGGCTTCCAGTTTCATGCCGCGGATTTCGCTCACGGCTTCCGCGCTGCGCAGAGCAGCGAGGCCGGCCATGGTGGCGCGCAGCACGTTGTGGGGGTTGTTGGTCCCGATGGCCTTGGCAAGCACATCGTCCACCCCGGCCGCTTCCATGACAGCACGCACGGCGCCACCGGCGATGATGCCGGTACCGCGGGAGGCGGGCTTGAGCATGACGCGGCCAGCGCCGAACTCGCCAAGAATTTCATAGGGGAGGGTCCCTTCGATCAGGGGCACCTTCACCATGTTCTTGCGAGCATGTTCCGTAGCCTTGCGCAGGGCTTCAGGCACTTCCTGAGCCTTGCCGAGGCCAAAACCTACGCTCCCGTTACCGTCGCCAACGACCATAAGGGCGCTGAAGCTAAAGCGACGACCGCCTTTCACGACTTTGGCAACCCGGTTCAGGGAGACGATCTTCTCGATGAAACCCAGTTCATTCTGTTCCATGACAGTGCTATCCTCTCCGGGTTAGAACTCGAGGCCGCCTTCGCGGGCGCCATCGGCCACGGCTTTGATTTTGCCGTGGTAGAGATATCCGTTACGGTCGAAGACCACCTTGACGATGCTCTTCTCCTTGGCCAGACGGGCAATTTCCTTGCCCACCGCTTCGGCGCCAGTCTTGTTGCAGCTCAGCTTTTCCCCGCCCTTGGAAAGGACCAGGGTGGAGGTGGCGGCAAGCGTGGCGCCGGTGAGGTCGTCGACAACCTGGGCATACATGTGCAGGTTGGAACGGAAGATCACCAGGCGGGGACGTTCGGCCGTGCCGGAAATCTTTTTGCGGATGCGGATCTTCCTGCGCTGCCTGGCTTCATTTTTGGTCATAGTGCTCATAGCGCGCCCCGATTATTTACCCTTGCCGCCGGACTTGCCGGCCTTGCGCAGGATGGTTTCGGTTTCGTACTTAATGCCCTTGCCCTTATAGGGTTCAGGCTTGCGGATGCGGCGAATGCGAGCGGCCATTTCGCCCACGAGGACCTTGTCAGCGCCCAGAATGGTGAGCTTCTGACCTTCGACCTTCGCGGAGAGTCCAGCAGGCAGTTCCACGAGAACGGGGTGGGAGAAACCCACCTGAAGTTCAATCACATTACCTTTCACGGCAACACGGTAGCCGACGCCGATGACTTCGAGGGTCTTGGAGAACCCCTTGGTCACGCCCTCGATGCAGTTGGCGAGGAGGGTACGGCGCAGGCCGTGCTGGGCGCGGGCTTCGCGCGTCTCGGCCTTGCGGGTCAGGGTGACATGACCGTCGGCCACTTCATAGGAAAGAAGGTCGCACACCGGAGTGGTCAGCGCAGCCTTCGCTCCCTTCACTTCAACAACATCAGCCCCGACCTTCACCTCGACACCGGAGGGGATGGCGATGGGCAGTTTTCCGATTCTTGACATGCTACACCCGCCTACCAGATTTCACACAAAAGTTCGCCGCCCACCTTCATCTGGTGAGCCTGATTGCCAGCGAGCACCCCGTGCGAAGTGGACAGGATGCAGATGCCAAGGCCGTTCTGCACGCGGGGGATTTCGTGGGCGCCAACATACACCCGGCGACCGGGCTTGCTCATCCGCTTCAGGCCTTCAATGGCGGGTTTGCCCTTGAAGTACTTGAGCTGGATGTTGATGTTGCGGTCGTCCACGGTTACGTCATCGACGTACCCTTCCTGCTTGAGGATGGCAGCAATGGCTTCCTTCATCTTCGAGCTCGGCACACTCACTTCCTTGTGCAGGGCCAAGTGCGCGTTGCGGATACGCGTCAGCATATCTGCAATAGGATCAGTCATCATCGAATGGTCTCCTTATACCCTTTCACGGTTACCAGCTGGACTTGCGAACGCCGGGGAGGTCGCCGCGGAGGGCCATATTGCGGAAGCAGATACGGCACAGACCAAACTTACGCATGTAAGCGTGGGGTCTGCCGCAGATGGGGCAGCGGTTGTAGGCGCGGCTGGAAAACTTGGGTTTCCGGGCGGCCTTTACTTCGAGGGAAGTACGCGACACTATCCTAACTCCTTACTTTCTGAAAGGCATGCCCAGCTGTTCGAGCAGGAACTTGCCTTCTTTGTCAGTGGTGGCGGTGGTCACGATGGTGATGTTCATGCCCTTGGGGTTTTCGATGCGGTCGGCTTCCATTTCGGGGAAGATCGCATGTTCCTTGATCCCGAGGGTGAAGTTGCCGCGACCATCGAAGCCACGATCCGGGATGCCGCGGAAGTCGCGCACGCGCGGAAGGGCGAAGTTCATGAGCTTGTCCAGGAAGTCCCACATACGTTCCTTGCGGAGCGTCACGCGGCAACCGATGGGCATGCCTTCACGCAGCTTGAACGCGGCGATGGACTTCTTGGCGCGGGTCATCACGGCCTTCTGTCCGGCAATGACGGACAGTTCGTTCATGGCCTCTTCCATCAGCTTGTTGTTCTGGCTGGCGGAACCGAGGCCGATGTTCAGCGAAACTTTCACAATCCCGGGAATCTGCATGGGAGAGCTGTACGCGAACTCCTTCTGCAATACCGGGACCACTTTCTCGCGGTATACGTTTTCAAGACGGGTCATGGTGGTTCACCTACAGCGTTTCGTTGCACTTCTTGCAGAAGCGGATTTTCTTGCCGTCCTCCGCGTAGCGATAACCCACGCGGGTGGGAGCGGCGCAGGCGGGGCACACGACCATGAGGTTGGAGACGTGGATGGGCATTTCCTTGTCCACGATCCCGCCGGGCTCGCGCCGATAGGGGTTCGGCTTCACGTGACGCTTGGCCACGTTGACCTTTTCCACCACAACCGAGTCATGCTTGTGCAGGACCTTCAAGACCTTGCCGATCTTGCCCTGGTCCTTGCCAGCGATGACCATCACTTTGTCATCCTTGCGGATACGAAACTGTTTCATGACAATGACTCCTACAGAACCTCAGGTGCGAGGGACACGATCTTCATGAAGTTCTTGGCGCGCAGTTCACGGGCCACAGGTCCGAAGATACGGGTTCCCACGGGTTCACCCTGCTTGGAAAGCAGCACGGCGGCGTTGGAGTCAAACTTGATGTAGGAACCGTCGACGCGGCGCACCTCTTTCGCGGTGCGCACGATCACGGCCTGCATCACGTCGCCCTTCTTCACCTTGCTGTGGGGCATGGCTTCCTTGACGGCAACCATGATGATGTCGCCCACGGTGGCGTAGCGCCGGTGAGAGCCGCCCAGCACCTTGATGCAGGCCACTTTCTTGGCGCCGGAGTTATCGGCAACCTGAAGCGTGGATTCAACCTGGATCATGACGTAACTCCTACACGGCCTTTTCGAGGATAGTCACCAGGTGCCAGCGCTTGTTGCGGCTCATGGGACGGAATTCCACGATTTTCACTTTATCACCGATGCCGCACTCGTTCATGGGATCATGAGCGGTAAACTTTTTGCGGCGACGCACGAACTTCTTGAGGAGCGGATGCTTCACCAGGGTCTCAACGCGAACGACGATGGTCTTGTCGTTCTTGTCGCTGACCACGGTACCGATAAGCATGCGGCCCTTGCGGTTTTCCATGGCTTGAGACATGGTGCTATTCCTTTTCCTTCAGGACGGTCAGAATCCGCGCGATGTTCTTCCGGGCGGCGGGAATGGACGAGGTCTTTTCCAGCTGGGCGGTCGTGTGTTGGAAGCGCAGATTAAAAAGTTCCTGCCGCTGTTCGGCGAGTTTGGCCTTGAGCTCTTCCACGCCGAGTTCTTTCAGTTCTTTTGCTTTCATACTACAGACCCTCTCTCACCACAATCACTGTCTTGACCGGCAGCTTGTGCGCGGCGCGGGTGAGGGCTTCCTTGGCCAGCTCGAGGCTGACGCCCTTGATTTCGTACAGGATGCGGCCGGGTTTGACCGGGGCGCACCAGCCCACCGGGGCGCCCTTACCGGAACCCTGACGGGTTTCGAGAGGCTTCGCGGTGATGGGGCGGTCGGGGAACACGCGGATCCAAACCTTGCCGCCACGCTTGATGTGACGCATCATGGCGATACGGGCGGCTTCGATCTGCTGGTTGGTCAGCTTTCCGTGCTCCACAGTCTTCAAACCGATATCGCCGAAGGCGATGGTGGCGCCACGGAGAGCGGGGCCACGCAGGCGGCCTTTCTGCCACTTGCGGAATTTAACTCTTTTGGGAGCGAGCATTACCTTTCAACCTCTTTGTCAAGGATTTCACCTTTGTAGATCCACGCCTTGACCCCGATGATACCGTAGGTGGTACGCGCTTCGGCGAAGCCGTAGTCGATGTCGGCACGCAGGGTCTGCAACGGCACGCGACCGTCGCGGTACCATTCGGTACGGGCGATTTCCGCACCGGCGAGACGACCGGAGCAGGTCACCTTGATGCCCTCGGCGCCGAACTTGCGGGCCATGGTCACCGTGCGCTTCATCGCGCGGCGGAAGGCGACGCGGCGTTCGAGCTGCTGGGCGATGTTTTCGGCCACCAGCTGGGAATCCACTTCAGGACGGCGGATTTCGTTCACTTCAAGAGAGAACTCCCGTCCGAACTTGGCGCGCAAGTCGCCGCGAAGCTTTTCGATTTCCACACCCTTGCGGCCGATGACGATGCCGGGACGGGCGGTGGAAAGGATGAGGCGGATCTTGCCCCCGGCGCGTTCGATCTCGATCTTGGAGATGCCGGCGCTGTAGAGGAGCTTCTTCACATACTTGCGGACTTCATGGTCTTCATACACAAAGGCAGGGTAGTCTTTCTTGCTGAACCAGCGGGACTGCCAGTTCTTGTTATACCCAAGCCGGAATCCGTACGGATGAACTTTCTGACCCATGACTTATTCCTGCCCTTCTGCGAGTATCACGGTAATGTGGCTGGTACGCTTGTGGATATTCGTGGCGCGGCCCTGGGCGCGCGGCATGAACCGCTTCCAGGTAGGACCTTCGTTCACGAGGATTTCCTTAACAACCAGAGCATCCACGTCCATGCTGGCGTTGTGTTCCGCGTTGGCGAGAGCCGAGCGGACCACACCGAGAATAACGCCGGCAGGCTTGTTAGGCGTGAAGCGCAGCAGGTTCATGGCAGCCTCGACAGGCATACCCTTCACGTTGCGGGCGACCAGCCTGGTCTTGCGCGGAGCAACGCGCACGAATTTGGCAGTAGCTTTCGATTCCATGATTGGCACCCGTTATTTCTTGGCCTTGGTCTTCTTGTCGGCGGCATGGCCGTGGAAGGTGCGCGTCGGCGCGAATTCCCCAAGCTTATGTCCCACCATGTTTTCGGTGACGAAAACGGGGAGGAACTTCTTGCCGTTGTGCACGGCGAAGGTGATTCCCACCATTTCGGGCAGGACGGTGGACCGGCGCGACCAGGTCTTCACCACGCGGCGATCGTTGGTAGCAACGGCCGCATCCACCTTTTTCATCAGATGGTCGTCCACGAAGGGACCTTTTTTCAGTGATCTGGGCATAACAGCTCCTACTTCTGGCCGCGGCGCTTCACGATGAGACGCGACGAGGGCTTCTTCTTATCGCGGGTCTTGTAGCCCTTAGCAGGCATACCCCACGGGGACACGGGGTGACGACCGCCGGAGCTTCTGCCTTCACCACCGCCGAGCGGATGGTCGACCGGGTTCATGGCGACGCCGCGAACCTTGGGGCGACGACCGAGCCAGCGATTACGGCCAGCCTTGCCCAGGGAGACGTTCTCATGCTGGATGTTGCCGACCTGACCGATGGTGGCGAGGCAGGAGGCCAGCACCTTGCGGACTTCACCGGAAGGCATGCGCAGCAGGGCGTACTTGCCTTCCTTGGCCACGAGCTGGGCATAGGTCCCGGCGGCGCGGCAGAACTGACCGCCGCGACCGGGGTTCAGTTCGATATTGTGCAGCACCGTACCCACGGGAATGCGGGCCATCGGAAGCGCGTTGCCGGGCTTGATGTCGGCCTTTTCGCCGGCGACGATCACGTCGCCCTGCTTCACGCCGAGGGGTGCCAGAATATAGCGTTTTTCACCGTCGGCATAGTGCAGCAGCGCGATGCGGGCGGTACGGTTCGGGTCGTACTCGATATGGGCGACGGTGGCCGGGATATCGAGCTTGTTGCGCTTGAAGTCGATGATGCGATACAGGCGCTTCACGCCACCGCCGCGACGGCGGCTGGTGACACGACCATGGTTGTTACGACCAGCCTTTTTGGTGAGACCTTCCGTAAGGGATTTCTCAGGCGTGGTTCTCGTGATTTCCTCAAAGTCGGAAACCGTCTGGAAACGGCGTCCCGCCGAGGTGGGTTTCAGCTTACGCACAGCCATGTTTACACTCCCTCAAAGAACTCAATCTTTTCACCGGACGCGAGGGTCACATAGGCCTTGCGCCATCCGGGGACGCGGCTCACCTTGCGGTTGCGCACGCGTTCCGTGGGCTTACGGGTAACCACGTTCACGTCAGTCACTTTCACGTTGAAGGCGGTTTCCACGGCCTTCTTGATCTCAATCTTGTTGGCGTCGGGGTGGACGAAGAAAGCAACCTGGTTCGCGCCATCGCGCAGGAAGGTCGCCTTTTCGGTCACCACGGGCCGCAAGAGAATCTGCGTATGATCCATGGCCAACCTCTTATTTCAGCCGCGTTTCAACGGGTTCCACGGCGCCTTCCAGAAGCACGAGCTGCTTGTGCTTCAGGATTTCGTACACACTGAGCTGATCCGGAGTGGTCAGGGTGATGCCGGGCAGGTTCCGGGAGGAGAGCACAAGATTGCGCTCAGCTTCGGGAGCGATGATGAGAGCCTTGGAAAGGCCCAGATTGCCTGCGATGTTGGCGAACACCTTGGTCTTCGCTTCGGGCAGGTCAAAGCCCTTGACCACGAGCAGGTTTTCACCGGCGAGGCGCGAAGAGAGCGCCATGCGCAGGGCCAGCTTGCGGATCTTCTTGTTCACTTTAAAATCGTACTTGCGGGGCTGGGGTCCGAAAAGGATCGCGCCGCCACGCCACACGGGGGAACGGTTGGAACCGGCGCGAGCGCGGCCGGTGCCCTTCTGACGCCACGGCTTCACGCCGCCGCCGGAAACCATAGCCCGGGTCTTGGTCGAGTGAGTGCCCGCACGCTTGGCAGCGAGCTGAGCCCGCACCACGAGGTGGAGAATCTCCGGCCTCACAGCGACCTCGAACACTTCGGGAGTCAGGGTCAGTTCGCCCTGTTCCTTCTTGTCCTGATCGTATACTTTCACGACAGCCATTGTTTCTCTCCCTACCTACTGCTTGCGCACCAGAACGAGGCCGTTCTTGGGTCCGGGCACGGAACCGCGGATGAGGATGACGTTGTCTTCCATCCGCACGTCCACGATTTCAAGGCCCTGCACGGTTACCTGTTCGGCACCCCAGTGGCCAGCCATTTTTCTGCCCTTGAACACGTGACCGGGGAAGGTGTTGTTACCGATGGAACCACCGGAACGATGCACCTTTTCGCAACCGTGCGTGTCTTTGGAGCCCTTGAAGTTCCAGCGGCGCATGACGCCCTGGTACCCCTTGCCGAGGCTCGTACCAGTTACTTTGATTTTGTCGCCGGCGGCGAACACGTCCGCGGTCAGCACCGAACCCACTTCCTGAGTGGCCGGGGCGTCGAGACGGATTTCGCGGACCTGGCGGTAAAGAGCCGTTCCGGCTTTGGCAAAGTGACCCTTCATAGGCTTGGTCACATGCTTTTCCTTGGCTTCTTCGAAGGCGATCTGCAGAGCGTTGTAGCCGTCTTTTTCAGCGGTCTTGACCTGGGTGACAGGGCAAGGTCCGGCCTGAACGACCGTTACGGCCACGGCAGAACCGTCTCCAGCGAAGATGCGGGTCATGCCAAGCTTGCGACCCAGAATTCCCATTTTCTCAGCCATGACATTCCTCGCTAAAGCTTGATTTCCACATCCACACCCGCGGGCAGGCTGAGCTTGCCGAGGGCGTCCACGGTCTGCTGCGTGGGTTCCAGGATGTCCATAAGCCGCTTGTGGATCCGCATTTCAAACTGTTCACGGGACTTCTTGTCCACATGCACAGAGCGGTTCACGGTGAATTTATTGATATTGGTGGGCAGAGGAATTGGCCCTGCCACGCCCGCGCCCGTGTTCCGAGCCGTATCGACGATTTCCGCCACAGCCTTGTCAAGGATGCGGTAATCGTAAGCCTTGAGCTTGATGCGGATACGATCACTGCTCACTGTCGTCATTGCGTCTACTCCGTTATCTGGCAACACTTGCCCGGTTTCGCCCATAAAGAGCAACGGAACGAACCGGACCTCCACACAGCAGCCGACCTTTGAGAAGGCCGGTTCCAAAGCGTATGATTTGTGAACGCTTCGGCCAACCCTGGCAAAGACCAGACGGCAACAGAGGGGTCGCCACGATACCTTAGTCGGTTACGTGCAGACTTCAAACTATGTACGCGGGAGATTGGGACGAGGAGGGAAGGCCATTGCGGCGTCACTCCGACTTGCTCTCCATACATAATGAAGTCAACCCATGTTTCGCCAGCCTGGCCTGTATTGGATGAAATCCAATAAGACAGGTAGTCCCGCAGGGTCACCTAGGGCTTTCGCCCTTTCACAAGACCTTTACAATCGGGGTTCCGTGAGGGATTCCCGCGACTCTAACGGCTCTTGACATCCTTTCGGCAATCAGTGACGCCTGCAAATGTCAAAGTCGACCTGATGGTCAACATAGCAGGATGGACAGTGCATCCACCCTTCCCTGCCGCACAGGGATGACCCACATCAAGTGGGGAAACGCATATCTATACAAAGAAGCGCCGACCGTCAAGGGTTTTCTTCATCTTCGCGGCGCCTTCGTTTCTTTTCCGTTTCTTTTGCGGGCAAAGGGAAGGCCCGGCCCCGGCTTCGCCCGCCGCCGGGAAAAACAGGGGCATTGCCTTCCGCACGGGTCAAGGCTACACTTTCATAATCCACTGCCCTTTCAACCGCCGGAGCCGACGGCCCGGCAAGGCTGACCCGAATGATCACTCTGCTGCTCACCGTCTTTCTCGTGGTGCTGGTTTCCGCGGCCTGTTCCATGACCGAAGCGGCCCTCTACTCCGTCCCCTGGACCTACATCGAAAACCTGCGGAAGCAGGGTTCGGTCAAGGGCGAGCTGCTCTACCAGCTCCGTTCCCACATCGACCAGCCTATCGCGGCGGTGCTCACCCTGAACACGGTGGCGAACACCGCCGGAGCCGCCGTCGCGGGCGCCATCGCCTCCAACGTGCTCGGCACCGACAACACGGCCCTGTTCGCCGGGGGGCTGACCATCCTCATTCTGGCGTTCGGGGAAATCCTCCCCAAGACGCTCGGCGTGGTCCACGCCTGCGGCGTCGCCGGGGGCATGGCCCGCCCGCTCCGCCTCATGGTGGTGATCTTCAAGCCCTTCATCTGGTTTTCAAGCATGATGACGCGGCTTGTGGCGCCGCCCCAGAGCGGCCCCTCCGCCACGGAAGACGACATCCGGGCGATCACCAGCCTTTCCCGCCAGACCGGGCGCATCCAGCAGTACGAGGAAAACGCCATCAGAAACATCCTGTCGCTCGACGTCAAGCATGTGCGCGAAATCATGACCCCGCGCATGATGGTCTTCTCGCTTCAGGAAAGCGTCACGGTCAGGGAAGCCTACGATCATCCCCAGATTTGGCACTACAGCCGCATCCCCGTCTACGGGGACGACAACGAGGACATCGTGGGCATCGTGCTCCGCAAGGACATCGGACGCTACGTTTCGCAGGGCGAGCCGGACAAGACGCTCTTCGACATCATGCAGCCAGTCCGCTTCGTGCTCGAAAACCAGACCGTGGACAAGCTGCTGCTGGAATTTCTGGAGTCGCGGCTCCATCTCTTCATCGTGCTGGACGAATACGGCGGGCTGGCCGGAGTCGTGTCCCTTGAGGACGTGCTTGAGGAAATGCTCGGCCGGGAGATCGTGGACGAAACCGACGCCGTGGCCGACCTCCGCGAGGCAGCCCGCCAGCGCCGCAGCGCCCTCACCCAAGCCCGCAACCAGCAAAACGCCGCCCTCAGGGAAGCCCGCGCCAACGCGGCGGGCGAGAAGGAATAAGGGGGAGAGAAAAGGAATCGGGGGAGGACGCTTTTTGAAAAAAGCGCCCTCCCCCGGTACCCCCTCCCGCAAAAACTTCGACCGGTGGGGAGGCGGCGCGCAAGCAGTTCCGCCGTCACACGCACGGAATGGACGCTTCGTTCAGGGCGTCGTAATAAAGATCAATGGTCCCGCCGTCCCAAGCGCGGAATGGACCTTCCGGGTTATTCCCCGGTCGTTTTTACAGGGCTCCGCTGTCCCGTGCATGGAACGAACGAGAGGACTGGCCGATGCCCTGTCGGCTTTCTGTTCGGTTGTCCCGCGTGCGGAACGAACCGCCCTCCCCTTCCTGAAGCCATAAAAAAGCCCCGGACCTGCACTGCCGGGGCTTTTTTTGTCCTGAACATGTCCGGGGGAACGTGTTCAAAAAGGCAACGCATACTGCGGACGGTGCCCTTTTTTTCTTTTGAGGAGAAACCGGGCGACGGGCGGAACGTCGGGCCGCCGTATGGCCCCGTCCCGACGTTGCGGAAAGGGTTGAGAGAGTCCGGGAGGGGGAGAGGGCCCCTTCTCCGGATGGGGCCTCTCTCCCCCTCCCGGTTTCCTCACCGCTTCATCCTGACGCCGCTAGGCGGATTCGCCTTCCAGAAGCGGTTCCACACTGGGGACTTCCTCCTCGACGGGAGAGGCCGGAGGAAAGCCCTTCCTGTTGAGGTGGCGAATCCAGACGGTGCACGCGGCGCTGATGAGGCCCGCGGCGCCCAGATAGGAACAGAGATACCAGGGTTCTCCGCCGTTCCAGGCCACGAGCATGGTCGCCACCATCGGGGTCAGCCCGGCGGCGAAGATGCCGGAGAACTGGTACACGAAGGAGATGGCGGAGTAGCGCACGGACGGGTCGAAGCTGTCGGAGAAGAGGCTGGACATGGTGCCGAACACCGCGGCGTACACAATGCCGAACGGCAGGGCCAGAGCGAGGCAGACCAGCAGGTAGTTGTCGGAATAGTTGTGGAAGACCCAGAAGGCCGGGAAACCGAGGATGCCGAGCGCCAGCGCGCAGCAGCCGAACACCCGGGCCTTGCCGATGCGGTCGGCGATCATCCCCCAGAAGGGGATGAAGAAGGACATGACCACGGAGGCGATCATCACGACGCCGAGCGCGGAGGAGCGTTCGAGGCCGCGGGTCTGGGTCAGGTAGCTCAGCGAGAACACCGCGAAGGTGTTGAAGGCCACGCCGTCGATGAGGCGCGCGCCCATACAGGCCAGCATCATCTTGGGGTAACGCTTGAAGGCGTCGAGAAGCGGGTACTTCACTTCCGGCATCTTGGCCTTGGCTTCGGCGAAGTCCTTGGTCTCATGCACGGAGGAGCGGATGTAGGAACCCACGAACAGCAGACCGGCGCTCATGATGAACGCGACGCGCCAGCCCCAGGAAAGGAACGCCTCGTTGGACAGCACCGCGGAGAAGAACCCGATCACGCCGGAGGCCAGCAGCAGGCCGAGGGAAAGGCCGATCTGCGGCAGGCTGGCGTAGAAGGCGCGCTTGTGCGCGGGAGCCGACTCGAAGGACATCAGCACCGCGCCGCCCCACTCGCCGCCGAGGCCGAGGCCCTGCGCCACGCGGCACAGGATGAGCAGGATGGGGGCCCAGATGCCGATGCTGGCGTAGGAGGGGATGCAGCCGATGGCGACCGTGCCCGTGCCCATGATCATAAGGGTGATGACGAGCACCTTCTTGCGGCCGATCTTGTCGCCGAAGTGCCCGAAGACAAGGCCCCCCATCGGACGGGCGATGAAGCCCACCGCGAACGTGGCGAACGCCAGCATGGTCCCGATGCGGTCGTCGAACTCGGGGAAATACAGGTGATTGAAAATGAGTCCGGCCACAACCCCATAGAGGAAGAAGTCGTACCATTCGATGACGGCCCCTACGAGGGAAGAAACGACGACGCGACGAAGGTTTTTGTCGTGTTCGATCTGTTCTGCGGTTTTCATGCGTACTCCTTGCGCTTGGTGTTGCCCCTGTTTGTTGTCCCTAAAAAGCACAATTTGTGCCATTGATTTTCCGTATTCCCCTGCCTTCATTCGTTTTCCGCACATTTTCGACTTTTTTTCTCCTGTCCGGGGAGGGGCTTGCCGCACGTACCGAAAGCGCCGACGGCCTCTGCGCGAAAGAGGTAGAGGTGCTTTTCTGCATCATTCCTTTTACAAAAAAAGAGTATTTTGATGGAAAAATGCATCTGAGAACGGGTTTTATTTTAAGAAATGTTCCTGACAGGTGTTTTTATGCATCATCCTCAAATATGAGGGAAAAACGCCTTCCATGTGACGAAAGAAACAAACCCGCCGGTATAAAAAAGGACCGGAAACCAAGGGGATGGAATCGGCGTTGAGGCCGGAACTGATTTGACTTTTGCCCCCCCCGCTGGTATTCGCCATCATGGAAGTGAGGAGGAAAGCACAACAGGAACCACCATGGCAAAAAAATCCGGCAAGAACGTCTATCTCGTGGCGCTTCTCCTGTTTCTGGGAGGCGTCGGCTATCTTGCGTATTCCGGCTTTTCCGAAAACAGCGTCTATTTCCTCAACGTCTCCGAAGCGCTCGCCACTCCCACCGAAAACCTGAAGGCGGCCCGCCTGTTCGGCACCGTCGCCGAAGACGGCCTCGCCGTGGCGGACACGGGACGCGACGTCCGGTTCCGGCTGGAAGATCAGCAGAACAAGGCCACCACGCTCTGGGTCGAGTATACGGGCGCCATCCCGGATACCTTCAAGGCCGGGGCGGAGGTCATCGTCGAGGGCGGCATCCGGCCCGACGGCTCGTTTCAGGCCAAGACGCTCATGACCAAGTGCCCTTCCAAGTACCAAAAGGAAAACAGAGGCTGAACGCCGCTCTGTCCCGAATCCTTCGGATGGCCCGCCGCTCCGCGCGGCGGGCCCCGTAACGATGCGGGCGGCGCGGCTTTTTCATATGCGCCGGAGCCCGTCGGTTCCGTACACACTTCCGGAAGATCGCTTCCGGTCAACCTGGAGCTTCCATGTATTATTTCGCTTTCTGCCTTCTCGCGCTTTCCATGCTGTGCGCGCTCGGCGGCGCGCTGTGGGCCATCCGCTCGCTGTGGCCCATGACGGCCTCCGCCTCACCGAAGCTCGGCGCGCCTTCGTTCGCCGCCGAAGCCCGCCTCGGCGTCATCGAAAAGCTCAACCTCGCCCTCACCGGCTGTTACGTCGTCGCGTCGGCTATCCTTATATATGCGCTGGCGACCTACGACTTCTCGCTGGTCTATGTGGCGAGCTACACCGACCGGTTCCTTCCGCTGTTCTACCGCATCACGGCCTTCTGGGCCGGACAGGCCGGTTCCATGCTGTTCTGGGCCTTCTCCGTGGCGATCTGCGGCGGCCTGTTCCAGCTCACCCGCTCCTATAAAAGCCTGACCCCCGGCACCAAGCTGTGGTACTGGACCTTCTACCTCGGGATCATGTCCTTCTTCGGGCTCATCCTCGTGACGTGGAACAACCCGTTCCTCCTGAACCACGCCACGCCCCCGGACGGCAACGGCCTGAACCCCCTGCTCCAGAATCCCGGCATGATCTTCCATCCGCCGCTGCTGTTCCTCGGGTACGGCGGCTTCGTCATCCCCGGCTGCCTCGCGCTCGCCCAGACCCTGAGCGGCAAGCACACCGAGGAAACCGCATGGACCGACGTGGCCCGGCCCTTCACCCTGTCCGCATGGGCGTTCCTGACGGCGGGCATCGTGCTCGGCGGCTGGTGGGCCTACATGGAACTCGGCTGGGGCGGCTACTGGGCGTGGGACCCGGTGGAAAACGCCTCCCTCATCCCGTGGCTCATCGCCACGGCGGCCCTGCACACCATGCTCATCCAGACGCGCCGCAACAAACTGCACGGCGTCAACGTCTTCCTGATGGCCCTGACCACCGTTTCGGCCTTCTTCGCGACCTACCTCGTCCGCAGCGGCGTGGTGCAGTCGGTGCATGCCTTCGGTGAAGGCGGCGTGGGCGTTCCCCTGCTCGTCTTCATTCTCGGGGGCACCGCGCTGTCCGTCTGGATCGCCTTCCTCGCGCGCCGCGACGACGCGGGCGAGCTCTCCGGCATCGAAAGCCGCGAAGGCTTCCTGATCCTGACCTCGTGGCTGCTGCTGGCCCTGTCGTTGATCATCCTCGTCGCCACCATGTGGCCCGTGTTCACCGCCTTCTGGAAGGAAACGATCATGGGCCTCGCCCGCGAAGCCCAGCTCGACGCCGCCGGACACGATCACGGCGGAGCCGTGGGCCTCACCGCCGACTTCTACAACCGCGTCTGCATGCCGCTGTTCGCGGCGATGGTCGCCATCCTGAGCATCTGCCCGTGGCTCGGCTGGAACGGCGGGGTCCGCCACAAGCGGAACCTCCTGCTGGTCATCTGCGCCTTCATCGGCTCGGCCGCGGCGATGTACGCCTCCGGCTACACCCTGCCCGTCGCCGTGCTCGGCGCCTCCGCCAGCATCGCGGCGCTGGTGAGCATGGCCCTCAAGCTCACCGACAGAAGCGTCCTCGGCCACGCGCCGAGCTTCGCCGCCTACGGCATCCACATCGGCATCGCCCTCATCGCGCTGGGCATCGCCTTCTCCGGGCCGTACAAGATCGAATCCGAACCCACGCTCGCCATCGGCGAATCCGCCAAGGTCGGCCAGTTCGAGGTCGTCTTCAAGAACCTCTACGAAGGCGAAGGCCCCGGCTACATCTTCCTCGAAGGCGAGCTGGAAGTCCGCAAGGACGGCAAGCTGGTGGGCATCGCCTCGCCGCAGCGCCGCGTCTACGCCAAGTGGGGCCAGATGCAGTTCGCCGAGGCCGCGGTCATCCCGTCTCTGGGCAACGAATTCTACGCCACCCTCATGGCGGTGGACCGCCAGAACCGGGCGGTGTTCCGCCTGAGCTCCAACCCGCTGGTCAACTGGCTGTGGATAGGCGGCACGCTGATCTGCCTGCTGCCGTTCATCAGTTTCAGACGCCGCAACTCACGGGAAAGCTGATGTTGATACGGCTCGCCGGAATCGGAAAACTCTTTGGGGCCCGCGCCGTGCTCAGGAACGTCTCGCTTGAGGTGTTCCCCGGCACGGTCACCCTGCTCGTCGGCGCCAACGGCGCGGGCAAGACCACCCTGCTTCGGATCATGGCGGGGCTTGCCCGCCCCACCGTGGGCTCCGTCGAACGGTTTTGCGAGGACGGCGAGCTCGGGTATCTGGGACACGCCACGTTCATCTATCCCGGCCTGACCGCGCTGGAGAACCTCGCGTTCTGGAGCGGGATGCACGGGCATCCCACGGACCGCGCCACCCTCGCGGCGGCGCTGGCCCGCGTGGAGCTCGAACCCTTCGCCGAAGAACGGGCGGGCACCTTCTCGCGCGGCATGGCCCAGCGCCTGAACCTCGCCCGCATCCTGCTCCAGTCGCCGAAGCTCCTCCTGCTGGACGAGCCGGGGACCGGTCTGGACGTGCGTTCCCTCGCCATCCTGCACCGCGAAATCGCCGCGGCCCGCGAACGGGGCGCCGGGGTCGTCTGGATTTCCCACGACGTCGCCGGAGACGCGGCCCGCGCCGACCGGATCGCGGCCATCGAAAACCGGACCATCGGCTACTGCGGCCCGGCGGGCCAATACCCCGCCCTGCTCCGCACCCCCGAGGAGGCCGCATGCTGAAAGCCGCGTGGATCATCGCCCGCAAGGACCTCCGCCTCGTGCTCTCGCGCGGCGCGGGGCTGGTGCAGGCGCTCCTGCTCGGGCTGCTGCTCATCTTCGTGTTCAGCCTGTCCCGCGAAACCGGGGAGACCATGAGCGGACAGGGGGCGGCCACGATCTTCTGGCTGTCCTCGGCGTTCTGTCAGGTGCTTTCCTTCAACATGCTGTACGGGCTGGAAGAGGCCAACGGCTCGCGCTCCGGGCTGCTGCTCCTTCCGGTCCCGCTCCAGTCGGTCTGGTTCGGCAAGGCGGCGGCGGGGCTGTGCATCATCCTGACGGCGCAGGCCCTCTTCCTTCCGGCGACCATCGTGTTCCTCGGGCAGTCGCTCGGGGAAGGCTGGCGGCTGGCCCTGCTCGCCCTCGTGCTGACGGACATCGGCATGGCGGCGCTCGGTTCGCTCCTCGGGGCGCTCTCGCAGGGGCAGGCCGCGCGGGAGTCGCTGCTGTCCATCGTCCTCTTCCCGCTGATCATTCCCATTCTGTTGGCGGGCATCCGCCTCTGCGCCGGGGGCTTTTCCGAAGCCCTGCCCGAAGGCGCGGACTCGTGGCTCGGCATCGCCGTGGCGTTCGACGCGGTGTTTCTCGCGGCGGGCCTTGTCCTTTTTCCCTTTGTCTTTTCAGGAGACGAATAAGCATGAGATACTCGTGGACGCTCCCCTGCGCCGTGCTCGGCGGCGTGCTCATGGCGGTCTGTCAGGTGCTCATCTACCGTTACGCGCCCGTCGAGCAGACGATGGGGCTGGTGCAGAAGATATTCTATACCCACCTGCCGCTGGCGTGGTGGTCGTTCGTCAGCTTCTTCCTCGTGTGCGTGTCGGGCGTGGCCTACCTGAAAACCCGCAACCGCCACTGGGACGCCGTCGCCGGAGCCGCCGCCGAGGTGGGCTTGGTCCTCAGCGGGCTGGCGCTCGTCTCCGGGTCCATCTGGGCGCGCCACTCGTGGGGCGTGTGGTGGACGTGGGACCCGCGCCTGACCACGACCATGATCCTGTGGTTCCTCTACGCCGGGTATCTGGTCCTGCGGAAGCTGGACATGCCCCGCGAACGGCAGGCGAACCTCTGCGCCGTGGTGGGCATCGTGGCTTTTGTGGACGTGCCGCTGGTCTTCCTGTCGGCACGGCTGTGGCGGTCCATCCACCCCGCCGTCTTCGCCAACAAGTCCGGGGGGCTCGAACCCGAAATGAAGATCGCCGCCATCGCCTCGGTCCTCTGCTTCGGGCTGATCTGGGCCGCCTTCGTCGGCCTCCGCACCCTCCAGATCAAGCAGAAGGAACGCCTTGACGGCCTCGCCGTGCATGGCGAATTGTAAAAAAACGCGGGGGAGGGAACCCCTTTCGGAAGAGGATTCTCTCTCCCCCGCGCCCCTGCCCTTCCCAAGGCTTTCGTGCGTTGGGACGGGGTTGCGCCGAGTCCGTCTTCATCTGGTTCAGGGACTCCCCCGGCGCGGCCTCCCCAACAGCCGGAATCTTTGCGGGAGGGGACGGGAAAAGGGCTTTTCCCCTTTCCCCCGCCCCGGACACCATCACCAAGGAGTTTCATCATGACCGACATGGATTGGCTCATGTACGCGAATATCGCGGTATGGATCGGGCTGGGCGCGTATCTCGCGTTCCTGCTCCGCAATCAAATCGCCCTCAACCGCCGGCTGGCCCAGTTGGAGACGCTCAGCAATGACCGATAAGACTTTCACTTCGAACCGCCGCGCCGTGCTGATCGTGGTCGCCGTCGCCATACTCGTGCTCCTCGGGTCCACGCTCTCGTATTTCGCGGAAAACCCCAGTCTGGTTTCGCACAACACCGTGGGCAGCGCCGCACCGTCCGCATCCCCGGCGAACGGGACGCCTTCCGCCGAAGGCATGAACGAGGCCACGCAGCAGCACATCATGGCCCTGATGCAGAAGCTCCAGCAGAACCCCACGGACCTTGAGGCTCTCATCGGGCTGGCCGAGCACTTCATGGGCATGCAGGAATGGCAGAAGGCCGAAACCTTCGCCCTGCGCGCCGTGGTCGCCGCGCCCAACGAGACGCAGCCGCTGTACATGCTCGGCATCATCCAGCACAGCCAGAACCGCAACGCCGAAGCCGCCGCCAGCCTCGAAAAGGTCGTCGCCGCCAAGGACGAGCCTTCGGTACGCTACAGCCTCGGCATCCTCTACGCCTATTACCTCAACCAGCCGGACAAGGGGCTCGAACACCTCCAGAAGGCACTCGCCAACCCCGCCGCCCCGGATGATCTCAAAAAGGCGATTGCCGACGAAATCGGCAACATCAAAAAGCACAAGGAACACGAGCAACAGAAGGCGCAATAGCCTCCGAAACGCAAAAAAGACCGGCGCTCCTTCACGGGAACGCCGGTCTTTTCGTACTGGTAGGGAAAACGGAAGGATGCCGATGCGGCGGACCTGCGCCGGACAACGCGACGGGATGCCCCGTGGCGGCCCTCGCCCCGCGTCCGTCTCCGCGGCGGACGGGGACACCTGCGGCGGCTTTCCGGCTTCCGCCGCAACGGCCTTTTCCTTGAACGCGGCCTGCAAAAAACCCTCCCGGAACAGGGAGGGTTTCTTCATGCCGAAAGGGGGTTCGGACGAACCGAGACGGGGTACGGTGGAACGATCAGGCCCCGCAGGATTTCTGACGCTGGCAGGAGCGCAGTTGCAGCTCCAAAACGATCAACCGTTCATAATCCTGAACGGGAACCACCGGTTGCTGGTATTCGGCGCGCAGGGCGCTCTCGATCTGCTGGGTTTCCTCCCAGAAATCGAGCAGCTCCTCGTCCGCCAGATTTTTGATCTGGACGTTGAACGGCGCGTCATCAGCGGGATTGAGACGAGTGGCCATAGGGACTCCTTGTCACGGCGTGTCGCGGACGCGCGTACAGCCTGACGACCTGATGTATCTTTACGTTTATGGGCAGAGTATAAGAACAAACCCGTTGGCTGGCAAGGGACTCCGGCGTCCCGGGCCACCTCTCCCGCCGCTGCGACCGGGGGGACGCGGAACGCAACCCTGCGGAAAGCGAATGACATTTATGTCAAAAGAAGATTTCGACAAGCCTTTTCAAAAGGCTGTGTCATAGAAAATGGTTGATGCTTTATTCCTTGAAATTCCAAAAGAATAACCAATAAAATGTCCCGAGCATGGATTCCGCCAAGGGGAGAACTGGAGAAAAAGGTCGTATTTTCACCGTGCTGTGGAGATGAAACAACCACATACTATGACAGAGCCTTTCAAAAAATCATGCCCCGCACGAAAGGCGGATCGTAACCGTATGATATACCACGGCGTTTCCCCCAAGGCCGCACGGGCTGCCGGGCGTTCCCCCAAAAAAGGCAACACGTTTCGGGGAAAAAGCTCTCCAACGCTCTTGACAGCGGCGGCAAGGCGTTAGATGAACATCGAACGCCTTGCGAAAATCACACGCTCCGAGGCTTTCCCTTTTTTGTTCGAGGATAGAGGATACCATGTCTGAAAAAAAACTCGTTGTCGCTGTTGTGGGTGCTACCGGCGCCGTCGGTCGTGAAATGCTCAAGACCCTTGAAACCCGGAACTTCCCCGCCACTGAGGTCATTCCCTTCGCCTCCGCCCGTTCCGCCGGAACCAAAGTCCCGTTCGGCGATTCCGAACTGGTCGTGCGCGAACTGAAGGAAGATGTGTTCGACGGCATCGATATCGCCATCTTCTCCGCCGGCGGTTCCACTTCCGAGAAGTACGCCCCCCACGCGGCTGCGGCGGGCTGCATCGTGGTCGACAACTCCAGCGCATGGCGCATGGACGACCGCTGCCCGCTGGTCGTGCCCGAAGTCAACCCCGACGCGCTGGAAGCCCACAACGGCATCATCGCCAACCCGAACTGTTCCACCATCCAGATGGTCGTGGCCCTGAAGCCCATCCATGACGTGGCGGGCATCCGCCGCGTGGTGGTCTCCACCTATCAGGCCGTTTCCGGTTCCGGGCAGAAAGGCATCAACGAACTCGAAACGCAGGTCCGCCAGATGTTCAATCTGAAGGAACCCGAAGTGAACGTGTATCCTCACCGCATCGCGTTCAACTGCATCCCGCACATCGACGTCTTCCTGGAAAACGAATACACCAAGGAAGAAATGAAGATGGTCAACGAGACCGTCAAAATCCTGTGCGATCCGAACGTCAAGGTGACCGCCACCTGCGTGCGCGTGCCCGTGTTCTACGGCCACTCGGAATCCGTGAACATCGAAACCGAACGCAAGCTCTCCGCCAAGGAAGCCCGCGCCATCCTCGCGCAGGCCCCCGGCATCCGGGTGTACGACAACCCCGACGAAAAGATGTACCCCCTCGCCGTCGACGCCGCCGGCGAAGACGACACCTATGTGGGCCGCATCCGCGAGGACGACACCATCCCGAACGGCCTCAACATGTGGATCGTCGCGGACAACATCCGCAAGGGCGCCGCGCTCAACGCCGTTCAGATCGCCGAAGAGCTGGTCCGCCGCGACCTGCTCGGCGTGAAGGACCGTACGGTCTTCATCCAGAAGTAATCCCGGTTCCCGCGAACCGTCTTTCCGATTGGGGCATCCGGCTGGCCGGGTGCCCCAATCTGGTCTTTTCCCCCGGAAGACGCTATACCGAAGGCAGGTCCACCCCACCCTCGAAATGTCATCAGAGAGGCTTGCCATGATTCCCGTACTGGATACGAACGCATGGATCGAAAAGCTCCGGGAACTCGAACGTCCCGGCGCGGACAACATTCTGGCCTTTTACGAACACCGGTTCGGCGCCATCTGCCGCGACGCGCGGCTGATGCTCGCTCCGCTCGACGATCATCTGGTCCACCGCGGCGACGGCGTGTTCGAGACCATCCGCTTCACCGAGCGCAAGGTCATCCATCTCGACGCACACCTGCGGCGGCTCGCCAACTCCGCCGCCGGGCTGTCGCTGACGCTCCCCTGTCCCGTCGAGCGCATCCGCGAGATCGTCCTCGCCGTGGCCAAGGCGGGCGACGAGCCGGAAGGCAACATCCGCATCCTGTCCGGGCGCGGCCCCGGCGGTTTCGGCATCGGCCTCAAGGAATGCCCCGAGTCCAGCCTCTACGTCGCGGCCTACCGGGTCCCGGTCCGCACGGAAGCGTGGTACGACAAGGGCCTCACCGCCTTCCGCAGCGACGTGCCGGTGAAGCCCGCCATGTTCGCCCGCCTCAAGACGACCAACTACCTGTCCGCCGTCTTCATGACTCTTGAAGCCATGCGGAAGCATATGGACGTGGCGTTGACCTTCGACGCGAACGACTGCCTGACCGAAGCCGCCATCGCCAACGTCGCGGTGGTGGACGCCAAGGGCGCGCTGGTGCTTCCCGAATTCAAGAACGCGCTGGTCGGCACCGTGGCGACCAAGGCGATGGAACTCGCCAAGGCGTTCATGCCCGTGGAGGTCCGCCCCATCCCGCAGGCGGAACTGGCCTCCGTCCGTGAAATGATGATCCTCGGCACCGCGCACGAGTGCGTCGGCATCACCCATTTCGAGGGCCAGCCCATCGGTGACGGCAAGACCGGCCCCGTGGCCCACAAGCTCCGCAAGCTCATCCGCGAAGACCTTCTCGCCGGCGGCGAGGCGTTCTAGCCGGATTCCCCAACCGCGCCAGCGGACAGGCAACCGCCTGTAAGAGCCCTTCCTCAAGGGACAAGACGAAACGGGCGGGGAACTTTTGGGGAAAGTTCCCCGCCCGTTTCGTTTGCCGCCGTGCTCGCGCTCGCCTCCCTCCCACGGCATTCCCCGCCTGAGGAGCGTTTCCTTCCGACGCCGGACTTCCCGAGGCGCAGGCACGCCGCGACCGAGCGCAAGAAAAAATCAGCCGCCCCCGAGTGATACTAGTGGCATTTCTCCGTCTCCCCTCCTAAGGTGAATAAAAAAGGAGGGTTGACATGCTCAAACGTGCCTTGTGCGCCGCGTTTGCGGCCGCTGTTCTGGTTTCGTTCTCCGTCCCGGCGTTCGCCGGTTCCCACCATTACAAGATGCGCGTCCGCGGCACCGTGGAAAGCGTCGACGCCGCCCAGAAAACGTTCACGGTGAAGGACCGCGAAGGCAAGGCCCTCACGTTCCGCGTGGACGACCGCAGCGAATTTGAACTGGAATTCAAGGACAAGCGCGATCAGGACGTGCCGTTCAGCGAATTGAAGGCCGGAGACCGGGTCAAGGTCAAGGCCTTCCGGGGCGAGCCGCCTCACCTCGTGGATGATGTGGACATCTACCGGTAAACCGGCTTGCGCCTGCTGATGAAAAAGGGGGAAACGGCGACGTTTCCCCCTTTCCCATATCCGGGGCCGCCGGAGCTTCCGGGTCCGGCTCAACCGGACCTGACCTTCAACGAAACACGCACTCCGGGGCACGGCAAGGCGGCGCGGCTCCCAAACCGTCCGGGAGTCCGGGGACGTCTCCATGCCTTCCGGGGGCGCGTCATCGGGGCAGCGCCAGCCCGGTGCAAGGTTCTCCGCATCTTCCCGCTCCCGGCAAACCGTCCCGGCTTCATGCCGACAAGCAAAAAAGCCTTGGCGCCGCCCGCTCCCGACGCTACCGCATCAGTTCCCTGTACAACGCCATGTAACGATCCGCCATGCGCCGGTCGGTGAAGTCGAGCACGGAGCGGCTGCCCGCTTCGACGAGGCGGCGGCGCAGATCGGCGTCAAGGAGGCACCGCTCCATGACGCCGGCGAGCGATACGGGATCGCCCGCTGCGGCGAGCAGGCCGTTTTCTTCGTCGCGCACCAGTTCCTGATTGGAAACGAGGTCCGAGCAGATGACCGGAACGCCCATCACCCAGCCTTCCTTGATCGCGCCGCTGCTGCCCTCGCCGTCCACGGAGGGCACCACCAGCGCGTCGCCGTCCGGCAGCATGTCCACGCTGTCGCGGCGGCCCGGCAAATCGAGCAGCCCGGCAACGCCGAGCGCCTGCGCCTCTTCCCGGATCGGGCCGAACAGCGGGCCGTCGCCCACGATACGCACCCGCCACGGCGGCAGGGCGCGTCCGCGCAGTTCGGCCATCGCCCGGACGAGCACGCCGTACCCTTTCTGCGGCGTAAACGCGCCGATGCTCTGAAACAGAAACGGGCCGCCGGAGCGTTCCGCGCGCGGGCGGTACCGATCCGGGTCGATGCCCGAATGGACGGCGCTGACGCGGGAGGCCGGAATCCCGGCGCGGATCATCCCGTCCGCAATCTCCCGGCTGACCCCGACCACGGCGTCGGCCATCCGGTACTTCCACGAGCGCAGGCCCGGCTTCAAGGGATAGGACACCCGCCGACTGTGGATCAGCCTGACCGCGCCGCCGTGCAGCAGCTTGTAAACCGCGCCGAAGGTGGCGGCGTTGGCGTCGTGCGTGTGCACGATGTCCACGCGCCGACCATCCAGCATCCGATCCAGCCGGGCGTACAGAAACGGGTTCGCCGGAGATCGCCCCGGAAGCGCCAGCAGGGGCAGTCCCTCATCGCGCAACAACGCCGCCAGCTTCCCGTCTCCGGGACAGGCCGTCAACGGCTCGATGTCGGCGGAACGCGCCAACGCGCGGGCCAGATAGTAGACCTGCCGCTGTCCGCCCCGAAGCTCCATCCCGAAATCCAGCAAGAGAACGCGCATACCCGTCTTCCATTCAAAAAATCGTTAGCCGGTTCCGCCTCGCGGCGGTCCACCGGTTCCAAGCGCAACGCGAACCGCGCCATCTTCCCAAACAAGCACGCCGCATGTCCCCCCTGCTCCGCCGCGACGGGGACTCCCGCCGCGCCGCCTTCCGCCAGCCGAACGTCTTGGGGGAGAGGTACGCGGTACGGGGAAGAAGGGAAGCCCTTCTTCAGAAAGGCTCCCTTCTCCCCGATTTCTTACATCTGCGGGCGTTCGTAACCGGGGAGGACGACGGACGCGGCTTCCATCTGGCCCTGCCCCTTGGGACAGTTGCTCTGGAGCACGCAGATTTCGCAGCCGCCCTTGAAGGGATAGTGCGTCACCACGGCGTAGCGGCGGGACAGGATGGGGTCCTTGTCGTTGCTGTAGGGGATGCCCTCGGCGGCCAGCGCTTCGCGCAGGGTGGCGGTGGGCTTCGGGGCGGGAGCGCAGCCCGCGTCCTCGACTTCGGGGATCACGGCGTGCACGGCGGCCATGCACAGGGTCTGCGCCAGCGCGTTGAACAGGAAGGCGTTGGACGGCGAACTGTCCCACGCCTTGTCGACTTCCCGCTCCACCGTTTCGTCGAGGGCGACGAGCAGGTACTTGATCTTGCCGGTGTCGATGCCCTTCACGGTCAGGTGGGGGAGCCAGTCCTTCCACAGTTTCATGAAGCGTTCCATCATGTCCCCGCCGATGCGGGTTTCCTGGCTGACGCCGAGGAACAGTTCCATATCGAACCACGGTTCTACGTCGAGTTTTTCCGTCGTGAATGCAGTCATGTTTTCCTCTTTGGGGCTGTTCAAAAATACAGTACAATCCCGGCTTCCCGATGGGCCGCCGGACGGGAGAGGCAACTTTACTTCATCCCGCCACTTCCCTACAATACCCAAAACCGCATGACGCGGCGTTCCAGCAAGGTCAAAGGAGCCGTCAATGAGCCAACAGTATCCCAGCCGGATACGCTACGAGTACGAACAGGACCCGGAAACCCGCCTCCAGTACACCCACGGCGTATGGGGCGGCATCAATCCGCAGGGCGAAATCGAAATCAGCTTTTATCTCGAAAGCGACAAGATGCCGCCGTATTCCGAGCGCCTCGTAGCTCCTGACGGCAGTTTCGGCCACGAAATCGCCCCCTACAACGACGAGGAGCGGACCATCATCCGCCACATCCATTCGCGCGTGGTCATGAACTACCACACCGCCCGGGCCATGCTGGAATGGCTCGAAGACAAGGTCGCCGCCCTCGAAGCCGAAGAAGACGGCAGCGCGCCCCTTTCCTTCGACGAAAGCGGTTTCCAGCATCAATAAGCATAAGACTGGGGAGGGGAGGAAAAACCTTTCTGGAGAAAGGTTTTTCCTCCCCTCCCCAGACC
>PPYF01370368.1_pt1 | contig 31171 bp, 26 predicted proteins | sample 1559871 | NCBI WGS metagenome assembly PPYF01 (sample SAMN08240021, study PRJNA423297) | Human gut metagenome, whole genome shotgun sequencing project.
ATCGTGAAGAAAGCCGGTACCGGCTGGCTGGACGTGATGTTCCCTCCGGCGGCTATGGGCGCAATCGTTGCCGTTATCGGTCTGGAGCTGGCGGGCGTCGCGGCAAATATGGCCGGTCTGCTGCCACCGGATGGGCAATCCGCAGATTCCAAAACCATCATCATTTCGCTGGTCACGCTGGGCGTCACCGTCTTTGGTTCCGTTTTGTTCCGCGGCTTCCTGGCGATTATCCCGATTCTTATCGGGGTTCTGGTTGGCTACGCGCTCTCCTTCGTCATGGGCGTTGTCGATACCACGCCAATCGCTGAAGCGCACTGGTTCGCACTGCCAACGTTCTACACCCCGCGCTTTGAATGGTTTGCTATCTTCACCATTCTGCCTGCTGCACTGGTGGTGATTGCAGAACACGTCGGGCACCTGGTGGTCACGGCGAATATCGTGAAGAAAGATCTGATTCGTGACCCTGGCCTGCATCGCTCGATGTTTGCGAACGGCCTGTCTACCGTCATCTCCGGCTTCTTTGGCTCCACGCCGAACACCACCTACGGTGAAAACATCGGCGTCATGGCGATCACCCGTGTTTACAGTACCTGGGTTATCGGCGGCGCGGCGATCATCGCGATTCTGCTTTCCTGCGTCGGTAAACTGGCGGCAGCGATTCAGATTATCCCACTGCCGGTGATGGGCGGCGTTTCTCTGCTGCTGTACGGCGTCATTGGTGCGTCCGGTATCCGCGTGCTGATTGAATCGAAAGTCGACTACAGCAAAGCGCAGAATCTGATCCTGACCTCCGTCATTCTGATTATTGGCGTGAGCGGCGCGAAGGTGCATATCGGTGCTGCGGAGCTGAAAGGGATGGCGCTGGCGACTATCGTTGGGATCTGCCTGAGCCTGGTCTTCAAACTGATTAGCGTACTGCGTCCGGAAGAAGTGGTCCTGGACGCTGAAGATAGCGATCAAACTACCCATTGATCCTAAAGCCGGGCGGGATCGCCGCCCGGTTCTCTCCACGCTAATTTCTGTGTTAAACTCACCGGGTTTTTTCGTAAGCCCATGTTGAGGTCTCTCTGAACGCACCGGCACAGCTCTCTTTGCCACTTTATCTTCCCGATGATGAAACTTTCGCGAGTTTCTGGCCGGGCGATAACCCCTCTTTACTTGCTGCCGTACAAAACGTACTGCGGCAAGAGCACAGCGGATACATCTATATCTGGTCGCGCGAAGGTGCTGGCCGTAGTCATCTGCTGCATGCTGCCTGTGCCGAACTGTCGCAGCGTGGCGATGCGGTAGGCTATGTGCCGCTGGATAAGCGCACCTGGTTTGTACCGGAAGTGCTTGATGGGATGGAGCAGCTTTCGCTGGTATGCATCGACAATATTGAATGTGTCGCCGGGGATGAGCTGTGGGAGATGGCGATCTTCAACCTGTATAACCGCATTCTCGAATCGGGCAATACGCGCCTGCTGATAACCGGCGATCGGCCGCCGCGTCAGCTTAATCTGGGCCTGCCGGATCTGGCTTCACGTCTCGACTGGGGACAAATCTACAAGCTTCAGCCGCTCTCGGACGAAGATAAGCTTCAGGCCTTGCAGCTGCGCGCGCGCCTGCGGGGTTTTGAGATGCCGGAAGATGTCTGCCGTTTTCTGCTTAAACGTCTCGATCGTGAAATGCGCACGCTGTTCTTAACGCTCGATCAGCTCGATCACGCGTCGATAACCGCGCAGCGCAAACTCACAATCCCGTTTGTGAAAGAGATCCTTAAGCTCTAGCCAACAAAAAGGCCTGATAGACGTAGTGCCATCAGGCCTTTTGTCATAGTGCCAAACGTTATTCTTCAACCGCCAGGTCGTTCAACAGATGCTGCATGAGCAGCGGAATCGGCCTGCCTGACGCCACGCTTTTCCCACCTTCTCGCCACAGCGCTGTACCGCTGACGTCAAGATGTGCCCACGGAATATGGGCTGGGCAGAAGTGGTGCAATAGCCATGCGGCAGAGGCGCTGATCGCCGCATTGTTGGTTGGCGTATTGCATAAATCAGCAATGGCGCTTTCGGTTTGCTTTTTCAGCCGCGCATCCAGCGGCAGTGACCACACTTCATCACCGCTCTGCTCACCGGCGACGGTCAGGGCGCTACGCAGAGTGTTATCCTGAGTCATCAAGCCGCTTAACTCGTAGCCCAATGCCTTGACGACGGCTCCGGTCAGCGTGGCCAAATCGATAATATAACGCGTTTGCTCATGGCGTTTACTGGCCCAGGCGATAGCATCGGACAGTACCAGCCGGCCCTCGGCGTCGGTGTTGTTAATTTCCACCGTCATACCGTTACAGGCGCGAGCCACGCTCCCCGGCTGCATAGCGTTGGGTCCAATGGCGTTTTCTGCCAGTGCCAGCACGCCCATGACGCGCACCGGTAGCTTCAGCTCGGCAATGCTCAGCATCAGCCCCAGCACGTTAGCCGCGCCGCACATGTCGTACTTCATGGTGTACATGCCGGCTCCTTCTTTCAGCCACAGCCCGCCGGTATCGAAGGTGATACCTTTACCGACATAGCTGCGTACCGGGCCGCTGCTTGCGCCATCGTAGTGGATGGCCAGCAGGCGAGGAGGGCGACTGGATCCTTTACCTACCGCGTGCAGTAGGCCAAGACCTTGTTCAACAATGGCGCCTTCGTCGAGCACTTCGCAGCGCAGGTTTGGCACGTTGGCACACAGCCGCTGAGCCTCTTCCACAACAAACTGCGGTGTGCACTGTTCCGATGGGATATCCGCCAGCCGACGCGCAGCGACCATGCCGTTGGCGATGGCCTGTTGCTGAGCGAATACTCTCTCCAGACGCGATGCGTCGGTGCCCGCGCAAAAAGCGTTGACGCGGCGTAGCGTTACGCCGCGTTCACCGACAGTTTTCAGCCCCAAATCGGTTAATTTATGCGCCTGATTGAAGAGAAAGCGCAGCGTTTTCGCCAGGACCGTGTCATCAATGTCGCTACAGTCCAGAAGGACATCCTCACAAACCGGCGCGGCGAACAGCGGGCGAATGTGCGTCAGGAGTGAGTCGGTCAGGCTATCTTGCCAAACGCTGAGCGGAAGAAGGGTTATGCGAGAGAAGGGACCACAGCCGAAACGGGTATCCGCCAGCTTGCCCTGCTCGGCCTGCGCCACCAGTTCCGCAATCAGCGGATTATCACGCAGCTGATTTTCCAAAAGCAAAGCGCTGCCAGGGAAGGTAATAAGATGGCCCTGCGCCAGTTCGCTGGTCAGCGCCGTAAATAGACGGTAGTTAATCATCATTTACTCCTCGATGGGCGCGCGGATGCGATCGGCATAGGCCTGCATCCAGGCATCGTCCACCGGATAGTAGTGGGTTTTCTCTTTGATGCGCTCCGCGCGGAAGACCGTTAGCGGCTGTGTTGCGGTCGCCACGACAAAAGAGAAGGTCTTGATATTGGTGGCCGCGCCAAACTCGCCTTTACGGTTCATACAGACGACGGACAGGTCGCCCGCGCGGCCAAAGCGTGACATCAGTTTATCTTCGAGCTCGTATACCACGGAGTCGGCCGCCTGCTGTGGGGTCATTCCCTGTTCCATACGGCGGACGATCTCATAGCTGGTGCAACCCTTCATCAGGTCTTCACCAACGCCGGTCGCCGTGGCGGCACCGATTTCACTGTCGCAGTAGAAACCTGAGCCGATAATCGGCGAGTCGCCAATGCGCCCGCGTTTTTTCATAAACAGGCCGCTGGTGGAGGTCGCCACGCTCATCGAACCTTGCTTATCCAACGCGATAACGCCGACGGTGTCATGGCCATCGTACGGGCTGAGCCCTTTATCCAGCGTTTCGCGGCAGCGTTTGCGGTAGTGCTGCATTGCCCGTTCGGTGAGCATTTTTTTATCGCTAAACCCCTGGCTGAGCGCCCATTCGCGTGCGCCCTGGCCAACCAGCAGAGAGTTGTAACGCTGGCGGCCCAGCGCATGCGCCACCTTGACGGGATTGGCAATATCAATCAGGTTGCCCACCGCGCCAAAGGCCAGCGTATCACCGTCCATCCAGGCGGCATCCAGTTCGACTTCGCCGTTCTCGGTGGGCAGGCCGCCATAGCCCACCGATTTGTAGAATGGAAAATCCTCGACGGCGACCACGGCGTCCACCACCGATGTCGTCGCTTTATTCCCGCCAGCCAGCGCGGTGGCGGATTCGCTAACGCCTTCCAGCGCCATACGCCAGGTTGCAATTATTCCCCACATCTCTTACTCCTGTTTTGCTAGCGTATTGGATCCCTGAGCTTCACTTATTTCTGCACTGCGGTACTGCTTGTCGAGAATGCGCATAAACGGCAGATAGAGCATTGCGCCAATCAGCAGGTTCAGTATCTGCATCACGCTCCCGGAAATATGCCCGGTGACGATAAATCCGCTGATAACCGGCGGTAGCGTCCACGGAATAAACACCCCAGTGGTGACCGCCACCATGCCAATTTTCATTGCCACATACTGAATCGTCACCAGCACCAGCGGCACCAGGTTGAACGGGATCAGCATGATAGGGTTCATGATCACCGGCAGGCCGAACAGTACCGGTTCGTTGATGTTAAAGACCGATGCCCCAGCCCCAAGCCGCGCCACTTCACGCATGCTTTTACTCCGAGCGAAGATAAGCATTGCTATCACCAGCGATAGCGTCGCGCCGGCGCCGCCCATCCAGATCATGTCAAAGAATTGCTCGGTGATGATATGCGGCGGGGTGACGCCGGCCTGGATGGCGGCGATATTGTCAGTTTGGTTTTCCATCCACAGTGGACGAATGATGCCGTTGACCATTGAGCCGGAGTTAATCCCGACTGACCACAATATGGTGATGCTAAAGACGGTCATCAGTGCGCCAAAATAGGAGGTACCGAAATGGCGTACCGGCGTTGCCACCACCTCATAGATAAACTGATGGATGGTTTGATAGTGGGTGTTTTCAAAACCGATACGAATCGCTAGCACCAGAATCATTACGACCAGCGCAGGAATGAGTGCAGCGAATGATTCCTGCACGGCAGGCGGTACGCCTTCCGGCATCTTGATGATCAGCTTTTTGCGCTTGAGCCAGCAGAACAACTCGGTCCACAGCAGCGAGCCAATCATGGCGACAAACAGCCCTTTGGTGCCAATCCATTCAACCGGCATTACCGTAATGCCGCCGTTATCGGCCACTTTGATAAACGGTGTCAAAATCAGGAAGCTGACGAGCGCCAGAATGCCGCATGAGATACGGTCGCTACCATAATGCTCGGCCAGTCGATAGGCCACGAGAAAGCTGATGAACAGCGACATGGTGGAGAACACCGCGTTAAACGGGATCTCAATGATGGCGCTCCAGTTATTACCAAAGCTGTGAGACATAAATTGCTGGTAGCTCTGATTCGGGAACGACGAAATGACCAGCAGAATAGAGCCAACGATGATGAAAGGCATAAAGGAGACATATGCGCCGCGGATGGCGCCGAGATGACGTTGCTGGGCGGTTTTCGCAGCAATCGGCATCAATTTCTCTTCTAAAAATCCCAGAACATTGTTCATTGTGAACTCCGTATAAGATTAACGGACATTGTGTGTGTTATGTAATAGAAAACGACGAAAGGATTATCGAAGAAAGCTGATGGCGGAAAGGTGAAACGGGTCACATCGTATCGACTTAATGAATATAAATCTCATATGATTAGTTATCATTTTTGATGGGTTTTTTATGGAAATAAAGCTGCACGCGAACGCAACAACGACGCCAAGGGTCCGGAAATATCTTCAGGAATCGAATAAAAGTGACCGTGAATTGGCGCTGGAGCTGGGGATTTCAGTGACGACGGTACGCCGCTGGCGAAATCGGCAGCAGACGGCAGATCGTAGTACCACGCCAACAGTTGTACACAAAGCGATGAGACATGAGCAGATCGTATTGATTAATGCCCTGCGGGACATTCTCAAGGCGCCACTGGACGATCTGCTGTTTATGGTGGTGCAAGGGCTGGAGATCCCACTCTCCCGCGCGACGCTAAACCGCTATCTGAAGCCGTCATATCATCGCGGAGTCCGTGAGACGCTAAGCGGTAAAAAAGCGCTAAAGGCCGGTATTAAAGCGCAGTCGTTAACGCTGCATTACCGCTTTTTATCGTTGCATATGGATGATGATGGCGACCATCATTTACTGTGGGCGCAGGAGCCGGTGAGCGGCTGGTGCTATGCGCGCATATACTCCGGGATGTCGGCGTCACTGGTGGTCAATTGGCTGGATGACGTGCTGAAACAGTTTCCCGGTGATATCCAATCTGTTGAGATACAGGGCGATGAGTGGCTGAACGAAGGTTCGGTGAATGCACTCGAAAGGCGGTTAGCGGAGCAGGGGATTTCAGCGCGCACGACGCCGGCGGTGAATAAGCGATTAGCCGTGGCGGTGACGCTGCCGCTGGCAGAGATTATTCCTGCTGCACGCGTCTGTACGCCAGACGAGCTGGTCGCCAGGCTGTGTTCGATTTTTAATGGCGGGAAAGAGCAGAAAAAGCTCGGAAATATGACGCCGCAGGCTTTCTTAGAAGCGCTGCGGCGATAGCCGTATTTAGCCGATGATTTCCAGCACCTGCTCCGGCGGGCGGCCGATGCGGGCCTGGCCGTTGTTCACGACAATCGGGCGCTCGATTAGCTTCGGATTTTCTACCATCGCCTGAATTAATGCTTCTTCGCTAAGCTGACTGTCGCCAAGGTTCAGCGATTTATAGAGATCTTCTTTCTGGCGCATCAGTTCGCGGGCGCTGGTCATACCCAGCATCTTCAGCAGCTTATGCAGCGTTGCGGTATCCGGTGGTGTCTCAAGATAGAGCACAACGTTCGGTTCGACGCCGTTGTCCTTTAGCAGGCTTAAGGTCTCGCGGCTTTTTGAGCAGCGCGGGTTATGGTAGATAGTGACCGACTCCGTCATAGTCTCTCCTGTTACATTTTCTGATAGGGGCGGAAGCGTTCTTGCAGTTGGCGTAGCTGGTCGATGCGGGCGTCGTAGCGAGCCTGCTGTAGGCTGCGTAATTTCACCTGCGCGCTGGCGGCGCTCAGCAGTGAGATCGCCTGATCCAGCCGGCCTACCAGCGCCATGTTTTCAGCGCGGGCTGCTAACTCCTGATCGCGGTTACCCAGCTTATTTTCCGCCTGAGCCAACAGATCCCAGCCGTTGGTATCTTCTTTGTTGCTGAAGGTGTAGCGGTTCAGAATGGTCGCGGCTTCGCCAGCCTGGCCTGCTTCAAGCAAGGCGTTGGCAAGGTTTAGCTGCAGCACCGGGTTGGTACGCAGTTCGCGGGCATTCTTCAGACGATTGACGGCTTCCGCCGTTTTGTTCTGTCCAAGATCGATATCGGTGGCCAGATCGAGATACCAGGCATTTTGCGGCTCGGCGCTCAGCAGCGGCTGCAGCTGTTTACTGGCTTCAGCGTAGTTTTTTGCTTCCATAGCCAGCAGCGCCCGGCCGTACTGAGCAGCGTGCTGCTCGCGGACATTCCCTTTTGACCAACTGTCGAGAAGGTCGGTACCCAGTTGATTTTTTCCAGAATTGTACATGCCGAGCGTACGTGCTTTGGCGAAATAGAAATCGGCTGAGGACTGTGCCACTACCGGACGCATCTGGTTAGCACGGTTGCGCGCATCTGACAGACGGCTTTCCGGCAGGGGGTGAGTGAGCAGCATTTCCGGCGGGCGCGATGAGTAGCGAGACTGATCGAGCAGTTTTTCCATAAAGGCCGGCATGGCCTGCGGATCAAAGCCCGACCGCTGCAATACCTGAATACCAATGCGGTCGGCTTCTTCTTCGTTCTGACGGGTAAAGCTGATGATGCCCTGCTGGGTACCCGCAAGAGTACCGCTCAGCGCCGCCATACCGGCCTGCGGGCTGGCCATCGCCAGCAGAATAGAGCCTAATGCGCCGACCCACGTTAGTGGGGCATTACGCTTCTGATCTTCCATCGCACGCGCCAGGTGGCGCTGAGTCACGTGGGAGATTTCGTGCGCCATGACCGACGCCAACTGGCTCTCAGTATCCGAGTAGCGGAACAGCGCAGAGTGAAGCACCACGTTCCCACCGAAGAAGGCGAAGGCGTTAATATCGTCGTTATTGATCAGATAGAAATGAAATGGCGTACGGACGGAATAGGCGTGCGAGACCAGTCGCATACCCAATGAATTAATGTATTGAACCAGCAGCGGGTCGTTAATCAGCGGTGCGCTTCCGCGCAGTTGTCGAACATAGTAATCCCCCATCTGCATCTCCTGACCGATGGAGAGCGTGCTTCCTGCGGACGTGCCCATATCCGGCAAATCGTCCGCAGAATCCGCAAACGCGGGGGCGATTTGGCCGAGCGCAAGTGTCGCAATAAGGGATGCCAACAGCGTTTTTTTCAACTGCCTGAACATAACCTCTATCCTGTAATGTGGGATGTGCCTGTTTTGACCTATAGCGTACCGTTACGTTCCGTAAAAAGCCGCTCTGCGAGTGTATCTATCTGCTTCCTCGTTGAAAATGATAATTGCATGATTGTGGGATAATTATAAAAAGCGGAGTCTTTTTTGTGACACTTAGATACAATTCATCTTCTGTATGAAAACACAGGCCTCAGGGAATAGATTTATGCTCGAGATGTTGATGCAGTGGTACCGTCGCCGATTTAGCGACCCCGAAGCGATAGCGTTGCTAGTTATTCTGGTGGCCGGTTTTTGCATTCTTTTTTTCTTCAGCGGTCTGCTGGCCCCCTTACTGGTAGCGCTCGTTTTGGCGTATCTGCTGGAGTGGCCGACCGTTCGACTGGAGCGTTTGGGCTGGTCACGCAGTTGGGCGACCAGCGTGGTGCTGGTGCTGTTCGTCGGCATTCTGCTGCTCATGTCATTTGTGGTGATGCCGATTGCCTGGCAGCAGGGGATTAACCTCATTCACGATATGCCCGGCATGCTCAATAAGCTGTCGGATTTCGCCGCGACGCTGCCGCGCCGGTACCCCGCGCTGATGGATGCAGGCATTATTGATGCGATGGCGGAAAACATGCGCAGCCGCATGCTGACCATGGGCGATTCGGTGGTGAAATATTCAGTCGCTTCGCTGGTGGGGCTGCTGACGCTGGCGGTCTATCTGGTGCTGGTACCGCTAATGGTCTTTTTCCTGGTCAAAGACAAAGAGCAGATGCTCAATGCCGTGCGTCGCGTGCTGCCGCGTAACCGCGGGCTGGCAGGCCAGGTGTGGAAAGAGATGAACCAGCAGATCACCAACTATATTCGCGGCAAAGTGCTGGAAATGGTGGTGGTGGGGATTGCCACCTGGCTCGGTTTCCTGATGTTTGGCCTGAACTATTCGCTGCTGCTGGCGGTGCTGGTCGGGCTCTCCGTACTGATCCCGTACATCGGTGCCTTCGTGGTGACGATACCGGTGGTCTGCGTGGCGCTGTTTCAGTTCGGCCTTGGCACAGAGTTCTGGAGCCTGTTTGCGGTGTACCTGATTATTCAGGGGCTGGACGGCAACCTGCTGGTACCGGTGTTGTTCTCTGAAGCGGTAAACCTGCATCCGCTGGTGATTATTCTGTCGGTGGTGATTTTCGGCGGGCTGTGGGGCTTCTGGGGCGTCTTCTTTGCGATTCCGCTCGCTACGCTGATTAAGGCGGTAGTGCATGCCTGGCCGGATGGTCTGGTGGTGGACGACGAGTCCTGATAATAAAAAAGCCGACATAACGTCGGCTTTTTTGATTCATTCGTTTCTCACGCGTTCGCTTGCAGCCAGCCCAGCACGATATCGTGGTGGTTGCTGGTTTTGAAGTCATCAAATACGTGTTCAACTTTGCCGTCAGCGTCCACCAGGAAGCTGATACGGTGAATACCGTCATAGGTTTTACCCATGAAGGTTTTTTCGCCCCAAATACCAAACTGCTCGCAGACCTGGTGATCTTCATCGGAGAGCAGCGTGAAGTTCAGCAGCTCTTTTTCAGCGAAACGGGAGAGCTTTTCTGGTTTATCGGTGCTGATACCCAGAACCTCTACGCCCGCTTTTTTCAGTTCGTCCATATTATCGCGAAGGCCGCAAGCCTGCACGGTGCAGCCAGGAGTCATCGCTTTCGGGTAGAAATAGACCAGAACTCGTTGTCCCTGGAAGTCGGTCAAATTTACTTGCTCGCCGTCTTGATCGGGCAAACTAAATTTCGGTGCGATATCACCGGCTTTCAGTGGGTTCATTACTCATCTCCATCCTGTTCATCATGCTGTGAATAATTAATCACGTTTATACTGCCTTGCGCTTTCAATTCTGTACATAGGGCTTTGAACGCTTGCTCAATATTTGATGCATTTTGCGTAGCGGGACTATGGGCAGTTATCTGGATAAATAGCTGCGCTGTGCCTTCATCGCTCCCCGGTTGGGTACGTGAAACCAGCTCGGCGATATTCATCTCCCAGCTATCAAACAGGGCGGTAAAACGCTCGATGATGTGCGGGGAGTCCGGAACCTCCACCTGAACCCACACGGTGGCGGGCATCGCCGGACGTGGGCGAGCGGTAGTACGCTTCATCACAATCAGCAGGTCCAGTTCCGCCCCTTTTAGCGGCAGAGTCGATTCAATGAGGGTAATCGCATTCCAGGTGCCGGAAAGCAGCATAATAAAAGTGAACTCATCTCCCAGCATGGCCAAACGACTGTCTTCGATATTGCAGCCGCAGCTGCTGACGTGACGAGTGATCGTATTGACGATGCCAGGGCGATCCGCGCCCAGGGCTGTAATAACCAGATAGTGTTGTAATGAGGCTGTCAAACCTGTTCTTCCTTTAAAAAGGTGCGGTATACCCTAGGAAAGCATAAAAAAAACCGGCATACAACATTCTGAAGGGCTTCAGTCTCTTGCTTTTATTACAAGACCAAACGTACCATTGAGACTCATGTCCGCACGTCAGCACAGAGGATGGCCCATGTTCACGGGAAGTATTGTAGCGCTTGTCACGCCGATGGATGAAAAAGGTAATGTCGACCGTTCAAGCCTGAAAAAACTGATTGATTACCATGTCGCCAACGGAACCTCGGCGATTGTGTCGGTAGGGACTACCGGCGAGTCCGCAACGCTCAGCCACGAAGAGCATGGCGACGTGGTGATGACCACGCTGGAGCTGGCCGATGGCCGTATTCCAGTTATTGCCGGAACGGGGGCAAATGCAACCGCAGAGGCGATTAGCCTGACCCAGCGTTTTAACAATACCGGCGTTGTCGGTTGCCTGACGGTAACCCCGTACTACAACCGTCCGACCCAGGAAGGTCTGTTCCAGCACTTCAAAGCGATTGCCGAACATACTGACCTGCCGCAAATCCTGTATAATGTGCCATCGCGTACCGGTTGCGATATGCTGCCGGAAACCGTAGGTCGCCTTGCGAAAGTAAAAAATATTATCGCGATTAAGGAAGCCACGGGGAACTTAAGTCGTGTTCACCAGATCAAAGAGCTGGTTTCAGACGATTTCATCCTGCTTAGCGGTGATGATGCTTCCGGGCTGGACTTCATGCAGCTGGGCGGTCATGGCGTCATTTCGGTAACGGCTAACGTTGCTGCGCGTGATATGGCGGAAATGTGCAAACTGGCTGCAGCCGGTCAGTTTGAGCAGGCGCGTATCATCAACCAGCGTTTGATGCCGCTACACAATAAATTATTTGTCGAACCCAATCCTATCCCAGTGAAATGGGCATGTAAGGAGTTGGGACTTGTGGCGACCGATACCATGCGCTTGCCGATGACACCGATCACCGACCACGGTCGTGATGTGGTGGCATCCGCATTGAAGCATGCCGGTTTGCTGTAAAGTTTAGGGAGATTTGATGGCTTACTCAGTACAGAAGTCGCGCCTGGCGAAGGTCGCGGGTGTTTCGTTGGTTCTACTGCTTGCAGCCTGTAGTTCCGACTCGCGCTATAAGCGCCAGGTGAGCGGTGATGAATCCTACCTGGACGCCGCACCGTTAGGTGAACTTCACGCCCCTGCGGGGATGATCCTGCCGATTGAAAATGGCGACTACAACATCCCGGTCGCTAACGGCAGCGGTGCCGTAGGCAAGGCGCTGGATATCCGTCCGCCGGCTCAGGCGCTGGCGCTGGTCTCCGGTGCGCGCACCCAGTTTACTGGCGACACGGCCACGCTGCTGGTTGAAAACAGCCGCAGCGGCTCCCTGTGGCCACAGGTTGTCAGCATCGTTCAGGGGAAAAACTACACCATTACCAAACGTGATGATGCTAGCCAAACGCTGAACACAGACTGGGTCGACTGGAACCGTCTTGATGAAGACCAGCAGTATCGCGGTCGTTATCAAATCTCCGTGCAGCCTCAGGGCTACCAGCAGGCGGTAATGGTAAAACTGGTTAACCTCGAACAAGCAGGTAAAGCCGTTGCCGATCGCGCTTCGCTGCAGCGCTATAGCGCTGAAATGCTGAACGTTATCTCGGCGGGTCTGGACAAGAACGCTACCGATGCGGCCAATGCTTCCCGTGGTACCGCAGGTGCAACCTTTGACGTCCAGAGCGCTTCAGATGATACCGGTCTGCCAATGCTAGTGGTGCGTGCACCGTTTAACCAGGTATGGCAGCGTCTGCCTGCTACCCTGGAAAAAGTGGGCATGAAAGTAACCGACAGCACCCGCTCTCAGGGCAGCATTGCGGTAACCTATAAGCCGCTGTCTGACAGCCGCTGGCGCGATCTCGGCGCAAGCGACCCGGGTCTGGTGTCCGGCGACTACAAACTTCAGGTCGGTGACCTTGATAACCGTAGTAGCCTGCAGTTCATCGATCCGAAAGGTCACACGCTGACGCAGTCGCAAAATGACGCCCTGGTAGCCGCATTCCAGGCCGCATTTACGAAGTAATTTAAAAGGGCTGGAGCAATCCAGCCCTTTTTTCTGTATAGTGACGCAAACGTGTGCGTCAGCAGAAAAGCACAAATTTTTAGGCTCTATATCATTCAAGTTGCAGGAACGAATCCAACGCGGCCTTTAACCTGAATGACGACGAGTATCGTTAATCATCACTGGAGTGACAAAGATGCAAAAGCTAGCTGAGTTGTATCGTGGTAAAGCGAAAACCGTATACAGCACCGAAAACCCGGATCTGTTGGTACTCGAATTCCGTAACGATACGTCAGCAGGAGATGGTGCCCGCATTGAACAGTTCGATCGTAAAGGCATGGTGAACAACAAGTTCAACCATTTCATTATGAGCAAGCTGGCGGAAGCAGGTATCCCGACTCAAATGGAAGCGCTGTTGTCCGATACCGAGTGTCTGGTTAAAAAACTGGATATGGTGCCGGTAGAGTGCGTGGTGCGTAACCGCGCGGCCGGTTCACTGGTGAAACGTTTAGGGATTGAAGAAGGTATCGAGCTGAACCCACCGCTGTTCGATCTGTTCCTGAAAAACGACGCCATGCACGACCCGATGGTTAACGAATCCTACTGCGAAACCTTTGGCTGGGTAAGCAAAGAGAATCTGGCGCGTATGCAGGAGCTGACCTTCAAGGCTAACGACGTGCTGAAAAAGCTGTTCGACGACGCCGGGCTTATCCTGGTCGACTTCAAGCTGGAATTCGGTCTGTTCAAAGGCGAAGTCGTGCTGGGCGATGAATTCTCGCCAGACGGTAGCCGTCTGTGGGATAAAAAGACCATGGATAAAATGGACAAAGATCGCTTCCGCCAGAGCCTGGGCGGCCTGATTGAAGCTTACGAAGAAGTGGCGCACCGTTTAGGCGTCAAGCTGGACTAAGTTTTTACTCCCTCTCTCCGGCATCGTGGGGCCTGCGGAGGCGACGCGATGCCGGCATGACGCATCCTACATTTCCAGTGGTAATCCCGTCCGTAACCGCCTACGATCTACCAGTATATTGATAAGATAAGATCGAGGTAGTTATGCGTTGGCAAGGTCGTCGCGAAAGCGACAATGTGGAAGACCGGCGGAACAGTTCCGACTCTCAGGGAATGGGGCGCGGCCCCGGTTTTCGTATTCCTAGCGGCAAGGGCGGCATTATTTTGCTGATTGTCGTGGTGGTTGCGGGTTATTACGGCGTGGATTTAACCGGCCTGATGACCGGCGAGCCGATTGGTCAGCAGCAGTCCTCCCAGCGCGTGAGTCAGCCAAAAGATGACGAAGCCGCGAAATTTACCTCGGTGATCCTTGCTACTACCGAAGACACCTGGGCGCAGCAATTCAAAGAGATGGGGAAAACCTATCAGCCTCCGCGTCTGGTGATGTACCGTGGCGCCACCCGTACCGGATGCGGCACCGGGCAATCCGTGATGGGGCCGTTCTACTGCCCAGCCGATACCACGGTCTATATCGACCTCTCCTTCTACGACGACATGAAAAGCAAACTTGGCGCAGGCGGTGATTTCGCGCAGGGTTACGTGATTGCCCATGAAGTTGGCCACCACGTGCAAAAGCTGCTCGGCATCGAGCCTAAAGTACGCCAGATGCAGCAAAATGCCTCTGAAGCTGAAGTGAACCGTCTCTCTGTACGCATGGAACTCCAGGCCGACTGCTTTGCTGGCGTCTGGGGTCACAATATGCAAAAGCAGGGCATCCTGGAAGCCGGTGACCTCGAAGAGGCCCTGAACGCCGCTGAAGCGATTGGCGATGATCGTTTGCAGCAGCAGAGTCAGGGCCGCGTGGTTCCCGATAGCTTTACCCACGGCACTTCCCAGCAGCGCTACACCTGGCTGAAACGCGGCTTTGATAGTGGCGATCCGGCTCAGTGCAACACCTTCAGTAAATCGCTCTAACGTTATGCCCCTCATCATGGACGAACTGCTCGCGCAGGCCGCGCGAATGGCGCAGGTGGGCATCCGCCGCCTGCTGGTCATCAGCGGCGAGGCGGTCTGGTGCGAAGCGCAGGCGATGGCGTTCCGCCATGCTGCAGATACTGAGGTACTGTGGGTTGGTCCACGCACCGTGGCTCCCCCTTTTTGTTTCCCCGCCAAACTCACCACGCTGCTGGGACGCGAGTTCCAGCATGCCATTTTCGATGCTCGTGACGGTTTTGATGCTTCCGCTTTCGCGGCGCTGGCCGGTACGCTGTGCGCCGGTAGTTGGCTGCTTCTCCTGGTACCGGAGTGGCGGCACTGGCGCCAGCAAACCGATGCTGACTCCGTGCGCTGGAGCGACACCGCGGAAGCAATTAGGACGCCTCACTTTGTTGATCACTTGTGCCGGACGCTAAGCGCCAGCCCACAGACGCTTGTCTGGCGTCAGGGGCAACCTTTAGCACAGCAACCGACGATTCCGAGCCAGGAATGGCGGCGCGCCAACGGTCAGCCGGAGCGCGAGCAGCAGGCTATCCTACAGGCTCTAGCGAATACTACGGCGAAGGTGTGCGTGGTGACAGCCGAGCGGGGGCGAGGGAAATCAGCGCTGGCAGGTATGCATATTCAGCGCCTGGCGGGTGATGCTATCGTCACCGCGCCTTCGCGTGCGTCGGCTGAGGTGATGGCGACTTTTGCTGGTGAGCGTTTTCGCTTTATGGCGCCCGATGCGCTGCTGGCGTCCGACGTTGCAGCGGATTGGCTGGTCGTCGATGAAGCGGCGGCAATCCCATCCCCGCTGCTGAAAAAACTGATGGCTCGCTTTCCCCATACGCTACTGACCACCACGGTGCAGGGCTACGAAGGCACTGGCAGAGGTTTTTTACTGAAATTTTGTGCCGACTTTCCGCAGCGTCAGGCGTTCACGCTGGCACAACCGATTCGCTGGGCCGCTGGATGCCCGCTCGAGTCGGTGGTTAACGATGCGCTGATTTTTCACGATGAAGCGTTTACCCAGCGGCCAGAAGGCGAATTGACGCTGCTGCCGGTAGAACAGGCGGCCTGGCAGAGTCAGCCGGCGCTGCCGTCTGCGCTCTATCAGCTTCTTTCCGGAGCACACTACCGAACTTCACCACTCGATCTCCGCCGTATGATGGATGCGCCAGGGCAACATTTTCTCGCGGCGCTAAGTGCCAGCGGTCCGGCAGGGGCCCTGTGGATGGTGGATGAGGGGGGCTTAACCCCTGCGCTGAGCCAGGCCGTTTGGGCCGGATTTCGGCGTCCGCGAGGCAATCTGGTGGCGCAGTCGCTGGCGGCGCATGGCGGTAGCCCGCTGGCTGCCACGCTTGTCGGGCGGCGCATTAGCCGAATTGCGGTGCATCCGCTTCGCCAGCGTGAGGGGATCGGCCAGCGCCTTGTGGCACAAGCGTGGGACAGCGCCACGGGCTGCGACTATCTTTCGGTCAGCTTTGGCTACACTGAGGAACTCTGGCGCTTCTGGCAGCGCTGTGGCTTCACGCTGGTGCGTATTGGAACGCAACGTGAGGCCAGCAGCGGTTGCTATGCAGCGATGGCGCTTCGGCCGCTGACGGAGGCTGGCGCGGCGCTGATGCAGCGTGAATATGCCCGTCTGTGCCGGGAATGGCGCTGGCTTCAGCATTGGATCGATGAAAAAGTCCCGATCCCGGCGATGGCGGACGCTATTCTTACTGATGATGACTGGTGGGATCTGGCCGGTTTTGCCTTTGCGCATCGTCCGCTGCTGGCGGTCCTGGGGAACCTGAATAGGCTTGTCGGACAGGTGACGCAGCCGCTGCCGGCGTTACGGGGCCGTTTGAACGGAGAGGAAGAGGCCGAACTTTGTGCTCGGCTGGCTATTCATGGGCGTAAAGCGCTGTTGCTACGGCTTCGTGATGAAGCGGGACAGGCGATGCGGGCAGTGGATAGCGAACGGACAAATCAGCTCATGGGACAGATTCGACAACTGCAATTTTTTTAACTGACTCATTCAGTTAAATGGCATGGTCATTATTCTGGTGCGGCGTAAACTGACCGACAAAACCAAGGAGACAGCCATGACACACGATCATTTTGTTGTTCAAAGCCCCGCGAAGCCCGCTCAACAGCTGCTGCTGTTGTTTCATGGCGTGGGCGATAATCCGGTGGCAATGGGACAAATCGGCAGCTGGTTTGCTCCGCTGTTCCCGGACGCGCTCATCGTTAGCGTGGGTGGCGTAGAACCTTGCGGGCCGGCTCCGGGCCGCCAGTGGTTCTCCGTACAGGGCGTGACGGAAGAAAACCGTCAGGCGCGTGTTGATGCCATCATGCCGACCTTCGTGGAAACGGTGCGCTATTGGCAGAAACAAAGCGGCGTTGGTCCGCAGGCTACCGCGCTTATCGGCTTCTCGCAGGGGGCGATTATGTCGCTTGAAGGGGTTAAGGCTGAGCCTCACCTGGCGTCGCGGGTGATTGCCTTTAACGGCCGCTACGCCACGCTGCCGGAAAACGCCAGCGCGTCAACGACCGTGCACTTGATTCACGGCGGTGACGATCGGGTTATCGATCTGGCCTGGGCGGTGAAAGGTCAGGAAGCGATTCTGGCGGCAGGCGGCGATGTGACGCTGGATATAGTGGATGATTTAGGTCACGCGATTGACGATCGCAGCATGCAGTTCGCGCTGGATCATCTGCGTTATACCGTGCCGAAGCACTATTTTGATGAAGCGTTGAGCGGCAGTACGCCGAAAGATGACGATCTGATTGAAATGATGTAAGGGCTCCGTATGCCTATAAAAAAACGGGCTACCGCATGGTAGCCCGTTTTTTCGCGGGGCGTCAGAATCGGCCGCGAACTATTTCTTCGGCTGATCCTTTTTCGGCCAGTCGTCGTCATCGTCCCACTTGTCGTTGCAGTCGCGATGTGGCGGCAGCTCCGGCTTGTTGGCGAGAAACTTCTTATGATCGACGCGGTTAAGGTCTTTAATCACGTTGATGATGACCCCCACCAGAAACACCAGTACCAGAATCCACCAGTATTTTGTCAGCCAGTCCATGCGTATACCCCTTACTTATCGTTACGCCCTTAGGCGACGAGTTGTTCCATTATCCGTTGATACATCCGTGCCAGCATCTGCAGATCGGCGGCGTTAACGCACTCATTAATTTTATGAATGGTGGCGTTCACCGGACCCAGTTCCACCACTTGTGCACCCATCTGGGCAATAAAACGCCCATCGGAGGTGCCGCCGGTGGTCAGCAGCTGCGGTTCTATTTCATTATAGTGTGCGATGGCGTTTACCACTGCATCCACCAGCTTACCGCGCGACGTCAGGAACGGCTGCCCGGAGATCCACCAGTCGAGGGTGTAGCGCAGTTGGTATTTCTCCAGCAGCGCAACGACGCGCGCTTTGATCATCTCATCCGTCAGCTCGGTGCTAAAACGGAAGTTGAACTGGACAAATAGATCGCCTGGGATCACGTTGTTGCTGCCGGTGCCGGCTTTGATGTTGGCGATCTGCATGCTGGTTGGCGGGAAGAATTCATTACCCTGATCCCACTCGATCGAGACCAGCTCGTTCATCCATGGCGCAGCGCGGTGCACCGGGTTATCGGCCAGATGTGGATAAGCGACATGCCCCTGAACGCCATGAATGGTCAGGTTACAGGTCATGGAGCCACGACGACCATTTTTCACCACGTCACCGACCACTTCGGTACTGGACGGTTCGCCCACCAGACAGTAGTCCAGACGTTCGTTGCGCGCCATCAGCGCTTCCACCACTTTCACCGTACCGTTGGTGGCGCTGGCCTCTTCATCGGAGGTGATCAGGAACGCCAGGCGGCCTTTATGGTTTGGATGCTGGGCGACAAAGCGTTCGGCAGCGATGACCATGGCGGCAAGCGAGCCTTTCATGTCGGCGGCGCCGCGGCCAAACAGCATACCGTCACGAATAGTGGGTTCAAACGGCGGATTGATCCAGCGGTCAGCGTCACCTGCGGGCACGACATCGGTGTGACCTGCAAACGCCAGGGTTTCCCCTTTGCCACGCCAGGCCCAAAAGTTTTGGGTATCCCCGAAATCCATCGGTTCAACGGTGAACCCCGCCGCGCGCAGGCGCTCGATCATTAATGCCTGACAGCCCGCGTCATCCGGGCTAAGAGAAGGGCGGCGAATAAGCTGCTGAGCCAGCTCAATGACTGGGCAAGACATAAACTAGACCTCGTTATTTTCGTTATCTGCAAAAAAGAAAAACAGGGCAACGGCGTTAGCGCGTCTGCGCGAGCCATTGGCCGTAACTGGCGTCGCTAAAACCAAGCAGCATAGGCTGTGCGGGCGCGCAGAGCAATGGGCGTTTGATGATAGCCGGCATTTCGAGCATCAGCGCTGCGGCGGCCTCGGCGTTGTTAACGCAGGCGCGAACGCTTTCATCCAGCTTACGCCAGGTGGTGCCACGCGTATTGAGCAGCGCTTCCCAGCCCAGCTCAGCAATAAAGGTCGCCAGCAGTTCGGGCGATAACCCGTCAACGCGATAGTCATGAAAGCGATATTCAACCTGATGGTCATCGAGCCAGCGGCGGGCCTTTTTAATTGTGTCGCAGTTCTTTATTCCATAGAGGATGGTCATGTTCCACCTTTATATCAGCAGGTTTTAGGGGATTCGAATATACACGTTATTCCGAGCGTCGCTCGGTTTAATTTCCGCCGCAGCAAGCGGTTGAAAAGCGCACAGTTTATCATGCTGCCTACAACTTTAGTTGTAGTGGTTTCGTATTGACTTACTTAAAATCGGCATCATGTAATTTACATTCTGATAACCATTTCAGAATGTTGCTGTCCGTCACATTAAATGTCCAGATTCCGGCCCATAGTGATTTCATGCAGTAAACATATGTTGGCAGAGGCAATCAAAGTAATCGGATAAACCGTATTCACAGGTCATACATTAGTACGTAAAATACGCATAATAATAAGAGAGGTAGTTATGATCGAACGTGAACTAGGGAACTGGAAAGACTTTATTGAAGTAATGCTTCGTAAATAATTTCAGCAATGTGAATTACGCGCTATGTTCTTTCAATCACCATGATGGTGTGTTGTCGTACAGAGTAGTTGGGTCACATTTCAACATAAAAAGGCGACATCGTGATGTCGCCTTTTTTGTTTCTTATTCCGGTTTCTCTTTCAGCGGGAAGCGTCTGCGCACCAGCACGAAGAATAACGGAACGAAGAAAATCGCCAGTATAGTCGCTGAGACCATCCCGCCAACCACGCCGGTACCTACCGCATGTTGGCCTCCGGATCCTGCACCGGTGGTGAGCGCCATCGGTAGAACGCCGAAAATAAAGGCCAGTGAAGTCATCAGAATCGGTCGCAGACGCTGGCGACAGGCTTCCAGAGTTGCCGACATTAAATCCTCGCCCTGTTGATTCCTTTCGTTAGCAAACTCAACGATCAGAATGGCGTTCTTCGCTGATAGCCCGATGACTGTAAGCAGCCCAACCTGGAAATAGACGTCATTCTCCAGCCCGCGCATCCAGGTCGCTAGCAGCGCGCCAATGACCCCGAGAGGAACCACCAGCATCACGGAGAATGGCACGGACCAGCTTTCATACAGCGCAGCCAGACACAGGAACACGACCAGCAGTGAAATGGCGTACAGCGCCGGAGCCTGCGCGCCGGAGAGTCGTTCCTGATAGGACATCGCTGTCCACTCGAGGCCGAATCCGCTTGGCAACTGTTTCACCAGATTCTGCATCACGTCCATTGCCGTACCGGTACTTACGCCTGGCGCAGCTTCACCAATGATCTCGACGGCGGAATAACCGTTATAGCGCTCCAGGCGCGGTGAGCCGGTTTCCCAGCGCGAGGTCGCGAAGGCCGAGAAAGGCACCATCTGACCGGCGTTATTACGGACGTACCACAGGTTGATATCATCCGGCAGCATGCGATATTTCGCGGCCGCCTGAACGTACACTTTCTTCACGCGGCCGCGATCCATAAAGTCGTTAACGTAGCTTGAACCCCAGGCCGTTTGCAGCGTGTCGTTAATATCATCAATAGAAACGCCCAGCGCCTGCGCTTTGCGCTGATCGATGTCCACCTGCAGCTGCGGGCTATCGTCCAGACCGTTGTGGCGCACGCGGGTCAACTGTGGGTCTTTGCCCGCCAGCTCTAACAGCCGATCGCGGGCTGCCATTAGCGCATCGTGCCCGGCGCCGGCGTGATCCTGTAATTCCATATCAAAGCCGGCTGAGCTGCCGAGGCCGCTAATAGCCGGTGGGCTACTCGCGAAAACGCGGGCTTCTTTAATCTTATTCAGCGCTTTGGTGGCTCGCTCAATGATGGCGAACGAGGTCCCGGTCGTGCTGTTTCGTTCATCCCAGTCCTTTAGGCGCACGAACATGCGGGCAACGTTCTGACCGTTACCGCCGGGGCCAGAGCCGATGGTGGCGAAAATAGAGGTAATATTGTCTTTTTCATTGTTGAAGAAATAGTCTTCAACCTGCGCGACTACCTTAAGCGTCTGCTGCTGAGTCGAGCCGCTTGGTAACTGCACGGAGGTGGTGAACATACCGCGGTCTTCCAGCGGCAGGAAAGAAGAGGGCAGGCGCAGGAACAGGAACACCATGCCGCCTAAAAGCAGCACATAAATCAGCATCCAGCGCACGCTACGCTGAAGGATTTTCGCCACGCGGGACTCATAACGGCGCGAGCTGGCATCAAATTTTCTGTTAAACCAACCGAAGAAGCCTTTGGTACCGTGCGCTTCGCCTTTATGGATAGGTTTGAGGATTGTGGCGCACAGCGCGGGGGTCAGAATCATTGCCACCAGCACCGAGAGCACCATGGCCGATACGATAGTAATCGAGAACTGACGGTAGATTGCCCCGGTGGTACCGCCAAAGAAGGCCATTGGGATGAATACCGCCGACAGCACCATGGCGATCCCCACCAGTGCGCCTTGAATCTGCCCCATCGATTTCCGCGTAGCCTGCCTTGGCGTAAGCCCTTCAGTACTCATGATACGTTCGACGTTTTCGACTACCACGATGGCATCATCCACCAACAGCCCGATAGCAAGGACCATCGCGAACATCGTCAGGGTGTTAATACTGTAGCCAAAGGCGTAGAGGACGGAGAATGTCCCCATCAGCACCACCGGAACGGCGATCGTCGGAATCAGCGTGGCGCGGAAGTTTTGCAGGAACAGGTACATCACCAGGAATACCAGCAGTACGGCTTCCAGCAGGGTCTTTACAACATCTTTAATCGAGGCCTTGACGAACGAGGTGGTCTCGTAGGCGACTTTGTATTCCAGCCCGTGAGGGAAATACTGTTTGAGTTCATCCAGTCGCTGGATAACGCGCTCGGCGGTGGCCATTTCGTTGGCGCCGGAAGCTAGCTTGATACCCAGACCGGAGGCCGGGTTACGGTTATAGCGGCTGAGATAATCGTATTTTTCCGCCCCCATCTCCACGGTGGCGACATCGCCGAGCGTGACCTGCGAACCGTCCTGGTTGACGCGCAGGGTGATATTGCGAAACTCCTCTGGCGTTTGCAGCAAAGACTGGGCGTTGATGGTGGCGTTGAGCGCCTGATTATCAATCGACGGTGTACCGCCGAGCTGGCCGACCGCAATCTGCGCGTTCTGCGATTTTATGGCGCTGGTGACATCGTCGGCGGTGAGCTGGAAACTATTGAGTTTGGCCGGATCGAGCCAGATTCGCATCGAGTACTGAGAGCCGTAGGCATCGATATCACCCACGCCGTCCACGCGGCTTATCGGATCCTGAATGTTACTGGCGACATAATCGGAGATATCTTGCTTATCCATGCTGCCATCGGTGGAGACAAAAGCGATGGTCAGAATGTTGGTATCACCGGTTTTACGCACCGTGACGCCCTGGGTTTGTACCGCCTGTGGCAATTTATTCATGGCGGTTTGCAGCTGGTTTTGCACCTGCTGTACGGCTTCGTCCGGATCGGTGCCTGCGACAAAGCTCAGCGTAATGCTGGCCTGGCCGGTAGCACTGCTCTGCGACGACATGTACATCAGGTTATCGATACCGGTCATGTTCTGCTCGATAACCTGCGTGACGGTATTTTCCAGCGTCTGCGCGGAGGCCCCTGGATAGTTGGCGGTTACGCGCACGTTGGGTGGTGCGAGGTCGGGATATTGCTCAACGGGTAATGAAAAAATAGCCAGCGCACCGGTCAGGCACAATAAGATTGCCAGCACCCAGGCAAAAATGGGGCGATCGATAAAGAAATTCGCCATCAGGATCCGGACCTCATGTTATTCGTTTTTATACGTACTGATTTGCGTCAAACACTGTAGCCGTATGGCTGTCAGCAAACGTGGAGAAAAAAAGGAGATAATGTAAATTATCGTGCCGCTTTACCGTAACGATTTGCGCATCCTTACGCAGCCCGACGGCGGCTGCATGAAACGTAATTTCATTTAAGCTGAAATTTATTGATCTGCCACATTATACCGGTAAATAGTCCCCTTTTCTGGGCAATTGGACATTGCCTGTACGGGGATTCCTCGGCTAATAAATAGAACCTATAAATATAAGGTTTTATAACCATAGGCTGAGAATGTATGAACCGTTTTATTCGGGTGGATAGCCAAAAATGTATTGGATGTAAGGCATGCGAAGTTGCCTGCGTAATGTCGCATAACGAAGAACAGCACGTCCTTAACGTATCACAGTTTGTTCCGCGGATTACGGTTGTCAAAATGAACAACCAGCGCGGTGCCGCAACGTGTCACCATTGCGAAGACGCGCCCTGCGCCCGGAGCTGCCCAAATGGTGCAATACGCCAGGCGGATGACGCGATTCTGGTCGATCAGGCGAAGTGTATTGGCTGTAAATCCTGCGCGGTTGCTTGCCCATTTGGCACGATGCAAATTGTCCTGACCCCGGCGAAAGATGGGCGGGTAAAAGCCAGCGCCCATAAATGCGATCTTTGCCACGATCGCCCGGCGGGCCCGGCGTGTGTGGAAAACTGTCCGGCTGACGCGCTGCAGCTAATGACGAGCCAACAGCTGGCCAATATCGCCAGCGCGCGTCGCCTGCAAACCGCTTGCCGTGAGGCGCAGCCGTGGCACAGCGATACTCGGGGCACGGCCTCGCAGCCGGTACGCAGCAAAATAGAGCAGATGGCGGCAACTCTTCCGCGCGGTGAAGCCGACAAGCTGAATTTGGCCGCGCGCAAAACCGGTTTTGCTGAAATTTATCTGCCGCTGCGTGAAGAACAGGCGCAGCAGGCGTCATCACGTTGTCTGACCTGCGGCGAACATAGCATTTGCGAATGGACCTGCCCGCTGCATAACCATATACCGCAGTGGATTGAACACGTTAAGGCCGGGAATATTGAGGCGGCGGTTGAGCTATCGAATCAGACCAACCCGCTTCCGGAAATCACCGGGCGTGTCTGCCCGCAGGACCGGCTTTGTGAAGGAGCCTGTACTATTCGTGATGAGCACGGCGCGGTGACCATTGGCAATATTGAACGCTATATCTCCGATCGCGCGCTGGCCAAAGGTTGGCGTCCGACGATGGGGCATATCGCGAGCAGCGGTAAGCGGGTGGCGATTATTGGCGCCGGCCCGGCGGGCTTGGCCTGTGCGGATATTCTGGTGCGACAGGGTGTTGAAGCGGTGGTGTTTGACCGTCATCCGGAAATTGGCGGCCTGCTGACTTTCGGAATTCCGTCCTTCAAGCTGGATAAATCGCTGATGGCCCGTCGTCGTGAAATTTTCAGCGAGATGGGGATTCGATTTGAGCTGAACTGCGAGGTTGGTAAAGACGTTATGCTAAGCACGCTGCTTGATGAGTTTGATGCCGTCTTTGTTGGCGTGGGAACCTACCGTTCGATGAAAGCGGATCTGCCCAACGAAGACGCCCCCGGCGTCTTCGATGCCCTGCCGTTCCTGATTGCCAATACCAAAAATGTGATGGGCCTGCCCGAGTTGGACGACGAGCCGTATATCAATACCCAAGGGTTAAACGTGGTGGTGCTTGGCGGCGGCGATACGGCGATGGACTGCGTGCGTACCGCGCTGCGCCACGGTGCGCAGAAGGTCACCTGCGCCTATCGCCGCGATGAAGCCAATATGCCGGGCTCGAAAAAAGAGGTCAAAAACGCGAAGGAAGAGGGCGCGGAGTTTGAATTTAACGTCCAGCCGGTCACGCTGGAGCTGGATGACAAAGGACGCGTGAGCGGTATCCGATTCCTGCGCACTCAGCTAGGTGAGCCGGACAGCAACGGGCGCCGTCGTCCTATGCCCATCGCGGGCAGCGAGTTTGTGATGCCTGCTGATGCGGTGATCATGGCCTTTGGTTTTCATCCGCACGGAATGCCGTGGTTGAATGCACAGTGCGTTGAGGTGGACGACTGGGGGCGCATCCGGGCGAATGTCAATTCTCGCTTCCGTTATCAGACCAGCAACCCGAAAATTTTCGCCGGTGGCGATGCGGTACGCGGCGCGGATTTAGTGGTTACCGCGATGGCAGAAGGTCGCCACGCGGCGCAGGGGATCCTCGAGTGGCTGGAGGTGAAAATCACCCGCGCACATTGACGCTACCCTGGCCTCGCGGCGTAATATGGTGCATTCGTATTATCGCCGTGGGGCCTGAATGTCGATTCACATCAACGTTATCAAAGATAAAATCCTCTCTGAGAACTACTTCGTTCTGCGCAATATTACCTACGATTTAACCCAGCGGGATGGGCAGGTTGTTCAGCACAAACGTGAGGTTTACGACCGCGGCAATGGAGCCACCGTCCTGCTGTACAACAGTCAAAAACAGAGCGTAGTACTGGTTCGCCAGTTTCGGGTTGCGACCTGGGTTAACGGCAACGCCGATGGGATGCTGATTGAAACCTGCGCTGGACTGTTGGACGACGACGAGCCAGAGGATTGCATCCGCAAAGAGGCGATAGAAGAGACCGGCTACCAGGTGAAAAACGTGCGTAAAGTTTTTCAGCTGTATATGTCGCCGGGCGGCGTAACGGAAATTGTGCACTTCTTTATCGCCGAATATGACGATAGCCTGCGTGAAAATGAGGGCGGCGGGGTTGAAGATGAAGCAATCGACGTGCTGGAACTGCCGTTTAGCCAGGCGCTAACGATGATTCGCCAGGGCCAAATTTGCGACGGTAAGACGGTGATTTTGCTTCAATATCTGCAAAATTCGGGCCTTATGGCGTAATTTGGGGCGCTGCTCAATCCGACAAATCCGATTGAGCATTGCCGCTCCGCTGGCGAATATACCCCCAGTAAGTTGATGCTTTTTTCTTCTGGGGTCGTACCGTCCATGCGTTATCGCATTTTCCTTTTTTTCTTCTGCATCGGGTTGCTCCCGACGTCGTTGACGTGGGCGGCCCCGGCACAGCAGCTTTTTTCTGACTGGTTAGTTACCTGCAATAACCAGAATTTCTGCGTGACCCGAAACGTCGGACTTCATCACGGTTTGGTGATGACGCTCAGTCGTAGCGCCGGTGCGCATACTGATGCGCAGCTGCGCATTGAGCTGGGTGGGCTGGTGAACCCGGTGGCGGCGGTGCCGGCGATTGAGCCACGTTTGCTACTCGATGGTAACCCCCTGAAGCTGGACGGCGAACACTGGAAGATTCAGCCGAAGCTGGTGACCACCGGCGATAGCGCGACCATTGATGCTTTTTTACAGCAAATTCAGGACGCGAGTGCGATCACGCTGGTGAAAGGGGTCCAGGTGATGTCGCTTCAGGGGCTGAAAGCCGCACTGTTGTTTATTGATGCCCAGCAAAAGCGCGTAGGCAATGAAACCGCGTGGATCCGCAAAGGCGACGAGCCGCCGTTAAGCGTGCCGCCCGCACCGCCGTTAAAGTCGGTGGCGAAGGTGAATCCGGTTCCGACGCCTTTAGGCCACGATGAGTACAACGATCTGCTCGATTTCGGGACCTGGCGGATGAACAACAACCAATGCTCGCTGGATCCTTTACGCCGCGAAGTGTGGATAACCGCTCTGACCGACGATAAAGCCTTAATGATGACCAGCTGCGAGTCCGGTGCCTATAACACCATTTACCGCGCGTGGCTGGTGTCGCGGAAAAAGCCGTTTATCACCACCCCCATTCGACTACGCCTGCCTTTCCTGCCCAGCGGCCGCGAAGGGCGCGATATTGAACTGGTGAATCTGACTTTCAACGAAAAAAGCCGTGAACTGATCACGCTGGAGAAAGGGCGTGGGCTAGGGGATTGCGGCGTCCAGACGCGCTGGCGGTTTGACGGCCAGCGTTTCCGGCTGGTGCGCTATGCCGCGCAGCCGCAGTGCGACAACTGGCAGGGCGCAGACGCCTGGGCCACTCAGTGGGTCTCCGGTTAGCGTTTTCTAATTTCCGTAATGTAGGTCACGGCAACATGGGCGGCAAAATTGGGCACATCGTCGAAGGCCTGCTGGCCAACCGGTGAGCTAAAGGCCGCCATCGCCTCTTCCATTGAATCGAACCAGAGCTCCGAGAACCCGTCGATAGGAGAGTCTGGATAGACCCGGCGATCGATGGGATTCAGCACATAGCTACGCAGCCCCGGTAGCTTCAGGGCGATTTTGCTGTGCACCTCCTGCCAATGCGCAATAAATTCCTCAAAGCTTTGCCCCTCTTTTTTCGTCAGCAGGCCGACATGTTTAAAACCATTTACCGTCGTCATCATTCACTCCACTGTTGATAATGATGTATTAACATCATGATTAATTTAACGATTTAAGATGATGGCTTAACGGGCCCGCTTTGCCACATGATGGGCGTTAGCCATCACGAGGTGTACTATGATTGATTTAGTTAGAACGATAAATAGGGGTTTTGTCGCCTTTTTGTAGACATAAATTCTCCAATGCGTTACAGCATAGGCATTCTTCATTCATCAGGCCTTGAGCGATGCGTACAACCGATAATCTTGGCGGGATCACCGCCTTTGTGACGACGGCACAACTGGGGAGCTTCACCGCGGCGGCGGAGCGGCTGGGGTTGACCAAATCCGCGGTGGGAAAAAGCGTCGGCCGGCTTGAGGCGCGCCTGGGACTCAAGCTGCTTCACCGCTCCACGCGGCGGCTAAGTCTGACGCCGGATGGCGAAACGTTTTTGGCACGTTGCCAGCAGGCTATCGATATTCTTGCGCAGGCCGAAGCGGAGCTGACGTCACACGTCGTGGAGCCCTCAGGGCGTCTGCGGGTTGATCTCCCCTCGGCCTTCGGACGACAGCGTATCCTGCCGGTGCTGTTATCCATTGTTAGCCAGTATCCGGCGCTCACGCTCACCGTCACCTTCAGCGAACGTTTTGTGGATCTGATTGAAGAGGGCATCGATCTGGTGGTGCGCATTGGCGAACTGGCGGATAGCAGTGGCCTGGTGGCCCGGCGTTTAACGACGCAAAAATTGGTTGTCTGCGCGGCGCCGGACTATCTCCAGCGGCACGGTGAGCCGAACATTCCCGATGATATCTCTGAACACCATTGCGTTATTGGCTTTCGCCGCCATCAGCCAATTTATTGGTTGTTTAAAGAGAGCGGTGGGCAGACCGTCCGTTTGGCACCGCCTGCTACGTTTGAATTCGCTGACGGTGACGCCATGCTCGCGGCGACGTTGGCGGGATGCGGTCTGTCGCAGTTACCGCGTTGGCTGGTGAGAGAATACCTTCAGCGTGGCGAATTAGTCGAAGTGTTAACGGAAAATGCCGGAGAGGAAATGCCGATCAGCGTTATCTGGCCGCAGAATCGTCAGCCGCTACCGAAAGTCCGTTACGTCATTGATGAGCTGATCCGCGTCGCGGGGGAAGGCCGTCTGGACTAACGTCATGTCAGTTTGGTTATGGACGGCATAACGAAAAAGCATAGCCGGAAATCATGATCTTGCTACCGATAGTTGATAACATACGAATAATAAATAAATAACAAAACATGGTGTGTTCGCAAGAGTATGGCAGCCTTCAAAGTTTACCGGGCGGTCAAAGGCGATACTAGGCGCTTCTTTCGGGAGTGCATCAGGAACGTCATTGCGCTTCACCCTTTTAGTTCGATACGTGAAAGGAACCCTAAATGGACGACCAATTAAAACAAAGTGCCCTCGATTTTCATGAATTCCCCATTCCAGGAAAAATTCAGGTAGTCCCAACCAAACCGTTAGCAACCCAGCGCGATCTGGCTCTGGCCTATTCGCCGGGCGTTGCGGCACCGTGTCTGGAAATCGAAAAAGATCCGCTGGCGGCGTACAAGTATACGGCGCGCGGTAACCTGGTCGCAGTGGTATCAAACGGCACTGCCGTACTGGGTTTAGGGAATATCGGCGCGCTGGCCGGTAAACCTGTCATGGAAGGTAAGGGCGTTTTGTTCAAGAAATTTGCCGGTATCGACGTTTTCGATATCGAAGTGGACGAGCTCAATCCCGATAAATTCATTGATGTTGTGGCGGCGCTGGAACCGACCTTTGGCGGTATCAACCTCGAAGATATTAAAGCGCCGGAATGCTTCTACATTGAGCAGAAGCTGCGCGAACGCATGAATATTCCGGTATTCCACGACGATCAGCACGGTACCGCGATCATCAGCACCGCCGCAATTCTTAACGGTCTGCGCGTGGTCGAGAAAAACATCTCTGACGTTCGGATGGTGGTGTCCGGCGCGGGTGCGGCAGCAATTGCCTGTATGAACCTGCTGGTGGCGCTGGGAATGCAGAAACACAATATTGTGGTCTGCGACTCTAAAGGCGTTATTTACGAAGGCCGCGAGCCGAATATGGCGGAAACCAAAGCCGCCTACGCCGTGCGGGATGACGGTAAACGTACGCTGGACGATGTGATTGCGGATGCGGATATCTTCCTTGGCTGCTCTGGCCCGAAAGTACTGACCCAGGAGATGGTCAAGAAGATGGCACGTGCGCCGATGATCCTGGCGCTGGCCAATCCAGAGCCGGAAATTCTGCCGCCGCTGGCGAAAGAAGTACGCCCGGACGCCATCATTTGTACCGGTCGCTCTGACTATCCAAACCAGGTGAACAACGTGCTGTGCTTCCCGTTCATCTTCCGCGGCGCGCTGGACGTTGGCGCAACCGCGATCAACGAAGAGATGAAGCTGGCGGCTGTCCACGCGATTGCTGAACTGGCGCACGCGGAGCAGAGCGAAGTGGTTGCCTCAGCATACGGTGACCAGGATCTGAGCTTTGGCCCGGAATACATTATTCCAAAACCGTTCGATCCGCGCCTGATCGTGAAGATCGCCCCGGCGGTCGCAAAAGCGGCGATGGACTCCGGCGTAGCCAATCGTCCAATTGCCGATTTTGATGCCTACATCGAGAAGCTGAGCGAGTTCGTCTACAAAACGAACCTGTTCATGAAACCGATTTTCTCCCAGGCACGTAAAGAGCCAAAACGTATCGTGCTGGCGGAAGGCGAAGATAACCGCGTGCTGCATGCGACGCAGGAGCTGGTGACGCTGGGCCTGGCGAAACCGATTCTGATTGGTCGTCCGAGCGTCATCGAAATGCGTATTCAGAAGCTGGGCCTGCAGATTAAGCCGGGCGTCGACTTTGAAATCGTTAACAACGAGTCTGACCCGCGCTTTAAAGAGTACTGGCAGGAATACTACAGTCTGATGAAGCGTCGCGGCATTACGCAAGAGCAGGCGCAGCGTGAGATGATCAGCAATACCACCGCCATCGGCGCCATTATGGTTCAGCGCGGCGAAGCGGACGGGATGATCTGCGGCACCATCGGTGACTACCATGAGCACTTCAAGGTGATTAAACCGCTGTTTGGCTATCGTGACGGCGTTCATACCGCCGGGGCCATGAACGCGCTGCTGCTGCCAAGCGGCAACACCTTCATTGCCGATACCTACGTCAACAACGATCCAACGCCGGATGAGATTGCTGAAATCACCCTGATGGCGGCAGAAACCGTACGCCGCTTCGGTATCGAACCGCGCGTCGCGCTGCTGTCACACTCCAACTTCGGCTCTTCCGACTGCCCGTCGGCCAGCAAAATGCGCGATGCATTAGAGCTGGTGAAAGCGCGTGCGCCTGAGCTGATGATTGATGGCGAAATGCACGGTGATGCTGCGCTGGTTGAGAGCATTCGCAACGATCGTATGCCGGATAGCCCGCTGAAAGGCTCCGCCAATATCCTGGTGATGCCGAATATGGAAGCGGCGCGTATCAGCTACAACCTGCTGCGCGTTTCGAGCGCCGAAGGCGTGACCGTTGGGCCGGTGCTGATGGGCGTGGCAAAACCGGTGCACGTGCTGACGCCAATTGCCTCCGTTCGCCGTATCGTCAATATGGTGGCGCTGGCGGTGGTTGAAGCGCAGACTCAGCCGCTGTAAAAC